>WLWD01002956.1_pt1 | contig 83665 bp, 45 predicted proteins | sample 6712731 | NCBI WGS metagenome assembly WLWD01 (sample SAMN12718690, study PRJNA576275) | sponge metagenome | isolation source: marine sponge | host: Mycale hentscheli | place: New Zealand: South Island, Marlborough, Capsize Point | collected 2014-11-01
CCTACTCACTCCTCTCCTCTCCCTCTACTAAATAAATATTTAATTACCTTACATCTGCATACTCTCTCCTTCCTACAAAATGAATATTATAACTTGTGTCTGCCTACTCATTTCTTCCTTCCTCTCTACAAAATGAATATTTAATTAACTTGTGTCTGCCTACTCACTCCTTCCTTCCTCTCTATTAAATAAATATTTAATTAACTTAATGTTTGAGTATGTACTTTTCCAACAAATATAGCATGTTTAACCTGTTCTATTCCTTATTTTATGAGTTATAGTAAATACTAAATTCATAAACACTACTATTGAAATTGTAATGAATAGTTTATAGCAGCACTTGTCTTGAGGTTGACTGCAGCAATTATTAGTTGGGACAGCTGCTTCTGAACTTTAAGGTTAGCAGCTGCTTTTGCTTGGCTAGGATAGTACAATGATAAAAATTCTTACTGAAAAATTACCTTCATTTACAGCAAGTACAATTAAAAGTGTCAAACAAACATAAATTACTAAATAACTAGCTTCATCAAAGTGCTTGAAAGGTGATTGCTTTCAAAATTCTATTATGATGCTAAATATAAGTTTTAAAAAAACTCAATTTTCCTGTCATCATGCATTAAGACATTTCTTACTTTTACCACCTTTCCCCATAGAAATAGACCTGAAAGTTTACTCATTTAGTAATTATTGATGATTTTTTGAGTAATTCATGTATTTTACATAATAGTGACTAAATTAATCATTGAGCTATAATTGGCAAGTTTTTATTGTAATTGTGTATTTTACATATAGTGACTAAATTAATCATTGAGCTGTAATTGGCAAGTTTTTATTGTAATTTGTGTATTGTTATAAGCTTCAGCAATGGGTCGCCATCGTTATCCAGCTCCACACTGGGAAAGTAGCAACAGAAGACTACACCGATCAACGCTCTGGGAGACTCGTTGTTCATATATCAATCAACCTCAATGTTTCTCAAATACTGAGTATCTGTTAATAGCCTTTACAATCATCTGGATTTTCAGAAGGAAAACAAAAACTAACTCGACCAAACTCTGTTCTACAATAAAACAACCAAAGACAAATTGCAAAGAAGAAATGCAATCTCTCCCACTGATCTGGTTCATTAGGAATAGTTCAATAAATATCTTAAAAGAAATTCGTTCCAGAACTACTTCACTAAAACATAAACTATTATTACTATGTGGAGATGTAGAAGCCAATCCTGGCCCCTATAATAAAGGTAAATTATCCTCTATCCAGTGTGATGTTAAAATGTAGTCATTCACAACTACAGTTACATGTAATGCAATCAATTATTAGGTTAACAACTTTTCTATTATTTCTATTGAGATATAAATATTCAGTAGTTTCAAATATGAAGATATTTTATATCAATTGAATTTGTTGAGAGTGCATTGTTAAATATTGAAATATGCAAATAGTACTGAAGCAATGATCTGATTACTCTAGCCACAACCTTGTAGAACTTTAATCCAATAAGCATTTATTGTCAGGCAATGCTTCATTACAAAATGAATTTAAATTATAACTGTAGGTGGAAAATCAGGGTGGAATAAATATTTGACAAATATATAATATAATGATAACATTTACAGAAAAAGCTGAGATATTAATTAATATCACTCTTGTTTCGAGAAAATTTTATTTGTCCATTTTTTCATACTTCTCTCACTAACAATTTGAAATTTTATATTTTCTGTCCTAGATATATATATTGTTTAATAAATTCTTAATGGAGACTGCCGCATGATCAATTGAGCCATACCGCGTAACTAAAAGCGGGCGCGTTTTGAGCGGGAAACTTGTGGTTTTTCTATTCCCATAGACTTTTGTATTGAGTTTTGGAATATCACTATCTCTCCGGTTTTGGAATATACTGAGGTAATATTTTTAACCGCTTCGGCGTAAGCTTTCCAATGGTGCTAACCCTGGATGCGTAACTGCTTCCGTTCTAAAATTATTCAAGTTTTTCTTGCGGCCAACTCAACCTGCAGGCTTCCCGGACATACCATAGAGCTATTTTGCACTTTCCGGGACTCCGTGACAGAGTGATAAATCCGGGACTGTCCCGGATGAACCGGGACAGTTGGCACCTATGATAAACCTGGTGATGGCGCACATTGGTATAAAAAACAGAAAATGGGAAAGGATAGAATTGGGCAGATTATGAAGAGAATTTCTACTCAAGGCTCATTACAAGGGAGGAAGACAAACCATTCTGCTAGAAAAACCATGATAACAAAATTGGCACACTGTGATGTTCCAGAAAGTCAAATTATGCAATTGTCTGGCCATAAAAATGTTTAGAGTTTGAATTCATATAAGCAAGCTTCGCTCGAACAGCAACAACACATGTCACACATACTGAGTTCATACAAAGATATAGAACAAATGAAGGATAAAGAATTCTCTAAAAATGATGTAGCCTCCAATTCAGCGATGCCATTAGGATTATTCCAAGGAGCAAATATTTCAAACTGCACCATTAATATCAACTGCAATACAAACAACACAGATACACACTCACAATTTAACTGACACACAAACACACAAACAACAGCAACAAAGTAACACTTCATATAATATTGTAGCTAGATATAATAGATATATTAGTTGTCATAATCACATCAATTTTATTAATTATGAGCAATTACAAATGATTTTACAGTTAATACATGGTGAACAATTCTATAACCTAGGGGGACGTAATAACCCAACGTAATAACTATGAACACAGGTTATATGGAAAAATATTGCCCTAAGCCACATCCTGCTCACTTTAATGCATTTTCTATGTGGCAACAGTTATCAGGCTCTGTTCAGTACCTAATTAACGAACATTATTGCAAATACTAAATACCCTGTTGAAAACAGGCACAAATTTAGACTTTTATGCTTTATTGGAGTTCATAAAACAGTACAAGTAGAATAGTTTTAACAACTCTTATCTGCATGCAATTATTTGTTTTGACAGCTGCTCTTGTACTTTGTGGTTACTGGCTGCATGTACTTGGCTAGGTAGAGAAAATGACTACTTGTTTGACAACTGATGCCAGTGAACTTTGAGACAAACTGAGTACTTTTAGGAGATATTAGTATCATCAAGATGATGGACAATTACATAGGCTCCAACTGTCCTGGAATGTCCAGGACAGTCCTGGATTTGTTGACATTGTCCTGTGTCCTGGATTCACCTTCCATTTGTCCTGGATGCTGGAGTTGAGTAGTAGAGTTTTATGTGCTATTATGCTGGGTAGCTATGAAAACCTACTAGATCTGTACTGTAGACTTGTTGACATTGCAGTAGATACAGTACATGCATGCACAGTCAGCATCCTTGTAAAAATACATTATCAATAATCAGCAGCAAAAAAGCAGCTGGTAGCTACTGCAAGTTCTGAGTCAGAGTGCACTTCAGTTACAGTAGTGTTTGCTTGATCTGGTGCCTTCTTATTCTTTGAGTAAATGGCACTATCATCTCTTTTATGACTCAAGTTCAACAGTGGTGTGGAATGCTGCCATGATTCTTCTTTCAGCGAAGAACTTCTTAAGAAGTGCAAGAAAGCTACCATAATGTCACTCAACAAAGAGTAACTACTAATTTTAATTGTTATACTTTTACATTAATTTGATGGGTGTGGTTTTGATGTGGGTGTGGTTAGCGATGATTTGGGCGTGGACAGGGGGTGTGGCCAGTGTCCTGGAACTGGTTTTAAAAAAATTGGAGCCTATGCAATTATCAATAGTAATCAATTTAAATGTAATGCCAATCAAAGATCAAAAGTATATTTGAAACATTAACAACATAATATAATGTTACAGAGTAATTAAATATTATTATTATTAATTGTAAATTTTGTGTGTCAATGTAAATGTATGTTCTATTATTACACTAATGCTTTTATTTTTTAGATCAGCCTCTCAGTCATCATGAACCTTCACCTCGAGCATTAGCTAATGCCTCAGCAAGTACTGACCAACTCTACATTCATGGAGGTAGTGTTAACAACTTTAATGACAATAAAAAACAACTGAAGAAGGTAGTTCAAATCTATGAATGCTCTACAGAATCCTGGAAAGAACTTGATAATACAGCTGGTACTCCACCTCCTGGAATTTATGGCTGTGCAACAGCTTATTCAGCTCATATTCTCTACTTGTTTGGTGGTTATGATGGTACATCATTCTATGCTTCATTACATCAGCTAGACACCAGGTCTATGACATGGTCACAACTCTCACCACAACATGATAGTGGACCCATGAGGAAATATGCGTGTCAAATGATACATCATAATAATACTTTAATCGTCATTGGCGGCTATGGCATACCATCAGGTGAGCTGCAGTCTGGATCACAATTTACTGAGAATAAACAATATCCAGATGGTCGTGGCTGGACAAATGAGATTCATATGTATAATATTTCACAAAGTAAGTAATAATCATATTAAGCATATTAATAGTATTACAGAGTAGATGGTAAGTATGTGTTACATATATTTTCTGAAATAATAATGTATTTTATAGTTAGTAACAGACATAATTATTCCCACTAAATTTTGCTATATAGAATGTATTAATATTTTAATTAAAGTGGCATAAAATATTTTAATCCAATAATACGCTACAACACTGAAATGAAAAATTATGTGTTTAATAGTTTGATAAAATAACTAACATGTGTTTTGTCAATGAGAAATAATAGTAAATATGTAAGCAAAGTTAGTATAGAATCATTTCTCAATTGTGTCAATGCTTTGAAATACCCTGTGTAAATAAGAACAATACATTATGGTTCAATTAGTTGAATTGAATACTCAATTTGTTTTGGTAGTAGCTATTTATTAAATTCAATTTGCTTGTGTTATATTTATTACACATGTGGAATTGAGTGAAGTGAGTAAGACACTCATAAGTAAAACTTGAATAACATTCAGATACTGTGTAAACGTATAAATATATATGGTACATAGGACATCTTGTTTCACTAGTTCATAGATTGTGACATGTGGAAATCTTACTTATAAAAATAGAGCAAAGTCTACTATAGTATGTCCAAGTTGAGTTGGCACGGTAAAAACCATTAATAACTTTTGAATGGAAGTAGCTATGCTTCCGGGGTTTGTACCATTCGAAAGCTCGTGCCGAAGCAGTCCAGAAAATTCCCTTTAAAAACTTCTGAGCTAGCGGGAAAGTGCAGTTTCAAAACTCAATAGAAAAGTCTATGGGAATAAATAAAACCACACGTTTCCCGCGCTACACGTGGCGGGATTTAGTCACGCGCTCAAACCGGGCCAACCACGTGCGCAGTACCTCAGAGACAATTGTAAACAAAAAGCAGTCGTAGTTTGGTGACTTCGTCTACCCTTCTGCTTGACATTCTGGTTCATTTTAGGCTCAGGAATTTGTTGCTATTCAAGGCTACTTAACAAGAGCAAGCTACAATGTGAGGTATGTTTGTATCACGGGTTGCTTGTCCACTCAGATTTTCTTACCTTTTTAAATAGGGCCTATTTTATTTAGAAACTCAGCCAATTTACTGTTTGCTGACCAAGATAATATGATATACAATTCATCATAGACTCTATATGCCACTATTTATTCTTTAGCTGTCCATTACTCCTCATGTCTATATAGGTACAGTTCTCTATGGTTATGGTGATGCTATTTACCACCCTCCAAATTCAACTGCTGCTTGTATCTACCACAATTTCATGTCATCATAAAATTATATATATAATATAATTATATTGTACATGTCATTATAAAATTATATTAATTGTCAATTTTTTTTGTATAATTTAAAAAAAGTTGAAATTTAACAAGTAGATAGAAAATACAGTAAAATCATGAATAAAATGATATGAATGATTCAGTGTGAAGGACAAAGTAATACTGGAATGTGTGTGGCCATAGCTAAAGTGTAGGTGATGTGCTGGATTCTTCACATTACTGTTGAGTACTTCAGAAATTCGTCACACCAAGAAATAAGAATAGAGTTTAAATACACGCTTAAGCACACAACAATCAGACTTACTTGAGGAGGCATTCAGCCGCGGTCCTGTGCTTCTTTCCTCTAAGCTTTGTAGCTCCAGATAACCCTCCGCAACCTTCAACCAGTTTTAGCGCACAACTAGAAGCTCGTACAAACTATAAACTACGAGTGATTAGTTATAACTGGGCATATATTGAATACAGCCGCGGAAGAAACTGCCATAGCTTCTTTTTCATTTCAACAAGTAAACTTAAGGTAATAATGCGCACCTAGGACCCGCCCCGTTTTTACTGTGGGCGTCGACGTTTTCGCGCGTTTGAGCTACTACTGTCATGTGACCTTAATTGGTCTCCGGTTTCGCCAAGTGCATTCCTCTTTTGCCACATTTGTGGTCGCGCCAACTCAACGTGGACATACTTATAGCTGGCTTGACTTTTCTACATATGAAATTCTATCATCAGTTCATTAAAATAAGTGCTTTATAATTTTCCTACCCAAATAGCTAAGAGTAGAGTCTGCTAAATTGTGGGAGAGGGAAGAGGAGGTGAAACTATGTGGTTGGATAAAAAGGGAATTTTTTATGTTTTTTGCACTATTATAGGAAAACATTAAAGCATGAAATTTGTGTTTATTTGAGAAATAAATGACACGAAATAAAAATACCAGACAAACGTACACTTGCAACTTTACAATGTGTCATCATATGAAATAATTTTTCCATGTCGATTATATGTCTAGTTCATCAGTCATTCTTTGTGAGCATGAATGATATAACATTTTTTTATCACTTCAATTAGTATGTTTTCAAATGTAGGACTTGCCCTTTGTGATGTTGCAAATGATATTGATGGAGAATCAATAATTATGAATATCTTCATTTAAAAAACGAATCTATAATTGTAATAGCTATTTGAGGTTACTTATTTAACTTGAGAAGTGTACATTTAAATTACATTAGAAAGTGCTTGTATTTTAAAATCCAACATTTCATTTTTGTGATAAGATTGTTTGAGAATTATACTATGTGAGTTTTGAAAGTTACCGGCAGAATTACAATGCAAAAAGAAGGTGCGAGTTCTCAATTGCAAAAATAGAGTAACAAAGTTAATCAAAGAGTTGACCTTTCAGCTCAGCATATAAATTGTGTTTATGATACTATTATAACAGAAGCTATTAAGTTGCTTAGTATTCACTTTAATTAGTTCATGTCTATACTATTTTATGATTATATCATTCCTATTCCTTTAATATGTGAATTAAGTCAATGTTTATTATCATAACAGATTCTCAAACAAGTTTTGTCAAGATTACATCTGTGTGTGTGCATGTGTGTGTTTACACCTAATTAGTTACAATCAAGCAAACCATATGGGAAGCGGTTAAGTTTATTTTTTCATGAAGGTTCTTAGTTTCTCTAAGTCCAGTCTTAAAAAAATTCAAAAATTTTTTTACGAATTGTTGGTCCATCCATTAGTACAAAAATTTATTATTTCTAATTAGGCACATGGTCTTCTCCCTTAATTACTGGAACTCGACCTTCTCCAAGAGCTGGTTTTACTCTTACCGGTATTAGTCCGACTCATGCAGTCTTGTTTGGTGGATATGATGGTACTAGTCATTTCAATGACACATACCTCATAGACTTGACACAGATGGTAAGAATTGTTTAATGTGGCAAGCATAGAAAATACAACATTTAATTTTTCAAGAAATACATTTTGTAACTAGTCTATACTTTCACAGTTTCGGCACTATAACATAAGTTACTTTATATATAGTACTGAAACTTCACAATTGTTATACTAAAATATTCTATCCATGTATATTTTATTATAGCATTAGCTCCTCATTTACATGCATATAATTATGAAATATTTAAATTACAGTCAACTATTGTTAGAATGTTTACACAGAGGATGTGATGTGTTAATTTCCAAACATGACTGGTTATTAACATTACTGTGAAGTAGTTGTATTGTATCAAATATGTAAGTTAATAACTAGATTGGAGCCATCAAAAAATTAAAGCAAGCAGAATGAGCCATTATTTAGCAATCTTATACCTTGTAACTGGAAATAAAATTATAATAACAATCACTTATTGTCGTCAATGTTTTTCCTCATACTCCAATAATAACTATTTTCTAACGAATGCATCTCTACTTATTGACATGCTGAGTCCGAATTTTGACTATTTGTTTCTATAATATAGCAGACCAAGTTCGTAGTATACCAAAGCAACAAATTTAGCAATTATTAATTCTGGAGAGAATATTATTATTAGGTGGTTGTTGCTCATTCAATAATTTTCTTCATGGTTGAATTTGACAATTATGGAAAACTACTTTCACCATTAGCTAAAACATCTTTGTATTTTCCGTATTTCTCATAAATCAGTTTCATTTTTTCATGATTTTATGTACTTATTCACTAGGGGTTGGTAAATTCTGCAGGCAATACGTGATTTCATAAATACTAGCTTTGCTTGTGTGATTAGTCTATAAGTTTAATGAGGTAGTAAGTTTTTGGCAAAAATAAGCATTTTTTTATTATACTATAACCATAGGAATTTGATGTAGTCTTCAAGAGACTGTCTTTGGGGCTTTTTAAAACAATTTTTTTAGTTTACTAAATACCCTCTATAATATGGGTAATTCTATTTAAAGATTCTAAATATAGCTTACTGTAGGAAATAAATGATTTCAGACCCAGCACTGTTGACCATCAGGATGCAGATCAACAACTCACATATCACAGTGGCCATACCAGGATTCAGATTAGTCATCGATACTGCGATTCTTATAGTTGGGAATGTGGTTGATGTGATGATCTTTGAGCTCTGTAAACGAGCATAATACTAAAAGACAACTTCATAATATGTGACTGTCTACAGGAAAACCGGGCACAACGCGGCGTGCGTAAATATCGAGAAAAGATCGATCGATTTCTTAAAAATATATTGTTTCAAGCCGACGGAAGGGAACGGTTAGGTCTATTATAGTGGGAACGACTGTGCAAAATTTTTTTTTCGAAGGGTGCCCCGTTGTGCCCGGTTTTCCTGTAGACGGTCGCATATAGAACCTTGATTTCACTAATGACATTCTAAGTTGGTAATTGTGGAAATACTTTATACATTAATATGTTAGGCAAAGCAGTATTCAATATTGGCTAGTTTCAGAATTTTAAATGATTTCAGATTTATGTCAAATATATGACCATTAAAAATTAAAATACTAGCTCTAGTCTTAGTACATAATTGTACTAATAGTTTATTCACATCAATCAGTTCATACAAAGACTATGTTATGCAATGATAAATATCTACCTTTATGTACATTTATCAATTTAATAAGTTTATGATATGCAAAATGACTAGCACCTTCAAGTTCAGATTATAGAACTATTTTATGATATTCATTTATCATCTCAAGTAGAATGCATTCAATATGTTGTGTTTTTATTACAAATATAAAATATGACTCCAAAATTAATATTAATGTAGAATATGGTTTATGTAATATGAGTTATTTAGAATTGGAATATATTAATCATGCTAACAGTATTAGTACTATCTGATCAGTTTATAGGAATCAGTGAGTTTATAGACATTTTATAACGATGAAAAGGGAGAGAGATTGTACTGTTGAGCATACAAGACACTGTGTAGTTAGTGCTGATAAAAGGTCAGGAGGCAGCTGCACTCACAAAGAATGTTGTACTAAGAGGCTACTTATGTAACAGCTTACATTGAGCAGAGATATATAAGTAGACTAAATAAATATCTTGTAATCTTTTTATTAAACATCTAATTATATCATTAATTATAATATATTTTTCTCTAAATTCTTTTCAATCTGCCAGAATTCACTGGTTTAGTTATCTTATTTTATTCCAGTTTCTGTCAACCTTCCAATTATACTTTAATCTTAATTATGTAACATTAATACTTTATATATAGCTATTTGTGTTTACTTTATTATATTATATTTTGAAATATTTTTATATATTATTTTATTTAAGTACATCACCTTGTTCATGTTGTACATGTAATTATGACTGTGTGATGCAGTGATATTGTCTGCTGTTTATTAATAGATACACAACTACTTCAGTCTAATGGTGTTAAATTTAAAAGCATTTATGATTATTTGGTGTATTTTGTTTCACTATTTTCTAGGTGTTTACCAAACTTGTGTATCCTGATGGAGCCTCACAACCATTTCCTAGAAGAAGTAGTCATGCAGCTGTTTGTCTTGATTATAACACGAACAGCCCACAGTTGTTAGTAATTGGTGGTCGTGATGACAATAAGACTTTAAACGATGTTTGGTGTCTCGATGTACAAGCACAAAGTTGGCAACAGGTATATTTTATAATTATAGTTCAGTTGAAATAATTCAAATTTTTTTTAATTAAATTAGTTGAATAATATAAATGAGGTAAACAAGTTACAGTCTTCCAAGTATATAATAATTGGGACCTTATAGCATTACATATTTAATTATAAGTATTCTTTTATTTAGACTTTATGCTAGTTACTTAAAATTAAGTGAAATATTATAATCAGTCAAATACATGATACAATTATTGACTTGTGATAATTATCAACCACTGCAGCATTATGCATTTTAATTTACTACATTAAATGTTTACTAGAATTAATCAATAGATGAAATGTTTTAATCAATTTATATTTATGACATATGTTATGCATCAAACTGAGGTAGTCAAATACTTAAAAAGCATGATGTGAGGAGGATTCATGTTTTACACCATCATGATTTAATCTTCAGTCAGATTTCAAACATTATATAAAATTTGTATGTAAAATAGATCAATTAAACTTAATTGTTTATTATGCACTTGTTTGCTCATCAATTTAATAAATATTACGTGCTGCAAACCATAAAAAACATAATTGAAATAGTTGAGTCCTTCTACATGTATATTAATCTTTCTTCGTGACACCTTGAAGTATTCATAAACTCTGTTATTGTCCAGATAGCTTCAGAATCTGGCCATTTTAAAGATTAGATAAATTAATAGATGTGGAATAAGCTACCATAAGTGAAAATAATCTTTTTCTATCTTTTTCTGCTAGAACATTTCAAACGTTTACCAATTGTATTGTTGCTCTCGTTACACCACATCATTGCAAGGAAATGAGTGAGGTTTTGATCTATCATTATTCATATATTGACATGTAATTGACGAGCGAGTGTAATTTAAAAACTCGACCATAATTTTAGTAGCTTTGAGCGTTAGTTTTAGGCTCGCTCGCCATTTGTGCTCAAGCACATCACTAGTATAATATAAATGAATATTATTCTAGAATAAATAGCAAAATCTTCACAATGATCTAATATCATCTAGTTGACATTATTCACGGACAAAACAAGGAGCGTTCTGGGAAAAGGAAATTTTAAATCTGTTAGAGTTGGAGCATATGAGCATTATTACTAAAGAGTGCAAGAGACAACTATAGTATGTCCAAGTTGAGTTGATGGCAAGAAAATCTTGAATAACTTTAGAACCAAAGCAGCTACGCATCCGGGGTTTGCACCATTGGAAAGCTCGCGTCGAAACGGTTAAAAATATTACCTTAGTATACTCCAAAACAGGAGAGAAAGTGCTATTCCAAAACTCAATACAAAAGTCTATAGGAATAGAAAAAACCACAGGTTTCCCCGCTCAAAACATGCCCGCTTTTAGTCACGCGGTACGGCTCAATTGATCACGCGGACAGTCTCCATTAAGAATTTGTAAACAATGGCTTCTTCTCAGATTGCTGCGTTTCTAGCTTCGTATCGCGACTAGCTTAGGTGGCCAGTGTGGAAACAGGATAGACAGAGTGCCCTGTTGTCACAGAGGGTACAGGACCACCTGATAGGATGTTCGTAAGATCATTTGTCTACCTCTTCAATATCAAATGCTGTATAGCAAATATATTTCACAGTGATATAGCTATCGTTTAGCTAGCAACTTGTAATACAGCCACACTTAAGCTGTTTTCTGTTAAATTGTGTGCTTGTCAAAGCCGTGTTTATGCCAATTCCTTTTCTTCACTACTATAGATGCCGTTTATTGTAAGGATTAGGACCAACTCAGGCAGCACTCCATTTTCAACTCGGATCACAACTATATTTTGTATATGTGTACTACTTAAATTCTATCGTTTCATCAATTTTCATATACATATTATAAATAAATGAAATAATTGATAATTTTATTTAACAAGAAAGTCTAGTAACTTTAGCTACAAGTTAACAGTGCTGTACTGCTGAATCATGTGAATATCAGAATACATCTTGGGACACGTCTCACCAGTTTGCGTTTTCCATCTGCTGTACATTATCTGCGCATAAGAAACATAAATATAATTGAAAACAGACTAGATGAGCTGTACAGCACCCGAAAAACTCCATAAACTACACTTAATTTCTTTCTTTCAATAGTTACAGTATTAATGCACACCTGTGTTACCGCCCCTTTTTCACGTGCAACCTTGACATTCGCGCGCTTAATTGACTTGCATTCACATGACTAAATTGCTTCCGGTAAAGTACTAAATGCATTCCTCAATTACCGCACTTGCGGTCATGCCAACTCAACTTGGACATACTATAGTGACTCATTGCTGATATAATTGCACTAAATATATGACATACACAAAACATTCGTGCTAGAATGTTCACACATACTAGTATAGCTCAGACCACCTGATTTAACCTAGGCACAGTTCCAAAGAACATCAGGTGTTTACAGATATGCCCATATCTATAGGTGACCACTTGTTACAAAAACTTCAATTAAGATGATTGAAATATTTAGAAAATTTTAATTATTAATACATTACCGGATACATAGATGCATCATATTAAAACTAAAGCAAAAGCTTATAGCATAATGATATTTTCAGTTTTAATCAAGAAATATTCAGACCAGATTGTTTTAATATTTAGATTTATAATAATTTAGCCACTGCAGCTATTGCGATAAATATTTCTATTTTAGATTTTATTAAAACAGAATGTACTTCAATTACAAATGATAGATGTATACAGTAAAAGTAAATACAACAAGCTAACAAATTACATGTATAAGATAATAGTAATGTAAATACTCTCACATATACTAAATATTATCTGGTTGCCTTTAGAAAAAACTTCACTAATTATCAGCAATACATGTTAAAGTACATATGCAGAGTTATATTTTTATATTTTGTATCAACGAATAAACCATTATAAGAGGTATGAAAATAGTAAATTTTCTCATTCTAACAACCATAATAATTAAAACTTAACACAACATTTCGGCTTCTTGCCAAGTCCTCTTCAGGAGTCAATTATAACTATTTCCGCTGAGACTGACTGAATCATTGAATGAGGAATGAAATTTTTTGACCAATTGAATAGAAACAAAAACATTTTGGGTGGTATTTTCATGCAAAAGGAAATACAAAAAGACTATTAGCCATTGCAGATAATTTTATTAAAGTTAAAATGTATGTTGTAAATAAATTATTGATCTCAATATTCATGCAAAAAACCGTTTGAATTGTATTTAATTATATTCTAGAAATCATAATGATAAAAATTGCAAGACTTCAGTAAAACTTCTTTTTAACGACCTTTGAGAAGAAAAAACATAAGACTATTTGACATCTCAGATATATTGAAATTGAATTTTTTTTTGTAATTATATTATTGATCAAAATATTCATCAAGCAATACATGTTTCAAGTGTATTTGATTGTTCTAGAAATCATAATGTTAAAATTTGCCTGTCATGATTATTGTTCAATATTTTGTACATAGATGACTATCTTGTCACAGCCTAGACGATGGAATAGTGCTGCTGCTTTTGTCATTTCTTCTGAACTCGCAGAAATAGTAATATTTGGCGGGTATGATCAGCATGAGCACCTTCTCTCAGATACTACAATATTAAGATTAAGTAAGTTTTACAAAAATAAAAAATTAATTCAATTTAATTATTAATATGTATTATACGTACGATATTTTGTTATTTTGATAGTTTTATTCATCTAATTATGTAATATAGTGAATAAAATGTTCTAATACCATAGCTTAGTCATTTTCAATACAAAAAAAGTGTGGTACTATATTAAACTTTTAGTGCACTAAACAAGTCCAACTAAAAAATATGCTAATTACATGGTCCCTGGTAGTATCTCACATTACAGTTTAGTCCACTAAACACGTCCAACTATAAAATATGCTAATTAAGTATTTCTGGACAAGTTCCCCTCCTTTAATAAGATCAGGCGAAGATGCCAAACTGTATAATATGCTAATTAAGTGATTCTGAACAAGTTCCCCTCCTTTGATATCATCAGGTGAAGATGCCGAACCGAAAAATATGCTAATTAAGTGATTCTGGACAAGTTCCACTCCTTCGATATGATCAGGTGAAGATGTCGAACCGTAAAATATGCTAATTAAGCGATTTTGTACAGGTTCCCCTACTTCAATGTGGTCAGGTGAAGATGCCAAACCCTAAAATATGCTAATTAAGTGATTCTGGACAAGTTCCCCTCCTTCGATATGATCAGGTGAAGATGCCGAACTGAAAAATATGCTAATTAAGTGATTCTGGACAGGTTCCCCTTCTTTGGTATGATCAGGTGAAGATGCCAAACCATGAAATATGCTAATTAAGTGATTCTGGACAAGTTCCCCTCCTTCGATATGATCAGGTGAAGATGTCGAACCATGAAATTATGATAATTAAGTAAATCTGGACAAGTTCTCCTCCTTCAATAATATCAGGTGAAGATGCCAAACCATATATAATTTGCTAAGTAAGTGATTCTGGACAGGTTCCCCACTTTCGATATGATCAGGCGAAAATGTCAAACCATAAAATATGCTAATTAACCGATTCTGGACAGATTCCAGGCGAAGGTGTCAAACCATAAAATATGCTAATTAAGTGAATCTGGACAAGTTCCCCTCCTTCGATATGATCAGGTGAAGATGCCGAACCGAAAAATATGCTAATTAAGTGATTCTGGACAGGTTCCCCTTCTTCGGTATGATCAGGTGAAGATGCCAAACTATGAAATATGCTAATTAAGTGATTCTGGACAAGTTCCCCTCCTTCAATAATATGATCAGGTGAAGATGTCGAACCGTAAAATATGCAAATTAAGTGAATCTGGACAAGTTCAATTCCTTCAATATGATCAGGTGAAAATGCCTAACTTTAAAATATGATAATTAAGTGATTCTGGACAGGTTTCCCTTCTTCGGTATGATCAGGTGAAGATGCCAAACCATGAAATATGCTAATTAAGTGATTCTGGACAAGTTCCCCTCCTTCAATATGATCAGGCGAAGATGTCTAACCGTAAAATATGCAAATTAAGTGAATCTGGACAAGTTCAATTCCTTCAATATGATCAGGTGAAAATGCCAAACTGTAAAATATGCTAATTAAGTGATTCTGGACAAGTTCCCCTCCTTCGATATGATCAGGTGAAGATGCCGAACCGAAAAATATGCTAATTAAGTGATTCTGGACAAGTTCCCTTCCTTCAATATGATCAGGCGAAGATGTCGAACCGTAAAATGTGCTAATTAAGTGAATCTGGACAAGTTCGATTCCTTCAATATGATCAGGTGAAGATGCCGAACCGAAAAATATGCTAATTAAGTGATTCTGGACTGGTTGCCCTCCTTCGATATGATCAGGTGAAGATGTTGAACCGTATAATATGCTAATTAAGTGAATCTGGAAAAGTTCGATTCCTTCAATATGATCAGGTGAAAATGCCAAACTTTAAAATATGCTAATTAAGTGATTCTAGACTGGTTGCCCTCCTTCGATATGATCAGGTGAATATGCCAAACCATAAAACATGCAAATTAAGTGATTCTGGACAGGTTCCCCTTCTTCAATATGATCATGTGAAGATGCCGAACCGAAAAATATGCTAATTAAGTGATTCTGGACAGGTTCCCCTTCTTCAATATGATCAGGTGAAGATGTTGAACCGAAAAATATGCTAATTAAGTGATTCTGGACAGGTTCCCCTTCTTCAATATGATCAGGTGAAGATGCCGAACCGAAAATATGCTAATTAAGTGATTCTGGACAGGTTCCCCTTCTTCAATATGATCAGGTGAAGATGCCGAACCGAAAATATGCTAATTAAGTGATTCTGGACAGGTTCCCTTCTTCAAGATGATCAGGTGAAGATGCCGAACAGAAAAATGCTAATTAAGTGTTCGGGACAGGTTCCCCTTCTTCATATGATCAGGTGAAGATGCCGAACCGAAAATATGCTAATTAAGTGATTCTTGGACAGGTTCCCCTCCTTCGATATGATCAGGTGAATATGCCAAACCATAAAATATGCTAATTAAGTGATTCTGGACACGTTCCCCTTCTTCAATATGATCAGGTGAAGATGCCGAACCGAAAAATATGCTAATTAAGTGATTCTGGACTGGTTCCCCTCCTTCGATATGATCAGGTGAAGATGTCGAACCATAAAATATGCTAATTAAGTGATTCGGGACACCCCTCCTTCAATATGATCAGGTGAAGATGCTGAACCATAAAATATGCAAATTAAGTGATTCTGGACAAGTTCTCCTCCTTCATTATGATCAGGTGAAGATGTCGAACCATGAAATAGGCTAATTAAGTGATTCTGGACAGGTTACCCTCCTTCAATATGATCAGGTGAAGATGTCGAACCGTAAAATATGCTAATTAAGTGAATCAGGAAAAGTTCGATTCCTTCAATATGATCAGGTAAAAATGCCAAACTCTAAAATATTCTAAGTAGGTGATTCTGGACAAGTTCCCCTCCTTCGATATAATCAGGTGAAAATGCCGAACCGAAAAATATGCTATTTAAGTGATTCTGGACAAGTTCCTCTACTTCAATATGATCAGGTGAAGATGCCGAACCATAAAATATGCTAATTAAGGGAATCTGGACTAGTTCCCCTCCTTCAATATGATCAGGTGAAGATGCCGAACCATAAAGTATGCAAATTAAGTGATTCTGGACAGGTTCCCCTCCTTCGATATGATCAGGCGAAGATGTCGAACAGTTAAATATGCAAATTAAGTGATTCTGGACAGGTTCCCCTTCTTTGATATGATCAGGTGAAGATGCCAAACCATGAAATATGCTAATTAAATGGTTCTGGACAAGTTCCCCTCCTTCAATGATCAGGTGAAAATGTCGAACCGTAAAATATGCTAATTAAATGAACCTGGAAAAGTTCAATTCTTTCAATATGATCAGGTGAAAATGCCAAACTGTAAAATATGCTAAGTAAGTGATTCTGGACAAGTTCCCCTCCTTCGATATGATCAGGTGAACTATAAAATATGCCAATTAAGTGATTCTGGACAAGTTTCCCTCCTTCGATATGATCCGGTGAAGATGCCAAACCATAAAATTGAATTTAATCATAAAATTGCCAATTAAAAATAAAAATTGAATTTTCTTTGTAATGATCAAATGGAATGTCAGACTATAAAAAAATGTTAACTAAATTTTTATGGACATTTTCTCTCCTTCGCCATGATCAGATGAACAAGTTAAACTATAAATATATGCAAATTAAATGATTTATGATAATTAAATGATTCTTCCCTCATTCATTATGATCAAGTGAAGATGCCAAATCAAAACCTGCAATCAGTATAATATATAATATTCACAATAAATATACCGCATTCCCTGGCTTTTTTTTAGCAATTAGGCAAATTTTTTGTGTGTAATTTAAATATTCCTTATCTAAGTGCTAGGCACTGTTGAGCTGATAAAAGTAAAATCTTATAGCTTTAATTTTTTCACTCTAACACACTCTGCCACCTTTAGATTCATAAAAAAGTGTGTCCTACACACTACTTTATGAGCACACTTGTATTTTAGTGTGCTCAACACACTTCTTACAATTAGTGTGATAGCACACCATGCTTGATAAGGCTAAAAAGTGTGCGCTTTATACAGTGTGGACATGCTTCTGCAGGAGCTATAGAATCTTGTACTTTTGACAGTGAAATATTCTCCAATAGTGAGCATTGTCGTTCACTGGTTAGTGAAAGTGGTGACTTGGAATGGAATGTAAATAAAATATCTAGTGATGAACATGAGTTTGAGTGTTTCCATGAACTTTCAATAAATTGTAATTATTAATTCCACCATCTTTTCAAGCAATTGTGATGAACGTCAACCAATTCGTTGGAGATAAACTTTGATCACTTTTACTGCAAAGCTAGTTCATAACGTGACTTTAACAGTCGTTAACTTAATAGCTACTTATTTCTAAATGTTTCGTGCACATATAATGTGTATCATACTGAACGATAACAATGGTATTTCAATTGGTAGTATTGGTTTAAATTTTATTAAAGCTTTGATGTGATAAATAATATAACATAATACAATTACTATAATCTTCGGTGAACCTACTGATATTTTTGTTGTTTTTTTGGTTATGTACTTGCCTTGCTATAAGAGAAATAGTAAGCCTACAAATTTTAGCTGTTTGGAAAAAAAAATCTTTAAGGTTTAATATAAGTGGTAGTGACTATTGATTATTGGGAAAGCAATCAAATTTTCAAGATGGGTAAGAATCGCTAAATCAAAAGATTCTGTTTATCAAGTAGCCTTTCCAAAATACCCTCTGTTGAAAACGCTCTATCGTACCATAGATCTAATCTACTTCGCTATTGGGAAATGGATTGTCAAGTATGCACTATTGTAAAATAATTAGCATACTTTATAGTTGGACGTGTTATGTATAATAGGCTTTTTCAAAGACTTGTCAACTGAATTCAGCATTCATACTTTGCAAGAAAATGAAATTATATTATTATATTTACTCATTAGATGTATTCTCTCTCTTTCAATTGTTAACAATACAAATATACATGTTTGGGATTTGAACTCGGGCCACTTGCCTGTTTTCATACTTTCTATGTCCTAATCAAATCTTCCTTTACTGTCTAGATCTAAGATCTACTTTTGGCAGTAAAAAAGCTTACTCAAAACTATATCATTTCTAGCTAAGGTGCTTTAACATCATTATTTTCCCTGCAAGTCTATTGCAAGTATTTTCCTTTGGCTTTACTTGTAGATTTCTGATGGCAGTCTAACAAATTTCTGTAGCATTTTACATTTGCTTTACAAGCTTAGAGGTTTAGTGATCTCTAGTGACTGTTTAACTATACTATGTTATGTTAAATTAGTAAGTACAAACTTTATTTATAGTATTTATTTATACATAATTTGTTTGAATTTACAGAAAAAGTACAACTTTCAACAACTTCTACCGAATGGAATGTATCAAAAATCATTCATTCTTCAGAATTGAGAGATAAAGACAGACTAACAGAAAAGAAATTGCTGAAAAGTAAGATTGCAGATTAAGGTTGTAATTTATGGATTGGTTAAATCGAATTGATAAAATAATGTTACTTGTATTGAGTATTTTTATCATAGTTATGCATTTCAAAAGGATTCATTTTAGTCTTTTTGCTCATTTTGAACATGCATCGCAAATACTTTCATATCACATTGTTGAAACTGATGGTAATATTTTCAACAATATACATACGCAATATGTAGTTAAGATTTAATCAGATGATTCTGTTCAGAAAGATACTATAATATTCTAATTACATACACAATATAAATAACAACTGCAAAGCTAGTGGCATTGTTTAAGATATTTTTCAATACAATGCATTTGATTTTTCTTTATAAAACTGTCAATGAGGTAATCATGAATACAATGCTAAGTTTTGACTGATATTTTTTAGATTAATATCTGTACCTTATCTGTTTGTTTGTAGTAATAATTACTACAAGATACGTCTTGTATTTAGTGGATGGTAAAATATTAAAATGTCAAGTATAATATTATAATGGCATGACTACTACAGAAAATGTGAATGGTGCAGATGTAGCCACAGCATTATTGTACAACTTATTGAAATCTTGATTTTAGCATAATGAGTAATTACTTTGTTAGGGCTTGATTTTGAGTTTATCTATTTGATTATCTGTTTATTGCTTTGTTTTCTTGTCTGTTAGTCAGTTTATTAGTAAGCAATTCTGTCTCGTTTTCTATTTGTTTATCTTTTGTTTCTTTGTCTGCTTGTCGGTCAATCAGTTAATTGGTATACATGTCTGTCTGCTTGTCGCTAGAATATAACCAACTCAAAGAGAACTTGTTTTGGTTATTGTTCTGTGTTGCTTCTGACAGATATAAGCCGATTTATGATCCAATTATTACATATCTGTAATGCTTATGTTTCACCTGTCACGAATCTATATATTATATATATATATTATATAATTGTCTAGCAGCTCAGATGCAGTTTTGCTTTATAGTTTAGTTCTCAGCAACTTTGTTTTTGTTAAATTTTACCTTAAAAAAAACATTATTTTTGGCTTCTTGAAACTTTATATTAGGTAATTATTTAATTAAAAATTCACTGTACTACTTACGTACTTTACAAATAAAATCAGGTCACAATATTGTTAATGCTATTCATGAGTTTCTTTTAGTGCACAATTTCTTTTCTCTCTTTATTTTTGAGGATCATAAGTTTAATAAACACCTGCAGCAGTTAATAGATATTATATCTGAAAATATCTATTGATTGCTTTTAAATTGCATTAATAAACTTCAATTTTCAACCTCAATAACTAGCTATGTCATTCATGAACGGCTACCCTTCACGTGTCATCTCAAATGCCATGCGAGCGAGACCAGCATCTAGTAGCAAGGTGATGATGAAACCCAAGGCAACAGTAGTCTTACCTTACATAAAGAATGTGTCAGAATGCATAAAGAGAATTCTGTTACCATTGGATATAAGAACTTGCTTCAAGCCTCACACTACCCTCAGGCAGCTTCTAGTTCATCCAAAAGATCCCATTCCAGTTGAGTCACAAACAGGAGTGATATACCAGGTATCATGTGGGACTTGTCACATCTCTTATATTGGGCAAACTGGACGAACAATAACACATAGACTAAAAGAACATAAGCAAGCTCTAACTTCACCTATCATTTTTCAGCTGTTGCAGAACATGCAATGAAAGAGAGTCATGTTATTGATTGGAAGAGTGGTAAAGTGATTGACATCTGCCATCAATTATACCCTCGTTGTTATTTGGAGTCATGGTACATTAAAACTAAAGGGAGCAAAATCAACAGAGATGAAGGACTGTTGCCTCAAGTTTATGGTAGCCTAGTGAAACATATAAACAAAAAAACAAAATAGCTAACCCTCAGGACTCATGGTTACCAACCAAGTGCTTTAGCATGTATCACCCTTAGGCTTTCACCTGTCATAGTAACTATTTATTTTTTATTTTTGAATCATTACCACTGATGAAGGCTACAGTCCGTAGCTGAAACGTTTGGTGTTTTAACTTTTTTGTTTTTTGGTCAGTGATTATTGTTTTGTTTCCTTAAAGAATGAGATAGACCATGTTAGAAGTGTTTTGTCAATGAATGGTTATCCTAGAAGTCTTGTGGATAAAGTGAAAAATGAGCTAAAGAAGAAAAAGAAGCAGGTTGACACAACTACCCTCAATGAAGATCCAGTAGCAACAGCAATTATTCCATATGTTTCAACAATGAGTGAGAGAATAGGAAAGATACTCTGGGATTATGGAATAAGGACTTCTTTCAAAAACCAAAACTACTTTGTCAAATCTTCTCACAAAAGTAAAAGATCCTACTTCAAATGAGAACAAAGTAGGAGCTGTGTACAAAATCATGTGTGAATGTGGAGATTTCTATATAGGTGAATCAGGAAGAGCGCTAGGCATTAGAATTAAAGAACACAAATCAGCCTGTGAACATGGATATTTCACCAAATCACCACTGGCAGAACATGTATGGCAAGAAGGGAGTCATGTGATTCATTGGAATGAAGTAAAACTTTTGGATATTTCGCATGGCATGGTTGAGAGAAAAGTAAAAGAAGCCATCTACATAAATATGTCACCCAACAACTTAACCATGAATAGGGACTCTGGAATGGAGCTTTCCCCTTTAGTATTGAGAGCAGCTAGAGGCCACTCACATAAATAAACAAGAATCAACCTATAGGCAATATATTGCATTTTATCAAGCATCACCCTTAGGCTAATTATAGCATTTTTGTTTTTTGATTTTTATAAATCAGCCCTGATGATGGCAGAAGCAGTCTGCTGAAACATGTTGGCATTAAAAATGAATTGTTTGGTATAAAAAATCAAATTGATATAACATGTATTTATAGTATTTATTTATACATAATTTGTTTGAATTTACAGAAAAAGTACAACTTTCAACAACTTCTACCGAATGGAATGTATCAAAAATCATTCATTCTTCAGAATTAAGAGATAAAGACAGACTAACAGAAAAGAAATTGCTGAAAAGTAAGATTGCAGATTAAGGTTGTAATTTATGGATTGGTTAAATCGAATTGATAAAATAATGTTACTTGTATTGAGTATTTTTATCATAGTTATGCATTTCAAAAGGATTCATTTTAGTCTTTTTGCTCATTTTGAACATGCATCGCAAATACTTTCATATCACATTGTTGAAACTAATGGTAATATTTTCAACAATATACATACGCAATATGTAGTTAAGATTTAATCAGATGATTCTGTTCAGAAAGATACTATAATATTCTAATTACATACACAATATAAATAACAACTGCAAAGCTAGTGGCATTGTTTAAGATATTTTTCAATACAATGCATTTGATTTTTCTTTATAAAACTGTCAATGAGGTAATCATGAATACAATGCTAAGTTTTGACTGATATTTTTTAGATTAATATCTGTACCTTATCTGTTTGTTTGTAGTAATAATTACTACAAGATACGTCTTGTATTTAGTGGATGGTAAAATATTGAAATGTCAAGTATAATATTATAATGGCATGACTACTACAGAAAATGTGAATGGTGCAGATGTAGCCACAGCATTATTGTACAACTTATTGAAATCTTGATTTTAGCATAATGAGTAATTACTTTGTTAGGGCTTGATTTTGAGTTTATCTATTTGATTATCTGTTTATTGCTTTGTTTTCTTGTCTGTTAGTCAGTTTATTAGTAAGCAATTCTGTCTCGTTTTCTATTTGTTTATCTTTTGTTTCTTTGTCTGCTTGTCGGTCAATCAGTTAATTGGTATACATGTCTGTCTGCTTGTCGCTAGAATATAACCAACTCAAAGAGAACTTGTTTTGGTTATTGTTCTGTGTTGTGTCTGACCGATATAAGCCAATTTATGATCCAATTATTACATATCTGTAATGCTTATGTTTCACCTGTCACGAATCTGGGACTATCATTAGCTAATGGTTTAATTAGTTAGACAGCTTACATGTACAGAAAATTTAATAAAACTCTTTAAAGTCATATTATATGTTTATTGTATTAAATAAACACCTAGATAAAAAAGAAATAGAGAAAGCCTGTCAAGAAGCCATACAAAAACAGATATGTGTGGACCTATGCGTAGGACGAATGAATTTTGTTGGTCTTCCAAGATCTGGTAAAAGTTCAACTCTACATCGACTACTTGGAGATTTTATAAACATTGATCAATCTAACATGAAAATTAATGAGCCAAGCACTGGAGTAGCTGAGAGAAGGCAGCTATTCATTCAGAGTATCAGTAAGTGCATTGGATTTGCACAGCAGGGGCAATGGACCAAGAAGGACATTGTTGGTGAAACTTCAATTCTTAATGATGTTATACAAGAAGCTGTAGAAAGTAAGTAGAACTTGTACAAAACTTTAATAAAGCTGCAGGCTTTAATATGTACACCTAAAGTTTATCATTCGTAGCTGCAAATTTAATTAAAGTTTTGACTGTTAGCAGAACACATTTCTCTTGATCACAGTCAAATTATATCATTTAGTTGTATTTGTTCGTTAATATAATACTCCTATTAATATAGTCCACCTATTATGATTTGTGCATTTCAGTTGATGGGCAATCTATTTATTAGGTTTATTTCTTACATTATTATTAGTGTTTTGAATTATATAAATCAAGTTCTTCACTATGAATATTATTAAAGTTTAATTTTACTTATTAATATGAATATGACATCAGCAATTTACTTTTACAAATAATAATTTCTTTATATGGACTTTGTAATGCATAGTACTTGGAACAACTTGATGAATACAAGAAATAGCATTAGACAATAAATAATGCTGTATAAACCTGCAGGAAAAGTATAACACATTTTCGATTATTATGCTGAAGTTATAATGATGGGTTAAAATTCTGAAATGTTATAACTCTATATAACAACCAGTAATAGTAATTTAGCATAAATGGACTAAGTTAAATGAAAGCCAATAAACTCATCAAAATTTACTGTTACAGTAAAAAATATACTCATTATGTTTAATAAATTGAATGGAATAATAATTTAATTTGATTGATCATTTTATGCAGATGCCAAACCGAAATTCCAAATCAAACTAGATGTATCAGCAGCTGAAGAAGTTATAGATGCCCAATCTTTAAATGATGCTACGGAAATGTCTTTAAATACAACTGTAGAAGATATAAGAACACTGGCTAAGGCATCTGCAACTTCTGACAATGAGGACAAGTTAAAAGAATCACATTCCATCAATGTAGCTGAAATTTACCCTGCTTATATTGAAGCTGCAGCAGAACACAATGAAGAGAAAGTAAAGTATTTACTGAAAGACACTATATACTTGATAACAACTGATCATGGAGGCCAAACTGAATTTCTAGACCTCATGTCTCGCTTTCTAATGGGGGCTTCTTTACATCTTATTTTCAGTCGACTCACAGATTCCTGGGACTGTGTGTTTAAAATGTATTGCACCAATGAAGATGGAGTTTCTACTGAGAAAGAAGACTCTATAGTAACTCTAGAAGAAGTCACCTTTCAAACTCTGGCTGGTATAGCATGCATGAAGAACACGAGTGACAAATTGACCTCAAATCAAGCCTCTAGTGCTGACTTGGAGAAAGCCGACATAGTTACTAAAGCTATGTTTGTGGGAACATTTAGAGACAAAGTGTCTCTGTCACAATTTAAAAAACGAGATCAGATTCTTAGAAAGAAAATTGAGCAGACAGAGTTTTACCACCAAGACATTGTTGAGTATGCCTCAGAAGAATTCCTGACATTAGCACTGGACAACAAGAAAGGAACTATTGAGGAAATCAACAAAGCAAGAGAAACTTTCGAGAATTGCATTAAGAAGAATCTAGGTAAAGTTCACATTCCTTGCTCCTGGTTGATGTTCAGCATTGTTCTGCGATCAAAAGGAAAGTGCACAATGACACTTGAAGAATGCCGTGAGATTGCAGAAAGTTTAAATATTGATTTATCGGACGTAACCAATGTCCTATGGTTTCTTCATTATCGTGTTGGCACGCTCCTGTACTATCCAGAAGTGAGAGGTTTAGAAAACATAGTCATTTGTGACATCAAGGTTAGCACTACTTAATTTATGTATCTATGCTTTTTATAATTAGCAATTGGCTGTGAATATTCAAGTGTTTATTAAATTTTAATTAATACAATGCACTTATTTGTTCTTCTTGTTTATAAAAACGGTTGAGTTTTGTTATACTTTTTTATGTAAGTAATATTTATAGTACTAAAAATTTAATTAATGTGCAGGAATTTTTCTAAAATTAGATCTGTCCAAATGCAATTATTTATTGACAAACTTTAGATAGTATGTAGTTTTGATTGCAGCATCCAACAAATAGAATTTGAATAGTTGTACATAAAGTTTTAACTCTGTAATGGATCTATTAGAATTGGAATTTAAGATTGATGAATTAGTAATGATAAGCTTGAATTTAATTAGCTTTTCTATTGAATTATATTATTTTTACATATCAGCAGGTTCTTTAATGCTTTTAAATATTCATTTCATGCTGATGTCTTTGTACAAATAAATAAACCGACTGCAATTGTATTTCCTTAATGCTACGCCATCTCACTCTCCTTGTGCTGCTATACTTTTCTATGCTAATTCAATTGAACATCAGTTCCATTTACTTTTTGAATGGGGAATGATAAGCTGTTCAATTATTCACATAATATTTAGTTAAGTTTGTGGTTAATTACAAATGAGTTAATAAATAATGGGTTGGCAGGTAAGTAAGTAATTATGATGAAAAGGCTCACATTTTAGGAATAACTAAGCATTTATTACTAGAAAAATCATAATGCTCATAAAGTGTTCGAATTATTTTTTTTGCAAAAGTAAATAATATAAACATAATTATTCTCCTTAATTTTTAATAATGGACATAATATTATTTGTCTTCTAATTGTAAGGCAGGCAAGGTGTGTATATAGTTTATTTGAATTAAACTGTTCAATAAATTAATGTTCAGGTGATTTTCAATGCTGCAACACAACTAGTAAAGAAGACATTTGTATACAATAAAGCTGGACATCGAGCAGCAGCAATGTTTAAGAACAAAGCTCAGTTCACAATGGCAGATCTACTGGAAGCTACTAAAGATGATGTTAAGGATTCCATTTCTATGGAAATGCTAATCACTCTTTTTGAGCATCATAATATCTTAGCTTCCCTTCCATTTACAAGAAAAAGAAAAGAGATTACTTATTTTATGCCAAGTATACTTAGAAGTGCTACAAAAAACGAGCTCCAAAATGTTCATATTACTACTGAAGTGGCTCCTCTCGTGTATCGATACAAGTGTGGCTACTTACCATTAGGAGTCTTCTCTTCTCTTATTATAGGCCTGGTTTCAAACACAAAACTTAATTGGACTTTCAAAGAAGACAGTCCTTGTCGTAACAAGATTGAATTTCTAGTAGGAAAGGACTTGGACACAGTTACTATCATTAGCTATGCCACATATATTAAAGTGGTACTCTACAGAGAATCTCATCCAACAACACCCACTTCTGTAGTCTGTGCACACATTAGAAATACTATCACTTCTATGTTAACAGAAGTCAATCATAATCTCAAGTACCACAATGCAAGACTTCAATATGGATTCGAATGTACTAACCACTCATCGTATTCTGCCTTAAAGTTATTGAACAAAGCTCCACTCCATTTATGTATACTGGAAGATGAAGCCTCTCCTAAAATGAAGTGTCTGAAGAACCCAAATGTTACTAAAATAATTCCACTTATAGATTCAAGACAGACAATTTGGTTTATTGAGGTATGACTATAGTTTAGTTCAAGTCAGTGTAATTAAATACTATATTTATCAACACTATAGGAGAAATATGGCAGTGTATTGACTACTGGAACACAACCTCAAAAAGGTATTCATTGTAAAGCCGAAAAAGCTAGCATTGAATAAGTGTTTATCATAATAATGATAGACTTATATTAATTTAATATACATTACTATATTATAATTATGCTAAACGTATGAACATACGTACGTATTTTCATAATATATATTCATAATATATATTGTCATTTAAAACAATGTGCATATTTTTCAAAATTAAAAATAACACATTTTTATTCTGTTTAATAATACATTTTTATTCTGTTTAGAAGTCTATTGATATACAATGGCTTACTATAATGATAAAGTAGAATATTAGTGAAATATTTAATCTAGAGCCACTAACCAAACTTTCCTGAATTCTTAGCAGCATCAGCATTATTATAATTAGTATCTCAATCTTATATTATGTAATTTAAAATAATGCACATAATTAAACTGAATTGGGCATAAAGCCACAATTATAATAATAGCAAATTTTTCTCTTTTTAACTGCCAATATTGTTAACTAAAACTAAACCCAATATTTCGATTTTTGCCAAAGTCCTCTTCTGGGGTCAACAAGAGGACTTCGGCAAGAAGTTTAAATGTCGGTTAAGTAGTAATTAACAATATTGGCTGTTAAAAATAGAGAAAAATTTGCTAATTATTATAATTATTTCAGCCGAGAATGACTGAATCATTGAAAGCCATAATTGTAACCTATATATTATAATTAGTTGTAAAAATTCATATATGCGTGAAAATAATTAAATATGCTCATTTTAAATTAATTTGCAGCATGGTGTAGTTAGCATTATGCTCAGGGCAGTTTGTTGAAATCAGTGAGTTTTACGCAGAAAATGTGTACTGGTGAGTGCTTCTGGCCAGTTTAGTTTCTTCTCTTGTGAAGACATGTTTCCATGTACCATTACATTGCTCGAGCTATATTGATGCCTGATTAAATTAGCTAATAGATAGCTTTATCATTTGGTCTGAGATTATATTGTAGTGTTTAGTCATGCTGAGAATTCACACCTTTGGTGCTTCATCATAATAGTTTTGAAATTTATATATATAACTTACTGATCAATATGAGGTATATTTTTGCTCACTAAACCTGAGTTAACACAATATTCATATTTATTTCAGAACTGACAGATGAAGACTTGGGTAAGGTGTATGAAGAGCTCTATGAAGGCAGAGAGCAATGGAAGAACATAGGTCTCAAGCTGGGTCTGAATATGACTATGCTAAACATTATAGAAAAGGACAGACAATATAAAACAGAACCTTGTTGCCTGGACATGTTGAAGGAATGGCTGACAAATGGAACAAACAGAAGCTGGAGTGCACTAGCTGATGCTATGGAAAGTCCAATAGTTAATCTTTCAAGCATTGCAGCTGCACTACGAAAAAAGTACTGCAGTTATTTTGTAGATTTTGAGGATCCAATGTATTCTTTAGAAAAAGAAACTGTTTTGGTATCAGCACATGAGCCAGACTTTCAACGCCCTCTCAACGATTTTATAACTTACCTGAAACAAGTTGAGTTCATTATTTCTGTATTGGATGAAAAAGAATACAGGGCAGCTATTTGCAATATGCAAAATCCTATAGGTGAAGAAGTTCACGAAATGAAAGTTACATTATTGAATGATGATAACATCAACATGGTAGTTGGGTCTTTTGCTAACTCACCAATAGTGATAGTGAAATCTGCTGATGCTATAAAATTAAGAAATGATTTGGAAGCAGCTCTAGTTTTCTGCTCAAATGCTAAATATATTCTATGTATTGGCACAGGTTATGCATTTCAAAAGAAGGATGTACAACTTGGTGACGTTTTTATATCATCTAGTATTTCACTTATTGAACAGTATGATGTAACACAACTGGGAGATTCTGCCAATATTGATATTCAAGATGCAAAGTCTGTTGACATCAGTGATTTGCTTAAAAGAATATTTTGCAGCAATATTAATTCAGTGGAGGACTTTTATCTTAGTAAAAAGCGTATCGCTAGGTATCACTGTTCCAATATCATTTCAGGAATTGATTTTGGTGATGCCAACTTTCAAAATGCTGACATAGTCAATATTAATCCTCAAGCAATAGGAGGAGATTATTCTCTAAATGAAATATATCAGTTACAAAAATGTGGCAAAATTAGTGGTTTTATTGTGATAAAGTCAGTCACCAAGTATGCTGATGGCAGTTGTTATGAAAATTGGGACTTCACCGGAGCAATGGCTGCATTTCAGTTTGCAAAGGAGAAGATGATACCTTACATACGTAAGTACAAATGTCACAATATTCTAGCTACATTCTACTATAATATGACTTTAACAATCAACATAGTTTATTTAGTAAACAGTAGAGTAAATTGTAGTGTTCAGTTTTTGTCTAATATGTCATCAGCTTTTCAAAAAAACTGATTGCTACTTTTAAACATAATTTCGAATTCTTGGTAGATTTGACAAAGTGACTATTAAAAATCAGCATATTTTGATTCAAATATATTTATATTTTTTATTTCTTATTTAGATCATAAGAATGCAGTAGAAAATTATCTTGAGTTGATTAAGTCTCCTGAAAATACTGTAAATGTTGCGGTCGCGAAGCTACTTTTTCTCGGTCCATCATTACAAGGAAAGACGGTGACACGAAAGCGACTAACAAAAATGATCAGAAATCTTGAATTAGACCCATCTGATGACAAGTCCAATACTGGAATGTGCGAGCAAAGTACTGTTATTACATGCAAAAACTTATATCGAGGTGTCATTTTAGCTGAAGAAGAAGGAGACGATTGGAAAGTTGTCGAAGACATTGAACAAGAAGTGGAGGCATTCATTAATACTCAATCAATAACAAAAGACAAATTTGATTCTAGTGTTGAGAGCCCTCAACAATATATTCCGAATGAAACATTAAAAACTAAAGAGAGTCCTGAGCAAAAAAGTTTAGATTCATCAGTTGAAGAAATTTCAAGCTCACCTCCTTCATCAGTACATCCAGAAACGGAAACACATGAAAAAACACATGTTAATGTACCTAGTAGCGAATTGTCAGTGGAGGATAACCCAACAAGTCCTGAATATATTTCTCAGTGTCTTCAAATGAAAAAGGCATACAGCCTTAGTGAAATTAAGCTGCATTTGAACAATGGGTGCATGATATATCTTCAAGACACCGGAGGTCAACCTGAGCTAATAGACTGTCTACCAGCACTAACCATAGGGCCTGCAATATATTTGTTATTTTGCAAGCTTAATAGCAACCTAGATGATCATTACACTATAGGCTATCGAGGCACAGATGGAAAGACTTCATCACTATTGTCACATTTTACTATAAAGGAAACTTTGCTTTCAGCTTTAGTAAGCATATCCTCTATGCTATATTCACCATCTGATGATTGCGCTGACATAAAACAGCAATTTGAAAATCGACAACAATGTGTGTACATTATTGGAACACATCGAGATAAGGTAAAAGATGATTCCACCATTAATGAATTTGAGACAAATTTAAAGGAAGTTATTGATTCTACATTTTTCTACAAAAAAGGTTTAATTAAGGAATGGTATCAAGATGATTTTCCTGCTAACAGTACGCTAAGAGATATTTCGATGCGACTTGTATACCCATTGGACAATCAAAATGGAGGGAGTGACGAAATACAGTGTTTGAGAAGAGCCTTGTCTGAAAAAATAAATCAGTACGCTAAAAAGGTTATTCCTAGTCAATGGTTAATACTTAGTATTGTGCTACGTGGAAGACCTGAAGTTATGTTAACAGTGGAAACTTGTTTCACAATTGGAAGACACTTAAACATGAATAAAAGCCAGACTGAAGCAGCTCTGCACTTTCTTCACTACAATTTGGGTATATGTATGCATTTTTCTAATGTTAAAGGACTAAAAGATGTTGTAATAACTGACACACAATCTATCTATCAGAGTTTAACTAAAATTATTGAGGCTGCATTTAAACCTGGAATAGTACATGAAGCAGCTGCTTCTGAATTAAAAAACACAGGACAATTTTCATTCGAATCGTTCTCTCGTACAGTAAAGACTCCCCTACCACTGGAGGTGTTAGTTATTGTGTTGGAACATATAAACATAATTGCTCCCATTCCATCAGCAAATAAAGAGGAAACAAAATTTTTCATGCCTTGTATTTTGCCAAATGCCTCCGATACAGAAATCATGAGGTATGAAGAAGAGAATAAAATACCACATGAAGTTTCACCCTTATATATTCGCTACGATTGTGGATTTGTACCTATGGGTGTATTTTCTGCTACAGTTGCTAAACTTATTCAACAAAGCTCAACAATAGTAAGTCTTAGAATTTAAGCCATATTTTCTATGTTCATTTTTGTTCACTTTTTTTATTCTTACTGTAAATAAAATAAGCATTCACATCACTTTAATTTAAGTGGCCTTGAATAAATTAGATTGGTCACCCTTGCTCATAATAGACAGCCTTTTAACAATATGTGCTTAATAAATGACACACTTAATTGTGAATCTGACTACATCTGAAAATGTTTTTCAAGAGCATGCAATCTTCAATGGTTTATTTCAGTAATTATCTGTTTCGGTAGCTAATCTTGGCTCTTCTTCTCTCCCACTTGCATGCAAACATACTCAATTGGCTATCTAAAATTATTGAGCAGGATTATTCAAATGACAAGGTGAAACTAAAATTATACATATAATAGAGAAATTTTTGTGCAGAATACCTGAAATTTATTTACGTGTAAAATAAGCTTCGTCCAGGTTAATATTGAAATATCTGATTACTGTGTAACTCTTCTTCTTGGTAGACTCACATAGCCAGATGTTTTACCATTATTTCTGACCACTATGTAGGGAAAGGGTGAGTCTTGGTTTGAAATTAAATATTGGCAATTTTGCTGGCTGAGTTTCTCATTAATGAAAGATGTCCAGCTAGTGATTTATGTAACTTGCAATATACATTATAAATATAAACCATACCAGAAAACTTTATACCTGATTAAAATAAATAGATCCTGATCTATTTATTTTACATAGTATGTGTAATAAAATCTGAAAGTTACCCCATGCAACATGCTGCCATGCATTTTCCAACTATAGGGGTATAATACCTTCTCAAAAATCACCATGGGTCTTAATCCTTCCAAATGGTACTGACCAAAGTTTTGGGATCTGGCTCATGAGCTATGGAACCATGTTTGCACAAAATGATGAATTTGCATTTAAAGACAACAAAATGATAAAAGTCATGAAACACGTTATGATTTATTACTTCTTTTGATTAAGTCAATATGAGTAAGACCCTATTGTTACATTCAGTAAATAAAATTCTTGTGTTATAGTAACAAAATTTATAAAATGTTTTTTAGAGAGGAGTATATATCCGATTGAGGTCCGTTCGAATACGAAGAAATTATATAGAATTTATATACGGTGAAGATCGTGATGTTTTGATTTTGATTCACAAATCTGAGTATATCAAGGTTCAAATCCACAGAACCAGTGGTTATGAGCAAAAATTGCATGAGTTATGTCCCAGAATCATGGAATTGATAACTACTACAATAAGGAATGTTTCGGGATCCATGTTGCACTCTCTCTACACAGACATTTCAAAGGATCAGTATAAACATTATTTCGAGAAATATTGTTTTGCTTTCGAATGTTACGAACATGAAAAATCAGACCATCTCTGTACTGTGAGCAAGAATGAGCTGAACCCAAGATATATGGATTGTGTAAAAGAAAATACATCATCAAAAATGAAGCCTGAACACCAAATTTGGTATGGCAAGGTAAGCACTTGATATTACCCATGATTTTTAGCTAATACATGTTTGTATTAACTGTTATAGGAAATTGACACTTCTCCTAGCAAAATTGGCACAGGTAAATAACAATAAGGATTGTGTATCAGATAATTTCTGCTATGTTAAGTTAAAGTTTGTTAACTCTCAGTGCTCATGCACGAGAGGGTTACAGTACTCAGTTTGTATGTCAGTCAGTCAGTCATTCTGTCACACAGCAAAAGCGGATCTCAAAGATGGCAGCCTCCCAAAGATTGAAACAAACATTAAAATGTTTCAATGGATATTATGAATCCCTTTAATGTGTCAGAAAGTTTAGTTTCAACTTATTTTTTCAGCAAAAGCTGTTGGTTTTTAGACCACATGATCGTTGTTGTTAACACCCCCTATAATCACGCCATCAAGTGAGCAAATAATTTCTTTGCTGACCGTGGTAGTTTTGCATTACAATATTTGAGTGCTCGGAGTTTCCCATATGAGTGTCACTTGATTATTAAGCTTCTCTTATGAAGACCACATCTACTGTTTCATTGCATGAGTTGCATATCAACTTGCTTTAAGCTGTACTTATCGACTTGCATAAGTTACACATTGGCACATTTATTTTGATACTACTTCAACTAAATCATTCTTTTGGTCTTTGTAATAGCTAGCTAGTGTATTGTAACACTGCGGGTTCGCGCCCTCAGTGCTTCATTTGTTTAGTGTCTGTTGGTTTTCTTTATTGACTCTTACTCAATTGAATGAATTGTTAAAACTTTCTGTTATTCTTTATTAACTGATGAATGACATAGCTAGTTATTGAGGTTGAAAATTGAAGTTTATTAATGCAATTTAAAAGCAATCAATAGATATTTTCAGATATAATATCTATTAACTGCTGCAGGTGTTTATTATTAAACTTATGATCCTCAAAAATAAAGAGAGAAAAGAAATTGTGCACTAAAAGAAACTCATGAATAGCATTAACAATATTGTGACCTGATTTTATTTGTAAAGTACGTAAGTAGTAGTGAATTTTTAATTAAACAATTACCTAATATAAAGTTTCTAGAAGCCAAAAATAATGTTTCTTTTTAAGTTAAAATTTAACAAAAACAAAGTTGCTGAGAGCTAAACTATAAAGCAAAGCTGCATCTGAGCTGCTAGACAATATATAATATATATATATATAATATATATAATACAGGACCATATTTAGAAAGAATTCATAGGGGGGAAGGGGGCGAATGTATAATTCTCCATAGAGCCTAATTATTAACCAAGCTTTTCACTGCTATCTATCTCAACTAGTGGTGCTCTTGAGCACAAGTATTGAGTGAGCCTGCCTAGTTACGTACCATAAAACTACAGTATTGATACATAATGTATTTTGGCTATGTTCGTGCCAAACAGTATTATAGCAGTTGACCATTACTTTTAGCAGACTTAATTTCAATAGTGGTGTGCTTGTGCACGAAAGGCGAGTGAGCCTGTTGTAAAAAAGCATTGATTCAACTTAAGTCTCATATTATGTTGAATTTACTATCCAGCACTACTAAGTTAGTAGTTCAATCATAAAGTTACATGTATATAACCATTACTAATTCATATTAGCGAAATCCTACATTACACTCTTAACTCATTCTTCCTTTGTGCCTACTCCAGTCTGACTAATTTCAAATGGACTTACGTCACTTAAGTAGCCCATCAACAAGCACATATATATATGATGTATTTCATTGGCAAAATTACATGCGGAGTTGAAGTGCCTCAACAATTCTAGAAAGTGACAATAGATGTCACAGTCATACCCCTTGGAAGAGTCTAATGGACATTTTAAATCCTCACCACCATTTTTGCCACATACAAAAGCTTAGACAAATCCAATGTTAAGCAACCAGAAACCATGTGGTTAACATAAAAGTCCAATTGGAATACAAAAGTTCACGCAAATTGTTTTTGTGCTGCATTTTGTATTGATTGCAAAACAAAATATATTTATGTGAACCATTTATTTGTTTAGTATGTGTCTTATGTGACCATAAAACCCTCAAATTCTTTATAAAAGCAATTTATATCTTGATATACTGTTTTCTATTCATAGATGAAGAGAAGGAAATGCCGACTATAGTTGGAATCGAATATCCACAACTACCCATTGCAGCAGTAAAAGGTAAATATTATTATCATGGTATGTTAGTGAAGTATAACGGAAATGAAAAAAAAATTAGTTCATGAGATTAAAAACTCCTATAAGCAGTTTTAGTCACTGCGTTCACTTCCCAATATACTACAAAAATTTGTGTGGCATATTATTAGTTCTATAATATAATATAGCAAAATTAATGACTACTGGACAGATTTTCAAGCTCTGCAAAGTTTGTTTATTGCTAAGGTATCAAAATACATCAAGTAGTTGCAGTCTACAAGTATCTTAGAGGCAAAAGTATGACACCTTTTCTATTCAGTGTACCATCACACCTCTGCTTCACACTTATGATTGTGTTGTTGTTGTTTTGTTATGCTTTATGTTATGTTTATTGCTTACCTGCACTGACTAGACTAATGTATTTTTCTGAGTGGATAAAAAACACTCTGATTCCTTGTGAATAGAATAAAACTATCTTTAGTGTAAGTATTAATTTGTCAGATGTGGTACATGTCACATACTTGTCTGATAGGAAAATTTTTTCACAAACTTTGAGACTTTATACATGTGCAATCATTAAAAGTATTTGCCAAAGGTTTGTAAGTTTACTCCACTGCAATTGTATTATATATATATATATATAAATATATATATACTAGCAAGTACCCCACCACACAGTGGCATTTGGCATACTGCAAAGTAAGAATGCGGTAACATAAGTTTTTATTTAGTTATACCATCTTCTGCCTTCTTTTTCGTACTTTCGCCTGCCTTTTTGAAATTTACATACGTTCACTCAACAATTCAATTCCACCCGCTTTTTAGTTTCATTTAATCATTTTCTTCTTGCTTTCTCTTTCGTACTTTTGCCTTCTTTTTATTATACCACCTTACCTCGCCAATTCCGCCTGCTATTTAGTTACAATTAATCTCCTTTTGCCTTCTCTGTTTTACTTTCACCTTCCTTTTTGAAACCTATGCCACTCTCCCTCAACTATTCCACCCACTTTTCAGTTACAATTAATCACTTTCTATTAAATATAACGACACTTTACCCATTCAGTGTAATGACAATGCTTTACCAAACCGTTTAATTTCATGACTTATTCATGAATACACTCACAGTCGTTGGTCGTAGTTACTGACACACAAGCATATAACTAGTGGTGTGCTTGAGCACAAATGGCGAGCGAGCCTAAAGACTATACTATTTTTATTGAATTCTAACACTGAAGCTACTGAAAATAAGGTCCAGTTTTTAAATTTAGCATACAGGGTAAAGGGATTTCAGTGCCATAGTAACAACTCTCTGCAACTGCTTGAATTGAAGGAAAAAACAACAACAACAAAACAATACGCGTTATTTAAAAGTTTTCTTTGTGATATTCTTTAGCTAAGTAGTGGTTGTAACACACAATGCTTTGACACAGCTGGACATGCACCTACACAGACTTACCTTGGCAGTAGTCTAGTGGACAATGTATTTTCCGGTAAATACTGTGCGCACGGCTTATAACTATGACAAAGAGCGCATTGACTTACCACGCTACTAACTCGAATAGAAATGGAAGTCCCTTAAGTTGTCAAGTATTAACTGCACCCGCAAAAGAATTCAAAACGGTAAACAATTCAATTTCTAGGGTGATACGGGTACTGATCGATAAACCAGAGGATTCTGTTTAGTGCAATTTGGGATGGGGTCGAACAAATAACTAACACAAAAACGCGAGGGTCAAAGTACAAAATGACATACATACGTCCAAACATATATACAAATAAATAAACATCCCCGATTTTTTCATTTTTACCCCTGTAAGTGTCTCGCTCGCTACGCTCGCTCGCCAATTATAGATTTTTACTTTCTCGGTATAACTATTCAATATACAACTAGCTTATGTAACACAAGTGGAGAGAAACAAACTCAATGTTAAAATTACTAAAGGAATTTTTCGTGTTGTCAACTTATTTTTTTTTACATGGAAGTATTCAACCTTATATAAATGCATTCATCCCTTGTGAATATAGTGCACTCTTTATGAATATCAAATACCATATACTGTCCAGCAATCCGTGCATTCATCCATTTCCTTGATACAACATACCAGACTTCATTTAGCACAATTGTGCATACACATTAGACTGGTAAAGAAGTAGGAAGCCTGAAAAGCATCGACTTGAGGAGAGAGATAGGCTTTTTGTTTATGAGGATTGTTTGAGCCAAATCATGTGACTAATTCCGAGCATGTCTAGAGAGGCTAAGTTGTTTTCTTTCATTCCCATTGACTTTGTAATGTTTGAAATAGTACTTTTCCTCCATTTGTGGAGCATACTGAAGGAATACTTTTACCTGCTTTGACGAGAGATTTCCAATGGGGCAAACCCCAGATGTGTAGCTGCTTCTGTTAGGAAGTTATTCAGTTTTAGTGCAGTCAACTTAACTACAGCTTAGAACATGCATATACCATATAAAAAAACCTAACAATGAAATAGGAGGGACACTACATAGAGTATCCCTGCCCAAATTGGGGATGAACACTATATGAGGAATTTAAAATCCCTATCCCAATACAAAAACTACTCCAGGTAAGCCCTGACATGTATATTGCTGTAGTTTTGGTAACTGGTTTTGTTGAGTTTAGAATGCTCGAACAGTATCTATTCCTATAAGGATAAGAAAGTTAAAACTCAGCAGTACATCAAGCTAATTATTTTTTCATTATTATCTAATTTAAAACTTGGCTAACTCTGTTTCTTTATTAGTTCTGAAGTGCTCCACTGGTAAATCATATATTGCGAATTGGCTAAAACTTGTATACCCAGTTTTATACATACTAAGCAACTGTAACCATTACATAACTAACTACTAGCATCTTGTTTTTTTTCTAAGTCCCTAAATAAGCTGGAGCCAAAAATATAATGCATGTTTTATGTAAAAGTTGTTAATTATAGTGAACTATTTAGAAGGTTATTTTATGTACTACAAATGTTTTATGTGTATACATTTATTTTTTTACAGAATCTCAGTCTACTTTGCCTGGGTTTATTCAAGATGAGAACATTTCTGTGTCTTACAATGGACACAAAAGTTCTGTGGACTGGAAAGAGAATGGAATACAACTTCAATTTGAAGACAACAAGTCTGAAGATTACAGTTATACTCCTATTCAAATATCTACAGGATCATTAGGTTACACCCGAATGCCTCATGAGGTTGAGTCAGTTAGCAAAGTTTATCACATCCACAGCACCAAGATACCCGAGACCTCTGTAATGATTAGAATTAAACACGATGAACCAAATGATGTTCATAATTTATATTTTTTTACTTGCTCTGAAGACATGCCTCCTTATGACTTCACTTATCTTCCTGGAGGAACTTTTACATCTACATATGGAGAGATAGTGGTTTCAAAATTTTCATTTTTTAAAATCGGTAAATTTTTCTCTGGACATCGTGTAAGAAGTGTCCTGAGTAGGTGGGAAAAATCTTATGATGTATCTCTATATCGTGGTACTGTACCATATAGTAGGTCATCTGAGCTATGTTTTAACCTTTACGTATCACTCGTAAAGAATTGCAACACTTTCAGACAAGGAGTAAAGTCTTTTATCAAGGAAGAGTACAAAGAAGATGTTCAATTATTGTCTAATTGTGTTACTCGCTTTAATCCCACACACACCAAAGTGACCGTATGTGGGGAAATTACTCCATCTGATGCTAATTTGGATGAACCTGATTGCAAATTTCTACGTAAAACTCAAATCAAAAATTATGTTAATGCTTCTCCTCCTCTTCTAAAGTATCGGCTCCGCATCAAACCTGGTTCTTCAGTGACAGTAAAGTTTAACCTAACAGGACTTCAAGATTTTGACCATTTAACTATGAGTCCATACGATCTACCAGGTAATAAGTACAATATATTAGGAATATATTTTATCCTCAAATTATTGTTTAACAGATTGTTTAACAGATTCTATTCCAGCCATAATGCATAGCAGTAGTATTCAAAGTGATTCAAGTAAGTAGTTATCATCTAACTAGTCGTGTGTGCTTCAGCAAATATGGCAAGCTAGCAAGTCTAGTAATTGGCGAGCGAGCGTAGCGTGTTGGATGAGATTCTCTGTAGAGTACTTTAGTAAAGCATCACCATTGTTTGTAATCTATGTATATAGGGTGGTTAAAATATTACTTAAAAATTATATATAAGTGTTATAAGAGTTAATACACATTGTCGGATAACACCACCTTAGCATTTTTCAGACCAATAGATTGTTTTAACATCAACTGCAAATTGCTACTAGAACATAAATACAGTGTGGTAGTTTATGTGCCAAAGTTATGCATTTTATTTTTAAGAATGTTGACTAACATGTTAAATAATCATGGTATAAACATTTTAATAACTTAGGTATGTTAGGTAGTTAAAAAATATAATTTAATATTGAAATGCATTTCGACTTAATACATGTGACAAATATATTAGTCAAAATCCTCTTGGTGTTTTGATATGTGTAGTTGCCATTAAAACATTTATTTGCATGAAAAATGCTGAAGTGATGTTATCAAACAGTGTGTATTAAATTTTCCATATTACACATGTTATTTTACAGCATTCAAAGTGGAGGAACATTGTACAGAAGACACTGCTGCAGCTCAGCAAGGGTCAAATGGTAAAGGTAATTACATATTGTTTCATATAATCTGTTATTTAAATCTTTGAGGTGAGAATTTATAGCAGTCATAATATAGTATTTTAAGCAATACTTGTATGATAATTAAATTAATGTATTTGTACTTATGCTTTGAATTTCTCAATAAGCTGTGATATTATACAGTCTAATTTACAGGAACTATAAAGCTGATTTATAGCCCGTTACCCGAGCAACCGCGCTTGTCGTTAAGAACTATAAATCGGATACAGTCTGGTATGCTCGTAAGAAAATGTATTAGCGTGGAAAAGTCTGATATAGTTCTTAGCAACCATAATTATGGTGGAAGGCAGATCAAAGCAAAATGGAATAATGAAGAGTTTGGGTACTTTAATACAATTACTAAGATAGCTAACGCTATACTTTGCTCGTTGTTTATGTTTGGGCTATAAAATAGTTATAAACCAAAATCATTAGGTTTGTATTTCGATTTATAAATCCTCGCCACTCGGGCTGCGCCCTTGTGTCTCGGAGTTTATAAATCGCATACAAACCTCAATTTTGGTTTATAACTATAACATACAAATGACACCTAATTCAAGAACATCATATGTGTACATGTCCACTCTGAAATTCAGTAGTTTGCTGCAAAAATTTGATGGCTGGTGAATCTAGTGTTAATACTGTATATAAAATTTCTACTAGTTTTTGGTCATATTAAATTTAAATGCTATTATATAATTTATACAATAGTTATAGTCACTAATTAAATGGTACAAATATATATTTGATGAAACAATATTGGCTAGTTCCTATTAGTAGCATATGTTACTATTACCACAAATCCTTGCCAGGTAGTCCCAGAAAGTATAGTACTTATCGGATAATGCTAATGATATAGTAGCTGAATTACTAATGCTTTGATTTATGCAAGATAAGAAGCCAAAATTTTAGTAAAACACTTCTTATTTTTTAAATACCCAATACTCTGTTTTGACCTGTTGATGTTGTAGTTTCAGCATTGGTTGCAGAAGACCTTGGCAAAGTCTATGAAGAGCTCTATGAAGCCAGAGTGCAATGGAAAAACATCGGCCTCAAACTGGGTCTGACATTATCTACACTCAACTCTATTGAAACTCATCGTCACTATAAAGCTGAGCCAAGTTGCCTGGACATGTTGAATGAGTGGTTAACAAATGGAAAGAACAGAAGCTGGAGTAATCTAGCTGATGCTTTGGAGAGTCCAATGGTGGGTTATCCTAACATTGCATCTGCAATACAAACTAAGTACTGCACCTGACTTTTTTATTAGCACATTTTATAGTCAACATAATACTTTTTATAGCCATAATAATATTGTTTCTAATATTTTCAGTCTATGATGTCATCAAATACAATAGCATATGATATATTGTCTAGATCATTTTAAATTATTTTTGTAGAACATTTTATAAATTTATTACTAAGAATTATAAATAATCTTGAATAGAGCTCATTGAATAAGTATCATTGTTAAAACTCTTGCTAGCTCACCACTGCTATATCCTGCTAGCTCACCACTGCTAGATCCTGCTAGCTCACTAATGTTAGGTCTCTTTGTTTGGACCACACTCACTCATTACTAACGACAGATACAAGTCCACTAATGTGACATGACTTCACTGCAGATGTGTCATCCTGATAATTATGCTGAGTTCATAAAGAGAAACTTTGCAGTTAAAAAATTTTGGCATGTGTTTTCACAGCTTTCCTTCGCGCAACATTAAGTGTATTCTGAAGCAGAGAGTAAATTCAATGAATCAGTCGTTGCATGTCAAATATCATATATATTCTGAATCTGAAAGCATGTATAATTAAAAAACATTGTTGTGCATGTAAATTTTATAATACATGATGTAATTTGTAGAATAGATGCATAAACATCAACACATTTAATACTTTTTTTTTAATTATCACAATTACTGATGAGTAGACGTAGGTGTACAATACTTGTGAAAAAAGTAATCCAAAATTAATATTAAAGTATTTATCAATCATAATTTTATTTGATACATTATTAATTGCCAAGTACAGCTAACTTTCATGCATATAACCACATGCTATAAGACCTAAACCTAATGAACCTATCAGTGAGATCAAAGCTAAAGTTCAGCACTAATAAATGATAAGTAGTAGTGAAATAGACTCAGAAATAATATCTGATAGAAGTTACAATGACATACAGCAGTAGATGATGATGCAGCATTGATTTCTTAAATACTTCTCAAAAATATTTTATGTATTGGAGTTTTTAATTCAGGACACAGAAAGTGAAGATATATTGAAATTGATGATGATGACAATGTACTGGAGCTTTACATTCCTACACAGTTATTGTAGAGCTACCCAAAGTGCTTGAGTTAGGGAGGTTGGACCAACAGGAAAATGCTTTGGATATAGACTATGTGGTGACAATATTGACAAAATAATCAAAACTCATTAAATAAGACTCGATAAGCAAAATGTTTTATTACGCTTACCTTCATTCCTATGTTGTCGTTAACCTCAGTGACAATTTATGGTTTCTAGATATCATACCCAGCAAAAGTAAACTTTACTGTTAAACTGCTGCTTTTTCACTCTGGCATTTCAACACATCATATTAGAAATTTAAGATAATTTGATACACAGACTTTGGTATGTCATATTGAGAACATCATATTATATGCATATGAAGGTGTAAGGCAAATGGCACATTAAAATGCATTTATTGGAGAAAAGTCCACAAAATCTACTGTTATCGTGAGTAAACATCTGAATTTAGCATTGCAATTTATTTAGATTTTTATTTCTTGTTACCATGTTGTTGATGTTATTATGTAAATATTCCTATTTCATTGGTGTTGTTGTAAATAATGATATTGAACTGGAAAAAAATTGACTCACTGCAATATCAGCATAAGCTGATAGTGCCATAATCTGCCAAGCATTTCTTGCTAAAACAGAGTCTGAATAATGCATAATACACAATTTTTACATAATAAAGGATCAGTTGTAATTTGTTTGTTATGAACAATATGTCTCCACTAATTGAAGCAATTCATATCATTTTAGCACACACATACACATGTCATAATATACACATTTCATATTTTATGCTGACAACTTTTCTGCTCTTGATTTGCACTTTCACATCTCTATATATTATTACCATTATCATTTTTCACTATCACAAACTTTAACAGCTTATCAACAAAGGTCTTTATAAAGAAAAATTGAATGCATTTTACTGCAAACAATGTATCTATTATACAGCAGTAGTGATATTGAGGAAAGGGAGAGGATGCGCTTGAAGGAATAACATAATTTATGCTTATATGGTTATGAGTGCGCACTTTGACAATAATGCTGCAGAATCTGGTTATTTAATAACTACCAAAAACATTTGTATTATTTACTCAGAGAATTTTTTCCTTAATGTGCCCATTGTCTATTGCTGGTTAAATACTTTCTAACTATGAAGAGTAGCTATGTATTCTGACTTCTTGGGCTCCACACATATTTCTGCATCTGTCAGTTGATCCCAAACCAAAGTGGAAGTAAACTTGATAAATGTTAATAAAGGAGAATGGGAGGGGGGGGGGGGGGGGGCTTGGGTCTAAGCCTTTCCCACTTCATTTACTAAAATAGCATGTTAGATTAAAAAGATAAAAGAAAAGCACAGCACAGCACAGAGAAATTAACAGCAACTGCTAAAGAAATTCTAGAGTGAATTTGACAGTAGCAAATATTATTAGATCGTTGAAATGCACAATTTTTTAAAGAGTTTTTCAGCCGTTCTCTTGCTTTGTTAGTTACTTGTACTTGGAACAAACGACAACTATTTACATTATTATGATTTTAATTTTTTAATGAGTAACTTACTGTAGATATTTATATAATTTACAGGTTATCCTAGTCAAGCATCCCAATTTGAAAAAAATGTTACCCAAAACTCTGAACTAGTTTTCTATTTGCAGCTATGTCACAAGTGCTACAATACTGCCATGTGAAAAGGCTTGTGTCATATAAGAGTTTTACTGAATTCTTCAAATTCTACTAATATACTGGAATGGATGGAATCAACTGAAAGCAGAAAGACAATGTCATCTTGTTTTAAGATATGGTATTTTCTTTTGCTTGGCTATTATTACCTGTGAGTATATTTTAATAGCATATGAGATGGGGTGATGAAAGAGTGAGAGACCTATGCTTCATAGCTCCAGTAGAAACGAGTACAACGCTCGAGAATGCTTTCATGTTTGATTTTAGCTTATTTTTTCTGTCACTTCATCTGACTATGTACCTTTTGAGTGTGAAAAAGACAAACAAAATCAATAGCAAATGACCTTCACATTGAATACCTGAACAGATAATAAAACTGCTCTGCAGGGATAGGGAAGGGGAAAATGAAACCTGGACATCTGAGCAAAGTGCTTAATGTCAAAATTCTGTATTGACAAACTTTGCTAATAATCAGCTATAATGTTGAAGTAGATTGTTGGCTAATAATTACAAGGTCAATCAAGTCATGAATATTTCAGGGGATAATTGAGCTACGTACAACACTAGAGACATGGAATATATTTAGAAAATACATTTTTAAGACATCTCAGGACATAACACAGGAGCTTCTGAACAAATAACTAATAAAGAATTCACATGGAATATTGAAATATGTATCGACTTCAATTACCACATTCATTTACACTCTCAATCCTTACTCACACACTCCTAAAAACAGTCTATCACGGTTCTTTAATCTGTACCCCCCCTCCCCCCCCCACACACACACATGCACAACATAACTCAATGACTTATTGGTATAAGCAGAGTTCACTAACAGTTTCATCCCTTTCTTTTCATTAAACACTTATTGTTAACTTTGAATTAATCTTCTTGTAATTCATCACTCGCTATTGTTGATAATCCTACTTGAGATTTCCTGGGATGGGCCTAACTACACTCTAAACTTAGCCTTTAGTAACACCTAGTTGGAAGAGAAGTTTCCAGTCAGGAGTTTGGTTCTTTTCTAGGGCAATTTGCTGTTGTAGTAGTATAATAGTGTATTGAACATACACAGTAAAAGTATCACCTCTTGCAGATAGAAATATATTACAAAGTATGTTTTACTTAAACATATATATGTATATATATTAGCCATTAGAACTGAGAAAATTTGCTATTGTCTTTCTGTTAGTTGTAGAAATTAATTTCAACTGTTTCATGAGCTCTTTCAGCACATGTAAACACTAAGCAGTTATTTAAACTCTATTGAGTCAGACTTGTTTGTGGGCAATTATAGGATCTTTCCAGTGAAGTTGAACAAACAACTTGTACACTGCAGCAAGTAGCATGTGGTGTGTGTCTAGCTAATGATTCATCCACTTTTCCACTATCATAAAAAAATTGTGATAGATGTACATTAATTGAGAATTCACACCAGCACAATAGGTCAATTTTTTATGCACTTTTTGCATTACTAAATCCATAAATACAGCAGCATATTGAAGTGTAGATACCATTGTTTTATGTTGTAGTTATGCGTTTTTTTGTATGAATTCTTTTTTTTTTATACTATTTTATGTACCTAAATTCTGTAGAAGTATTCTTCAAAATATCTAAATTTGTTATTCACAATTTAACAATTATTGTTTCTTCTTATCCTAAATAATATCTGACTCATAGATAGACCAAATCCGTATTTTATAAGTAGCCAACTCGCTTGGCATCACGTTTCAGTACTGAATTAGAAAGAATGCAGAAAGGGTGTGGTCACTCGAAGCCAAATTGCGCACTGTAGCTGAGCTTACTTCCCGTGAAGAGAATCCAGCCATTTAAACAGTTGCCTGGCTCTCGTCCTGTGTTTAAAATAACAATAGGACTTGTGTATTCTAATTGCGCTGAGTGGGACTTCTTCCAGTTGTCCTATAGTTCCCCAGGAATACTTTATGAGCGGAGCTACTGCTGTATAACTGGATATTTGAATTTGGTGAGCTATAAACATTGATATACATTGTATTGGTGAGTATACACATTAGTTATTTCTTGATGTAGAATAATCAAACAATAGTAGCTATGCATAGCTATCATTTTTTAAAGTTCTGAAACATAGAGATATTAATTGATGCCACTTTAATATTATTGCCTCCTACAAATTAAGAGATATCATAGCTACTTCTAGTCTTTCATAGCTCGACCCTTTATATACCACTGTGCACTGTGAAGAAGTCAGGTGGCATAAATAAGTGGTACAAGCTTAAAATCCTCCAGATCATCTCAGTGAGATAGTATGGTTCCGGCTGTGGCTGACAATGCACTTAGCTAACCACATCCACTTTCATAGGTTTTAGTAGTGAAGCCAGCAATGGAGGAATGGCTGTAGTGGCAATTTTAGTGAGCTGACTTCAATGTAACTACAATTACTGAAAATCTGGTTTATAAAGGAGACTAAACTCTCAAAATTGAAACCATAGCCTTATCTAGGTGCAGCATTGATGCTCTTTTAGCCAAGTTCCATAGTGTGGCATCGTTAAAATTACTTAGGTTTGATCGGCAGAGCATCCAGGTATGACTAGCTACATTACTTTGAACTGGTAGAATATACTGATACCACCAGAACTCTTCCCAGCATAGTGGTGGATACACAAGATCAATTCACCACATCAAGAGTTAAAGTAGTAGAAGGCTTATATTAACACTTTAAATTTTCAAGTAGTTGAAGTACACTGGTACGCTACAGCTGTGGCTGCTTAAAAGCATTGTTCAAAATTAATAGAATGTATCATATTATTACAATGGCTTAAGAAAACCACTTATCCATATAAGTGATATGTAGCACTATGCATGAGAGATTAGATGATTGTATCATATCACAATGGCTTAAACAGGTCAAATACATAGAAGTGATATGTAACACCCAGGCCTAGTAGACATTTTAGTAATGTATCATAATTGTAATGGCTTAATAAAGCCACATATCCATACAAGTGATATGTAGCACTATGCATGAGAGGTTTGATAAATATATGTGAGCAGGTCTGGGAAAAGGGACCTTATGGCGCAAAAATTGAAAATGAGATATAGGCTCCAGAAGTAAGTCATCGGAAAAATTCTTTCTTTCTCCTATTTTTGTTTTTTGAAGAATTAGTCTTAGTGATCCTTACTCTACGTCTATGCCAAATTTCAAGTGTCAAAACAACTTAAAAGACCCCAAGCGTGCCGTGGTAAGACAAGCTACTTTTTATTCTCTATTGTTCTCAAAGTACAATAAACGGGGGGTGGGCGGAGTTTCAAAGCAGCAGCTAAAAAAAACGGCATAGCTTTGAGACTATTGCATGCACTCTACAGCTTACCTCTGGCTGAAAGTTTACCGCTATAGGATTCCGACAAGACAGGCCGTGAGACGCTTTGAAAGCTAAAAAGAACTCTACGCAAACTTCGTTAGTCGCCGTTAAAAATCGGCAGTACGATTTAATTGCGTATGCGGAGCACACTGATAAGTATACGGAAACGTTAATTATACCGGAAGTGGAAATTCAATTTATGTTTTCTCGATTTCTAGTTCAATTGTTTTGCTGAATACAGCCCAGTTCAACTGCCAGTTTCTCTGCACGTCGAAGGTTTTACCCTCCAGTATTTTAGCACTAAGTTGAGATAAATTGTAGCTTTTTATTAGCATAAAAAACTCAATTTTTTGGTTTGCTCCAAAAGGTCCCTTTTCCTAGACCCACTCACATATCATAATATCAACGTACACTGTAACAAATCGGGCATTCCACTACATGTTTTAGGGGTGTAATAAAATACCTCTGTTTAACCGAGTGTTGTGCTACACTTTGAAATGATCAGTAATACTTCAAAGTGTAGAGTAACAGCCCAGTGTTGAGAATATACCATTGCTTGATGGTACAGTCTCAAAAAGGGGGTGGAACTGAGTTAGTAGACTGTGATTAGCTAAATGGATCAAGCTTTTCGTTCTTCATGGGAGTTGTCCCTAGTTTACTAGAACAGGGTTACTACAGTCAGTGAAAATGAATTTAAGAGTTTTATCTATTGACTAAAAAAGTTTTGATAACTTGTTTGTATGAAATTTAGCTCTAACGTCTAATACAGTAATTTCTTCATGGCAGTTTTAGCATTACTTTTTCAATAATGGTGGTTGGTATGTTCTCTGTAGGCTGAATTTGAGAAACATCGCGTTCCATTTCTTATTGTCTAAGAATAGCAAGCAACAAATACCTATCAAGTATTGGAGTTCAATACACTTAGTTGACCTTCATCGCAAGTGTGGGTGTGTCTCTGATATTTGTATCAACAGGTAAGTGTAATTAAATATTATGTAGATAAACTATATTTGCATTCAGTTGTAGATTTGTGTGTATCTATTGCATGTGTGAGATGTATTGCTTATATATTCAATAAATAGGTTTGTTATACAGCTATAAATGCTCACTTCTTTCACTAAAAAAATATAATAAGTCTTTAATGAAGTTATTGAAGCTGTGCAACACTGCATCAAGTAAGCATATTGAGACCATTCAATGACAAATTGTACTGTCTTACTGACACACTATAAATAGGATATGTCTATATATACTAGTAATTTGCTTCTGCACAAATAGCAGCAAGCCCTTGTGTACAATAATTAAAAAATATTTTTATAAACATTTGACAGTTTAAATTAGCAGCAGTTCCTGACAAAATCTCTAAAGCATGGCGAATATTGGAAATTGAGTAACGGGCAAGTGTTTGAAGTCATAGTGACCACTCACTGACACTTATTCTGACTTGAAACCACAAGCATTTCTAAGGAATTATCACATGGCAAATAAATGTGAGGGTCAAAATACTATGCTAGTTTCCCTTCAAGATATGTTAACCAGTAAGCATGCACTCTATTTATCTTACAGTTTATATTGTTTTTTTTTTCTTATATCACCACTAAGAATTCAATCTAATTCACCACATTATGAGGACTTCAGCTAGAAGTTGAAAAATGGACTTAGTTTTAATTAAACATATGGTGTCTGTTGGAACTGCGAAAGTTTGCTGTTATGAACATTATTCGGGCACTAAAATTAATACAATTACTGATTTGTGCATGCATTTAGTAATTATCATTCTACACTAAGACCATGTCACTAACACATAATCATATTTTTGTTGTACTCCATTTTGAATGAGAAAAAAAAGAGACTATTGTGTTGAAAATATTGTCATTCTGTTGGAAAGCAAGATAACTAAGAAGTCTGAGAAATTTTATATAATTTTCCACCCATCAGTTTACTACTCATGCTACTGCTACTACTAATTAACTGATAATGGTCACTAAATCTAAATCTAAGTGACTAAAGTTACCTCAGTATTATGCTCATTACTTTAGCTACATATTTTGCTAAATATTCTCCCAGTAAAATAAAAACTCACAGTGATAGCTAAAATCAAACTTCGGGTGTAACTCCCAGCAGTAATTAAGAATTGTCTTGGTTAGTAAGATTCGTGTGGGAAAGATTGGGCAAATAAATACTGGTAGTAGTTATTGTGATGTTTGAATAGAAGGACTACTAGCGTCATGTGCTATAAGTGTATTTGGTCTTGTCCAAATATGGACTGGAGCTGAGTTCGTGAGCTGCTTGTCTGCCCTACTTAGTGTTTTATTCGAGCATCCTCCGACTCTGTCGTCTCGAGTGAGTTGGCAAATAAACTGAGTGATGCTATATCACCAGCTTATAATAGTTCACAATTACTTCAGTGCGCTAATGCATACTTTTTCCTTCAAAAACTCCGAAGATCGCTAGAATAAATTTTTAATAGTCCGTGAGCTAGAGTAGACAAGCTTATGTAGGATTGTAACTGGTTGTTGCTGTATGCAATTTAAAAAAGAAGAATTGTGCCATGTTTAATTTATTATGGCTTCTAGTATAACTGCTGGTTTGGTTGGCACATTAATGTACAGTAGTCTCAGGAGCCATAACATTTGCAATACTCCTTGCCTGGGAATAATATATGGGGAGTACTGTACAACATTGTCTGTAGCTAGATTCAATCAAATTATGCCAACACATACCTTACCTCAAAGTATTACATTATTCACTGTTCACAAATTAGCACTATATCTCCATATCAGTCAGTCAGCTAGGCGGAGGGTACCAAAACAAGCTTTGCAAACTGTTACACATGGGATATGATGTTGCATGAACAAGTATAAAAGAGCACCAGAAGGCTATTCCACACTTAAGACTCCTCACAGACAGCTTTAAGCACATCACTCACAGCTTCAACTTCTCACAAACATTGCTCAAGTAAGCTCTTTACCATCAGTTCAAGCAAGTTAATCGAAGTAAACAGACTTTCTTTATCAAGCTGAACGTCATTGCAGGCATCCAGTAGTTCAGGATTAAATTAATCTTCAGATCGTGGGAATTTTTACTGATTCCATTCTAATTGAAGTGAGTAATATGGCAGGATTACGAAAAGTTTTTTGTCAATAACAGTTTTCGCCTGGAAGTTTATTGTATAGTGACTTAGACTCAGTTGATGTAGATTAATTTTAACTCAGCTCTGTCTTTAGTAACATAATAAATGCACACAAACATGAATGAATATGAAAATGCTTTAAAGCCTGTTGGCACTCAGTCTAGCTAAGAGTTTGATTCAGTGACTTCTTCATTGTATGTATTTTATTATCATAAAATTACAAAACTACTATATACATTAATCAAAATCAGTATACAGCTCTTCTTAAATTTTATTTTTTTGGAGTTGCATCTAGACGTAGTCAAAAGAAAGTATCTATCTGGAATATTCTGAGTTGCAATACAGTTTGGCTGACATTGTTCATATTCATTATTGCTTGAAGTGTGGGTGTGGCTGATATCGGAGTTAATAGGTAAATAATAAGTAATTACAAGACAAATATAATTAATATACTAGCCAAATCTATCCTGAGTAGAGAAGGGGTTATAACAAAGGGATGGTGATGTAATAGGACTAAAAATAGTTTAACTGATATGACTTTTTTCATGTCTCAAACGTTACACTTGACTGTACTTATATATGTAGATAGGAATTACAAACACTACTACATACTATGAGCTGCTACAACTAAAAGCTAGAGTCAATTGAGGAAAAGTTTGTCAGTTTCATTAATAAAGAATTGAAAGTCCAATATTATCATGAATATCATAAATTTCAATCCTACTACAAGTCCATAGAAGCCGAGATGCCACAAGTGCATGACCTTAACATTACTGTACACAGACCACACTCATAAGTTAAAGTAGCTAATAGCTCATGTTAAAAGATTGCATTATAAGAATGGCTACTCCATGAATTTTACAAGAGTTGCAAACTATTCATTCACAACCTTAATCAGCCACAAAACTACAGCTTTTTTCAGTGCCAGGTTTAGCATACTGTAACCAAGCGAATGCAATAACTTCTATCAATATATTGAAGCTATACTGGGTAATTAGAGTAACCACTTGGTTCTCCTTAATGCTTTTCTGTGAGATTTTTATTTTCTTCTAACATTCTTCTATCTGTTGCACTTTCTTGTCAGCAGAAATACAGGATTCATTTCTGTACAGAAAATTTTCATACTAAAAAAAATAATTATAAGTGGATGTGTCAGCCAAACTATTGCAACTCAGAATATTTCTTGATAGGTACACTTGCTGTTGGCTTTATCAAACGCAATTTTGATTGGTCATGCCATGTGTATATGTGAGTACTTATTTTGTGTATGGTCTAGACATTTTACTACTATTTTAAGAACCAGAAAATCACAGTAATTAAAAAAGAAAACAACAATATAACTTGACTAGCTACTCATGGAAGCTGTTACTTCACTGCACCAGTTACTGCAAGGTTAACTACAGCATGTCAGTTAATATTATCACCTTCGTTATAAAATATCCCTACCTGACCAAAACTTGTATTTCTGGAATGATAGATGTAATATTAACTATTCCTGAGCAAGCTAAAGAGCAATATACCTACATTTAAGGGAATTGTTTTCGTCATCTACTCATCTCATGTGTGTAACATCTTCCTTCACTTGCATAGGTCTTCTTGATAATTTTTATAGCACTTCACTTCTGAATTTCCCCATTCATAAACTACAATATTGGAATATAACTACATTCTTAACTACTTGTACTTGCTGAGCCACTAATAATCTTCTGACTACATACTTGTTGTGTTTTTCCTATACAGAACTCCCAAAGTTATGCCCAGGCTATCAATGTTCTATGGCTCTTGAGGCTACCATAGTATTAATGTGCCAGTAGTACCAGCAGTTCATATCAGAAATCATGAAAATTAAACAATGGCACAAGTCTCCTTTACTAAATTTGCACACAACAACTAGCCAGTGGTGATTCTACTCAAGCTGGTCTTCTTTAGTTCCAGAGCGATCAAAAAAAAATACAATTGGGCCAACTATCTTCCGAATTTTAAAGTTTAAACTATTGTGCATTAGTCGCTTCAAGTAAAATATTATGTGTACCTTTATAAATTAGTGCCATAACCTCATTCAGTTGACTCACAAACTCACCTGAGACTGAGTCTGACAATTTGGGAAGAAAACCAAAACTCGAGAAAGAAATCCCAGCGAACCCAGCCACACCCCTTTTTGGTAAGACAGAGTCCGACAATGGCCATACCACCCTGTGTACATTACACTAACACCACATACTACTTCCCAACCCTACTCTAGAGGTAGCAATCACTTCGGCTGCACATAGGGTAAGGGTCACACCACTTACTAATACAGGTGAGGGTCTCACCACCCACCAAACACTGCTAGGAGTACCCTTTACTAAGTAGCCAGCTAGCTGTAAGGGTCACACCACTCACATGTTGGGTAAGGGTAGTCCCCAGCAGTTGTTATTATTATTAACAATTAAGACCTTATCGTGGTGGTCATACTACTTAAACTACAAGCTACAGACTACACATACCATTGGGAGTTTCAGCTGCCCCTGCTCGAGTACTGGAACTCTCCCCAAGGTCACCAGCAGCCGCCACCGTGTCTAAAGGGGGCAGTCCAGAGGGGGTAGGCACAGCTGGGGCAGTCCCCGTAGCATTGCTGCTACCACTTCCAGTGCTAGCCAGTTGCCTCTGCTGGTCTAGGAGTTCAGAAACCACCGCCCTAATGCAATCCAACACCTCCTCGGGGATAGCTCTGCACCCAGGCTGTCCTGGCTCTTCACTTGAACTACCACCACCCCCACTGTCAACGTTGTTGGTAGCCATGGACCAGTCGGGCAGATGAAATAATCAGACAGTCTGCTATAGTGGTGTAAGTGTTATCTCCACGTGCACTGACTGACTGACTAATGCGCACCCGCTCTGTGCTCCCACGTGATGCTGGGCCACCAAAACCCAGCACCCCTTTACCAATGTGTAGGAATTCCCGCCTGGGATTAACCCCACCTAACCTGCAGCTAAGTAAGTGTCTGTGAATAGTAGCGGCCAGAGGGTGACCCTACCAAGGTAGGGCAATGTTGGTGGAGTGTAATGTTTGGGGGGAGAAGATAGTACCTAAATAGTGCTTGGTAAGTGGTGCGACCCTTACCTTGAGTTGGAGCAATGCTCATAGGCAAGCAGACATGATCTAATAGCGATTGTTGAGCGGTGTGACCCTTATATTGTGTTAGTGAATTATACTTGGTGTGTAGATTGTATTGTGTTGGTAGTGGTGAGACCCTACCTCGAGCAGTGGCTCTTTCTCTATTAGGAGTGACCAATAGGTTGCTGAGTAGGTGAGATGAGCACTGCAGTAGGTGGAGAGACCCCTACCTTGCACGGTGGTACTAGGTGGGATCCTAGTCAGAGAGCTGCAATGGTGCTCCCCTCTCCGCTGTCAGTGGGCAGTGATATGTGTGGTCCGTGTTAAAGTGTGGTGTATACCGCATCCATAGGATCAAGGCTCGGGGAGTTTGATGTCGGTCGGGTGTGGGATCTCGGCCTCCCCACGATTGCTACTGCTCCTGGGTTGGCAGAACCTGTGGCAGCAAAACCGACGAAGGCGACTGCCACACCGTCCGAGCCAGCTACCACCAAGTTTCAGCTGGGTGAGACCCTCCCGGTGGTGCCAGCCAGAATTGTCCGCCGAATCCTCAAGGGGGACTTCGTCAATATGGCGGAGTTGACGGAGGAAAACCTGGAAGTGGAACTCCGTCACTCTCTCGATGGGGAAGACAGTAAGCCAGTGCCAGCCCACAAGCTACGACCGGTAGGAGATTTGATGGGATGGGTGAGGGCCTTTTGCCAATTTGCGGGCATCGTCGTCCAATTCCATCCTGGCAAAGCTGTGGACTTATGGGCATACAGCAGAACCTCTCTTATCCGGGCACCTTGGTTTCAAGGGGTGCCCGTATCTCAGATTTGCCCATATCTCAGAATGCATTCAAAATAGTGCTGCCAGCTGAACTGCCTATCCAAAAGCAGCTGTCAAATTTGCTAGTTGGGATACTTTACCTAACCACAAACTATAAAAAAAAATTGGACTTACTGCCCGGTAGAGGGAGGTGCCCGTAACTTGGGAGTCCGGATAAGGGAGGTTCTACTGTACTTTGCCATAGTCCTATCCGGTGGGGAAAAGGGAGACTGGTGGCGTGCATACGACTCTCACTTCCGGAAGCAGGTGCCTTCGCTGGGAAAAGCAAAGTTTGGGCGCCTGGACCAGGCATTGTACACTAGGTGCCTCTTGTCCGCTAGTTCCAGTGGGGCACAGAAGGCCACCCGGAGTCCCTCCACAGATAGTGGATCCGCCCCAAAACCGAAGAGGCGGCGTGTCTCAGCATGCTTTGCATGGAACGACGGGCGAGCATGTGTCGCCATCCCGTGCCGTTTCCAACACATCTGTTCCCTTTGTGGCGGGGACCACAAGAAGTCAGCGTGTCCCCCCACAGGGGAAGGGAGGAATCCTGCCCAGTAGAGGGTGTGCCCAGGACCCTATGGGCTAGATTCATTGAATGTTTAGTTTATTTCACTCATGTTACACTCTATTTATCCATTGATTCTATCGCCAGTAATGATCACTTCCATGCGATATTTATGTATTTGGGGCATGCGCGGTAGATAGCAGGGGTGGGTAGGGTAGGATGGCAGCAGAGTAGGATTGGGTATGATAGTAAAGGGAAGGGATAGGGTAGTTACACGACGGATAGCACAGTGCCAGGAGAGGGAGTGGTTAGGTAATAATAGGGTGATTGGGTATCAAAATGGGTCTGTGTGGTACTAAGGTCACGACAAGTGGATAAGTTCCAGACATATCATTCGTCTTTGTGGGCCTCCGGTGCTGGCCAATACCCCTGTCCTGATGGAGTTCCAGGACATGGGCACGGCTAACAGTATGCTCCTGTTCCGATGGTGTTCCCGGACACGGCCATGAAGAACGGCCGGGCCTCCTTCCTTGTAGGGGGACGTAAGGTTTATAGCAGTGTGGCCCACTTGCTATACCCAATTATTGTGATTATGTGTGTGTCTGGTCTAGGGGGACCACCGTACGCTTACACAGCAGATCTGTTGACCGTGGCCAGCAGAAGAGCTGTCTGCCCTCTCCCTTCTGTAAGGGGATGGAGCCATATTAAGTGCCCCATGGTGCCCGAGCTATGGGAGGAGTGCTTGGCAAGCCACCCAGACAGGGCATATGTGGACTACCTGGTACGGGGTCTTCAAGAAGGCTTCCGGATCGGCTTCCGGCATGGGTCAGCGTCATGCCACAGTGCATCAACCAACATGCAGTCAGCTGACGTGCACCCGGTAGTCATTAGCAACTTCCTCAAATCGGAAGTAGCAATTGGTAGGCTGCTGGGCCCAGTGGAGCCTGACGTTGCTGCACAGGTGCAGGTGAACAGGTTTGGCCTTGTCCGTAAAGGACACTAGCCGGGGAAATGGCGCCTCATTGTGGACTTGTCGTTCCCGAGAGGTCACAGTGTCAATGACGGCATCGAACCTGAGATGTGCACCTTGCACTATACTTCTGTGGATGAAGTGTGCAAGAGAGTGTTTGCCCGCGGCCGGGGCACTGTCCTGGCAAAATTTGACGTGGAAGGTGCCTTTCGGACGGTTCCTGTCCACCCCGACGACAGGCGACTCCTTGGGATGAGATGGGAAGGACAGATTTTCGTGGATAAGGTCCTCCACTTCGGTCTCAGGTCCGCTCCCAAGCTGTACAATGCAGTGGCTGACGCACTGCTGTGGATCCTAGAGAACTCTGATGGTGTAGATGGTCTCCACTACTTGGACGATTTTCTGCTTTTTGGCGACCCCGACTCACAGCAGTGCGAGCAGGCCCTGCAGTCAGCATTAGCTTGTTGCGACACCCGGGGGGTGCCAGTGGCCCAACGGAAGACAGAGGGCCCCAGTACAACCCTCAACTTCCTTGGTTTGGAGTTGGACACAACTTCCCTGATGGTGCGCCTTCCCCCAGCCAAACTGGATCATCTTCACAGACAAATCCAACGGTGGGAAGATCTGAAGTCATGCTCGAAAAGGGAGCTGCTGTCGATCATCGGCCAGCTGCAGCATGCATGCTGTGCTATCAGGCCTGGGAGGTCCTTTTTGAGACGAATGATTGAGCTCTCCAAGTGTTCGAGAGCTGCACCATCGTGTTCGCCTGAACGCTGGTTTCCGTTCAGATCTCAGATGGTGGGGCTGCTTCCTGTTTATCTGGAATGGGTCCTGTCCTATGGCCACCCTGTGTCGAGTATCACCCCAGGTGGCGCTGACGTCTGATGCCTCAGGTTCATGGGGATGCGGGGCCTTTACATCAGATGGAAAGTGGTTTCAGTTACAGCTCCATGATGGCTGGGGATGGTATCCACATCACAGTTAAGGAGCTGCTTCCCATCGTGTTGGGCGTTGCTATCTGGGGCAGCGAGTGGAAGGGCCTCACGATAGTCTGCTTCTGTGATAATGCCGCCGTGGTGGCTATTGTAAACTCTGGCAGGAGTAAGATGGATAGAGCCATGCACTTGATGAGGTGCCTGTCATTCTTCTTAGCCAGGTGGGGTGTGTCATTGGTGTGCAGACACATCCCAGGAACGCAGAATGGCGCAGCAGATGCGTTGTCACGTGGCGACCTTCTTTCCTTCCAGAGGCTGGTACCACGAGCAGACAGGGAGCCCACAACTCTACCGGACAACCTGCTACAGTGCCTAGTGCACGGAACCCCAGACTGGACGAGGGTCGACTGGATAGCCTTGTTCGGTCATTCTTCATAAAGGGCCTAGCCCAGTCCACACACAAGGTCTACTCCAGTGGCCAGAGACGGTTCCTCAACTTCTGCACCTCAGCGGGCCTCCAGGCCATGCCAGCTGGGGAGGATGTCTTGTGCAAATTCGCTGCCAAGATGGCCAGCGAGGGGCTGAGGCACCGGACAATCAAGTCCTGCATGGCTGGCATCAGGCACCTGCACATCGAGGAGGAACTTGATGATCCTTTCCTGCGAACTCTTTCTCGGCTTCACTATGTGCTACGGGGTGTGAAGCGGTCTCAGGGTGAAGAGGTGACCCCAGCCGGGAGCGCCTGCCTATCACTCCACCTTTGCTGCGCCAGATCAAGGCTGTCTGGGAGTGCAGGGCGGGGGACCCAGATTACATTATGCTGTGGGCGGCATGTTGCCTGACCTTCTTTAGGTTCCTCAGAGCTGGAGAGTTCACCGAACCATGCGACACGGGATTTGATGTCTCCACTCACCTGGCCTGGGGCGACCTCGCTGTCGATGACCCTGCGAGTCCTCGTGTCCTTAGTGTCCACCTCAAGGCATCGAAGACGGACCCCTTCAGGAAAGGGATCACTCTTTTTATCGGCAAGCTGCCGTCTAACCTATGCCCGGTCTCTGCCATGCTGGCATACCTGCTTGTTCGGGGTAGGCAACCTGGCCCTTTGTTCCTCTTTAAGGACGGCAGACCCCTAACCAGGCAGAGATTTGTGCAGGCGGTGCGAGACACTTTGGCGAAGGCCGGCATCCAAGCCGGTCGTTATGCCAGCCACAGCTTTCGCATTGGGGCGGCGACAACAGCTGCAGCTAAAGGGATTGAGGACTCCATCATCAGGACATTGGCCGATGAAAAAGCCTAGCATACTTGGAGTATGTCAAGATTCCAAGACAGCAGCTAGCGAACTACTCGGTGATGTTATGCTAGTGTGGGCGCATGTCTGAACCTTTTGTTGTGTGTGTTTTGTGTGTTCTTTTTATGAGTGCCTCCCTGAGCCTTTTCATTGTGTTGTGTATGTTGAATTGTTAGTTAATAATTTTTGGTGGATTCAAACTAAAGTGGGGTTAGTTCTTGGCAAGTGTTTATGATGTGCTGGCTTGGGGTGGTGGTCGTGCCTCCCTTGGCAAGATTAAAGGGGCTTGCCCTGCCCGTTAATTAGCCCCAATTAGCACATGTTGATTGGGGGCAGGGTTCCCGTTGGCCACCCATGCCAAACAACTCAGCAAATAGTGCTGCGGACTCAGGGAGTACACATAGATGGTGAAGAAGGTAAGTAGGTAATGGGGTAAGTAAATGGGTAGTTAGAGATAATGGTGCCACCCACCTAGGCGTGGGTGCCATGCGTGGGGGGTGTAATGGTTGTAGTGTAGGATGGGAGCCGCAGGATTAATTTGGGAAGAAAACCAAAACTCGAGGAAAGAAATCCCAGCGAACCCAGCCCCACCCCTTTTTGGTAAGACCAAATAAACAAAATATAGCACGTGATGCTCGCCATCCATTCGTTCAAACACCTAAATAGCTATGAATTGTTACTAGACACGCTCTGTGCTTATTCTTACTGAGATGAAGTGCGGGTCATATTATATTTGACCTTGGCTATAGCTATCGCCTTTAGGATTGTACTGGCAGAATTGTTAGCAAAATATGTTGCCAAAGCAATGAGCATAGTGTTGAGGTAACTGTTGTTAAGATTTAGGTTAAGATATCGTTATCGGTAAAGTAGTAGTAGTAGTAGACAGCATTGAACATTAATCAATGGCTACTGTAGTGGACTGATGGGTGAAAATTCATATATAATTTTTCTGACTTCCTAGTTAGCTAGCTATCCAAAGAAGGCAATTCTTTCAAAACAACAGTTTATTTTCATTCACTCATTCGATACACAAGGTACAACAAAAATATTTTGAAGATGGTCAAGTAATATAGTCTAAATAAGCAAGGTGAAATCTAGCCAATCATTATTATGGAAAGATAGGCTAAGTCCCACACTTTTAGACCAACAAGTTCTTCCAGATATAAAAAAAGGTGATTTATGCTCCAACTTAAGGTTTCTGAACAGCTATGCTGCTGGAATTACTTTATTACTGCTGTGGCTGCCAGGATCACTCTTCATACTGTCAGAATTCATAGTTCTAGTCTAAAAAGCCTGGTCAGGAAACCTCCTTATGCGTCATTGTGAGGCCCCTCCCACAACAGGAAGTAAATTTTAAGGAAGCTAAATAATAGAGAATGGTGACATTGTGAAGCAACCACTCACTTTTGAGTTATATGGTTTTTGGCCATGTTTACACATGATATGAGAGTACTTTTCATGATATTTGCAAAATAAACAATTTTCCACCACAGTTACCTTGTAATGGCAGTTCATTTAGGTTTAATTCATTAAATGCAGAAGTATCAGATTTCAACACTAGAGGCGATTATCATACAAATGTCACAGTAAGAGTGCTAGCATCAGTAATAGTATTAATTTGTGGTCACTGTTCAATGATATTCATAGTTAATTGTTCTATATGCCAATAATAAAGTTTAGGTTGATTACATGTAGTGAAGCGTATTATTATACATTAAATGTATAATAATACGCTTCATTATTATAATTTTATCTGTATTGCCTATGTCTGCTTCAAATAATATGTTCACTGTTGCTTCTAGATCTTGTGTTGATTACTTTTAAGAAGTTTAAGCTACAGACAGACTTTAGCTAGTACACTAACATTATAGCTAACTTTCTTCTTGACACAAGTACTAATATGAAAAACATTTAGCAAGCATTTAATAATCTATAACCACCAGTTCACACAAAAAACTACACCAACAATGCATGAGAGGCTACAACAACTTTAAACTATTAGCTAGCTTAAGTAAAATGATAACGTACTGTAAAAATGACGACCACGGCTTTTCAAAGCGCGACAGCATATCCAGTTAGTGAACAAGAAGGCCAAGAGGCTAGAAATCTATAGAGAACGTGGTTAGTGAGTAAACGATAATGGCCTTTTTTTTTTCCCGGCAAATGTGGGCGTAACCGTGACGCGGAGAAATTTACGGACTTTAGGCGTCTCGCTTTTAAGTAATTTTTCTCGTAAAAACGAACGGTTAAGCGGTGAAAACGCGTGTAGTGTTTTTGTTGGTATCTTTGCGGAGAAGCGTCGGAGAAAAACGCTTAAGGGCTCATCGTACTTTTTGATAAATTTTGGGCTTACTGAAGCTAAAAAATGATGAACTTTCATTTTTTTTTGCAAATGGTCGATTTTCTGGGAGAGGGTAAAATTGTGTGGTCATCACTATGGCAACATAAATGGAAATTTTTTTGTAGTACTCTAATAATGCACCTTAAATGGAAAATACTATTGTAGTACTCTGTACTCTACAAGATGGCTGCAGCTACTCCTAAGAGTATATACTATTAGCATTATTCCAATACTCCAATACGTTTGTATTATATTGGGAGGTTTTAGATCGATCAGTAGGCCTTTTTTGCCCCCCCCCCCACTCACCCATCTTTGCCTCTGACCCATGATTATATTTAATCCTGAACTACTGTAAGTCTGCAGGGATTTTCCGTTTGCTTTTGCTAGAATGTCAATTTACTTTGACTTACCTGTTTAAATCGATTAAGAGAGCTTACTTATGTTTTTTTGTGAGAAATTTGTGCTGTGTATATCTTTTAACTCTTATAAAATTACAATGAATTGTTTTGAACATTTACTATCTGCTCTTTTCATGTGTGTAAAATCCTCCTTCACTTGCATATGGCTTCTTGATAATTTTTATAGCACTTCCACAACCAAAACTTCTGAATTTCCTACTTCGCGAATTTTACAAGAGCTAAAAGATATTCACAGCTCAAATTTCTCACAAAAAAACATAAGTAAGCTCTCCTAATCGATTTAAACAGGTAAGTCAAAGTAAATTGACATTCTAGCAAAAGCAAACGGAAAATCCCTGCAGACTTACAGTAGTTCAGGATTAAATATAATCATGGGTCACGGAACATTCTATTGATTTCATTTCAATAGGTTTGGGAAATACAGAGGGTGTTGCCTGACCCTTTTCTCCTCCCCAAAAGTGTTAATGAGACTGAGATATCTTTGATAATTCACAAGCCTGAAGCCTTGTGAGCATGGAGTTTAGTTTAGAGTAGATCCAGCTACTTTATCATTCCGTGCCATGATCAAATCATAAAAATGCTGAAAGTATTTATGCAAACAACAAACTCTAAGCAGCTATAATTTAATTTTATTCATTATTGGGGTGTGTAGAAAAATCCAACAGCAAGTATACCTATCAAGAAATATTCTGAGTTGTAGCACAGTTTGGCGGGCATTGTTCATTGTCTTATCACTTCAAGTGTGGGTGTATCTCATATTGGAATCAACTGGTAATTACAATACTTAATATACTTGCTTACTCTCTGTATAGTTAAGGATGGTGTGTAACGAAGTGATGTCGATAACATATGTTTTAAAAAGCGTTCAACTGATCAAATGTTTCGTGTCTCCACTTATATTTATGTATATATGTATAATTCACATAATGTATGAGAACTATGAGCAAGCACAACTATGAACCGTAGATTCCGGTGTTACATGAAATTAGGTCCGTGTGGTTTTCGGTCCGATCAGACTAAATTCAATAGTGGTAAAAGTCTTGGAGACTATGCTAGCAAATTTGGTCCCCCCCTAACCAAAAGTGACAGCAATTTGGTTCATCAAATGTGGACTTAGTCTGCCGTAGTGTTTAGTGTTATTTTAAAGAAGTGTATAGGTCAGATATTATTGTCACTTTCTCTATTTTCAGCCAAAAAGAGATTTCTAGTTTCTTGAGGGAGGCATGTAACTAAGTCAACTGTAATATTTAGAAGACTATCTTAATTAATAGTAGCTCTTGACAACAAGCACGCAAAGCTACTACGTGAACGGCTGAGTTTTTGAAAAGGGTTACAGTACCAAAGAAACCTTTTGTCGCAACTTTAAAAAATAAAGTTCTGAAGAATTACAGTACATGTTTGAGTCCAGCAGTAAGGTTTAGTTAAAAGTGTTTTTGCGGCACTTAGATAGAACCTAATACAAGGGGCAACAATTACATTTCCTTGAATGATACGAGATTGCTAAACTGAAAGATTCTGTTTAGTGGAGATATTGGAAGGGTTAACCACGAAGCAAACACAATAATGCAAGTGCCAAAGTAAAAATGGACATACATACGTCCACATGTATAAAAGCGAGTGGTGCGCTTGAGCACAAATATCAACGGAGCCTGCCGAAGTTAGGTAGCATAAACTAGAGTTATGGTACTATAGTTTAGTTCATACAAAACACTATACGATCGTTAATTTGAAGAAACAAATACAAAAGTACTCTCTTACCTGAGTTATGGTAGCTTCTGTCATATCAAACTTAAGTTATTCTGAATATCTCAATTACTAGTAATTCTTGAACAAACTCTCAGCTACAGAATAAAATTGGCCAGAGTGTTATTTTTCTAATATTACCCAACAAATATGGAAATACTAGCTACTTGCCACAATTTCTTAGTATTGGTAACTTCTGTAGATATAAATTTAACCTATTCACTGGCACAAGCACATATAGGAGCTCAAGGATGTCGTAATGCAGGGGAAAATATTTTCCCCCTAAAATTTTGGAGGATGAAAGTGAGAGGGAAGGTGTACGGGAGTTATATAGCTACTGTGAGGTAATACTGTCAATGATAGTGAGTTGGATTTGCTCGCCAAAGTTGTCATTTCATGGCTGGTTAAGGATACTACTAGTTTTTCAACGTGAGAACTACTAGAACACTGTAGGTAGCGAAGATACTAACAGAAATGGAAGCTTATATTCTAGGTAAGACTAACAGCTGAATAAAAAGCTAAGGGACATTTGTCTCACCTCACCGGTATTTTTTTATTCTGGGACCATTCCACCGGTGATATGGTGTGACAATAAGGGGGCGCTACCGCCACTAGATCACAAAAAATTCCAAAAAAAAGAAGTTGAAACAACAAATCTGGTCCCACCCAACCTAATCTTCAGATGGCCCCCATCTCCAAGATTTACTACCATTGTAGCATTAGAATGACTGATTCGACTGATAAACTCTTTACTGCTATCATGCATGGGTAAAGGGTTTATTTGAATTGTATCATGTGCTATACACTTGTTTTGGTCCTGGGGGTGGGGCTGAGTTACTGCTGAGCCACATCAGACGGTCCTCCGATTCCATTCTCTCTAGAGTTTCTTCGCGTGTTGTCTGACTCCAGCTCAATTGAGTTTGTCCAGTTAGATATGGTTGGGTTAGAACTTGCATTAAAAGCGTTGTATGCATAGTTTTCAACTTTCATATTGGGAACATATAGTAAGTCCAATTTTTTTTTATAGTTTGTGAGCTGAAGTAGTGACACATTTGATTAGGGGCATGGAGGGTTGTTTAGATCAAACAAAAGACATGTGTGCAGTCTTTTCATATGTAATCTTGTCTTGTCTTCAGGTGCGCTACAGGAATGTCTGTAGGTTATACCAGTCACATGACTAACCTCAAACTGACTATATAAAATGATTGAGCATTAAAACTTCACTCCACTGGAAGTGGTGGTGACTGAAATCTGAAATAAGCCCTACAAACTGTATCATATGGAGTATAAAGATACACATAAAACATGGATGTGCAGCAGAAGGCTATCCTATAATTTTCTTTGCACTCTCAAATTCACAAGCAGCAAACTCACACACTCCTCTCAGAAGACAGCTTTAAGTTCTCCACTCACAGCTCAAATTCCCTTGATAACAGTGCTCAAACAAGCTATTCACAAGTATTTTAAGCAAATTTCCCTAAGCAAAGACCTTCCTAGCTGACAGTTCATGTAGACTACCATTAGTTCATGATTAAATTACACTACTGGTTCATGCTTCACTTGTTGCATTCCAATGGAACTAGGAAGTTCTGTAGGTGTCTCCAGATCCTCTTTCTTGCTGTAAGTGGCAGGAAGAGGGAAGAATATCTGCCCCGCAAGACTAAAGTTATAATAATACGAAATTTTTCTCTTTTTAACAGCCAATATTTTAATTGTGACTTAACACGACGTTTTGGCTTCTTGTTGAAGTCCTCTGCAGAGGTCAACTGAGGTCGAACTCTCCATGGTGGTATAATAACACAAAGTAAACAGCAAGAATTCTGGAGGGCACGCTTACTGGAGGGTGATTTGTATGCAGCATGGACAGCCAGCATCCTGGAAGCTATAAATTACCTAAACCTAGGCCTCATGACATAGGTTTAGAGCTTCTGTTAAAAAGAGAAAAAATTTCTATTATTATAATTATTTCAGCCAAGAATGACAGAATCATTGAAGACTAAGGTTAAATTCGAGGTTTGGGTAATAATACGCTGGTTAGACAATGATTTTTTTTTCAGTATTAGTTTTCACTAGAAAGTTTCATAGAGACTTTGAGTCATTAAGTTTAATAATAACATACTTGCCAACTGTCATGAAACCTCCAGGACCATCCCACATTTATCACTTAGCCACGGTCCGCAACAGATTTGTACTTTTTCCATCATTTGTCTTGGAAATTGAACATCTTATCTGTTTACTTTGCATGATCTGCAAAAACGTTTCTTAGCTAATCCACCAATAGTTGTTGATTGCATAAAGCTCTAGAATGCTTCCACTTTTCTAAAATCTTGGTTCAAAATACAATGTTCGTTTCTCTCAAAAAATTGTCATGAAATACATATAAATTCAATTGGAAGTAAAGTTGCCTCACAATTTTTAATCAGCCATCAGCAACCAATGCTATTGTTGCCGGTTCATTGCATTAAATTATTTTTTTTTTTTTCACTAATACCGGGTTGTAAAGTTCAGTCTAGAATTAACATTGAATAAATAAAAGGAATAATAAATGTTAGAACTGATTTGTTTAGTATAGTTAAAGATACACTTCAATATTTTACACATATTGATTAAGATAAATCATTTACAAATAAGACATTTACGAAATTACAACCACATGTTAAAATATATAGTGATCTGATATAAACAACACAAATTTTTTCCCTAACATGATAGGATGTAGTTATAATATGTTATCAAATTTAGAGATACAGCATGGGTCACCATCGTTATCCAGCTCCACACTGGGAAAGTAGCAACAGAAGACTATACAGATCAACGCTCTGGGAGACTCGTTGTTCATATATCAATCAACCTCAATGTTTCTCTAACACTCAATATCTGTTAATAGCCATCACAATGATCTGGATTTTCAGAAGGAAAACTAAATCTCAATATTCCAAACTCTGTACTGTAATAAAGCCACTAAAGACAAATAATAAAGTAGAGTTGCTATCTCTACCATTGATCTGGTTCATTTGGAATAGTTCAATAAATATCTTAAAAGAAATTCATTCCAGAACTACATCACTAAAACAGAAACTACTATTACTATGTGGAGATGTAGAAGCTAATCCTGGCCCCTATAATAAAGGTAAATTAACTTCTATCCAGTGTGATGTTAAAATGGAGTCAACCATAACTACAGCCACTTGTAAGGCAATCAATATATTAGGTGAAGATAAATTTCTGTTTTTCTTTATTATATTTCAATTGAAATGTAAATTAGATGTATTCTCTCACTTTCACAAGCTTTTTAAACAATATAGAATTAAAAATATTTGGTTGCCACCAGGAATGGAACCAACCGCTTGCTTAACACAATCGCTCTGCCACTGAGCTATGACAACCAGCCACCGGGAATCAAACCCAGGAAGAACACATCTAATGAATAAAAGATGGCTGAAGAAGAAATTATGAAATGTAAATGGTCATCAGAGCTTAAATAGAATTATGAAAATATTCATACTTGACATGTACAGCATTGGTGCAGATTAGTAACCTACAGACATTGGAACATGTAGTAACACAATTTTAGTAGCAAAATTACCCACTTTAAATCGGTTATATTTCTGACTAAATTCAGTTAAACAATAAGATATTGATCATTAACTATTATTTTACTTATTAATATGCAAATCATATTCCCTTAATTTTTTCCAACAACCTATCTGAAGCATGATTTACCTGATGTGTATTTAATATTTTAAGTAGTACAGGTATAATCCACTTAAGAGTATTGTATAGTGTTGACAGCTGCTTTTGGACTTTAATAATGGTAGCAGCTGCCTGAGATGTCTGAAGGATTGGCAGTTAAACAATATTTTCCATTATTGTATATAATACTGTCATATAATTTATAAAGCAGCTAACTACCAACAACAATTAAATACTAACTAAAATATTTATTGGCAATAACCATTTTAATTAATAAAAAATAATTTCATTATATTAACATATCAGAAAAACATACATTGCACCTTTACATTAATTCGGCAGTGAAATAATATTGCTTTGTGTATCTGTAAAATTATAATTTATTTGTACAACTTACACTATAATTTTATCGTAGATCAGCCTCTCAGTAGCTATGAACCTTCACCTCGAGCATTTACTGTTGCCTCGGCAAGTTCTGAACAACTGTACGTATATGGAGGTCTTGTTGATAACTTTGATGAGAATAAAAGAAAACTGAGAACCGTAATTCAAATCTATGAGTGCTCTACTGAATCCTGGAAAGAACTTCCAACATCTGGTACTCCACCTCCTGGAATATGTGACTGTGCAACTGCTTATTCAGATCATATTCTCTACTTGTTTGGTGGTTATGATGGTAAATCATGCCATGCTTCACTGCATCAGCTAGACACCAGATCTATGACATGGAAGCAACTCTCACCACAACATGATAGTGGACCCATGAGGAAATTTGATTGTCAGATGATACATTATAATGAATCATTAATTGTTATTGGAGGCTATGTCTTACCATCAGGTGAACTGAAATCTAAATCACAATTTACTGAGAATACATATTATTATCAAGATGGTAGTGGCTATACAAATGAGATTCATAAGTACCATATTTCCCAAGGTAAGATACAAATTGGATTTCCATTTATTTGTCATGATTTAGTTTATACATATTATTAAAATACAGTCTAGCTATATTTTAATATTAACTATTATAGAAATTATCATTGAATAATTATAACATAATGGTTTTATATATTTGTGCTATACTTAATTTTGTCATGTAAATGTGAATAAAATTTAATGGTTTCAGACATAGAGGAACTATTACCCTTTTACATTGTAAACATTTATCAGGAATAATTATAAAGATATAATCAGACGGGATAAATTCAAACTTACAGTGCTAATATCTGTCTTTAGCAATAAACTTTAATGACTTTTCAATCATTTTTTTCCTACCATAAATAGAAATTAGAATAATTTCTATCTCAGGTTATGATTATATTGAGCATGTATTAGTGATTTTTAAACTAGGGAATTAGGTTTGTGTAAGAATTTATTTGTAGTGATAGAATGGAATGACATTAATTTAAACATGTCAATTATGTATTTTTGTATTTAGGAATGGGTATCACTAAGTATTACTAGATCTGTGTAAATAGTAATAACTAGTGGTGTGCTTGAGCATAAATGGCGAGCGAGCCTGCCTTGTTAGGATGCCTAAACTACAATAGTGTTATGTGATGTATTTTACCTGAAGATTCTTTTATTTCATGGTGTCCAAAATGGATTATATATATGTGACCGTCTATAGGAAAACCAGGCACAACGCGGCACCCTTCGAAATTTTTTTTTTTGCACTTACGGAGTTGTCGGCGTCCAGATATTGAGCTCTCCAAGTTTTATCGTCGTAGCTTAAGTCGTTCCCGCTATAATAGACCTAACCGTTCCCTTCCGTTGGCTTGAAACAATACATTTTTAAGAAATCGATCGATCTTTTCTCGATATTACACTGGAAAATTATCCAGATTTCCTGTACCAGGTCAGTAAAAGGAAAGGTTACTGGAAGGTCACCTGTCAGTCACATGGTTGTCACCTTTCCTAATACCAGGGAATATCTGGTTTCCCTGTACCTATCCTATAACAGTACAGGGCAAAATTTCCTATAGCCTTTCCTTTGAATAGACTGATCCATGACAGCTCACGTTACCCTACACTTATCCTTGAGTACATGCCAACTCATGTTCTGTGTAATATTTCAGATATCTTCCACCTCATGTTCACTGGACCTGTCCAACATGACGTCATTCCATCTATACTGGACCAATCCTGCATGATGTCATCCCATTTTTATTGGACCTGTCCTGAATTACGGCATCCCATCTTTACTGGACTTATCCTGCATGACAACATCCCATCTGTACCGAACCTTTCCAAATGTCAGGGAATATCTGGTTTCCCTGTACCTATCCTATACTAGTACAGGGCAAAATTTCCTATAGCCTTTCCTTTGAATAGACTGGTCCATGACAGCTCACGTTACCCTACACCTATCCTTGAGTACATGCCACCTCATGTTCTGTGTAATAAATTTCAGATATCGTCCACCTCATGTTCACTGGATCTGTCCAACATAACCTCATCCCATCTTTACTGGACCTATCCGGCATGATGACATCCCATCTTTACTGGACCTATCCGGCATGATGAAATCCCATCTTTACTGGACCTATCCGGCATGATGACATCCCATCTTTACTGGACCTATCCTGCACGATGTCATCCCATCTTTACTGGACCTATCCTGCACGATGTCATCCCATCTTTACTGGACCTATCCTGCACGATGTCATCCCATCTTTACTGGACCTATCCTGCATGATGACATCCTATCTCTACTGGTCCTATCCTGCATGATGATATCCCATCTTTACTGGACCTATCCGGAATGATGACATCCCATCTTTACTGGTCCTATCCTGCACGATGTCATCCCATCTTTACTGGACCTATCCGGCATGATGACATCCCATCTTTACTGGACCTATCCTGCATGATGACATCCCATCTTTACTGGACCTATCCTGCATGATGACATCCCATCTTTACTGGACCTATCCTGCATGATGTCATCCCATCTTTACTGGTCCTATCCTGCATGATGTCATCCCATCTTTACTGGACCTATCCTGCATGATGACATCCCATCTTTACTGGACCTATCCGGCATGATGACATCCCATCTTTACTGGTCCTATCCTGCACGATGTCATCCCATCTTCTGGACCTATCCTGCATGATTACATCCCATCTTTACTGGTCCTATCCTGCATGATGATATCCCATCTTTACTGGACCTATCCGGCATGATGACATCCCATCTTTACTGGACCTATCCTGCATGATGACATCCCATCTTTACTGGTCTTATCCTGCATGATGATATCCCATCTTTACTGGACCTATCCGGAATGATGACATTCCATCTTTACTGGTCCTATCCTGCACGATGTCATCCCATCTTTACTGGACCTATCCCGCATGATGACATCCCATATTTACTGGACCTATCCGGCATGATGACATCCCATCTTTACTGGTCCTATCCTGCATGATGTCATCTCATCTTTACTAGACCTTTCCTGCACGATGTCATCTCATCTTTACTGGATCTGTCCTGAATAACATCAGTCTATCTAAACTGAAACTGTCACGAACACTATCAGTACATCTGTACTAATCAGTATTGAATAATGTCAGCACATCCTGTCATGAACAATGTCAACCAGGTTATTGTATAATCTGACCAGTCCAAATAATATATATATATATATATATGCCCACCCATACTGTACTACAATTAAGTCATTCAATTCCGATAGAAAAATGAGAAAAACTATACCAAGTTATCTCTACAGTTTAGTCTGAGAGTTATGAAAACCTCTAGCGTCCATTTATATGTAGCAAGGTAAGATGATAGTAGCACCAAGTCTCGTCTTCCATGACTTTCATCCATTGAAATGAACATCCACTGTGTAGTATGCTTCAAAATACTCAATTCTACAATATAAATTTTACATGACTACTAATTCTATGAATATAAAACTGTAAGCAACTATTTAAATTAGGGTAACATAGAAGGCTTTCAGTAGAAAACTTACATCAAAATAAGACTTCTTAAGTTGCCACTTCCACATCTGAAAACATTACTCCCCCTTTGTAGAGAACTCCAATTTCCTGAGTAATAAATTAGTATACTGCATCTAAAATGTCATCAGTACATATAGCTAAATTATCACACTTACACCACCAAAATTAAATTAACCAACAATGATAAATTACAAGAAAGTAATGAAAGGTTTCTATTCTATTTTAACATCGGGTTGCACTGTTGAGAGGTACAAAATGAATTGCCTGCTTCTTATCACAATCGGTACCCGGAGGAAGCAATAATTAGAACATCCGAACCAGAATTATTTTTGTGGGGGTAAGGAATGCTAGACTCATAGGTCAGACACTATATCTAACCACTCCACTCGGAAGGTTCTGGCAAATTGGCCATATCAAACTCGTTATGCCCAGAATCTGGAATGTATTGGACGTGTACAGTGTATGGTGAGGGTATGTGTTTTGATTAAAAGAGGGCAGGTACACTACTTACGAGCTATCTCTACAAAATCAAAGGCGCCTCAAACATGGCAACACTACAACGTCTGTAGATAGAATACTTTAATAACAAACAACAGATTGCTACAAGCACTCTCTTAAAGTACATTCTCTACCGTTAAGGAGATGTACTGTGACTAAACTTATACGAGTCTAGAAATCTTCCCTCAGTAGGTGTCGTGTGTATCCAAGAACAGTTAGCACCATTGCTGGATATCAATGGGGAAGGCATGATACGGATACTGCACTAAACACTTTACCGAGTATTGCATACATTTTATTGATTTACTTGCGGTTAAACACAGTATTCCAGTAGTCTGGCGCACGCAGACCCTTTATCTCTTTAAATACTGCCAGGGAGGAAAGGGTCTGGTCACTCCCCAATTGTGGCAGTTGTGTCTACGCTGCCGGGACAGCGGCCCAATCAGATTGTTCAGAATTTGTTTGCGCTAAATAAAATTAAGGGAAATGGCAGGTCGAGTGTGCCAAAGTGTTATTAGATTTTAAAGCTCTGGAAGAAGTGTTCAATAAGCTTGGATTGAAATTAGTCAGCAGACTAGATTGAAATCAATGAAGTAACGCTGTTCCCTGATTTATTTCTTCGCAAAACTAATTATGCTGATCTGTTACATAACCATTACATAATGACACAACTACTTACAATTGGCAGTGACCAGACCCTTTCCTCTCCGACAGTATTTAAAATAGGTAAAGGGTCTGCGCATGCCAGACTAGTACAAGTTAGATGTGGGCAATAGACCATATCCTTCCTAGTGGAACGGTTCAGTAAAGGGTCTTATTTGTAAAACACACTACTCATGAAATATTTTGCATACACATACAAATTATACCTTCTATCTGCTATATTGTGATTATCACAGAAGAACATCATAACATGTTAAATAAAAACCATTTTTATATAATTTACCTGAATAAATTGCCACTCAACATAAAGATTGCAGGCTGATTCTACCCCAGCAACACCAAACCAGTCCACTCACCTCCTAGTTATGCCCACTACACCACAACGTGCTGGCAGGTATCTTTGAAGAAAGAAACCCTTTTCCAAAAGACTTCAGTGACTTTTGGTGAATGCTATAACCCTTTACCAGGGCTCTCTCCCGTGCTTGCAGCGTGAGCGAGACCCCGCCCCAATACGGACTGGTCAACTTAATGGTAAAGCGTGGCTACTAAACCTGGAATTTAGGTAAGAATCGAATAGTATCGCAGACCCTTTACCGGGCGCTATAGCTAGAAGGTGGTGTAAATACACAATGGAGTGTGGAAGAGATCAAATTGTGGTAGCCGTACAGTTTCAACCAACACCTTACTAAATCTTTATGACATGTGATACGTCATTGTTTGTTTCTGCAGAATTTGTGTGTAGCTAATTAGTATACTTGCAGGGCCAAAAGTCCTAGTTTGCCAATTGCCAACTTAGTAGATTGTCAAGTCTGCAACTTCTCTCTGTATATATGGTACGTTTTATTAACCATTTGACAGGTATGGAACTATTGGGGTAACTATTTGGACATGTCCAGCAACTATTTCACAGTCACATTCACAACTCCCTTGAAGCTTCCTGTTAACCAACTCAAATTATATCAAAATCAATATTCAAAATTTTATTTCAAAATATTAATTGTATATTTTATGGAATATGGAAAATAAATCAATATCTCATTATAAAATATAACAGAAAAAGAATGAATGTTGTTAATTAAAATTGTTCAGTCTTCACCAGCAAACAAAAACTCAGTCCGGTCACTTGATCTATAATACATAAACAACAATAGGAATAAATATAATGGTATGCAATCGTTTGTGCCTTATAATTTTCCTTACTAATTTTGGCCAAATGGGGAGGGGGCCAAGATGGCCACAACACTGCTACTAAAAACCTCTGGAGGAGAAGGTGGCTGGTGGAGTTAGCCTCGCCACTTGTTCAGCAGACTCCATTCCAACCAGATCCCTAAATTACTGAATGCATCACAACTAATTCTCTCACTACATTATCAAAGTAAATGTACAAGTGTTTTTTTCTATATCTACAGTGTCAGTCAATTTAACACCTTCACTCATAAACACTATTACCAAGGTAGCATAATCTTTGCAGGTGGGGAGGGAGATCAAAGGTACACATCAGGAACAATTATGCTCTTTCTGCTTCCCATTATGCTATGCTCCAATGCCTTGCCAGCATGTTTTTTTCTCTTCAGACCCTTTACCAACTTGCGCCCAGAAGAGTAGGTGCACTGCAATTGGTACCATTATGCCAGCAGTGCTCAGGCATCCAGGTGTTGCCTTATTAGGCCTACAGGAATCCCAGCATAATTTGCATAGCCTTACTACACTTGTACCTAGCAACAATGAAGGGAAAAAAATTACAAAATTATTAAATGCGATACATGTGTAATGATATTAATTTTTTTCCTGTAGCCGCTTGTCTGTAGGCTTATTTACAATGTTTCACGTATGGCATAGAGGCCGTTTTTTGAAGAGAAAGAAGGATACTCTTGTTGTATGCATGAAATATTGAAATAAAGTACTTATTTCACTCCTTGGTCATGAAATACCATTTGACATTTCACTCGCAGCTGTATTTAACAACTCACCTTCAGCTCGTGAAATACGGTCACTTGCTCATGAAATAGCTGGTGATATTTCACTCCAAGTCATGCTATAAGTACAATTTATAATTTTTGCCAGGATTTTTGGATACAGAATGTTTGTATGTTGCGAGCCTTTTTCATTTCTATTTGTGTCACAAAATTAATATCACAGCTCGAGGAAGTTTTAAGAAACTTCCAAAAATTGGAACTAGTCCCATAAAATTCCTCTCACCTCTATGATAGCTTTTTTTATAGTATCGAAAGGAACTACTGTATTTATGGTCTCAACACACTCACAGTGAGGGTGCTACTTGGCCTGATGGACTACAAGTACAGTAGTTCCTGCACTGTAAATCAAAAGGTGTGTACTGCACACCAAATTGAGTGTGACGCACTTGTCCCTATACTCACACCCAAAATAGCGTGGGGTTCACGCTCAATGAATGTGTTGTACACACCCTTATGAGTGTAAGCTCACACCTTTGTTGGTGTGTTGTACACACTTACGAGCGTAAGCTCACACTGCTGTTTGTGTGGATACACACCGCTTTAGTGTTACCTCCTACTTCCCAAACTCCACCCACACCAATTACAGCAGACTCAATTAAGCCGAGCAGCCATCTTCTGGATCAGATCTTCAAAACCAGCCACCTGAGCCTTGCAGGTAAACCCATTATACATTGTGTGGTGTATCATCAGAATTAAAAGATTTATTAAAAATTAAAAAATTCAAATTAAAAAGACAGAGACGTGAGTAAATGCAGAAATTAAGGCCTTTTTGGTCGGAAACTGATAAAGTAATATTTCCAAAAATGAATAAAAATTATTGCATCCAACTGGGTACTTTATATTAAAAACAAAATAAGCACTTGTTAAAATAAATGGAATGTCCTCAAAATTTATTACTTCATTGATCTTATCTATCACCAAGAAAGCTTGCTCTGGCTGAAGTAGACTTCCTGTCATTAAGATATAAGGAGCAAGATAGGAGACCTCTTCCACAACTGAATGGATATTCACACACTCCTACAGAGACATAATAATAATAATAATAATAATAATTATAATAAATAAAAAAATAAAAAATATAAATTCAGTTTCAAGCGATAAAAATGATATATTTTCTTAGTTTCACCAATCGGCGACTCCACCAACTAAAGGGTTAATTCAATCTGGATGTTGGTATGCCTATGGAATTGATCGAGTCGAATAAAACAAATTTTGTTAGTCAAGACCTGATTAAAATGAAAATGGATACGTCAAATAAATAAATAAAACATAGTATTGCATCAGACACAGGGGGGGTAGGGGGGATAATTGAAAGTGGTTTAATAAAAATTTTTACCTCTGCATAGTATAATGACCTTGCTGGGATCAGCTTTAATTCACACATCTGGCAGTAGCAGTGGCAGTACCATGAGGACACGCACCAAAGCATTCACTCCTTCCCGATCTGCAATCAATCATATTAATGACTTCAGAGTAAAATATTATTGGCTGTCCCTATAGTGTGCTAGTGTGGTAGAGCACCGCATACTAAATGGTGTTTTTAGAGAGAATCTTGCTGGGTGGGAAAAATATGTATCTTGCATGAAAATTTGTGACCCCACCAACTCTGTGGACAAGACTTATACTAACTTGACTGAAATACCAACACAGACGTACTTGACTGAAATACCAACACACACGTACTTGACTGAAATACTAATATAGACGTACTTGACTGAAATACCAACACACACGTACTTGACTGAAATACCAACACACACGTACTTGACTAAAATACCAACACACACGTACTTGACTGAAATACCAACACAGACGTACTTGACTGAAATACTATCACACACGTACTTGACTGAAATACTATCACACACGTACTTGACTGAAATACCAACACACACGTACTTGACTGAAATACCAACACACACGTACTTGACTGAAATACCAACACAGACGTACTTGACTGAAATACCAACACACACGTACCTGACTGAAATACCAACACACACGTACTTGACTGAAATACCAACACAGACGTACTTGACTGAAATACCAACACAGACGTACTTGACTGAAATACCAACACAGACGTACTTGACTGAAATACCAATACAGACGTACTTGACTGAAATATCAACACAGACGTACTTGACTGAAATACCAACACAGACGTACTTGACTGAAATACCAACACACACGTACTTGACTGAAATACCAACACACACGTACTTGACTGAAATACCAACACACACGTACTTGACTGAAATACCAACACACACGTACTTGACTGAAATACCAACACACACGTACTTGACTGAAATACCAACACAGACGTACTTGACTGAAATACCAACACAGACGTACTTGACTGAAATACCAACACAGACGTACTTGACTGAAATACCAACACAGACGTACTTGACTGAAATACCAACACACACGTACTTGACTGAAATACCAACACACACGTACTTGACTGAAATACCAACACACACGTACTTGACTCAAATACCAACACACACGTACTTGACTCAAATACCAACACACACGTACTTGACTGAAACCAACACACACGTACTTGACTGAAATACCAACACAGACGTACTTGATTGAAATACCAACACACACGTACCTGACTGAAATACCAACACACACGTACTTGACTGAAATACCAACACAGACGTACTTGACTGAAATACCAACACACACGTACTTGACTGAAATACCAACACAGACGTACCTGACTGAAATACCAACACACACGTACTTGACTGAAATACCAACACACACGTACTGACTGAAATACCAACACACACTTACTTGACTGAAATACCAACACACACTTACTTGACTGAAATACCAACACACACGTACTTGACTGAAATACCAATACAGACGTACTTGACTGAAATACCAACACACACGTACTTGACTGAAATACCAATACACACGTACTTGACTGAAATACCAACACACACGTACTTGACTGAAATACCAACACAGACGTACTTGACTGAAATACCAACACACACGTACCTGACTGAAATACCAACACACACGTACTTGACTGAAATACCAACACAGACGTACTTGACTGAAATACCAACACAGACGTACTTGACTGAAATACCAACACAGACGTACTTGACTGAAATACCAACACACACGTACCTGACTGAAATACCAACACACACGTACATGACTGAAATACCAACACAGACGTACTTGACTGAAATACCAACACAGACGTACTTGACTGAAATACCAACACAGACGTACTTGACTGAAATACCAACACACACGTACTTGACTGAAATACTAACACACACGTACTTGACTGAAATACCAACACACACGTACTTGACTGAAATACCAATACAGACGTACTTGACTGAAATAGCAACACACACGTACTTGACTGAAATACCAACACAGACGTACTTGACTGAAATACCAACACACACGTACTGGACTGAAATACCAACACACACGTACATGACTGAAATACCAACACACACGTACTTGACTGAAATACCAACACAGACGTACTTGACTGAAATACCAACACACACGTACTTGACTGAAATACCAACACACACGTACTTGACTGAAATACCAACACACACGTACTTGACTGAAATACCAACACACACGTACTTGACTGAAATACCAACACAGACGTACTTGACTGAAATACCAACACAGACGTACTTGACTGAAATACCAACACACACGTACTTGACTGAAATACCAACACAGACGTACTTGACTGAAATACCAACACACACGTACTTGACTGAAATACCAACACAGACGTACTTGACTGAAATACCAACACACACGTACTCATTAATCATTACTCCTTTATGCTTAAATAATAATTCTGTAACAACAATTAATTGTGAAGTATCATCTAAACTATATCAACAGATTCTGACCTTATCACCCACCAAGTGCAGAAGTCTCTATTATCTATTTGCTCTTGGCACTGAGAGCTTACAGACATCAACTGTGCTTAAGAAATTAGATGAAAGTGATTAACCATTGTCCTGAGTTGTCCTGATGAATTCATCCATGTACCTGTATACCCCACCTCATACAAATGAGATGACCATACTGGTTACATGGAGATGTACATTCCCTCTGTTCCATTTGAAGCAGGTCCAGCCAACCTTGAAAATAATACACCTGATAAACAAGAGATCCTTCAATATAGATGTAACATTAGCTAAGCCAGAAAATCACAAAATATACTTGAGGTAAACTGATCCACCACCCATGCTACTCCTCTCTGTACTTAATCTACTGGCAACCCTCACCTCCTTCACCTAACACACATGAGTCAGAGTGTGATTATGGCAAAATATTTCACAAGCAGGCAAATATATTTTCATGAGCCAGACCCAAGTGAAAATAAAGCCTGAGCTCAAGTACTTCAAGAATTGTTTTAACAGTAGATATTGGAAAATCAAATCATGACAGTCCAGTATTGATTAAAAAATATAATCTTTTGCCAACTTCAACATGTCTTGGGTTCATACACACACTTACACACACAAACAACAGATTATTGACCATTATTACACACAAAGGTTTTTACGGCTTGCATAACAACCCACACAGTCTTGCTACACTTCAAAAAGCTTGGAGTACATTCATAAACAGCTGCAATTTGGAACGACCTCTCAAAAGACCTCTTGTGCAGGGCTGACCTCACTGTAATTACCTGAAAAAATTATTCTACACAACAAGAACACAAAACAAAAACAAAAACAAACCCTCTCTTCTCTATACTATCACAAAGAAAACGTTTAAATAACGTGTATTGTTTTGTTGTTGATTTTTCCTTCAATTCAAACAGTTGCAGCGAGTTGTTACTATGGCACTGAAATCCCTTTACCGTGTATGCGTAATTAAAAAAACTCAGACCTTATTTTCAGTAGCTTCAGTGTTAGAAGTCAAAATCATAAAAAACAGTATAGTTTTTAAGCTAGCTCGCCATTTGTGCTCAAGCACATCACTAGTTATATTAATTATCCTTCACACATACATGTAGTATATTTCTCCCACACAGTCTTATCACAATTCATATTATGGCCACTTCGGTACTAAAATTATGACTTAGGAATTCACCTTTTTAGCATCAATGGGGGAGGGGGGGGGGGAGGGGCTACAATCTCAACAGCTGCAATTTGGGAGCTTTATGCTTTATGACCTCTTATGCTGAATGACCCTCTCCAGACTAACCATACTATAATTAGCTGAAAAATTATTCCTCACACTGGAAACCACAACACATACACACAAACAAACAGATTCTCTATCAGACTCTATTTTTGCTCTTTCTCACTAAACACAAATAAAATTAAAATATACATGGAAAAAATTGTGGGCATAATTTAATTAAAAGATGCAATAAATTACCTTAAAGTTCTGGGCAACTGCGGTTATAGACCCTCACATGATATTTACACCTCCACCACAGACCAGACCACCAAATAATGTCTTCTCACATACTGGAGTGAGTGTACATATGTACCTGTTACACAACACTCCCCCTAATTCTGACCCAAGTTAAATAGTCACTGAAATTACAATTATGCTGTGATTATTTCATCCTTAGTAGGAATCATCAGTATGTTATAATCACTATGAAGTCATGGGTGACAGTGTACTATAATAATATATGATAATGAAGCAGAATAGTATAAAAAAATATTATAGGATACACCCATAACTTGATAATGATAAACATAAATAATCACAATTATTTAGTTTGTGCATTTATGGTGATCGGCAAGCTTTTCTTACCTGTTATATACTCCTTATTGTTGATGTTTACATTCAAATCAGCAAGGTCTTACTTTTTAGTATTTTTTAAGCTAATGCGTAGATTATCTACAGCAATGACCACTGCACAATCTGAACATTGTTGGAATCATGACATTACATTTGCAGACTTTGTGCACATAGTGGAGTCACATAGAGTGAAACCACAACCATTGTGGTAACTGTGTACCACAACATCACCAGACTCACATAGGTGAGAACTTGGACATTTGCTGTCTCTGAGGACTATAGCATACAGTCATGATAGTTGCCACTCACTGGGTGGGAGTATCGGCTCTGACTTGCGGCATTGGTTCACAAACACCAGACTACAATGCTGCTGTTTAGTTCAGTGTAACACTAGAGAACATAATAACTCAATCACTCGTGATCTAAAGATGGCAGGTATTTTAGTTATGTTTGAAATGTTTGAGTACAAGGAACAGTGCCACTGATCTCTCATGAGAAAAGTTGATAGGCATATTTGCAGGGGAAAAAAAAAAAGCTGCATCAGTGTAAAGGACTAGCATAATTTATCTGCCATTTACAAGTTTAGAGTGTCAGTTTGGCCTTGGTCACAATAATATGGTGATAATGAGTAAAAACAATCACATGCACCCATGCACACACACACACACACACACACACACACTTGTGAACCATTTCAAGTGTTCCCAATTGTTGGATACACTAATTTCAGCATTACTATGACATCTCTCATGTGTTCTGTAAAGACAAGAGTACTGGGTTGGCAAACCAGTCACAGAGTGAGAGATCAAAATGCATTTTGTAATAGCAGTAATGGTGCTTATTTTGGTACCAATTTAATTGAATGTAGTGAGGACCATTATTGTAATGTCCCAGTACTAAGGTACACTGCACCTGAATTTACCATACTACTCCTTCACACTACACATAATGCACTAAAGACACAGTAGTTATAAACTTACTTGAAGAGGTGTTACAAGTGCACAGATTTACAAACGTACCGCACACTTTGCCAATCTTACTGAACTGCAATAATGACATCATAATGGTTGACAGCATGGCGAACATACATGGCCATTCGAGAATCGCTGTAAGTGGAGACATCAAACTGGCCATGCACATTGGATGGAATGTGTTTGCTCCACCCATAGTTAGTATCATAAGTATACACTGACAAACTGACTGACTGACTGACTCATTACTGACAGACTCACTGACACACATATACACACACAAATATCTATATAATGCACATTTTTTAATTTATTTTTTATTTCACCGACAGACTCACTGACACACACACACAGACTGACTCACTGACTGACTGACTCACTGATAGACCGACTCACTGACAAACTGACTGACTGACTGACTCACTCACTCACTAACAGACAAACTGACTGACTGACTCACTGGCAGACTGAATTATAAATGTGACCTCTATGTTTAAATGTTTTACCTTCAATACATAAATGCATAGTTACAGATCTTGCAATGGCAAAAATGAACTCGGATTAAAAAAAAAAAGTTTTAGCTCATTCCAATTACTTCGCATAATGGTTTATTTGCCATTTGTGCTTAAATCACATCACTAGTGATATCAGGTTAGCTCAATGAAATCAATGCTTCTTTGCATACACAGGATACTTATGTAAACTGTCAAATGTTGTATAAAACAAGTAATTATGGCGAGCGAGTGAAGTCACAAGAAGTTGTTGCGACTAGTTTTTATGGCATTGAAAGTCCATTACCAGACATAAATTCAAAAACTCGCCGCTCTTTTGGAGCTGCTAAGTGTCGTTTCTTGATTGTCAAGAGCCACTGGTAGCCAGAAAGGCTTCTACCACGACTCGGAGCAGTCGTAGTTTGGTGACTTCGTTTCTACCCTTCTGCTTGACATTCTGGTTCACTTTAGGCTCAGGTTGGTTAACTAAAATTACAAAAATAACTCTGGCTATTTTGTGTTGTTGTTGTTGTTTGGTGTGATTACAGTGGTGTTTTAATACGCAGAGCATAAACTAAAAATCTTTGGTTCGTTTGATAAAAAGAAACCACTACATTTAATTTCTATTAATCAAACTCATATCTTTAATTAATGAGTGGGTGTGGTTAAGTCGGTGTGGTTACATTGGCCTGCCTTTACACAGTTTTTTCGGCTACTATAGTAGTACAGTTGGGACGAATGGTAACTATGGCATTGAAACCCTTTATCATACTTCAGATACCTCAACGTTTTTTTTAGTACCTGGAGTGTTATAGTAAAAATTAATCTACAACAATCTGGGTAACCTGACTAGGGATGCTTGGTTTTTTGCTCAAGCACACCTCTAGTATAATCATTACTAATACCCCAAATAATGAGAGCACAGGTTTAACTCTAGATCTAGCAACAGAAATTTTTCACAAACAAAAAACAAAATCCCACTTACCATGATTAATCGAGCCAGCCACTTGAACCGAACAGATTCAGTCCAGCTTTCGTACAGCACAGCAGACAACCGATAATCACACACACACACTGACACTGAGACACACACACTAACACCGCTGACGCAGGGAGTTCTAGTCCACGCACACTCGGTAGGCGTGGACTGTTGTTATAGTTACAGTCACTCTGAACATCAAAAACCTGTAGTGCGCTGATGCTGAGGGCACTATAAAATCTACTAGTGGTGCGCTCGAATAGCGCAAATGCATGGCGAGCGAGTAAATATATTATGAGTGTAGGTAAAGATTATTTGTGCTAAATAATAGCAATGATTAGGCATGAAGAGTTAACAATAACAGAATTACCTGAATAAACTTCGAAAGCAGTGGCAAAGAAGCGCAGCTTGACAAAGACTTCACAATTGTTTCAAGAAGAGAGTAGCTATAAACGTTTTGTTTGAAACAAAGTTGAGTAAGGCAGTGCAATCAGCAGGATTGTCCGTGCTGGTTAATTGAAAAATACTGGAACTGTGAACGCTTTACCTAACTTACGTAATTAGAAGCGCGGGCGAACATTTTTGACGTACGCATACATACCTATATACTGTATCTGAAATCTCAATTGAACACGACTGAGAGTCAGCTTCGCTCGCTTCGCTCGCTCGCTGAATGAACGCAAAGACTACCCTTTATCTCTTGTAAGGGTAATTCGTAGAGGATATAAACAATAGTTCAATACAGCTATTTTATAATAAATTCAATGACCTGTGGATGCATTTGAGTAGTTTATTTGAGGTGTATGTGTGTGTGTGTGTGGGGGGGGGGGGGTCGTGGGGGGTGGGGTGGGGTGTGTGGGGGGGGGGGAAGGAAGGAAATATAACTGCAGGTGAGCTGTTTTGTAGAGAAAATTGAGGGAGGAAAGGAATTGTGGATGAAATAACGATTAAAACTTATAGAGGACTACATTAAACCTCAAGACTACAAAGTTAGTTAGAGGTCAGATGAAACTAACCAAGAACTCATGATGCTTAAAGCTGTAATTGACACGAGTGATATACTTGTATAAAACTCTATTGCTATAATTTTCAATTAACACTTATTACACTGATCAGGTCATGTGCTCTAAATAAACTTGCTATTGTTCCTGCAGTATGCCAGTACATATACCATAACCACTGAAATAACATTCCATACAAAGGCAACACCCTATAATGTGACTAAACAGCCACACAATAAAACTGACACCACTGAAGAGTAAGATTTGCTTGCCAGATACTAGGTTATGGCTCCGAAGTATACAGTATGCACACACTATGTTGTCTATGTTGCAGGGCTGTTCAGTTAGTGATTTAGCTAGTAATATTTTTATATAGCTAGTCTTCTCTCTAGATAGAACCAAGTTCTCATCAAACTTCCAACATTTATATGCTGATTATCTGTTTACATGCCCAGTAGCTATATAAAATTGCTTGAATTGTTTCAGATGACCTGCTAGTTCAATGTGAAACTGAATTCACTGCGCAAATGTGGTCATATATGGCGTCATTACTTTCTTAAAACTTGTGGTAGCTATACGCATAAAGGAGATTCAGTATGGGTGTTGCTTATATGTAGCTTATAGATTCGTTATAAGCTGACTGTTATAAGCTTGTTATAAGTGTGGAATAAGATAGCCTATACCAAGCTTACACCAGCTTATTACTATCTTATACCAAACATACACCCAGCTTATATTATCCTATACCAAACTCACACCCAGCTTATATTATCCTATACCAAGCTCACACCCAGCTTATATTATCCTATACCAAGCTTACACCCAGCTTATATTATCCTATACCAAGCTCACACCCAGCTTATATTATCCTATACCAAGCTCACACCCAGCTTATATTATCCTATACCAAGCTCACACCCAGCTTATATTATCCTATACCAAGATCACACCCAGCTTATATTATCCTATACCAAGCTCACACCCAGCTTATATTATCCTATACCTAGCTCACACCCAGCTTATATTATCCTATACCTAGCTCACACCCTGCTTATATTATCCTATACCAAGCTCACAC
>WLWD01002106.1_pt1 | contig 83635 bp, 64 predicted proteins | sample 6712731 | NCBI WGS metagenome assembly WLWD01 (sample SAMN12718690, study PRJNA576275) | sponge metagenome | isolation source: marine sponge | host: Mycale hentscheli | place: New Zealand: South Island, Marlborough, Capsize Point | collected 2014-11-01
ACTGACTGAACTACTCACACCCCCACGATTGCTGCAGTTCACACCACACTGACTGAACTACTCACACCCCACGATTGCTGCAGTCCACACCACACTGACTGAACTACTCACACCCCACGATTGCTGCAGTTCACACCACACTGATTGAATCCCCCTTCTTAAAGTCCCACATCAGATTTGCATGGTCTAAATTTCTTATATATAAAAGATATATAGCTATTTGGACTAGCTATCTAGACTCCTAAAACACACATAATAATTTTCAGACTGCATTGTACATGTATAAATACATATGGTGAACTATAGGCATACACCTAGTGAGTTCTAGTGAATTGAAATGACTGTATGATTTACCAATTTAACCAAAGCAAGCCTAAATTATCTAAAAATGTCGCCAATTTATTATCGAAAGGATGTTCAAATTTTTGTTTTTGTTTTTCTATTGCAGAAAAATTGTGTCCTTGTAAACAATGAAGATAGTTATAGAGGTGTAGACACTATCAGGAAGCTATTATCTGGACTAGACATGGAAATGAGGACGGTAATGCATTCCAATTAATGAATTTATTTTGTCAATACACTAAATATTGCTCAAGTGATAGCCATAATCAGCTATTCGTGTTGTCTGATGAGCAATAATTAATAGGAGTAAAGCTTAATTTGGTATTAGGTCAATTTTTCTTTACAACTGGTCCACTTCAACTTTGACAATGTGGGTGTGGTTAATTTCAAAGACATTATTTACATTAGTTAAGTATCAACAATAATTACATAAAGATCGTTTTAATGTTTAAGATTTATAGAAATACAAATAGACCTTGGATATTTGTTTAACTATCATTGTATCACCCACTTAACATTTTGGTTCATAGAATTGTTCATAACAGAATGAAACAGACAACGCATGCATCTAGTTTATATTATGTTGATGCAATCTGTCTAAATATTAGCTGTATAATCTACTCAAGGCTTAGCTGCCATACTCTACTTTCCTCCTTCAGAAAGGAACTATAACGTGTCATTTTATTGTGTGGCAATAGTAAACATGAGTTGAGTATTTTGTCACAATCTTCAGGACACTAATAATTGCATGACAAGCAAAGACAATATTACTCATTGTTAATTTAAGTGATGCGCGACCCGTGGTTATGCACTCAAACAACACTAGACTGATACAGTAGCAAGATGGTATGTATAAGAAAGGAAATTCTAATTGGAGAGAGTGTTGCTATAGATGTTTTGCTGTCTTTATTCTCTAACAGGCAGAGGCAGCAGCATCAACAGTTTCCAAAGTGGAACACACAATATGTATTCAGCATGAATTAGCACGGGCATGTTCCAAGACGATAGAGCTCCGCCTCCTGGATAGTCCGGGATGCAATGAATTTGGATCAGACTTCATAGCAGAATGTACCACCTCAGCCAGAGAGATCAGCTCAGCATTCATGTTTGTGACCACCTTTAAGGATCACAGAAAGCTGCAGAGTTGCAAGGTTTTGGAATCTTTGTATGAACACAATAAAGGCAAGATGAAATTTTTATATTTGTAATAGCTAGTATATTTATGGAACTGGTGTTATATCAAGCCTTGTATATCTTGCTCTGACATAAGTCAAGATGTCATGGCTCTCTTCAAATATCTTCTAGTCGATCCTATGAGGATTGAAATCTGCACAGGGTCATCTTGAAGGAATTTGGAGAGGATAGAATAGTTGTGCATGCTTGCAGTGGTGATGCAGGCATATATATTGCAACGGTCACTGACGAGTAATTAAACTAGTGATGTGCTGGAGCATCACTGACGAGTAATTCAACTAGTGATGTGCTGGAGCACAAATGGCGAGCGAGCCTGTGCATAAACTAAACAATTCAAAAGAATCTATCAGTCCATTTCTAAATGTATAAGTATGTAGCCATTGTGACCATACTTTATCTAACAAATACAGAACTACTTTCTTACCTCAATTTCCCGAGTACTGGTATTTTCTGTGGTCTATAAAGCATTCTGACTATCTGAGTTACCAGTAGTATTTGACAACAAACACTCACAACTACTTAACAGCCGAGTTTTTGAAATCACGTCTGGTAAAGGGTCTCAATACCATAGTAACCTATCGCCATAACATTTTGCGGCTTAAAAAAAAAAGAAGTTCTAAAGAATTACTGCACAGTGTTGAGTCTAGCAGTAAGTGTGTTTTGGTGACATTTAGAAACAACTTAAAATGAAGAGGTAAACAATTAAATTTTCTTGAATGAGACAGATCGCTAAACTGAAAAGATTCTGTTTAGTGGAGGCATGTGAAGGGGTAGATGTGGGTTTAATGGGGTGGCTCTGGAGGAATCACTCGCTCTTGAACCACCAACCGGCACAGGGAAAGTATACACAAGAAAGGTAGGTCACGGCTCAAAGGACTCACAACCAGAAGATGCCCGAACTCTGTGACACGCTGCCACCAGAGTCCTCCTCACTCAGGTAAGTACGACAAGCTGGCTACTAACCCAGTGTTTGCACAAACTAAGATTATTAGAGAACTGCCGATACACAGGCGCGCCCAAGCTTTTATAGCCATAGACACGCATGCACAAAAATAGAAATGCTCACGGATTGACATCCGGACAATAACACAACATGCATGCACTCAGCAGATGATACAGTAAAGATAAATAACACAACACTAAAATAATACATGCTGTTGATAAACAAAAGAGTTACTATAAATGAATATGTTCATTACTCCGCCCACAATTCCCCCCGCTAAGATTCGACAGGGGCGAATCTGATTCCACCAGGGCGGAGCTCGATTGATCGCAGGGCCACGCCTGCCGACTCATCCCATCCGCGTTGTTGTGGATCTTGCCTGGCCTGTACTTGATCACCACACAGAATCGCTGTAGGGCCAGGGCAAACCTGAGTAAACGTTTATTCAGGTGACAACCTGAAACGAGGGAGCAACAAGGCTGATGATCTGTAATGACAGTCACGTCCCTCGCGTAGAGGTAGAACTCAAAATGACTCAGGGAAGCCACAATAGCCAAGCATTCCAACTCCGTGACGGAGTAATTCTTCTCCGCCGGTCTCAGTTGGCGCGAGAAGAAACCCACGGGAAGTTCTTTCCCATCTCTGCATACATGGAGACAACCACCGACTCCCGAGCCCGAGGCATCGGTATATAACACAAAAACATCATGACTTACAGGAATAAATAAAACACAGGCATCACACACACCACATTTGAGCTTACGAAAAGCAGAGTCCATGTCCTCCGACCAGCTCACCCGGAGAGGAGCCCTCAATGAAGTTGCCGGAGTCAAGTGGCTCGAGTGAGAGGCAAACAAGGGAACAAACTGCCTATAATAAGACATGGCCCCAAGAAACGATCTGAGTTGTTTCTTGGTAACAGGGCGAGCAAAAGATCTCAAAGCCTCCACCCGATGTTCAGGCACAGAAAGGGAACCACACCCAATCCTATGGCCCAAATAAACTAAATACTTCCTGCCAAAGTGGCACTTCTTTAACTTAATAGTAAAGCCAGCATCACCCAAACACTCAATAACAGACTTCAGGTGGGCAAGATGTTCATCCCAAGACTTACTAAACACGACTACATCGTCCACATAATTCTTACTACAGTGTGACACAGGTTCCAACACCTTCTCAACTACAGACTGAAAGATCGCCGGAGCATTTTTAAGTCCAAACGGCATACGTACATATTTAAATCTTCCAAAGGGACATACAAAGGTTGTGAGCTCGCTGGAGTTCACATCCATGGGAATCTGATGAAACCCAGCAGTCAGATCAAGCGTTGAGAGACAACTACAAGGACCAACTAAGTCTAAAATCTCGGCTAACGAGGGTAACCAATAGCGGCGCAAGGGAGTCACCGCGTTCAGCTGACGAAAGTCGACACAAAGTCGGACACCGCCATCTTTCTTCCGAACAGGAACCAAGGGACTAGCCCAATCAGAGTCTGATTCAACTATAATACCGCCGGCAAGCAAGGAGTCGATTTCAGACTTGACAGCATCACGAATGCCTACCGGTATCTGCCTTGGGGGCAAGGAGACAACAGAAGCTCCATCTTCCAAAATAATGACACACGATCCTACCTTGGACAAGCCAGGGGACGTACTAAAATACTCACTCAGCTCAGATAACAAAGAATCAAGATCACACTTTCTATAACCAGTACACACATCACTATCCAAAGAAGTTTTACTAACTAAAAGAGAGTCATCTATGCCACAGTCTTCGGCAACAACAGTTATGGCATTGGCTTGTAGCACAGGGCGAGGGGTATACACCTTCAGGTTACACCTGTGGGCAACTTTAACTGGGTGGTCATCACCTTTGGACACTCTGTAAGTTACGTCAGATGACCTACTGACAACAGAATAGGGACCTTCCATGCAGCTTGTAGGGAAGCCTTGATGCCCGGGATCCTCATGAGCACTAAGGACCCAATCTCTAAAGGTTTGTCACGCACACCCTTTTTAGCACACTCAGCCCGCTTACCACTGGACACTGACAGATTGGCTGCCACACTATCAGAAATGACTGCCAACCGGTCGTTCAACGACACTAGCCATTCATCTACATCGACAGGATCAAAAGGTCTCTCCACCCACCCTTCATACACTACGTCCAGAGGGCCTAACACATCTCGACCATAGACAATACAGTGGGGAGAATAACCGAGGTCACGATTTGGGACCTGGCGCAAAGCGAATAACGCCAGAGGGAGAAAATCAACCCAATCCACCCCCGCGTCCACAGCCTTGGAAAGCATTGGTTTCAAACTGCCGTGCATCCGCTCAACAACACCATTTGACTGGGGACGGTACGGAGAAGTGGCTAACTTATCAATTCCCAACAGGTCACACACTTCAGTCATTAACTTAGACAAGAAGATGGTACCACGGTCTGACAACACACGAAGGTGAATCCCAGTGCGACTTATCACCTCGAGAAAACATTGAGCAGCTTCAGAGGCGGACGCTGTACGCATAGGGATGGCATCAGGCCAACGACTAGCGAGACACACGTACGTAAAGAGGTATTTAGAACCACGCTTACCCTTCGGTAAAGGACCCACCAGGTCTACACACACGCTTTCGAACGGAACACTCACGATTCTACGTTCAACCATAGGGGGTTTCTTGTTCCCCGCATTGTTCATTCTTAAACACACGTCACACGACTTGACAAATTCACGAATGTCACAGTGCATGCCAGGCCAAGTAAACTTGTTACCCAGCAGTTTTCTCATCCCACGTACCCCAACATGGGCAGTTTTATCATGGGCGAGAGTCAACAACCGCTCTCTGAAAGCAACAGGAGCTACAATCTTTACAACTGGCTGATCATCAACCAACACTGAAAGCACAAGTAACCCATCTTTGAAAGAGTACCCGTTCAACGACTTACGACCCAACTCACAGAGAGAAGCTAGGGAGTCATCAGACTTTTGAGCCAAAATAACAGACTCAACGCCACCACTGGACGTGGGAACAGGCACAACAATATCAACACTATCATTAGACACATGTTCACTAGGAACAACAACAACATCAGAAATAACAGGTTCAGAAACTACATCACTAACTACTTCAGATACATCAACACACACATCATCAGAAACAACATCATTCGAAACAGAGGGAGAAGACACATCAGGTATAGAGAGAGACACAACCTCAACCCCGTCACTGCCTGCACTACCATCAACCACTGCCCCATCCCCATCCTCGTCAGGCCCATCAAGAAGCCCAGAAACCGAAGGTTCCGCCGCACTAGACCCAACTCCTACGGAAGGTAGAGAAGGACTATGGAAAACATCAATGGCAGCTAAGCGAGCAAGTTCCTCATCACAAACAAGGGCAACAGGCTCAGCTAGCTCAACTTGTCGAGCTCTACGTTTCTTACGTCTGCGCTTTTTCTTAGCACATTCACTTCTAGTCACAACATTTACTGAGGCTACCTCATCCTGGGTAGTGACAAGAGCAGAGGACACAGCCTCCAATGTCTCACCACCAGAGTAGGCAGCTTCATCAGTCGCTGGTTGGGTGCTGCAGGTATCATGCAGGTGCCCCACCTCCTCAAGCAACTGATCTGCTTGAGTGGCGGCACCCAACAAGAGGTGCTCAGCCGTACTCGGCTCCATTGGTATGGAAAACAGTATTCTACCGGCCAAACTATCCCGGTGGGCAACAGCCACTCTGTGCTTAAAGCACTTACCCTTAAACTCAAAATTGACAATGGCTACACGTAAAGTAACAGGATCACTGTCCCAACCCTTCACTTCAACCGTTTCCCAGGTCAGCTGGTCCTCGTAAACAAGGCATCCAGGGACTATGGAGATCTCAGCTCCAGTATCAGGCACAATCTCACACTTCGTGCCGTTCACACTACCAAAAGTATGGGAAGGACGATCTCTAACTGCCACCCAACTTGTATTATATACTTTTCTCTTTACACCATCCTTATTGTCTGTCTTGATATTGCGTTTCGGGCAGTCAGGGGACTTGTGTCCCGGCTCTCTACAAGTATAGCAGGTTTAGTACTTGAATGACCTGGAGAACTACCACTACCATTACTACCCTCACCACTAGTGGATGAACCACTGCTACTATTACGGCATTCAAACGCTCTGTGTCCCCGCTTCAGACACTTGAAGCACACTAAAGGGGAGAAACCACGACCCACTCTACTACCGGTCGAGCTGGACTTCTCGAAAGAAGCAGCCGTACGGGTAGGGGAAATGGAAACAGCGAATTTACTCAACTCTCTCAAAGACTCAAACGACCTCTGGTCCATCGCTTCCCTCTGAGAATGAGACAACGAAGACCGAAAGGCAGAACATACCAGAAACATGATAACTTCTTCTCTAGTTTTACACAACAATTCCAACGAACTAACAATACGACTGAGATACTTAAACTTCTCACTGGGGTTTGTGGAAAAAGGAAGTGCTGAAAACCCTTCCCTATATTGCACCCCAAGAGCAACCAGGTTGGAGCCCAAAGACTCAAACAACCTTTCCTTAATCTCGTCATATGTAGCAACTTCTTTATTCAAGGTGGACAAGGCTTCCAAAGCAGACTCCGAGTGGAGCTTCTGCAACAGTACCCGCTTCCACCGTCTACGTGGACAACCCATTATGGCTAAGTTAGATTCCAGGTTGGCGACAAACTTGGCAATATCCATACCATCTTTGTGGGCTGCTAGTTGACCGATCTCCCGAGACATGTCAGCATCGATCGAGTCAACACTGCTACGACTACTACCAGATAACAAACCAGAACTTGCTAAACCATCAAAGAACTCAGAAAATGAGGATTTCAGTCTAGTATCAATCATTGTGGAAATCTGATCCACCTCATTAGGAATATGGGGACGCTCATCATCTCCCATCATTGTGCTAGCTGGGGAATCACCACCCACAGAACTACTAAATTCAACGTCAGACTCAGAAATGGGGGAAACACGAACTGTCTCAACCGCACCCAAAGAAGAGCCCGAAAATAGCAGAGGAGAAAGCCCAGAAGCAACACTCAGGCTATCAGTATCCAAACACACAGACTCACCACTTGCTCCTACTTTCTGCCTCCCACGCTTACACACTCGACCCGCTGTTCACGTTGGCTCATCCAGGCAATCCAATCGAAGGACACGTTCCTGGAGAACACACACACGAAAACAACACACAAGTAAAACACAGGTGAGCGTAAAAGGAAAGACAAAACAACTTGCACACGGCACAGTACAAAATGCTAACAGAAATAACAAGACACTCAGGCACAAGACCAAAAATGGAAACACGCTAACAGGTGACAAACACAAAAATTGACAAGTCCGAGACAAAAATCACACTAGGCCTCGTGTACGGCACTCCAATAGGAATCGACTAGGCCTCGTGTACGGCGCTCCAATAGGAATCGAGGAAGGAGAATGTCAATCCAACGATCCAGTAGATAGCAAGATGCACGCAGAAGTCCAATCCACGAATGGAATCCGAGTTTTAAATCGGTCACAAACGAAGTAGACACACGCACACAGCAAAATCCAGACAAAACACACGCACAAACACAAGGAGACGATCTGATCCGAGTTTTAAATCGGTAGAAAGTTCAACACACGGTAACGAAATTTCGACGAACGAGGAGAAGACCTCAACACCGCTGCCGCCAATTGTGGGTTTAATGGGGTGGCTCTGGAGGAATCACTCGCTCTTGAACCACCAACCGGCACAGGGAAAGTATACACAAGAAAGGTAGGTCACGGCTCAAAGGACTCACAACCAGAAGATGCCCGAACTCTGTGACACGCTGCCACCAGAGTCCTCCTCACTCAGGTAAGTACGACAAGCTGGCTACTAACCCAGTGTTTGCACAAACTAAGATTATTAGAGAACTGCCGATACACAGGCGCGCCCAAGCTTTTATAGCCATAGACACGCATGCGCAAAAATAGAAATGCTCACGGATTGACATCCGGACAATAACACAACATGCATGCACTCAGCAGATGATACAGTAAAGATAAATAACACAACACTAAAATAATACATGCTGTTGATAAACAAAAGAGTTACTATAAATGAATATGTTCATTACTCCGCCCACAGTAGACCACGAAGCAAACACAAAAATGCAAGAATCAATGTACAAAATGACATACATAACAAACAAATATCCCCAATTTTAAATTGTGTTACCCTGAGAGTGTCTCGCTTGCTTTGCTCGCTCACCAGTAAACAGACTGATTCTGAGGCTAAAGTAGGTATTATGTATTAACATCTTGGAATTATTGCAATGTATCTGGCCTCAACTTGGCATCAGGAATAATTTTTACATACCCAAGAATTCTATACTAGATATTTTACCTTTAAAAAATTTGCTGAATCTGATTAATTTCTTGACGACCATTTTAAATTTTCTCAATTTCCCAGAGTTTCCCAAAGTTGCAATATTGGCAATCATTTATCTGTAAAAATACTTCATAGGACTCCAGATTACTTGGCGTATTGTGACAATGGGATTACTCACTAGACTATTTGGAAGTTGTCTTTGATCCAGTAGTTCTACACACATGTCTTCTTCATATAGCTACTGGAATTTTTTGAGGATGTTTTACTGAGCATTCTTGACAACAGAATGCAGTCTTTAAAAGACAATTGAATGCAAAGTTTTTTTCATAGTTTTGTAGGACTTGGCAAGTCACTTGTTTCTATCTTGCACTTCAAACTATCACTCAATATGACTTTTCAAGCAGTATGTACTAGCTAATACATGCTTGTGAAGTGCAAACCATCTGGTAGTTTATGACTGAGGCCATCACCATGAAACTTACTCGCTGCATAGAAACTCTAGATTCTTGTTCTGGATTAGCTTTGCTGGTTATTATTTTGTTCTCCCTTGCAGATAAGACACTCTATTGTACCTAAACATCTAACTTTCAGAATAATAGAGCATAGCTATAACTTTCTGTTTCTTGAAGGAAGTATCATGTATTACCAGTTTCAGCACGAGTAAGCATGTGGCACAAAGTGATAGAAATTGCCATATAAGGAAATAACAGTGCACAAATAGGAACTCAGCAGATAAAAATTTGATGTCATTTTAAATAATATGTCAGAGAAGAACTATTTTCATTGAGAAGCTACTATGACTTAATACTAGAATAAATGGTAGAAGGGATGATTTATTTGATTTTAAAATGCTAAAAATTAAAAAGTGCATTTTAAAATTTAATTATCAAGAAATGCTCAAGTTTTTGCAACTGGCACTCATCAGATTTGGATTCAGCAGGTATTGACCCAAACAAGTTTTAAAAAATATTACTTTATATGCAAAAACAAGGTTGGCCAAAAAATCTAGATTTCTAGCCCGGACTATTAACACCACCAATATGCAGGATGAGAATACCTATTGTAAGAAAAGACTCTAAAGTTTATTAAATAAGATACATTGAAGTAGCATTCCATTTGTTTCAATGTAGCAATGTCAATGAGATATTCAGAATATTGTAATCATTGTTATGCAAGTAAAAGAATCTGAACACTCTAAGCACTTGAGACTACATACTTGGTACAGTTGTTCTTATTTTATATTCCAGAGGTCTGAGGAAACTGCAATAGATCTTGCTCTTACAGTTTAATAGTGAGTAAGATAAAACAAGTGGTGCTCAAAATGTCCACTATAAAGTCAATATTTTCAGCATATAAGTAGTAACTAGCAAGTCAGAGCTATAACTTGTCCATGCCCCTAGGGCCCATGGTAATGACAGTGAGCTATGGATGTTTCCATTATTATAGTTGTATTATAATAATCTTTATTCTAATTAGATCTCCTACAGCACAACCGTTTGACAATTATCATAAATATGAAAGATCATGCAGTTTTGAAAGATGAAGGCTGTCAGAAAAGCTATACAAGCGAAGAAGTTATATCTCAAGTTCGAAGATTTTTATGCACTTCAGTTTTTAAGTGCCAAGAGAAAGATTTGTCTAAAGATTCTGTGATTCTGGTTTGTGGATCATGGGCTTTGCAGGCTAGAATATGGAAGACTTCACCAACCAGAGTAAATAAAAAATTAGTGAAAAAATTTATTAGTGATTTATCTCAAACAACTGTAATGGACATGGACATGGAAGATGATTCTATTATTAAAGAAGAAGAATTTCCACAGTGGTTTGAGTTGTTGGAGCATTACAGTAACATCAAGGCATTGGAAGAAAGGTAATTGAGACAGTTACCTGCAGTTACCATCATATCCTATCTTCACTTGCTATAGATATTAAATATGTGTATGACTTACAGAATACAGCCAGTAACTCTCAAGTCGTAATTGGTTATTGATCACAATATTTAGTTCTATACAGAAATAATTATATATCTTATTTAAAATGAATAATGTTAAACGGCTGTGTAATCATATTTTAAACTTAATGATATTCAAAAATTCATCATCATACTAAATGTATTGATTTGTTTTTGTATTATTTTTAGACTACATAATATTGCTATGAGTTCTTTCCTATTATGGAAACAGAAAATGAGGAATGACTTGTCACTGTACTTCCAGTTCCTGATTAGTGAGGTGTCAAAGGAAGTAGTTGCCCAAGAAGCCATTATTGAAGGTGGGGGCCAAGCTACTATGACTGAGTTGGTGTTGGAATTAGTATTACACAAATAATAGGACATAATTTAGCAATCATTTTTTAAGTTAAAAAAAAAAAGTAGGGCATTAGCTAATTTCTTCTCGTCTTTTTTCACAAGACATCTTTCATTTCCATTAACACTTTTGTGTTTCAAATTTATAGTACAGTGATTACTGACTCTGCAATATAATTATAGCAATAGTAAAAATAAAGACATGTAGCTGTTCTTATGTGCAGTTACCTCATCTCATGCACTCGTGATTAGAAAGACTAGCACTGCAATCATTATAAAGCAGTCAGGCAAAATTTTTAGTAACAAAAGGAACAAGTGATTAGATTTCAGAATGAGTGTGATCATAAAAATGATTAGTGCATTTTATTAGTCAAGACACACTAAAAGCAGCTGTTGATGTTGTTTACTTTATTGTAATATATGCAGAATTGCAAGAAAGGATTCGAGCTATTTATAAAGTTATCTTTGAGTTGAATACATACTATTGTGAAATAATGGAAAAGGCCAAAGTCTGCAGGAAAAAGAAGATTCCTCTCAATTGGAATCTCATGAAAGAATTCAAGCAAGCATATGAAGAGGATATGGTAAGGAATAGTCAATGGCAATTATATGCATTATGTAAGGAAATGGGCGCTTAATAAAAAAAATGGCCTCTTAATAGCGAGTGGTAACCTAAAAACTGGCGCTGCTCGCCAATCTGAATCAGCAGTAGACGAGATGCCTGGAGCACTTAACTATTGTTTTACTCCTATTCCTGCTGAGATATCAAAAAAAATTAGTTCTAAGTGGGTGCTGAGTCTACGGTAACGTTGAGCATAATGTATGTATGTATGTATGCAAGTGTTTCACTCATTTTAGCTGCTACAGCTGTAGCTATCCCTTACTTAGCCTTTGTGTCTGCTAACCAGATACCTGCTGTATTATGTGGCCATGAATATTCTCTGTCATATATCATGAAGGCAACTTCTTCTTCACTGAAGGACATTTTTTACACGTACAGTATAGACTCACATTGAATCTTCTAGGAAAACTGTACTATGAGTATAGAAGAGCAAGACAGCCTCCCACATAACAATAGCTTAATTTCTTGGCCGCTGCTTTGTTAATCTATAATAATAGTCTTGTCTGTCATTAATGACAACAACAATGACAGTAGTGGTGTGTGTTTTCATGAATAATTCCTATTTGAACAAGTTTATACTGTTGGTATTTACTGAAAGTTGCTTTAGCTACTCCAGTTTAAGCATCAGGTAAGACTATACACTAAATTTACTTTGTTGGCGATGACTAATTTTCTATAATTGATGCAAATGCGTGTCATAGTTTCAGTGACATTGTGGTTGAATCAGCTTGCTTAAAAATATGTACATCTACAAAAAAAAAAACGGATCGAAACATAATAAAAAAGTAAAAATGGGAGATTTAGGGTTGCCCAAATTAAGCTAAAGAACAGGTATGGAAAGAAGAAGGTCACTTGCCCCGTGTAATGATTGTATATCTCTGAATTACTGTCTCTTTTAGTATTATATTGAAATGTTAAAACAATGTTCTTTAACTTACTTAATAAAGCAGTGGTTTAGGGATATAGGATCATCACATGGGGCAAGTGACCTTTCCTTCTTCCATACTTTTAGAGCTTTGCTAGTTCCTGTACTTATTTGGGTGACCGTAAATTCCCAGTTTTTAAAAAAAAAATTCTTTTTTACTATGGAATGAAGCTAATCTGATGGTAGAATACTTGAGTATCAAGTCCAGTATAATAATTTATCAGAGTGAGGCTTGTATATATTCTGATATGGACTCATCAATTATGTTTGATCATATTCAAGTACTGAATTTATTTCTTAGAAAGCTGAAAATATTGAGGAACTGTTAGTTGAACAAGTATATAAGACAATTACAGAATTCAAATTCAGCACTTGTATAACCATCGCTGAGGGAAAATATGGACCAAAGGACTTCATGGATGGTGAGTGCGATGTCTGCATTTTAAGATGTGTGTTTTGATAGGAAATATACAATTCAGTATTTTACATTGTTCCAGGGTCAGTGTTAGATAGCAGCAAATTGTTCAACTGTTAGTACTACTACTAGCACAATGGCAGCTCAACCTGAGATAGTAATATATAAAAAAACAGAGAGCAAGAGAGGGAAACTTGTGTAACCATAACGAATGGTAGAGAATGATAACTGAGCAAAATAGCTTATGCTGCTACTTCATTCTTACTTGCAATAGCAATTCCTACGTTGTGTTTTTGCTAGACTTAGGGGCATGCTGGCGGGCTTTGTCGTCCCAAATTCATTTTCTCCACCGAGCTAAGTTGCCTTCTAAAAAATTGGCCGTAAAATATCAGGAGAAAGTCACCACATGTAACATGAGAGTCCAGGGGATGAAGAGCTTGCTGTGGAGCATACAGGACAGACTCCATCAGGACAATGTTGTGCCAGGTTAGTGTCAGCTAGCTACTCCCACTCCAATGGATCAGTTATGTCTCACTAATGTATCACTAATTAGTACCATAGCTGGTGAAAATAGCCAGTGAATGTCACATGGTTCTCTGGGAACACTTCCAGTACATGTGGTGGTATTAATCAGCTCTGTTACGTTTCCCAATGCTTGTTTCTTGCAGAGAACCAAACGTAAGGTCCAGCATATACCTATGGTAAAGATTTCTATTTTCAGGTTAAATCATTGCCTACATGATGCTGCTCTTGAATGAATTAATTTTAAGATTATGCTGAGTAGAGCTTGGGTATAGGGCTATATTTTGCCAGTTTGAACACGTGTTCAGGCATTTGGGTGCAGCTTAGTGAGATATAGTGGAGATAACTATGCTGACTCCATAGACTAACTCATAGTATGATTACACAATAAGAGTATGTATCTAGTATCACAATAATGAAGACGTCTAAATATGTTGTTCACTTGACCAGGAGTTGGTCATAAACTCTCTTTTATAACTATAGTATGAATGTAAATGTTGAGGAATTATTGTGCATTGATGCATAGGCAAGGAAATTACAAATTGACCCTGAACTTCTCGAGAAGCTAATCTATATAATAACACACTTGTGCATCAGTAATGACAATGATGACCGATGATGGTATGTATTCATGAATAATCCATGAGCTTAAACAGTTTGATAAAGCATCGACATCAATTGAATGGATAAAATGACATCACATTCGGTAGAAGGCAACTAAAAAGCGGGTTGAATTGGCAATGGCGAAAGGTTTCAAAAAGGAAAGGCGTACAAAAGAGAAGGCAAAAAGGCAATTAATTGTAACTAAAAAGTGGGTGAAATCGGCAAGAAGAGGCTGTGTGTAGGTTTCAAAAAGGGAGACAAAGGTACGTCAGAGGAGACAAATGTTTCGCAAAGTTTAAGTCCACTGTCGTGATAGAAGGACAACTCAGAAGCAGGAAAGATAGACAAAAAAGGAGAAGGGGCTCCATGACTCAAGAAGAAAGAGATGAAGAAAGGAAAGGAGGGAGATAAGAAAAGCTGAGAGAGTTCAGGAAAAAAGATAGCATGAGAGGGAAACTGATGTAATGTTAACCAAGTGGCAATATATAATTTATGCTACTGCATCAAGCGCCACTGTGTGGTGGGTTACTTGCTAGTAATATATGGCAACACTGTTCTCTGTTTATACTATCAATATTTATTTCACTGAGAGTAGAAGTTAATAATCTATTAAAGAACTTATGGAAGAATAGAACCAACTAACTCACGTACCATTTGTGTGCTGAAGCTCATTTGTTAAGATATTTGACTTATACATCGAATTTGCAGGTGCTATAATATCACAACCACAAATAGCAACACCAAATTTTGCCACAACAATACAAGTACCGTAAGTGTGCAATTCTCTGTATCCAGCTGTCCTCATTTTTAATATACTTTGGATTATAGAGTGCAGTTGTCTGGGTGGCAAGAATTTGTGAAAATGCTGAGGTACGTTAATTTGTGTAAGTTGGTCGATTTAGAAAAGTTTATTTGTAAGTGATTACTCTTACTTTCAGAGAATTCTTTAAACTTCAAAATGAAGACCCCATATCACTGATTCTGGAACTGGGTATTGATGGGAAGAGTTCCATGGACAAGAACACTGGTTATTTTACTCGATCAGTAAAATATTCAAACAGGGCGGAAGCAGCCATTACAGAAAGTACAGATACTTGTGAGGAAAGAAGTAGTGATGCAGAAAATGATGCTACACCACTGGTGACAGCAAGTACAGCGTAAGTTCTGTTGCATATTTGTCATACCTTTTATTAAAATAGCATGACCATGAGGGTGCTTGATTTGGGATACAAGTAAAATGATTGTCTGAATAGTAGTTATATCTTGTCTTTCTTTATGGCAAATAGAGTAGCACAAGTTGGAGTATAATGCTTTTGATTTTAAATAGAAGAATGTGTGATGTGCATTAATTATGCATGTAGATCTGCAATAATTTCATTAGCCAGCCCAGTATTTAAAGCCTTACAAGTACTGGTCTGCAAGACTCACTCATTCACTGTCTTGTTCATTTACTTATTTTAGTAAGAATAATGAAGTGGATGATAGAAATAAAGCTGCAGGTTCTGACACTGAACTAGAACCTTCCATGCCTAATAATGAAGTTACCCAAAAGAAGGAAGACAAAAGAGAAGAGAATACAGAAGTTCCTATCTCCATCAGCTTGCATGAAACAAATAATACAGCAACAGCAACATTCAAAGAACTTGATTCGGTCAGGTAAATGAGTAGTTGTGCCATATTATACCCACTACCAAGCAGCAAAGTTTAGACAGCAGAGAAATTTAAACCATCAGCTGTTGTCGCTGCATTCTATTAACCCTCAGCATGCATGCGCGAGAGGGTTATAGTAGTCGTCCTGTCTGTTTGTCTGTCTGTCTGTCACACTCTGATTTTGGAGATTACTGACAATTAACTGTTGATTTAGGTATGAACTTAATCAGATCGAAGATTTAGGACCATTCATTGTGCTACTTTTTTAATTTTGGGCTAATTGTTGAGAAAACACAAAACTTTCAGCTCCATGTAGGTACCAGCTTTTGTTGGTAATGCCCCCTAGTGTCACGTTATAATCACGTGAGCAAATAATTTCTTGCAGCCCGTGGTGTAGTTTGCTTCATGCTCAGGAAAGTTAACGGAGTCAAAAGAAATGAAGTTTCGCGTTGAAAATGTATACCAGTGAGTGTTTCTGGCCTGTTTAGTTCCTTCTCTTATGAAGACAGCGTTTCCATGCACCATTTTCATTGCTCGAGCTATATTGATGCGATTAAAATAGCTAATAGATTGCATGTTCTTTTGGTCTGAGATTACATTGTAAAGCTAGGTAGTGTTTATTAGCACTGAGGGTTCGCACCTTTGGTGTTTCATTTAAGTAGTGTTAATAGTAGTGTACTTTCTCACAAACAATAGAATAGATTACTTTTGTCTTATAAGAAACCCCTAGGTAGCTAGTTCAGACTTTTGGTGGTATTAGACAAACTGAAGCACAATCACTATAGCTACCTCAGTTAATAGTTAGGGTTCAATTGGTAGTTGTTTGTCTTGACTTTCTTTTCATTTTTTTGTTTGTTTTTGTTTTGCTGTTGTTGTTGTTGTTTTTTGTTGTTGTTTAGTGTGTATTTGTTTGGCCACTTGATGATAGTTTAGCTTGATCCAATGTTTCCATTATATAATACCAAAAAGTACTTGCAGAAACTTTTTAGTTTTAGTCATTACAATAACTAAAAGCATAAACTAAGTCCTTCACATCACAAATCCTACCAACCAGTAGTAGTAGTAGTAGTAGTGGTGGTAGTTGTAGTAGTAGTAGTAGTAGTAGTAGTAGTAGTAGTAGTAGTAGTAGTAACTTTTGAAACATTTTCTTGTGTTATTGTCTTTTTGTGGTGCTATTACATAGGAAAAACCAGACAGAGTTGGAGCAAGGCAGACCTTCAAGTTCAGGCACAAAAAATGGTTCTAGATATGATAATAGCAATGCAGAAAGTTTACATAATAGAACAGAATCAAATGGAAGCAATTCAAGTGGCCAACATTCTGGCTCTCCTTGCAGAAAACGCCTAAACAGTAGTAAACCAGAAAAAATCATATTTGATGACAGAACTTCAACCAGGTATGATAGAGTGTAAAGAATACATGACATAGCCGTGGTGTCTATTCCAGTCTCTGGCTGGTTCAGGGAGCACAATAAAATTAAAATGTATAGTATGACTTTCACTGGAGGGGGAAGCATCACACGCTTACTAGTAACTACCAGAACTGAAAGCTGTTAATGCTATGTTAAGCTAATATATACTCATTCAAGTTGATACTCATAGCAATGAACCTCTACATTATAACTGAAAGCTGTATTCATTAATTCTGTTAGGAGGAGTACTAAGTGTTTGATAAAACTTTTGGCAAGGAAGAGCTGTTTTTTTTGTTGTTTTTGTTTTGTTTGGGGGGGGTTGGTTGTTGTTGTTGTTTTTACTTATTTATATCTGCTAGTCAAAATACTGAAGCAGTGAAGTGGATAAATATGGTATTGGTGATTGGCTTACATTGGTGCATTGAGTACTGTGTTCGTCAGATAATCATTGTTTTGTACTTATAATTAAATGTTGACTAAGAGCATGTAGCTAAGCTACCCATTATCCCTCATTTGCCAGTTGCACACCTCTGCTATAGTTAGAGTCCGTACAGCAACAATGTGGGGAATATTGAAACATTTGTGTGTTGTTTTATGTGTAATTTAGTAAAAAAGATATACCAAAAAGTGTCAACAATTACTACAGGTAAGTTAGAAATGAATGTGAAAATGTTTGCTGGAATTGTGCAACTCCATGATGCATGCTAACTGCATGCTGAGTGTATAGATGTGTGATGAGCTAGTGCAATGCTAACTGCATGCTGAGTGTATAGATATGTGATGAGCTAACTAGCATGCTGAGTGTATAGATGTATGATGAGCTAGTGCAATGCTAACTGCGTGCTGAGTGTATAGATGTGTGATGAGCTAGTGCAATGCTAACTGCATGCTGAGTGTATAGATGTGTGATGAGCTAGTGCAATGCTAACTGCGTGCTGAGTGTATAGATATGTGACGAGCTAGTGCAATGCTAACTGCATGCTGAGTGTATAGATATGTGATGAGCTAACTGCATGCTGAGTGTATAGATGTGTGATGAGCTAGTGCAATGCTAACTGCGTGCTGAGTGTATAGATGTGTGATGAGCTAGTGCAATGCTAACTGCGTGCTGAGTGTATAGATGTGTGATGAGCTAGTGCAATGCTAACTGCATGCTGAGTGTATAGATATGTGATGAGCTAACTGCATGCTGAGTGTATAGATGTATGATGAGCTAGTGCAATGCTAACTGCGTGCTGAGTGTATAGATGTGTGATGAGCTAGTGCAATGCTAACTGCATGCTGAGTGTATAGATGTGTGATGAGCTAGTGCAATGCTAACTGCGTGCTGAGTGTATAGATATGTGACGAGCTAGTGCAATGCTAACTGCATGCTGAGTGTATAGATATGTGATGAGCTAACTGCATGCTGAGTGTATAGATGTGTGATGAGCTAGTGCAATGCTAACTGCGTGCTGAGTGTATAGATGTGTGATGAGCTAGTGCAATGCTAACTGCGTGCTGAGTGTATAGATGTGTGATGAGCTAGTGCAATGCTAACTTATGTATTTCCGAAGGAGAATGTGGAGTAGTTTGGTGGAATATTTTATAACACTTCTAATTAACTGAGCTGATTTTAGACACTTTAATATCTGTAGTATGAATGTCTTTTTTTTTTTTTACTTTGTAGAAAATGGACTGACACAATGGAGGATATTGTAATCAAAATGCGCTCACAGCTTCAAAGTGAAATAGAACAATATTTCGATCATAAGGACAGAAATATTCTTATGGTAGGTACTTACCTAATGGTAACCAAAACCTAATCTCATGATTGCACTTTGCCACAAGATAAAACAAATTTGTCATTTATTTATCTTTATCACAAGCAAGTATCCCAGTGGCACTTGAGATCAGGGTTGTGGCAATTACAGGAGTAAAGTAATCAATTACAATTACAATTACTTTAAATTTTTGCTTCTCAAATACAATTTCAATTACCAATTACACCTTTAAGAACTAATTACAACAAATCTGTTAGCAATTACATACAATTACATCACATGGCTCCTCAGGATAAGTGGTCATGTAATAGGGCCCACAAAGTTTGTAATTTTGTTTTAATTCAGCCATGTGCTTTAGAACTGACCCTTTACCAAAGTGGTCTTTGACCCCAACTACTTGCCAATTACAGGTATGCAATTACAATTATAATTACAATTACTGCAGATGGTGTAATGATTACAGCTAATTACAATTACCAATTGCAATTACCACAACACTGCTTGAGATACTAACTTTTGTAACTTGGGAATGCAGTAGCTTACACTAATTCTATCTATTGTTGTTATATAGTCCTCCACTACATGTGATGTTGAACACATGTGTCTGCTTTTTTTCCTCGCTTACTTTTCTGGAACTATATATTCATGAATGCACATACCACAGTCGTCTTCAATACTAGCGACGCTTTACCAACCTGGCTGACCTAATGAATTATTCATGAATACACAACATCATTGCTACCAGACCAGCATAGCTATTTTACTGTTGCTGTTGTTGTTTTTATTTATTTATTGTTGTTGTTGTTGTTGTTGTTATCTATATAATAATACGCTTGTGTGTCAGTAATGACGACGACCAACGGTGTGTGTATTCATGAATAATTCGTGAGCTTTGTACGGTTTGGTAAAGCATCGCCACCTTATGGTAGGTCAGTAGCGTTGTGACGAATTATCAGTGGGAGGATTAAAAGTATCGATATATATGTACTGTATGTATAATATTATATATGCATTCACTATGCACGGCATGCAATAGGCACTGCATGGATTGGTTGTGCACTTACAATAAATAAAAGAAAGCAAACATTGAACAGACCAGAGCACTCGATTCACTGATTACCATTCTATTGCTAGAAAACAAAACAAACAAAAACAAAAAAAAGAAGGCAAACAATTAACATTATAATAGCCTCTAATCATAAACATCAATTAACATTATAATAGCCTCTAATCATAAATTAACATTATAATAGCCTCTAATCATAAATTAACATTATAATAGCCTCTAATCATAAATTAACATTATAATAGCCTCTAATCATAAACATCAATTAACATTATAATAGCCTCTAATCATAAATTAACATTATAATAGCCTCTAATCATAAATTAACATTACTAGAAAATGCTCGTGTAGCATTGGTTGGGCGAGCGAGCGAAGTTCTGGAATGCGCGCGCGTTTAAACGACGACGTACCGTATTAAAAAAAAAATGAACGTATTCAAAAAAGACGTATTCAGGATTTCCATAGACTACATCTAGAAAATGCACGTGTAGCATTGGTTGGGCGAGCGAGCGAAGTTCTGGAATGCGCGCGCGTTTAAACGACGACGTACCGTATTCAAAAAAAAAATGAACGTATTCAAAAAAGACGTATTCAGGATTTTCATAGACTACATCTTAGAGTTGCTCGCTCGCTTCGCTCGCTCGCCAATAATAGCCTCTAATCATAAATTAACATTATAGTAGCCTCTAATCATAAATTAACATTATAGTAGCCTCTAATCATAAATTAACATTATAGTAGCCTCTAATCATAAATTAACATTATAATAGCCTCTAATCATAAACATCTTTCCTCATCATTTTTTTTTTTCATGATGATGATATCAATGTAAATATAGAAACATCTGTAGTGCTAATTATTTTATGCTCATGATAAAGTTATAGAACAAATCAGATAAACATAGCTATATATTTTCTGGGTATATGTATATCTAACTTATCAAAAGGCAAAGTATCGAGGGATTGCATTGGATAGCTATTGTCATAAATGAGAGCTTCATTGGGTTTACAAGATTGAGAAAATTGAATAGTAGAATTATTTTGTTGTTGTTGTTGTTGTTGTTTTCTTTGGTAAATGGCCACATGTAGAAATGTTGTGAGCAGTACTATGAAACTGCAGTCTCTGTTCTTCAGTCTTTTGATTTATCTGAATCAGTTGCCATTGAGAAAAGCCTAAAGGAATTGCAGCAGGTCAGAATTAATATGCAGTATGTATTTGCGAGCGAGCGAAGCCAGCGAGATACTATACAGTGGTGTCAAATTGAGAATCGGGGATATTTGTTTGTATATGTGGACATACATATGTCATTTTGTACTGTGACCCTCGTGTTTTGTGTGTTTGCTTGGTAGCGACCCTGTCCCCCTATTCCACTAAACAGAATCCTTTTGTTTGTCGATCTTTACCCATCCCCTAAAGTTGTGTCTGACATATCTGATTTGTTGTGGACACTGTTATGTCTTACAAACTTATATACTCAAATAGCGGCAGTGATAAGTTATCTTGGCTAATGCGCTGTTTGTCATAGTTATTGCCCAAAGCAATAGTATTGTTCTCACTTGAAAATCCATTGTCCTATAGTCAAGTCACAAAGTAGGTCTTGTGTTGGTATACCCAGTGAACAAGTGTGTGAAAGTGTAGAGTGTTACAGCTACTGCTTAGCTAAAGAATAACACAACATAAAAAACTACCATATAAATTATTAGCTGCCTTTACACAGTATTTTCAGCTACTGCTGTAGTTAGTAAGACTGTAAACTGTGCTGTTTTATTTTCTTAGAAATGCATTTTTGTTTGTTTGTTTTTCCAACTCAAATAGTCAGAGAGTGGTTACTATGGCATTGAAACCCCTTACCATATGTCATTTAAAACTCTGCCGTTTTTAAGTAGCTGGAGTGCTTTTTGTCTCAAACACAGGTCATTCAGATTAAGCTATCGCTACTTGGGAAATTTTCGTTAGCTAAAATACACGGTCAATGGCTACATAGCTACTTATAGCTATTTTAGAACTAAATAGACAAAATGATGCCTTCTTAAACTAGCTAGGTGAACTTCAGACAAACTAAATACATGTTGACTTATTGTTACCTTTGCATACAGACTTTGTAAAGGCAAAAATCAACTTCTACCTTGTTTGAATTACTTGTGCACAATAGCTCACTCACCACTTGTGCTGAAGCACATCACTTGCATATGGATGATAATGATGATGGTGGTGGTGATATTGATAATGATGACAGCAGTGAGCAGCTACAACCACTATATTATCAATAGTGATTACTTGTGATACAGTCAATAGCAGTTGTTTCCACTTGAAAACATATACTTAAATTTCCATCTTTACAGAAACTGGATGAATGGGGTAGGCGTTGCAAGAGTGTCACTAAAATGAAGTGCCATCTGGAGAAAGTGGTCGACATGAACACAGCATTCACCAATTATAAGCTAGCTAATTGAAACATTTCAGCCACTAAATTTGTGTAGCTAGTGTTTTGTTTTTGTTTGTTTATTTGTTGATTACCCTCCAGTCATTGTTATTTGTTGATTACCCTCCAGTCATTGTTACATGTTCATTACCCTCCAGTCATTGTTACATGTTCATTACCCTCCAGTCATTATTACATGTTTCTACTAAGTTCATGAGAAGTAAACTAATTATCTTATAGTTTGAGTGAGTGGGCTAAATAAAATACTGCATACAATTAAAAGATAAGTATTGATCTACATTCTTATTTCATGCAAATTTTATACTGGCCAATACTTAGTGTGAGGTAGCGAGTTTAAATATATGATTGTAATTATTCACTCATTCTTGGCTGAAACAATAATATTAGTAATTTGAATAGTCAATTAATTAACTTAGTTAGCTAATGAATTTTGATACATCTACTATGTAACTTACCTGCTCTACAGTAGCAGCGTTTTATTAGCTCTTCTTCAAGCCCAGTCTTTCTCCCTTTTCAGTGTGTATTAACTAGAGGAAGGCTCTCAAGGATAAAGAGATTGCGGAGAATAAATATGAACAATTGGTATTGGTTAGCTCAGCTAAACGGACAATTATACAGTTCAGGTATGAGCAACTTTTTTGGAAGAAATAACTGTATTAGTTCGATTCAAATTCATCACCATATATTTATCTGCATCAGGTCAAACACAAGTTAGCATCACCCCTGGCAACTGATACACTTCATTACTACAATGGATTGGACTTATCCCCTTTTGTTAATTTTGGACATGTCTATGAATTGTTAATAAATAAGAATAAGATAATAAAAGATAAAATGTCTATCTATGGACCAGTGACTGATAAGTATAAACTAATTTCATTACATGGGAAAAAAAGTAAATAAATTAAAAGTCCATGTCAAAAAAAAAAAAGAAAAAAAAAATGCTAAGTACTTTGATAATGCCGTGTAGTTCTATAATATCTATAAAAAAAAAATAAAAGAAAAAATGGGAGGAGAAATGGAACATGGAAAAATATAATATAAATAATGCCCATGCTCAGCAGGGCTTGTTTATTGCATAGTTTCCTGATAAGGCATCGCCAGGCTTGCATGAAGAGTTGCACAGAGTTGGAGTGAACGTGCTGGGGGTACAGAATGTGGGCGTGTTGTGGAGTTCGGGGGGCTGAGGGGGGCCAAGATATGGTGACCTTTGAAGGGTGATATTCAGTGGGGGCTTGTTTAAAGTGGTCACATCCACTTTCTTTATCGGCAGGCACAAGAAGAATGGGGAATGCTTCTCTGATAAAGGGACAGCGCGAGGAACAACTCCACGCACAGTGGGCGGAGTGCAGTTGGAGGCTCCAGCAGAATTGCTGCTGGGTTGAGGAATGAGAGGGTCAAAGTTGTCTGAAGATTCATCAGAACTAACATCAAACGTCTCTTCATGTGATCTTTTTCTGACTCCTCCTCCAAATAGTCCAGGCACTCGGTTCTCCAGACTGAGTGGAACAGTGACACCAAGTCTAGGGGTGTGGCCACTCGTAGGCAGCACCCCCTCCCACATTCCAAGTCCCCCGCTAGCCAAGGGAGCTGGGGGGTTAAACTCGGTGATTCCTGGTTGGCTCATACTCTGATGTCTCATAACCATTTCTTCCCTAGCCTTGAGAGCCCGCTGCCTTTCATGTTCCTCGTGCCTCTTCCTGGCCTTCTCTTCCTCCTCATACCAGCCATGGTGCCTCAGGGTCATCCTCTTGTGCTGGTAAAAGACCATGGAGATACGAGTGGGCAGCTTCCTGCTTGGCTTTGGAATGGGTGTGGTCGCATGAAGCTCTTTCTTTGCACATTCTATCAAAATGGAGCCATGACCGAGTGCTATGGCCACACCTCCAGGAATGGCATGCATCCGAGCGGCAGAAACAGCCATCTTCACTTCATCTTCCTGCTCTTCTTCCTTCTTGGGTGTTTCAAGAGGTGTTGGAGGAACAGAAGTAGGTGTGGCAGGCGGCGACTGAGGCATAGGATGAGGGAACGGGGACAAGAAGATCTCTGACTTGATACCATTATGACCGAGCATGGCCACATCTGGGTGTGGCAAAGGTGACACCATGCTCTTCTGCAACTGATGGTGCATTGGAGAGTTGAATCCATTGGGTAAGGGACCTCTTCCAAAAGGGGACAGCCCCGGAGACTGGGGGACAAATGCCGGCATCTTCATCCCAATCCGCTGCTTGTTGAGTGTTGCTACATCCGGAGTTTCTGACTTTATGAATATCCCATTGAGAGGATGAGCATGTCCGTTGGTGGTCTTCATGCCTAACATGTCACCAGAGTTGCTCAGAGACCAGGAAGCTGGAGATCCCTGCGAAGGGACGGGCGAGTCCGACAAGATGTAACAGTCGCTGTCCGAGTCAGTAGCTGAAGAGCAAGAGGTGTTAGAATACCCCCCAACTTCTTGTGGAATGCCTTGTGCTCCTGATTGCAGAACAAACCCATTAGGAACATGCCTAACGAATCCATTGGAGTTGGAAGATGGACGGTCAGAGCTCACCTGGTGACTACATGGCGCTATTTTGTGCTGTACACTCTGGACTTTAGGATTCCTAGCATCCATAGAACTCAAACGTCCAACAAAAGCATCGGAAGCGCGTCCTTCAGCATTGTCTGGAGGTGACGAGAACACAGGAGGAACTTCCCCAGGCTGTGCAGTTGCCCCAGGTGAAGAAGAAGTCAGTGTTTCCCCTTCTGGTGAAGAGGTGTAAGGTGGACTTGCATTAGAAGTTGGAGTCATGCCCAGTCCGCTGTCCTCACTCACAGTGGACAGCGCCGTCTGAAAGCTACGGGAGCTGCCCTCTGAGTCAGTGGCTCCAGAGGGATTGGATGAAGTGGGAGAGGAGGAGGAAGAAGGAGAAGTGTGTGAAGGTGGTGGTACTTCGGTGAGGTGGTTCTGGTGTTGTTGTTGCTGTGGAAGTAGCAGAGGAGACAGCAATGGTGGTCGAGAGGTTGAATGACTCAAAGGAGAGTCTGAATTTGATGGAGTAGAGAGTGCATTGAAAGAAGAGGAGGCAGGATCGATGGAAGTCGGGCGTGGATGAAAATGGCCCTCTAATGCACTGGGGTTCACTCCATTCCTTGCAGCCAGCTTCAAGCCATTGTGTGTCTTGTTGAGTCCATTCAGATGCATGCCTGTCTCCCACCCACTCACTAGCTTGCCTGGAGTGGGAGAAGGAAGGGGTATAGTTGACTTGGATTCCTCTATCTTGGCCGCAGCTTTTGTGGGAGTGACAGAGGAGGTGTAAATGCTGTAGTCCACTGGTCGTACCTCGATGCCTGGAACACTTTTCTCTGGAGGATTCAACAATCGGTACAGGGGAAGCACATGTAACTGCTCCGATTTGTCCTCTTCACATTGTTCCTCAAATACTCCACGACGCAGAATCGTGCACACCTAAAGCATTCAACAATCAAATGTAACTCAGTGTAACACAATGTAACAACATTGAATAACATAACATCACTAAAAGCTAACTGCTAGACATGGTAAGTAAAGACAAAGGGATTACTTGAAAATTACACCAGGTAAATCTATATGCACTTGTAACCTATAATGCAACTGTTACCAGACAGAGGTGGGAAAATCCAATAACTAATGATAACACAATCATACAAGTAATCAAATACAGCTGCGGTTGTCATAGCAGCAGTTGAACTATGACCCTTCCAGGGACCAGGCTAGCTACAAACCATAATTTCATATGCTAAATGTTACTCTACGGCTAACAGAATTAGACAGTTGTGTTGCCTGAAACACTAGGGCTCAATCCTCAGTACAGGATGTGGTAAAATTTAACGACTATCATTTGCTCTCACTAACACACATACGTACATCACAGAATCCTGACTTACCACCGTGGCTCCTCCGTCTGTCATATTGTGTCGGTCATAGTGACTGTGAGCACAGAAGTCCATGCAACATGTCACCCCGGAGAATGGACGCTCACCATTCTCATTACGACCGAGACGACATTCTTGACCCTGCTCAAACGTCTTCGCCTAAACACACAAGACAAGTCTTTAATTGACATGCTGCATACACTCGTACACACACACACATTCACATACACTCTTACACACACACACATTCACATACACACAGGCGAAGGTCTTCAAACACGTTCTCTCATATGCACATGTCCACTTTAAACTCATTTCTGCTCTCTCCTTGGCTGTCATGATAACACCGTTTATTTATTCAAATGATGTTACACTAACTTGTATAAGATCATTAATTCACTCCCATTCCATCATTCACACTGGATTCCATTCCATCATTCACGCTGGATTTCATTCCATCATTCACGCTGGATCAAAATTAAACTCCCAAAGAGCTAGAACAGTGTATCTTGACTAGCTAGAATATACCAATCTTCTAAGCAGTTGTATTGATTATTTACGATCTGGTTGCACAGTATTAAAGACAATTATCCAAAAGTCAGGATTAGTTTGCAGTTATAACATACAGCATATACACCACTCTGCAATATACACCACTCTGCAATATACACCACTCTGCAATATCTTAACTTATACCTCGTAGCAGCAAATTATTGGTAGACACGAAGCACATCTCTTCACCTCACCAACCACAACATCCATCTCCTTCAGAATCATGAACTACCATTGTTACCTGGTGATTGTGAAGTCTACTATGTTGGCCCAGGACATTAGGTGTGGCTTTTGAACTATTACATCATCTTACGTGGCTAGGTTATTGCAAAGAAAACATTTCAAGAATGCCAATGAGAGCATGTGATTCAACCTAGCCCATAACAAACAGTGATGCCACTCTTAACCCATTTTGCAAATCAGATTGCCATGACACCCAAGGCCAATAGGATAAGCAGATCACCGCATGACATCACTCATATGATAATACTGCCGCCATGACTGAGGATCTCGTTGCGTGAATGTTGTTGCAGCTCACCTGGTTGGAGAATGAGTCTGGGGCAAGCCATTTGTAGACAGGACTCAGATCTGTGGCCAGTCTCTGAAAAGTCTCCTCCAAGATGGGCTCCTGTAAGAGAAAGAGAACAGAAACAAACTCACACTAGCAGGTTACTGTGACATGTCAGGATACATGCTGACTCAGCACGACCTGTGCCATAGCACAGTGCATGGACCATGGTGAGCCCTGTGATGTGATGTTTGTATGTGTGTGCTGAGCTACTCATATTTCTATGGCCTCTATGGACCCACAGAAGACCTGGCTGAACTCAGAGGGGAAAGATAGAGAGGAAACTCCAAGGTCAAAACAGCGGACAGTTCAACCAGTGCTCAGGTCTGTCTCTAGCATAGGACGTGAGTCAGTGAGCACAATGACACACGCACACGAGTCTAAACTAAGTAAGTCCAAAAATGAAGACATCATCTTTCTTTTTGGATAGAAGACATAATTATCATATTTGACAAGTTTTAATTAATTGTCTTTTCAGTATTTGCATTCCAAAATCATTTAAATTAAAATATCACATTGTTGTTGGTTTTATCGTTGTTTGTTTGTTTGTTTGTTTTTGTCGTTTTTGTAACCTGGTTGTATGTGATCATTATATTGTACATGCCCAGTGGGTGAGTCTAAATACAGTTAATTTTCTTTGTTTCCACTCAATACCCTCCTCCTCCTCTCCCTATCCTCCCTCCCCCTCCTCTCCCTATCCTCCCTCCTCCTCCTCTCCCTATCCTCCCTCCTCCATTCTCTCTCTCTCCTCTTCCCAGTATCCTCTCCATCAAGACCACTAACCTGAGAAGTGTCTGTAAGTTTGAACTTCCTGGGAACCTTGCTCTTGGCAAACTTGCAGCCATTGTAATAAACACTCCAGGAGCAGCCAAAGGAGTAAGAACAGCCACTGGCGTCTTCATCTTTACCCTGACAGGCACAAGACTTCCTGTGAACACGCCCAGTCACAAAAAACACACAAGAAAGGGGGTAAGTAAATGCAAGGTGAGTTACTTCATTAAGTTAAACTATTTAAGAGGTTTTGATACAGCCACTTCAAGACAAAGTAAAAAATAGAGAGCCTTTGTGTGCCAGAGAAGGTGTGGGTCTTAGGTCAACAGGATATCCCAGCATCCAGCTGGAAGATGATATCATTTACTCTGCCAGGAAATGGAGGTGTGGTTAGTGGGTTAACCCCTACCACTTCCCACTCCGCGACATAATCTCACCACGACACACACACAAACATGTATACACACACATATACACACACACTCACATATACACGCACACACATAAGCACCTCCACATACACACATATATATCCATACATATCACATGCACTCACATATACACGCACACACATATGCACAAGCACACACTCACGTCTCATTGCTCTCGCATCTTCTGGAGGTTGGGGTGCCATATCTGGGCAGTGTTTCAGTCATTTGCTTGTAGAGCTGCATGGTACGTGCTTTGGACAGTCCATCCCACAGGACAATGCTGATGACCGTGTACGGCTCACTGCACACGTGACCCTTGTGATGGCGATACAGCACCAGGAAATGCTCCTCTTCATCCGTCCGTCTGATGATCCATTCTGCAGTGGGACAACCATTAGTCGTCTTAGCTTCTACACCCGTGAACGTCAACTACACACACACACACACACACACACACACACAAATGATTGAACACACGGTACACTCACGGTGTGAGTAACTTACTTCAAACATGCGGAGCTCTTTACCCGTCACGCTAAACCTGAAATAAAGATATTATTACAGTGATGTTAATGTTATGCCGCCCCCTCCTGATTGTCCTCTGTATGTTCTCAACTGACTAAGACGGCTGGAGAACAAGTCAGACGACATTTTGAAACCAGTTTATTGCTATAGTAACAAGCGAAATCATTCATTCACAAGACAGTCAGACTCTTCCATCACGTGAAAATATCAGAACACACGCACACACAGGTGGAATCACACAACAATGTCTTCTTACACTACTTTCATGACATCTACCCTATACTCAAGGACAACTCCCTCACTCTCTCTCACCTTTTCTCCATCTTGTCTCTGAGGTCAGTGGGACTGCTACCAGCTCCCAGGTGAGTGTAGTAAAATCCTTCATCTGAACCTACACACACATACAAACATAAACATTAACACATGCACACACAAACATAGACACGCATACACAAACATAGACACGCATACACGCACGCATAAAACACAAACACACAGATAAACACACACATGCACACACACGCACACACACACACACACTTAATTTCAGTATTCCACCTGCTTATTACTAGTGAAGAGGGTAGTGCTAATCCACTGGCTATAAAAACAATGATATGACTCAGAATAAAATAATGTACTCATGTCTATCAGTCAGCTCTCCACATGCTCAGTGAGGAGGGCTCCACCCATGGCAACCATGGCAACCCATACCCCTTCATACACTGCATGTGCAACTGGACGTACCAGAACACCACCAGCCCACATGCACGCACTGGACCAGCTAACTCACCAAGCAGGCCTCAACTGGACATACCAGAACACCACCAGCCCACATGCACGCACTGGACCAGCTAACTCACCAAGCAGGCCTCAACTGGACGTACCAGAACACCACCAGCCCACATGCACGCACTGGACCAGCTAACTCACCAAGCAGGCCTCAACTGGACGTACCAGAACACCACCAGCCCACATGCACGCACTGGACCAGCTGATTAGCCGGCCAAACTGTCCATAGCACAGACCACTTCCAAAAACAACAACAAAACTCTTGTAAGACTTCTCAACTCCTGTACCAATCCACTTTCAATCAGTACAGGAGCTCCTCAATTAGCACTGCCTGAGGAATTGCAAGTCATATGACCACAGAATGACCAGGTTATTTGGTTTGACCAGAGGCAAAGTGAGATCACAAGGTTCCAGCCAGCCATCTTAATATGATTAGCAGACACTTATGCAAATGGAGGTCAAATAAAGGAATAGGCCAAACAAGTATAGTCTACAACAGCTCTGTCATAGAAACAAGTAATGGGTGGGATGTGCAGTATGCACATACACATACACACACATACACACACACACACACACAGCATTAGTACTTGCCTGGACATCCACAAGGAAGGGGTTCTTTGATTGCTGGAGCACGATAGCCAGAACTAGATTTCTTCTTTGGTATTTTCACAGGTGGAGGCTGCAGCAAAGATAGATACATCAGTACTTGTCAGCAGTGTTTGTGTGTGTGTGTGTGTGTGTGTGTGTGTGTGACAGAGAGAGAGAATATTGTGTCTGCATGTGATAGCAGGCCACTGGGATAGGAACAAACCCACCCCAGGATAAGGATGCCAGGAACCAATCCAAGGATTGAAACTAGTCCCAGCCTAGAGACCAAGCTCAGACTAAAACTAAATCCAGGATACTGAATGCAAGTTCAGAACCATCTCCTCAGTCAGTGCCACATTAACTAGCCTTAGCAGAGAAGCTTGAGCCCACATGAGTAGAGACATGTGACAGGAGTGGACACATGTGACATGAGTAGAGACGTGTTACAGGAGTGGAGACATGTGACAGGAGTGGAAACATGTGACAGGAGTGGACACATGTGACATGAGTAGAGGCATGTGACATGAGTAGAGACATGTGACAGGAGTGGAGACATGTGACAGAAGTGGAGACATGTGACAGGATTAGAGACTTGTGACAGGAGTGGAGATATGTGACATGAGTAGAGACTTGTGACAGGAGTAGAGACATGTGACAGGAGTGGAGATATGTGACATGAACAGAAACACCTTCTTACAGGTACGGAGGGGTAGAGCTTGCCCATCTCTTTACGTGAGTGGGGCTGCAAAAACTAAAACATTACCACTTAGTAATGTGACTGACCCAGGGGGCTAAAATACATGCAGTGGCTGCTCAACTCTAGCCACACCCTCTCACTGTTACACCCACACCATCTACTCCACCACTAGTGAAGCAAATAGGTAAATAATATTCCTACAGTAAAACCTAGGATCCTACCCTTTACCCAAAAACCAAGAAAGGACCATGGCACTGACAAATACCTCCAATAGCTGAACACTATATGCAAACCGATTTCAGCTTACTCCACTGACTCAACTTTCACACCTATAGTTGCTAGGTAGCTGTGAAATTGACACCATTGAATTCCACTACTTCTCAACTAGAAGCCGTTACAACACTTGAATATTTGCGAATAGCAGCCAAAAGAAGTGTGGAGTAAAACATTGACAAAGAATGAATGCAAGTTTGTGATCTTACTGTTGCTGGCCAGTTATATTCCATCTGGTACTTCTCTTAAATGCTACCAAATCAGCTTAGCAATTGGTATACAACAGAATAAGAGGGAAAGCATTGGCTCACAGACTGATGGATCCAGGTGAGATCACAAGCTGTGGAGGAGACAGCCTTCATCTTTACAGATCTGTAACTTCTCTTGGTAACAGCAAGCTCACTGCCTTTTATATCAATGAAAAGCTCACCAGTAGAAGCAACCACAACAACATAAAACAGAGAGTGAAGATTGACCACCAAATCAGGCCCACAAAAGTACTAATGGCACCTAAGTATTCTTTTAATAGATTCTAGCCTTGGCTGTCTTGCGCATGCCCAGACACTAACTTGTAGGATTCAAAGAGCGCTTGAAGAAGAATTTGAAAGCTCACAGCACACTAGGTTTGAGCTACCAGTTTATACCTAGACTGGACCACCAAAGTCAGCTGCATGCTTGGACCTGGTGTACCTACACGCCCTCCTGCCCCCCCAACCAAGGGTTATCAATCAGGGTGAGGCCAGCACCGCTAAGTCTGAGTGAAGTTAGTAAATTCTTAGCTAGGTCTTACTTACTCTGGCAGGTTCTTATTGGTCTTATTGGTGGTAATGTCATTCTATCACTCGCTGGCTGGTGGTGTATGGGATCTCTCCCTGACATGGCGGCACTAGCTCTCTGGCACAAGCACACCAGTGCTTAGACATTACTCATGAATTTAGCTACTAAACTAACAGCCTCAGTTAGTACCCACACTCAGCTACAGCAGAGAGAGAGAGCACCAGGTAAAATGGCGGAAGCACATAGTGTGAACTCAAGTCAGTTACTAGCTAGTGGGCATTCAGTTGACTGCATTTCACTATGATAACTGTGTACACACTCCTGTCATAATGGCTACACAGTGGTGTGCCTTAGACCTGCACTGGCCCTACTTGTAAGACAGGTATGAAGCTGTGTCTCTGCCTGGAGGAGAAGGAATTCTCCAGTGGAGGAAATGAGTGCTCTAACTTCCTGGCAATAAAATAAAGAAGAGCCACAAGAATGTAACTACCAGGCCACGCCCAAGTATTGCCCACAATAGCTAGCAACAGCCCACACTACTCTCCACTCTCCCAGGCAACATATAGCCCATGGCAGAGTTGGTCACTTGGAGTTCACGGCCTTAGGACAACTCAAGCAGAAGTGGTGAAGAGGCACTCATGGCACGGGCCACTAAACAATGCATGGCTATCAACTAATGCAACCACACACCTCTCAGCTGATCTGACACACACACTCTCTCTCTCTCTCTAATGAGACCCAACTAGGTGGTCAGGAGGTGGGGCTTGGCTAAGTTAAGTACTGGTGAGGTAGCCACAAGGGAAGGTGTGGCTGCTGCAGAGCTGTACCAGTAGCTCCACAGGGGGAGTTGTAGTGACTGCAGTCACACACACACACACACACACACACGCCTCCTCCTAGAGTCACTCACTTCTCCTCCTCCTCGGGATTCTAATGTAGATTGAAGGTTAAAAACTGTAATGCTGAACTAGAAAATCAGGAAGGGGAGGGGTCTATTTTAGTGGGAGAAGAGAGGAGAGTGTGTGAGGGAGGAAGAGGAAGAAATGGACAGATGAAGGTGTAGAGTACACTTCAAGAATATGCCAAAGCCGACCAAATCTTTATGTCAGACAGAGTTAAGTCCAGCAATCTGTTTGGAGCCAGTGGACAGTAATCTGCAGTGCCATCAGTGGGCCCACTATCTGAGCTAGCTGGACCACTTGGATCCCACTGAGGTCCACTCTGCCACTGGATTAGGATTGAATGGGCCACAGCTTACCTCGACTTTACAAACAACCGGGTTGACATAACCCCAACTTTGGGGAAGACAGGCAGGCATGGACAGAGGGAAATAAACTTGTAGCACACTAGCCGTGGAGTTGGCTCCTGTCATGGAAACAGATGCACCAGCTCCTGAGGGTGGGAAGCCAATGAATGGCTCTGTTTGGCAATTCCAAGTGACTCGCTAACTACCAAGTGTAGAATAATTTCAATACGAGACAACACCTCACACCCATGGCCACACGTTGCACTTCATTAGAACTTTTTTCAAGCCACCTATCTACTCCTCAATGGAAACCCATCAAGTTCCTCCACCCACAAAACCAGCCCCACCCCGTTATTAATCGAGTCCAATGCCTGCAGAAAAACCAGAATGTCTGTCCTCATCTCCAGGTCCTCAGCTGTTTTGGTTTTGAGAAACAAGCAGCTGGAAGCTAACAATGATTTATTAGCTCTGAGCCAGGTAATGCAATCAGAGGCTAGCTAGCACAGGTCCAGGTTGACACAACAATAGACAGTGGAACATAAACAACAAACAAACAATTACATGAACATCATACACCTCTCAAACATACATACACACCCAGCTCATGTTCTAATGGCTGTCTACCAAATAGGCTTTGTAAACATCAAAATTTTTAACATTACTACACCATAGTCAGCAGGTGAGTTCCAAGCAGAAATGCCTCCCCCCCCCCCCCCATCAGTAGTTATATTATATTTATATTTTTGATGCAGGTAAAGGCGTATATAAACACCACGTGCTCAATCTGGTTCCTGGTCTCCATTCTCACTCAGAGACACACCCCCTTAACAATGGAGTGTTATTTATTTACCTCATGTGGCCCCACCTCCTTCATGGGAGAGCCATTGTGCAGCGAGTTGCGACGGGATGTGCCCATGAGAAGCGGGGAAGATAGAGGTGGGTGTGTGGACGCCATGGCAGCAGTCACATGATCAGGCTGAAGGGGAGGCTCTCCACTGGCCAGGTACGGAGAATACACGACATCAGGAGAAGTTGGCCACTGCAAAGAAAGAGGCATTAAGATAACTTGTGAAACATCAGACAGACAAGATGGAGAGAGAAACAGTCCGTGTGCTTTGTGTGGACCTCAACATAATAGAATGGTAAACCAGATTATCTAAGACGCCTACACACATGCATATGTAGGTGTGAACCCTGCAGACAGCAGTCAGAGAAAGTGATTTAGCATGCTAATAAGCTATAACAGGTGCTACTACGCTATCTTGCCACCTAAATGTTTCACAGTGAGACAACACACACACACATACACACAGGGAAGGCCCCTCCTCATTGAACACATCCCTATTGGAGCTCTCCAATGTAAAGTCTGATAAACAGAAGTCCTCTGAATAGAGCCTGTGAGTTGCATGGCAGAGTACAACAAAGGGCACAAGGAAACACACAAACTTGCCCTCTTGTTCATGAACTAGGCATGTTATACTAGACCCTGTTTCACACGGCTTGTCTAAAGGACCGAGCTACGTTCCTCTTTACTGTGTGCATATATGTGTCTGTTTAGTGTGTGTAATGCATTCAGCCCTTACCCAATTAAGCATCGCATGTGACTGCACTCAGAAGCTATGTGTTCACTTTCATCTATTTGAGTCATGTGGACTGAGCATGTGTAGCTCTGGGAAACGCACACTGGGGACTTGGTTGTGACATCCATGTCACATAGTCCACACATACTCACACACCTGACACTCTAGAGCAGCATGACTTGCACACGCTCAAACCTCTGACACAAGACAGACACAAGGGAACTCCAATCGATGGACAGCAAATACATAGCACCGCAACAAAACTCATCAGGTGGTCTATAAATGGACACACAAACAAACTGCCTCCAGTGCACAGCCCTGCCCGCACTCCTTGAACCCACACACGTGCAGCTATAGGAATCCCAGGACACAATGACGGACAACCATCATGTCAGGCAGTGTGCCATCCGAGACCAGGAACACAACTGCGACACACCGAGTACAATCACTCATATAAAATGCCACATAAACAGCGGCACACATGCACCAACCAGTGGATATGATATACTACGTGAAAGGCAAGCACACATGGTCCAATCAATGCCACATGGATGTGTGATGTGCTGGCTATTGTGTGCTGAAGGTGATGTGACTGATTGGTATCCAGACCCCATGATGACTCCTATAACCACAGCATACCTTATGACTGACAAGTAGACTAACTCTTCAACACACAAAGACCCCCTTCCAAACAATGATTCGACAACAAGACAGAGCAATGCCACACCCCTTCCCCTCACAACTTGTCAGAAGTAGGCAAACACTGGACACTTCCAGACTTATACAACTTGAGTATTTTCCCCTACCCCCTCCTCTCGTACATTCATTTGCCCACCAACCCACCCACAGTGAGCCCTGACCTGTATTGTTTCAAGGTTCACAGAGTGTAATCACAGTGTATAAACAGACCCTCCATAAGAGCTAGCAGCCACGCCCTTTACCAGAAAGCCAGGGGCAGCACTCACTCACACAACTACTAGCCAATGAAAAATTTCCACTTTTGATCTGTACTGGGAGGAAATGCTCACCCGGACATACGCATACACATATATACAACTGAGAATATTGAAAGTGAGTGCATGGAAGTTATGCAAACACAAATTATATGTTAGACCAAGTCTAATAATATACAACAATAACAACTACACACACACACACACACACACACACTAAAATACACACATACTATAAACACATACTATAGACTCACACAAACTGCACAACACACTTCCAAGCTACAAGGCTAAAAAAAAAAAAAAAAAAAAAAATAGCATGAGCTCTGTCAATTTCACACCTTGACAGTCAGATCACTTGTGAACTACTCTAAAACACATGCTAACACACACACCTAGCACACATAATATACACACACACACCTAGCACTCATAACACACACACACATAACACACACCTAGCACTCATAACTCACACATAACACCTAACACACATAACACACACCTAGCACTCATAACTCACACATAACACCTAGCACGCACAACACACACATACACTTAGCACGCATAACACACACATACACTTAGCACACATAACGCACACATACACTTAGCACACATAACGCACACACATTCAGCACACACACACCTACACTGTCTAAGAACCCAACTGCCACTCAGGAATGTCTTGTATGATTCACACATTTCCTATATCTTTTCCCTCATTCTCTGATTCACGCCCCATAAATCAGAGGCTGGATTAATCACAGTGTTCAGTTCTAGAACAAGACAATACCAGTGCAATACACTGGATCTTGTCGTGGCACACTTAGTTCACAAATGACTCTCTACTCTCTGAAGACACCGGCACATGCTTCACACTGAGACTACACAACTCTCCCTTCCAGCAAACCACACCTCCAACATCAGGTCCTTCTAAAGTTTATCAGGCTGTCAAAGCGTTGCCAAGCAACCATATGGTATTTGTAGTTGGAGAAAGGGGCTATGGTGTTTCAATCATACTTTGGATTCTTGGGGATGTAGGAGGGAGGGAAGGATGACTCAAGCTCATGGATGGCAGGATACAACATACCAACTTGTACTACAATAAAGTCTAACCATAAAACCACAAAACAAGTAATTAAGGATTTGAATAGCAGAATATGAGCATGCATTAGCTAATTCACTCAGTGGATATCTGAGGGCAAACTTGGCTCCCTGCTGCAGTACTGGACACAAATAGGTGTGTGTAGAGACAAGCAGTTAGTGCGTCAGATGTCAGTGTATAGATGGATGAAAGCTCACGTGATTTCAACAAAGGCTATGTACAGAGACAAGACATATATGCACTCTACTCTATACTCCATACACACACAAACACAGATGCCGGCATGATGCCAATCCAATCAGTCTGGTTGGTGAGCCACTAATGATAGACTTCAGGAGAAGCTATCAAAGCTTTAGGTCACAAGCAGCCACACCTTCGCAGCATGAGCACGCATGTACACCAACTAAACTACGTACAAAGTTCAACATTCTAACTTCAAAAATCCCCGTCCACCCACTTTCTATAGGGAAAGCCCCCACACACTCAGTCAACATCCGAGCCCTACCCCCAACTGTTTAGCATGGACGTATTTGTGCGGCCGTTGAGGTCATAAGAACTATAAGATCCGGTAATAAATTATTGTAAACAGAGACACCCTAAGGAATTACGAGTCGAAGGACAAATGTCTACAGTATTTACCGGAGAACCACTTACTCTTTTCTTGAGGGCATCGCATCTCTTGAGTTTACATACTGTGTTGGTGGCATTCAAATTAGTACAAACACTACAAGTACCACAGTTGTCTCTTCTGGTACAGCCTGCGCAAGAGCCACACCTTCTCCTTCTAACTCTCTTCTTTTTGGTCTGGCTAGTTGGTGATGCTAAGCCACTGGGAGTAAGGTTTCTCAGTAGTACAGCTGCATCCTCATTTACACCTCTTTCAACACTCAGAGCTCTCACCAAGCGGTCGGTCTCTGTTAGTGCGCCAGGAGAGCTAGGGATGCCTACTTCAGAAGAAACTGGGACAGGTCGAGAAACAGAGTGACCTACTGAACACAGGCGCTTAGGAGAAGGAGGTCTTTGGGCCAAAGGACTGCTAACGCCATTAATCGGAGTTTCTTGCTGCCGATTATTCCCGCCGCCGACGGCCAGGTCGTAGCGAGGTGGACGGTGGGAAGGGGGGAGTAGCTTGAAATGGGTGGTAGCGCTATGAACCTTAGCTGTCTCTCCACCTCGAGCCATTGCTTCATTGTTACGATAGTGGCCGGGATGGCTGTGGTGCCAAATAGGTCCCGGCATTGGCGGCTGAGCGAACTGAGGGTTAGCTTGCAAGCCTGGCCATGGAGAAGGCTTCACGACACCAGCGAAAGCCATCGATCTCTTACTGGATGTCCCTTGAGTAGTGGAATAACACATGAAACTAAAAAAAATTAATTCGTTTTCTTTGCTGTTCCTCCTTCACTTCTTTTCATGGGCACACACATACACACACCAACTTTAGCCTTCTTTCAAATTTGAGTCTTGTTTGGACGGTAAGCCAGCCAGATTTCTTTAGCAGAACGACACTGTTACCACTTCAGACATAGTGACTTTACTTACTGGTACAAACTCCCTTAAGTTCATTATAGTGAACTTCAAAAAGGCAAGAAAGCTAGCGACATAAAAACTTACATAAAAATTGATTTCATTACATACCATTATACATAGTATACCTGGAATGGCAATGAATATCATTACGGTAACCCAGATTCCGGTAGTGGGCATGCGTGGTAGACATCCAGGAGGAGTGGCTGCTCCTCCTGGGTAGCAAAGTCCAAAACTGATTGTGTAGCTATGGGGACTGATACAACCACAATAAAGCCTGCTGTTCCATTAATTGGGCTACTTGATAAGCCAGAGGAAATGGTTAGCCCATGGCCATGGCTATAACTGAGCAGTATCATAGCAACTCCAACACTTTAACCAGTGCACGGTAGCCAGGAGATGTATTGATAAAGGAGTTCATTTTCCTATGGAAGAACTTGAATACAAGAAACCTTCAATAAGATCTTTTAAATTAAGATTGAAGTCTTGAATTCTCCTATATTTTATTGGCCCTCTTCCATTCTAGCTTTATAGCCATAAGTACTTATAAAATTATGGAGTTTAAAAATTTGGCCACCAAATTGTCCAGTACTCCTCTTTATTGGCCCTCTTCCATTCTAGCTTTATAGCCATAAGTACTTATAAAATTATGGAGTTTAAAAATTTGGCCACCAAATTGTCCAGTACTCCTCTTTATTGGCCCTCTTCCATTCTAGCTTTATAGCCATAAGTACTTATAACATTTATGGAGTTTAAATTTGGCCACCAAATTGGCCACTACTTTTTTTTTAATGTTTCCAGTATCATTAGGGGCTCAAGGGGCTGCAGTCCCTCTTAATTTTGGGGAGCAATCTAATATCTCACATGAACCACATAATGCCCTTGTAGCTTCCTACACGATGCCCAGTATGATATTGTTAAGCGAGTTAATTGGTTTTATTGTTTCTAGTATGCTATTGTTTGTTTGCTGAGTAATTAACAAACGTTTATACACTTGAAAAAGTTGTCCAGTTCTTGTGGCATCCCACGCAGAAATAACCCGCAGGCCACCCGAAAAACCGCCAAATGTCTTCGAGCGAGTTCGTTGGGATGGAGTAGGTGGAAGTCGATGCAGAGGTGGAAGTCACTGCAGATAGAGCGTAGAGAGTAGATTGCTTATTGACATGTTGTTACTCTGACTCTAGCGGATGGCTGATGAAGAAACTAGTGGCGTTAACAATGTACTTAAACTAAAACTTTCTTTTCGAGAATTGGAAGAGACTGCCTTTTCATTAGGGCAGTTGAAGGCGATTTCATGTGACTGTACAGTAGGGGATGATAGCAGATTTGAGAGCCAAGAGTCAGCAGATGGAAAGGGTAGTGTTAATGCTAGAGAGGAAGGAGGTAGAGGACTTCTCTATATAAAGCCCACCAACAAAAGAGGATCTACTAAAGATAGAACCCGTCGCAGTAGGAGTTCTGAGAAAGGATCAGGTGAAAATAAGAGTGAGGTAAAAACTGAAAGTAAAGGAACGGTTGTGGAGTATAAAAACCAAAGCACGGGCTCTCGTCAGAGGATATCTGGAGAAGATAGAGACAAAAAAGAATTGCTTGTGGACAATCAGGTGCACTCCAAGAGCATAGTGGACCAACCGAGCAGGAATTTAAAAGTTGAGCTGCGCCAACTATTGACAGAATGGGATCGGCTAGATTGTAGAAAGGTGGAAAGAAACTTGTCTCGGTGGAATGGTGATGTGGCAGATTTGGGATCCACTCTGAAATTAAGGTGATGGTGTAGGTATAGTTTACAGCAGTATCAGTATCCCAGAGTGGAGATGCATTCTCATATCGTATTACTGTTAGTATGCGAGTGGTTGCTGGATACAGTGAAGTAGGCTCGCTCAACCCCACCTTGCATGGTAGTGTTAGTCACTGGACCCAGCAGAATCAATACTTGCAGTAGTAATTTTAATTTTTATAACCATCCGTATTTGATTAAGCTACATGTGCACAATGAGCTATGAAAGATGTCCATAAGTCATGAAGTCATGAAGTCACATATTAGAAATGATGACTCAGGGCTGAATGGAACGGGGGCCAAGGGGGTATTTGCCCCCTCTAGAAAAGCCTTCACCCTCTGGAAATACTTCAGTATTGATATGCAACATGAAAGCAGCATGCTTATACATGCTTTGTGTACTGCAAGGAACTGAAGTGTCTGTATTTTACTCTCATTGCCCCTCCTAAATCTAAGAAAGTTGTTCATGCCCCTCTTAGGTTTGTCTTTCTGTAAACAGCTGTGATTCTGTAAATGAAGTGGTAGAAAGTATTACTAAATAAAAGTCTGTACAGCAGGTCAGCATTGAGGCCTCAATATTACAGTGACCACTCTATTCTATTGCTAATATTCTGATATTACAGTGACCACTCTATTCTATTGCTAATATTCTGATATTACAGTGACCACTCTATTCTATTGCTAATATTCTGATATTACAGTGACCACTCTATTCTATTGCTAATATTCTGATATTACAGTGACCACTCTATTCTATTGCTAATATTCTGATATTGCTCTAATGTGCAACTCTGGGCATATTGAGGCACGCGGGATTGTTGCCATTAAGTGGTATGAGTGAGCATTACATCTCTTTGGACTCGATTACTGAAATATCTCATAGATATGATGTAATTTTTTTGATATTCTTTAGTCAGAGAATGCGAGAATGTGTGGAGAAGATTCTGTCCAAGGACTTGGAACTGTATTCACGACAAGACTTGTCTGTCAAGCTGTGGAAAGGAGCAGTGTATCCGGTCATAGAGAAGCTTCGCAGTCAGAGTGAGTGAGTGAGGGTGTGAGCGAGGATGTGAGTGAGGGAGGGAGTGGATGAGGGTGGGTGGGTGGGAGTGAGAGAATACGTCCAAAGGCTGAATCGTCTGTAAGTCTGAATTACAGTACGTGATACTGGGGTGTGGAATCTCACCACCATCACTGTGTGGTATGGTCATGTGACATGAATTCTAATCCTCTTATCAAGAGGAACAAGATTGTGTGTGTGTGTGTGTGTGTGTGTGTGTGTGTGTGTTTTAAAGGTGAATTTGGGTATCATAAAATTCTATTTGTATGTAATTCTTGCCTGCTTTTGGTGGAACTAGTTTCCTTAATTTTTCAGCTGGCTAGGTAAATTGTGAAACTTATCACCATAGTAATAACGAAGTGTTGGACTCATCGTCAGATTATTTTAACATTTTGTCGTAATAAGAGCTCAAAGTAATTGAAAACTAGCATCTTTGTAAGGTACATAATTCCAATCAAACACTCAGTACTGTGTGTGTGTGTGTGTGTGTGTGTGTGTGTGTGTGTGTGTGCATTTGTAGGAAGTGAAGCTGTCCAGCATGTCCTAGATGTATTTCTGGTGTCTCTAATTGAGTACTACTTGAGATGTATCCAGCTGGTTCAGACAAGTCTGGACTTCAGACTGTCTTCTCTCACGAGTGGTCTCATGCACTTCTCCTCTAAGACTCGGCACAGAAAGGTACTTGCCATGTATGCCGTGCATTAATAGAGTACTTCTGCCTGGTTGGGCCCAATCAGTAATACTGAAATTAAAAACTATCATTGTTGTTGTTGTTGTTGTTGTGATTGGGACATGTGCATAGACTGGAAAGTGAATTATGCTGAGTTTACAAACACAGCAGGTTTGGCAGATGTCTGTCAGTGAGTACTTCAGCATAGTAAAGAGAGAGAGAGAGAGAAAGAGAGAGAGAGGGTGGTTGTTGTGAAGGACAATGACTTGCTCCTACCTAAGAACTTGTCTTATCTGTCATGCATGGTCAGTGGAAGGGATGTACCCAGGGCTAGTCCCCTCTCCTCATGCCACACCCTTTCCTTCCTTTGGGATGTCAGAGTATGAACATGTTTAGTTACATAAGGTTATGCAGTTGGTGCAGGAGATGTTCCATTGTCAGTGTGGATTGATAGTGAAGCTAGAAGTGCCAACTTTTGTGTGGTGGAAGGGAAGGTACACTGTATTGGCTAAGTGATATGATGGTTTAAATTTGATGGTTTAAATTTTTCTGAAAAGCATTTATAATACTTTTTGTTGATATACTAATGATTATAAAGCTATACTATTACACTTATGTTGTGTGGAGGCTCTGGACATTGTTGATGTGGTTTGTTGTCTAGGTGATGCTGGGCGTGGTCATGTGCCATCACTGGTATATCTACTTGGGAGACCTATCTCGATATCAGCAGCAGCTCTTCACTCTACTGGGGTCAGAGGTCAACTGGACCAAACCTAGGCAGTAAGAGTTTAGCAGTTGTAAATTACTTATCAAGTACTGGATGTAACTGAAGTACCTGTCTACATGGATTGTATATAAATATGGAATGGAGGGAGGTGGGGAAGGTAATTCTACCCCCCCCCCCCCCAACCCTGTCCCTTTACTTCCTTTCCCTTCTCCTAACCTCCTTTCCCTTCTCTCTGCTCTGTATGAACTGTTGGCTGCAAGAGAGAAGTAGTGTCAAGTGTTGGCAGAGGTGCAACATTTTCACAAGTTGTAACTACAAGGATGTTTGTTAAGTACTTTACTGTTTAACACTCACTCACACTTACAGTCAACCATATACATACAAGGCTAGTGTGTAGTTTCATTAGAGGGAGGTAAATGCCCTGTGCTTCAGTTTGAGTCTTGTCTCTGTAGGTATTACTCCAGAGCTCAGCAACTGGTGCCCAAGAATGGTAGACCTTACAACCAACTGGCAGTGGTCGCCATCAGCACAGTATGTGTGTGTGTGTGTGTGCTTGCAAATCACATGTGTAGTCTACATTTAATGTTTGGAGGAGTGTATATGTATGTGTGTGTGTGTGTGTGTGTGTGTGTGTGTGTGGTTGCAGTAGTTTGTATGCATGTGATTGTTTTCATGCACAATTTAACTAAGTTTCTGATTGGTCGCTTACTGTAACTGCACACATAGGTCCAGTGTTAAAATAGCGTAAAATTTTCATCTTCAACAAGATGAAAACGCAAATTTTATCATCTTGTATTTTTGTACTAGTTAGTGGTGTTACCATAGCATGAGGGGACCGAGTTAGTGCTGGGAGGGTTAGTGTTACCATAGCATGAGGGGACCGAGTTAGTGCTGGGAGGGTTAGTGTTACCATAGCATGAGGGGACCCAGTTAGTGCTGGGAGGGTTAGTGTTACCATAGCATGAGGGGACCCAGTTAGTGCTGGGAGGGTTAGTGTTACCATAGCATGAGGGGACCCAGTTAGTGCTGGGAGGGTTAGTGTTACCATAGCATGAGGGGACCCAGTTAGTGCTGGGAGGGTTAGTGTTATCATAGCATGAGGGGACCCAGTTAGCGCTGGGAGATGTGCCAGTAAACAGGTTGGGGTCCACAGATGAGATAGGCAATTGATAACCGACTGACCTTTGAACCATTCATTAGGTGAATATAATATGACACTATCAATATGTAGTTAATTACTAGTTCAGTGCCCCGCCCACATACGCATGTACAGTACACACACACACACACTCACAGAGTACACTAGCAGAAGCTAATGACAGACGAAAATAACAAGTTATTTTTAGTTTCAATTTTGGTTAATTATTTTATTTATTAACTTATTGAAAGTATTGTTATCACGTAATCAATACTTGGCTTCAATGTTTTATCTAAGGTATTTCTCTCTGTACATAGCAAGAAATGTATTTATACCTATAATAAATAATGTCTTGCACATCAAGAACAGATGTGGGTGGAGCTAGAACAATGAAGTTAATACTCAGCTAAATTAAATATATCAGTGCCACCCTCAACGGAATATAACGTGCATTATATAGGATATTGGGGTGGATTTATGTATGTATGTGTGTATGTTAGTATATATGTATGTGCGTAAAGGATGTGGGTTTATTTTGTTTTCATTTGTCAGCATCGGCGCCTGGATGCAGTCTACTACTACATGCGCAGTCTTGCCACTGTGCCTTCCTTCCAGTCTGCCTATGACAGCTTGGTGGCCATCTTTGCAGAGACTGGGCAAAAGGTGGGTGTGACAGAAGGTACATGTTGATTACAAATGTGTACATATCCTCATGGTTCATTGGTTTGTGAAGCAATTCTGCACATGCGTACGTAGGTTTGAAGCTGAGCAGGAAATAAGGGATGTTATCGCCCACATATACCTCAGCCCCACCCTCTTCCTCCCTTCAATCCCATTGACCTTTAGATGGTATTTGAAGTTGCCCTTGTCCCTACAACCCAGTTAATTCATATCTGTGGTATTGCGTGTTGGATGTATGTGGTAATAGCGCATGTGACATGACTCCCTGAGGGTGAGGATTTGCTGTCCTGTATGAAGTTTAGTTATTATCTATAGTGAAAGAGAAGGTATAATAAATGCCACATTACTGTGCGTTACTTTCCATTGCCAGTGATAATGGGAAATGAATGGACCAGTTAGACTGTCTGTATCATTCCCAAATTATCTGAGCTAATTACAGCTTGCTAAACACAGAGGCAGTTGTTCACAACTGTTCCCACATGTGTATGAAGTTGGAGATTCCTATCATTTGTAATCTCACTCTCATCTGTCGTCTCAAAGAATAGGACCAGCTCTGCACTGAAAATAGCTTCTAATTCTGTAGGTCTTGTCACAATTCAAATGCCTTTAATGCAATAGATTCAACGTTGTATACATATGTTTGGTGAGCTCAAAGACTTCTAAAGGACTGGCATTTATAGTGGCACTGGGGGCCAAACTGAGCATGTGTACAGATAGGTCAAGTGACTGGACACGCCCACCTTGTGTAGTGAATAGCTCCTACAGTATCCATTTGTCATTCATGGGATTTGTGAAGTTTAGGAGGAGGGTTGCCAGGAGGGAGTGACCACAAAAGGACAGTCATGGAGAAGATTGGAAGATAGCCAATCATGGCAGCTTTGTTGAACAGATTAAAGTGAATTGGTGCTATTGAGAGAGAGAGTGTATGTAGTGCATTCAGTGGACGAGTTAGTGAAGTGGTGGACTGTGAGGATGTGAAGTGGTGGACTGTGAGGATGTGAAGTGGTGGACTGTGAGGATGTGAAGTGGTGGACTGTGAGGATGTGAAGTGGTGGACTGTGAGGATGTGAAGTGGTGGACTGTGAGGATGTGAAGTGGTGGACTGTGAGGATGTGAAGTGGTGGACTGTGAGGATGTCTGTTCTGCTGAGTTTCTTTCCCTTGTTGTGTCCCGGACTCCGAGTCCAGATGTCCCTTTACCGGTCATTGTGTTGCAGAGTTGGCAGTGATGTAGTTAGAACTAGTGGAGATGGTGTATAGCATCGTCACCATCACCACTGCGGTCAGGACACTGACTGTTGAGGTTGGTGTGGACAGTCTTAGTGTTATGTTGTGGGGCTCGCTGTCCTGTAGTCACATCCTAATGGGCACCCTTTTGTTTAATTATTTAATTTTTAAATTCTGCACTCGGCCTGTTTAAAGTTTCAGCACGTGATCCATATGTGGGTGGGTGGGTGTGGCTATTGTTACCTAGTCAGCATGCAAGTTTAAACGTGAATTATCATGTGTTTTTGACGTTAGGCTCAGAGGAAGGAGAAAGATGAGAGGATGCACAAAGAGAGGGAAGCAGCCAAGGCTGCCAGGAAGAAAAGAAGAGCAGAAAAGTTGGCTAGACAGAAGGAGAAGAATCAGCAGCAGAAATTTGAGAAGAATGGAGAAAACCACCATTCTGGTAGGAAAGAGGTGTGGATTATGCCAGGTATTGCTGCAGCGCAAGAGGATGTGGCATCACCAGTTGCTATGGCTGTGGCCTCGGATGAAGCTGAACAGATGAAAGATGACGTGCAACAAGTGGAGGATATGGAGTCTGAAACATTGAGCCAGGTTAGTGGGTAGGGCAGGTTAGGGGTGGGGCAGGAGGGGCCAAGTTGAAGGAAGGTGCATCAACAGTGTTTCATCCAGACATTCTTGCAAGGGGGGGCAAAATAGAGTTTTGAAAATGTAAGGGGGGGCGGGCGGCACTGGTCACCATGGGAGTGAAATAGAATTATTGGAAGGCCTATGTCCTACATTAATCTTATCTAATGAGGTCTGCATATGTCAGATCCTGACAAGTTAATTCAGCTACTCATTTTCACCTCCACCGTCTAGCAATTTTCAGTCAACTGTGACATTCACTATTTAGATGCTTTTCACACACTATTCAACTCTGACTCTCACCTCCCCTTAGGTTTATCACACGTTGATTCACACTTACGGTTGCTGGCTGGCTATAAAAAGGCCAGCCCTCAGCTCACCGTAGCAGTTGTTGAGTTTTGATCTATACAGATTCTACAACTTCCAGAACCAGAACTCTAAGCACTCGTAGTCCCTGACAGCTTAAGATAGTCTCAAATGGATATTCGCTCTTTCTTCTGTGGTGCAAGCTCTTCAAAGTCACCTGGCCACTCAAGTAGCAGTGACACAGAAGATAAAATTGACAGCAATCAATCTGATACTGAGTTTTTGGAGCCAAGTCCTGCCAAGAAAAGATTAATTGTCCATGAGAAGCATGCAAAGGAAAGATTAACTACACATGAGAAAAGCAAGAAAATCACTGCAAGCAGTCGAAAATACAACAAAAAATGGGAAGAGAGCTTCAATTGGCTGATGTTTGATAAAAATTTCCAAGGAGCTTTTTGTAAGGTTTGCAGGAAGAGAGGAATTTCTCTTCAAAGAACAGGAGGAACATGGATCTCAAAACCTTTCACGAACTGGAAGAAGGCAATAGAGAAGATGAAAATTCATGCAAAGAGTGATATTCACCTCCTATCATGTGAAGCAGAGATGGCTGCAGCTACAGCACTACAAGAAGGGTCAGTCATTCAGCAACTCCAACAAATTAATGATGAGGAAAAGTTGAAGAACAGAATGGCCATTAAAGCTCTAATTCGTTGCACCCATTTTCTAGCTCGTCGCCACATTCCCCACACAACAAATTTTGATGAACTTATTGATCTAATCGTAAGTTGTGGTGCAGAAGATTTAAAGGGGTTCCTTGAAAGAGCTAGATTAAATGCAACCTACACATCTAAAGTTGCTGTTGTTGAATTTGTTGAGGCAGTTGGCTTATGGGCTGAAGAATGTTTACTGAAACGGCTTCGCCAAGCTTCCCATTTCAGCATAATGGCAGATGAGTGCACTGATGTGACGACCACAGAAGAGCTTTCAATTTTCTTCCGCTGGGTGAACATGGACGGTCAACCTGTTGAGCACTTCTTGGATATAGTTCCATTGAAAGCTACTGATGCAAAGACTATTTATTCTGCCCTTGTTGAATTCATGAAAGATAAAAACATACAGATTAGCAAGCTGGTGGGTATGGGATTCGATGGAGCAGCTACTTTCTCTGGGAAACACAATGGTGTGCAGAGTCTCCTGAAGAAAATTTCACCTCATGCACTTTTCGTACACTGCCATTGCCATTTGCTACAGCTAGCATGCGTTCAAGCAGCTAATGCTACCAGTGGGATAAAACATGTGTACATCACACTCACCACCCTCTGGAAATTTTTCCACTATTCTCCTAAGCGAGCTGAGAGTCTCAAAGCAGTACAGCAGGTGCTTGACTTACCTGAGCTGAAAGTTGTGAAACCATCAGATACTCGCTGGCTGTCCCATGAACGCTGTGTGAAGGCAGTCAAAGCTAGCTACAGTGCAATTGTGACTGCTCTAAACAATATCTATGAGCAGACACATGCACCTGAAGCTCTAGGTATCAGTAAAGCCTTATGTAGGCCCTCAACTTTAGTGGCCATATACCTCCTTGATTATGTTCTGCCACAAGTGGCGAAGTTGAGCAGAGCTCTCCAGACTGAGAGAATAGACTTGACAGCTATCACCCCTCTTGTTGATGCCACTCTCAATACACTTGATGATGCCATGTTACCTGCTGCTAACTGGGTATTAGAACTGATGGATGCAAAGAATGAGATCGAAGAAGTCACTGACATCACGTTAACCACGGAAAGCATTGCTACATTCCAAGGACAAGTGGCTGAACCGTTTATCAGGATGCTGAAGGCAAACATATCCAGCAGATTTATTTCACAAGATATTGTCTCCTCATTTGGCATCTTTGATCCGAAGAAAGTGCCAGCTGCTGACTCTTCTGACTTCCATACATATGGTGAGGACTTAATAGATGTACTATTAGCTCACTATGGTGCAGAGCTGCCTGCTAAGACTGCTGGTGGAGATGAATACACCAAAGAAGCTCTTATTTCCCGCGAAACCCGAGAGGAGTGGAAAACATTTCGAAGCTACTTATCGAAGAAGCCGAAAGGTAACCTGCACTTGCAGTTGAAAGAGCTCACCACAAGTGATATGCTTAGTGAAATTTTTCCAAACATTAGCACCCTGGCAAACATATGTCTATCTATCCCTGTCAGCACTGCTTCAGTGGAAAGGAGCTTCTCCAAAATGAAACTAATTAAAACACGAATTCGAAATCGAATTGGGCAATCACAATTATCCTATTTGATGAAAATAGCCATGGAGACACCCGAGACGCTCTCATCTACACAATTAAATGACATTATTACAGTATGGAACAAAAAACCTAGACGAATTGCTGTGTGAATATTGTTTATTATTAATTTGGTTTACATTTTTCTCTTAATAAATATCGGTTCTTTCAAAAGGGTGGGGGGCACTTAGAATCCAAGGGGGGGCATTTAGAACCCAAGGGGGGGCAAATGCCCCCTTTCGCCCCCCCTAAATGAAACCCTGATCAATATATGTAAGCTTGTGTGTGTATGTGTGTGTGTAGATTGTTAAGAAAGTGACGTCACTATTTCTAGTCATACATGGCAAGCTCTTCTCTAAAACTGGGTAAGGATGTACAGTATGAATAAGTGCACTCCAGGGAGGTTACCAGTGGTGGGTGAAAGAAGGGGGCACCTAATGGAATGGCGGGTGTTATTCATAAATCACTTTTAATAGACACACATACTCACACACATGATACATGTATATACACACTCACATACACACACACACACACACACACACACACACACACACACACACACACTATTCCCATAAGCATCTCTACATAGTTGAACCAAAGCATAAACTCAATGAGTATTGAAATGAATCTATAGAAGTATAGCTATGGAATGTGTAGTCAGCCATCACTGTGTGTGAGGGCTTCAGGTTCAGGTTATCCTCTAGGGGAAGAGCTTCCAACATAAATGAAGTTCTGCTCACGCTAAAGTAGTGAACATATTGTTCAACACCTAATTTCAATGTGTGCTATTACATTTTGAACTCCAAATAATGCACATTCTAATGGAGGGTGTAATTTAATTATGATGATACATGAAATGGAATTCTACATACTTGTAAATACAGGAAGTGTAGTTTTGACAACTGAGCTGAGCATGGTTTTTGAAAAGGTCTAATGTGTTCATGCCTTATTGTATATTCTAAGCATACGCTCCTTACCAATTCTGGTGTTGTGTTGCCAGTGTAACCTTTGAATGCGTATATTAATGTCAGGGTGAATTATTTGAACCTGAGGCAGTTGACTTAATACAGAACTAGGATTGCTCATTAAACCACTAGCAGTTGAGTGTCTTAATATACTCCTGTCTTTTCTTCCCATCCCGGCCCACCCACACTCTCTTCTCTTTCTTGATCATTGGCCTCCAGCTACTATTCCAGTCTCTGTAAGTTAGCAGACCAGTAGCCTCCAATGTAGACCAGTAGCCTCCAATGTAGACCGGTAGCCTCCAATGTAGACCAGTTACCACTCATCCAGACCAGTACTTTGCATTAATCTAGACCAATGCCTCAGCATTGAATGGATGTAAATCATGGTGGGCGGGTTTCAGCATATGTAACATACATTCAACAGACTTTGACTTTAAGTAAGTATTCATGTGTATGTCTATCCCTAGGCCCTCGGCTAGCCTTCATGTGTATGTCTATCCCTAGGCCCTCGGCTAGCCTTCATGCGTATGTCTATCCCTAGGCCCTCGGCTAGCCTTCATGTGTATGTCTATTCCTAGGCCCTCGGCTAGTTCATGTGTATGTCTATCCCTAGGCCCTCGGCTAGCCTTCATGTGTATGTCTATCCCTAGGCCCTCGGCTAGCCTTCATGCGTATGTCTATCCCTAGGCCCTCGGCTAGCCTTCATGTGTATGTCTATTCCTAGGCCCTCGGCTAGTTCATGTGTATGTCTATCCCTAGGCCCTCGGCTAGCCTTCATGTGTATATCTATCCCTAGGCCCTCGGCTAGCCTTCATGTGTATGTCTATCCCTAGGCCCTACGGCTAGCCTTCATGTGTATGTCTATCCTAGGCCCTCGGCTAGTTCATTTGTATGTCTATCCCTAGGCCCTCGGCTAGCCTTCATGTGTATGTCTATCCCTAGGCCCTCGGCTAGCCTTCATGTGTATGTCTATCCCTAGGCCCTCGGCTAGCCTGCTTTGAAATGCTTGAAAGTGTATGTCTATTTATCCAATGATATGGCGGCTAGCCTTCATGTGTATGTCTATCCCTAGGCCCTCGGCTAGCCTTAATGTCTATTCTAGCAAATGCTTGAAAGCTTTTATCCAATGATATGATCATCAAATTAATTATTCTAGCACGCGTGCCACTAATATGCCGCACATACATCCATACCATTGGCTCGTACTCTAGTGTCCCCTCATAAACTCTTCCTCACCAGTTGGCCCTAGCTAGCCACAACTCCAGTTAGTAGTGGACAGTTTGCTTATTTTTCCTCTCCACTTTTCCTTATCTTAAAATGACAACTTTTACTCTAGTATAGTATAGCAAAAACACACACACACACACACACACACACACACACACACACACACACACACACACACACACATAGGTTGCAGTATACCAATACATAATTTAACCAATGAATTAAGAGGAACTAAAAAAATTACCTTCATACTCTTAACTCTTGTTGCTGTAGAAGTGACAGTCTGTCCCTGGCGGAGACTAAGCTGATGCAGCTCCTTGCCGAGCTACTCTCACAGACTCTCGGACACGAGTTTGCATTGCTGCTGTTCAAGATGGCTGTCATCAACATTTACTCCATACACCACCATACCCCTGGTAAGTGGTCTTCAGAGGGAACAGTGAAGCACCATACCGTAATACCCTAATGGCCTGTGGCAAGTCATTAGGTAATGATGGTTAGGGGTTTCCCCTTAGCACAGTGCCTTGTTGTGGTCGGGGTGGTTACCTACAGCTGTTTGATGGTGGTGGTTGCAAGGTGTCAAGTGTTTCATTTCAGTGGGGGTAAGACCTATTGCTAGGCTCTAGCCGGGTGTCATCCGATACAGCAGAGAGCGACCACTTCAGAGCTGGGAGTGGCTTTGGTACTAGACTGAAGTGACCCCAGTAATAATACCCTGACATCCTAGCCTTCCTCTTGTTCCACTCTTTCCCTGTCCTCTTCACTTTCTGTTCAATGTTGTTGTTGTTGTTGTTTTTGAGTATGTTTGTGTGTTTGTTGGTAGACAAGACATTATCTGCTTCACCGGGAGCTTTCTTCCATTGTGCCAGAGTTCTACGTCTGTGCGTACGCATGACTCAAGTCTTACTTCTCTGCTGCTCCAACAAGTTAGATCAGCTCTGCAACGGTCAGTTGCCATAGTTACCACCCGTTTTAGTCACTCCCATGTTGTTACTGTAGAGGTAGTGATTCTGTTGTTATAGTTTGTTGTTGTTATAGTTTGTTGTTGTTTTTGTTTTGTTTTTGTTTTTTGTTTGTTGTTGTTGTTGTTTTGTTTTTTAACTCCACTGAGGGCTTACTTGGGTTTCTTTTTTCTCTCTCTCTCTGCCTGCAGAGCTCGGAATACATCGGGAAAACGATACTAGTGAGCTCTCTTGCAATGGTGATTTGAAAGAGGCGTGCCTATCACCTCAGGCAGTGAGGGCATGTCCACTATCAGAGCCGGTGTTGGAGATGTTGTCTATTCCTCTACCAGCAGCTCGACTGTTGCTTGATTGGTGGATAGTCCAGGAGGAGTTGGCAGTGAAGTGTGTGGCATCAGTGGAACAGCTCCTCCTGTGAGTGCCAGGGAATGATGCTCAAACAATAGAGATGGGAAGTGGATGAAGGGCCAATAGGACCATTAGAAGTGTAGGTGGGACCTGCAAGTGGTTATTGTGGTTTTTTTTGGTTTTTTTGTGTGGTTGTTGTTGTTGTTGTTTATTATTATTTCTTCATACCTAAGTGCATGGTAATAATTTCTTTCTCACTTGAGAAGAAACGGGGGCAGGGGGGGGGGGGGGGGGGGATATGCAACTTTTAACCCTTTTTCTTCTATTTAACATCCAAACTATTCCATTCCTGTATTGTTTAAGAGAGAAATGAAAATGACTGAGCTAATTACAGATGTATGTATGTATGTATGTATGTGTGTATGATGTGTGTGTGTTAGTTTTGACTAATGAGTTCAACTATATTTACCAGTAGTGAGTTTAGAGTTCATTGCAATAGTTGTTATGACCCGTCAGTGTATGAACCTCCTACATCTTATGGTCTATTTCAGGGCCAACATGTGGAACTCAATGGCAGAGTTTCTGAACAAGGCCAGTGCCCTAGGTATCTGTGAGGGAAGGCTCGAACAAAGTGGAGACAAACCCAAGATGTTGGAAGTTGCTGAAAAGGAGGAGGAGGAGCAAGGAGGTGTGGCTAGAGGTGGTCTGTGGGAAGATCGCTCTCTGGCTGGGTTCATGCCTCTAAAGCCTTCTCTTGGTACCATGGAAACATTCTCTCTACCTCAAATGAAGAGACTTAACAGTAAGGTAAGGATACTAGCCAGTCAGTCCTGGTCCCAGTTATAGATGTGTCTACTCCAGTCCCAATTAAAGCCACATTTCAATCAAAAACTGTCAGTTCTAGTCCAGTTACTCTGTTACCTGGTCCCAGATAGAGACTGGGTTACCTGGTCCCAGATAGAGACTGTGTGTTACCTGGTCCCAGATAGAGACTGTGTGTTACCTGGTCCCAGATAGAGACTGTGTGTTACCTGGTCCCAGATAGAGACTGCTGTGTTACCTGGTCCCAGATAGAGACTGTGTGTTACCTGGTCCCAGATAGAGACTGTGTGTTACCTGGTCCCAGATAGAGACTGTGTGTTACCTGGTCCCAGATAGAGACTGTGTGTTACCTGGTCCCAGATAGAGACTGTGTGTTACCTGGTCCCAGATAGAGACTGCTGTGTTACCTGGTCCCAGAGAAAGAAGCCCCAGCCCGCACTGCTAAGATGTTGTTACATGAGACCTCCTTTAGTCCAGAGATGTTTCCTGTTGGTCACAGAAGTACTAGAACATCTCCAAGATGTCTGTAATGGATACATGGTTGTCTGCAAACAGAAAGATCAGAAGGTATATTGCAAGCATTAGGAACTTGTATGAGACCTTACATGAGTGCTTGTGTGTCCGTGGAACAGCCAGTGCGTCCTCAAGCTGACTCGTTACAACCTGATTTATTCTGCCCCTCTTTACCCACTTCCTGTCTTCTTCCCATCCCATACTGGATCCATTGGCATGTATTTCGTAATTCAATAACTCCATTGCCAGAAATGGAATATCATTTGTGACTAATTGAATGTTCTAGTATTATTAGATAACTTCAGTAATTCGTGGCCTCACCCTGCAGTAGCAATCAGAGAACCTCTCTTTCTGTCACACTTTGTCAGTTCCATTAGATTCAGATAGTACCACCTTCCATGGCCCATCCTGATACTCCAAGATTTGCTAAGTCCTATTAAGTACCCCCAGACCAGTTCCATATAATCTTCAGTCCTACCTTTGTGTTCATGTTATTGTCCCCCTCTGTTTCTCCTACTTAGCAACAACGAGAACAAGTTATCACTCGAATATTTCTCATGCGTCGCATGTGGACCAAGTTGTGCTTCAGACCTGCGCTCACTGGGATAGAACTAGGCCACGACCAGACCACCGGTCAGGTCTTTGTGGGGGGACAGAGACAGTCTACTCCAGCTCACGAACAGAGAAGGACTCTGGATATGGACCAGGAGGGCGGGGCAGTAGACGAGGAAGTGGAGGTGGAGCTAGACAACAGTTTATCTCTGGACTTCAGCGACGAGGATATTGAGTACCTGAGTGATGATGACGGTGAAGAGGAGGAAGGAGGACATACTGGAACTTTGAAGAATGAAGAGGTAGAGGAAGGAGCTGTAACGAGTGAAATACAGCAGCTCAAGGTAGGTAGGTAGGTAGGTAGGTACGGTAAGAGTGGGTAAAGGGAGTAATACTTGCTTTCTTCCTTTCAGTTTTAACTCATTCTGTACTCTGTTACATCAGACATAGCACGTGCCAGTAGTATCAACACCATGTCAGCAATTGTACTGACCACGCTCAATTAACATCATACAAATGTGCTAAATGCTTAACAACGGAGAGAAATAGTCGTGTGTTCAAACATTTTCAGACTGGTATGTTGTAGTTTAATCCCCACTCGACGTTTGTGTGTTCTGCTGAGTCTGGAGGAAGTGAAGTATGTGCGTGTGTATGTAAGTGTGAGACTTGATGCTTAATTGAAGCTTTACAGTGTAAAGAAGCCCGCAGTTTCTGGTTGTAAGGAGTCTGTAATAATGGCTGCCTGTAGTGCAGAGAGGTATCTCTACCTTGTGAGGAATCTGTGAATAAACACTACAGCTGCTTGCATGTATGCTGTAGGACAGGTCATAGTGGACATACATGCATGGATGCTGTAGGACAGGTCATAGTGGACATACATACATGGATGCTGTAGGACAGGTCATAGTGGTAAGTACAACTGTACCAATATGACAAGTCCTTATCTACCAGCTCTAGAAGAACACTGCAGTCTTGCATTGATTCTCATAGTAGCTGTACATGGTTGGTACCTAAATGAAATTTCAGGTGATCAAAGCAGCTGCTTTGATCCATCCCTACCCATTCACAGCAGGAGACAGCTTTACAGAAGAACTTATGGAAAGTAGAGGCACGGGCAAAAAAGGGGGGAAGGGTCACATGATAAGCAAAACAAAGTAAAACGAAATAAATATCACAGAATCTCGATTGTGTTACCCCTGAGTGTGTCATACTTGCCATATACTAGTAGTAGTAGTAGTAGTATAGTGTTAAGGTGTCATCATCTTCAAAGTTTCACAGTTTTGTCTTACTTTCTAAAAGAAGCCTGTAAGTGAGAGGGAGTGTGTACTCCAGTATATTCAAGAAGTGGTAAAAAGTTTAGAGTGTTGCATTATGCCTGCCTGCCTGCCATAGTGTGACTACTCTTATGAGGAATCAGTTCCAATTTAATTAGTTATGACAACGATTTTGAAATAGCGTGGCTAAATATCCTGTTGGTACCGGTATGAGGGTTGAACTGTCTGTCACAGGAATATCCTGTTGGTACTGGTATGAGGGTTGAACTGTCTGTCACAGGAATATCCTGTTGGTACTGGGTGGACCCATCACAGGAATGACACAGCTGTTACCTCTTTCAGAGACTACTGTGTATTGATATACACATCTCAAGTGTATACATAATTTGTTGGGGTTTTTTTTTTTTGTTTTTTTTTTTGTTATTGTTTTTTTTTTTCATCACTTATTAGTTTACCATATTTCAGAAGATCTTGAATACGTGTATAATACAGAGATCTATGAGCCACTAATGTGTGTTGTGTGTGTGTGTGTGTTTAGGGGTGGGACATAGTAGTGTAGCATATATATGTTTGATTGTTTTAATTCACACCTGTTTCTGCTGACTTACTTTAGGCTAAAAGAGACAACCTTGCTCGGCAGCTGGAAGAGAGGGAGTTGGCGGAGGCCATGGCTCAGGTGAGAGAGTGTCTGTGTTTGTGTTCAAAGGAAGCTAGTACAGTGTATTGCCAAGACTAGGTATCCAACAACCCCCTAAATAATAATAATAATAATAATAATAATAATAATAATAATAATAATAATAATAATAATAATAATAATGATGATAAAGTATTTGACAGTTAGACTGCTGCCAGCACAAGGCAAGGTAGCTCTAGCATTTGTTTTTTTGTTTTGGAAGATTCAACTCTTCTCTGTGGCATAACCTTCTTTCCTTTTTCTATCCACATTATGTTGTTGGTGCTGTTTTTTTTTTGTTTTTTTTTGTTGTTTTTTTTTGTTTTATTTGTTGTTAGACTGTCTTGGACAAAGCAGCCAGTAAAGGTATTGAAGAGGTGCATGTCACTCCTCACTATCTAGTACCTGACACTAACTGTTTTGTGGACCTGCTCATGGAATTACAGCAACTTGTGCTGAGTCAGCATTTCATTCTCGCCGTCCCTCTAGTTGGTGAGTGTAATAAAATCTTCAGTCTCACCATGACACACGGGTCATCGCCATGGTACCCAGGTCATCACCATGGTATTTATCTATTTCATATCTTGGCAGACTGAAAGTGTAAGGTCATAGTGCACTCTTCTGCTGTGTTTAATGAACTTGTATAATTGTGTTTGTGTGTGTGTGTGTGTGTCCTCACAGTGCTGGCAGAGCTAGAAGGATTGTCTAAAGGTGATATTTCTCAAAATAGAAGTGGAGCTGATAAAGTCAGCATTAATGCCAAGTAAGTAGTTAAACTAGCCCCTCCCCTAAACTGTGCAACACCTTAATTAGCCCCTCCCCTAAACTGTGCAGCACCTTAATTAGCCCTCCCTAAACTGTGCAGCACCTTAAATTAGCCCTCCCCTAAACTGTGCAGCACCTTAATTAGCCCCTCCCCTAAACTGTGCAGCACCTTAATTAGCCCCTCCCCTAAACTGTGCAGCACCTTAATTAGCCCCTCCCCTATACTATACAGTTGGGATAGGATTGTTACAGATGTTATGTATTGGTGATCTGCATTTGTACTGTTCCTGTGTTAGGAAGGCGTTGCAGTTCATTCAGACATCCTCCTCACACCTCAAAGCCCTCACTACCCAGGGAAACCTCCTGTCCTCATTGTCATTCAGAGCTGAAGTGACAGAGAAGGCAAGCTATTTTATCTTTTGTTCACTATGTTTACTAAATACTTTTTATGTCAGGTTTCCAACGATGATCTTATTCTAAAGTCCTGTATCCAGCTTCATCAGAAGACACAAATATTTAAACCTGGTAAGGAATGGTCAATTATACATGGTCACTCATTTAAATTTCTTTTGCTACAGGTGAGAGAACCACTTACAAAGTAGTGCTTCTAACAGACGATCGCAACCTGCGTGTCAAGGCACATGCAGCAGAGCAGCCAGTCAGAGACATTCCCAGTTTCATGTCCCTTTTGAAGGGGCAACATTAAAAGTACCTTTATTATCCCCCCCCCTTCATTTTTTATTTTTTTTATCTAACTTTCACCTTTTTTATTTCAACTCTATTACCTGAAGGGAAAATAATCTACAGAAAGTGAAAAGATTTGAATGTGTAGACAGTGTGTGTGCGTTTATTCATCAGGTTCTGGGGGGATATATCCAGGTATAGGAGGCGTCTCTGTAGGCCCTCTGCAGTCCAATGGAAACAGATTGGGCTGAAGTTCAAGAGCCTTTTTAAACAGAGGTAGTGACACCTTTCTCAATTCCAACAACGCCTTTTTTCTGGCCTTCATGGTTTCTTGAAGGAACTTGTGTTCTTCTTTGTGTTTTTCTGAGCTAGCCTTCTGCCATTGTTTGACTAACAAAATTCTCCTTTCCTCTTCATCTGGTGAAATGCTTGAAGGGTCTCTTTCTCTGGCTGGGTTCAACATCTCGGGGTCTAGAGGTTCACCAAACTTGGATGTCCTTACACAAGCCTTCATCAAGAGCCTTTCAACTTCCAGTCTCATGGCGAAGTCTTTCGCTGACCTGGTCGATCCTTTTACAAAGTTCTTTTTCTTCTGAAATTTCTTGCCCCGACTTGGCACAAGAAGGTGAGTCTGCGGCAGATGTCCCCCTTTCATAAGAGAATTCCAGTTCCAGGAGACTCTGAAAACACTCCATGAGTTCAATCTGTGCAGCGACATGGCGAAAGATATGGCTTGGTAACTGGCCACTTGCTTAGGGCTTGGAGAAAGGATCCAGCTAAAGCGACTTCTTTCAACTAATCCAGTACACCCGACCTTCTCTAGAACAGCAGCCCCACGAGGGTGCAAATGCGTCTAACAGTGTTGCCATTTGACCTTTGTCACCCAGGCCAGTCCCTTTTTCACGCGCATCTTGTGTGGGCATCGGGGTCCGACTAAAACAGGACGGACTAAAATTCGCGAAAAACTAGCGCACGGCGAGCGCGCATGCCTGAACTCCATGTTTTGTCTATAAATTTTAATAACGATAATAATAATAAAATTGTGGGGCACCTTTGAGTTTGAGGATGTAGGCTTTATAGCTACTCGGACTGCCCTCAGAAATGCATAACTACCACCAGAGATGATCTATATTATAGCTGATACTGCACCTCAGCAGTAACTAAATCAAATACTCCTCCAATGCTCAGATGTATATAAAGGAGCAATTACTTAATAGCACACATGAGATGTGTGAAGGTAACTACAACCAAAGACTTATGATGGGATAGTTAAATATTATATGGCCATCCATCCATATGTGTGATATGATAATATCTCTTTATTCTTCATTCTCTTGTGGGCAGCCCCACAATTATAGTGACAATAATTATTATTATCATGTACTGAATTCAGGTACTCCCATAGAGATTAATACAAATCAAACTACCCCAATATTTTACCATTACATCCCCTTTGGCATTATAAAAGTGTTATTGCATCCCCTTGGGGTTAATTCCAAATTTTCTGTTTTCATAATAAATTTTTCATGGTAAATCAAAACACATCATTTCGACATATCTATATGTGTTATTCTTTTATCTATTAGTGAATTATCACTATCATTATTGCGTGTCTTTAGATGCTGTGGACATTGTGAAACTTGGTATCTGTGTTGCTGTAGGGAAGCCAATATTGATTGTACAACCAATGAGTGTTGGTCCAGCAAGCAGGGACTGAGTCGTCAAGTCTTGATTTGCAGTACCACTTGATGAAAATACTAGAAATTGAAGGCTCGGGCTACCTGTATGAGCTCAAGACATACAGAGCTGGAGAAGATCCATTTTAGTGGTCAGGCCAAGAAAAGGTGTGGTCATGGTTGTGGCCAGTACACAGAGATATGTAATGAAATGCGCCACTTTTAACTGGACATGTGTTTTAATCAAATGACAAAGAATTACACTGCAAGTAACAATATAACACATAATCTTTCTTATGTGATCATTGTTTGCAATGAAAGTGTTTATAAACATGACTCCAAAGTCTGGGTTTTTTTTCTCCATGAATATGTAATGTCATCCCCCAAAAGTGGTCAGGCCATACCCTAACCAGCCTGACAATGTACTCCGGCCCCTTTGTTGTTCTAGTGAGGCCTTTTTATAATTGTTGAGACTTGGCAGATTTTTATGTCCAGTTAATTGAATAATTTGAGTTTCTGGTATATCATGTTTTGTGAGACAAGTCACAGCGTTTTTCTTGCTGAATGGTTTGTTTTCTTCCCAGACAATCCTGCAGTTGCAGCCATCCTCTTCATTATTGTGTTAATCCTGTCATTACCCATCATTTGCTTATTGTACCAGATGTTGTCATTTAAGTGATTATAGTTTACAGCCGAATAAAAAGCTGAAATAATTGACATAAACATCCCTTATAGTGGTTCACTCACCAATTATCTTTTGTAGTGATCAAAATAATAACATATTAGTCTACGCTGTTGACTGTTTTTATTTTATTTTTGTTTTTGTTCTATTTGTATTTCAGCCTATACAGTTGTAGCATAGCTCCATACCCTACCCACAATTCTAATACAAATCATTTCCAAGTGCCTTAGATGATTTATCTGCAAGGCATAACAGAATGAGGATGTGGCATAATTACTATGTTAATCATTCAGTCATTCTCGGCTGAAATAATTATAATAATAGCAAATTTTCTCGTTCTTACAACCAATAATATTGTTAAAACTTAACCCGATATTTCGACTTCTTGCCGAATATAGTAGGATATAGTAGACAGTAAGTGTACCCTCCAGAAATCTTGCTGTTTACATTGTGTTAGTATATCACCACAGAGAGCTTGACCACAGTTGACCCCTGAAGAAGTAGAAGATGCCGAGGAATACATCAGAAAATGTGTCCAACAAATGGCACCAGACGCCTCTGGAACCACTTCCACATCACCAGCCAACAGCTCAGCCAAGAGCAAGCCGAATAAATTGCCGCCAGTTATCAAGTGCCCTCTGTGCACAGACAAGCACAACTTAGTTCGGTGTCAAACCTTCGCCCACTATGACGTAGACAAAAGAAACAAGTTTGTTTGGCAGAAGCGATTGTGTACTAACTGTCAGGAGAAGGACATGGCTACACGCACTGTCCCTCCAAGTACACCTGCCGAACATGCCACAATAAACACCACACGATGCTGCATCGAGAAAAGTCCACCAGAGAAGCCACGAATGCAGTCCTTTGTGTCAAAGTTCAACCACATGATGTGGATTCAGACTAAGCTGACAGTGACGTGACATTCGTGGAGATAGTTATGGTGGTAGCCATGTCAGGCAGCGTCACACCAGAGCCAGAGTATTGAGATCAGATGTTAAATCGCTCTGACAAATGTGTTGCCTTTTCACCTTTGAGAAATAATGTCACTGTTCCTAGAATTTGAACTGAAATAAGTGCACAATGCAAGTACATGGAGCTTTAATTTACATGCATTTGCGTCCTTACATCTTGCTGCATCATATAGCAGTATGAAATGTTGCAAGAGCTAACAGCAAACACTAAGACTATACTACTGCTATCATGGGGGGTATGACTAATTTATGGTCAAGTTTATTGTACAATCCTTATCAAGCTACACAACACAAACACATTTACTTTACATTTAAAAAAATTACAGAAAATACATTGCAGTTTCTAATTTTTTTTGTGAAGTTTTAAATGACTGTCAAAAAAATTAGACACACTCATACTGTTTTAACTGACTCATGTCTTAACAGATGCAGTGGTTCAACGTGATCTACTGTGCTACCAGTACTATGTGTAATAGTTATAACCAATATTGAGTTTGTATGTGATTACAAATCCCAAGACACGAGGGTGAAGCCCAAGTTGCGAGAGTTTGTGAATTGCAGTACAAACCAATTCTTATAGGTTTATAACTATTTTATAGCCCAAGGACATAGACACCAAGGCAGGTTTCTGTTCTTAGTTTTTTTGTTGTTGTTTTTCTGATGGAAGTGAGCCGGAAAAGCAGGACTTCAGATGATTATACTAATATGACACATAGAGTAAAAAGAGAAAATCTATTTTTCCTTTAATTTAATGTGTCCTGTGTAATTTATAATATAGTTTGAATTTGTTAATAAAAGAATGTGGTTATGGGCATTGTGGTGGATTCCCAGCAATAGTGGAATCCACTCACTAGAACTTCAGACAGTTTGTTTAGGATATATCCATGTTGGTTATCTGTTTGGTCACTATCCCATGTTCACCTGCAGTTCTCAAATATGTCTCAGTCATCTATTTACACTATATTTTACATTCCTTTAGTCCAGAACAGTTCTGTATATATGTGGCTGTTCTGCTCTTTCTGGGCAGTCTGTCTTTTTGGTTACAACTCACAAGCTAAACTGTTTAACCAGAAAACTTGGGTGACTAGCTACGTCGGTTACAGGCGGGCCCTCAACCACGACAACCTCCACGTACTAGAACTCGAGTGACAACTCAGGTGGCAGCAAACAATTTCTACCACAGGCATAATAGCCTTATTTAGATCATATCACTCCATTGTTGGTAAAGAGAAATAAACCCTCCTTTCAAAATTCCATACACGTAATATATTATTTTCCCTATTTTTAGTGACCTTTCAGAGTTCACCTTTGAAACTTGGTATGTAGCTTTTCCTAGCATAAAACAAAGCTTTTAAAACATTGAAACCAAAATTCCTTGGTTGCATAAAATTGTTTAGGCCATACAAAGTTTGCAGTAGGTGTGAATTGTGAATTTCTACACCTCATTAAAATGAGAGGAGTTATGTAATGAATGTCCCATGCAGAGTCGCATGTACTACTAACCGGTACATGTTTCATCATTTTTCATTACTCCAAACAAACATTTCAGCGTTGTAATTCCATGCTACAGAATCAGGCAAATGGCCAGGATTAAATCTTATGTTCTTTGACTATTAAATAGAACCTGCAATATTGTGTAATATTAACTGTAGCTACAAAAGTATATTAGTTAATTTAGATAATAAGAAGCAAATCAAATTATTAAGTTTCAAACATGGGAAAGAAATCTGTGGAGCAAATAAGAGTGTACTTAATTTATGACTGTAGGTGTGGAAAAACTGTTTTAAGCATGTAAGTTATACTTCTATTAATGACTTCATGTGAAATACTAGAGAATTTTTGACGAGATAGTTTCGAAACTAAACTTCTTTCTCCAGTTTCAAAGTTCATTGAGTATTTGTAAAGTTGGATGGGTTGGAGGTAGTCCAAAATAAGACCATAACATGATGCCACTTTCAATGATCTGAGATCAGGAGCTGTCAAAATTTCTAATGATTTTGCAATACATACAGTCATATTACAAACCAGCTGACCCAATATCTTGTCATTCGATCGTTCTACCACTTTCGTCTCTATGCAGCCACTAACTATGCTATGGAGGTCCTTCTTCAGGACAAATTGGCGTGAGTACCACAGCCGAATTTTTGCCATTAATGAAATTAATGTCCCCTCCTCGCGAAAAGCAAAAAAACGATGTGTAGAATTTGAGTGAAAAACCTTCAAGTCTATTACCGAAACAGACAGTAAGTTTATAATATGGCTACTTGGTACATCAACATCAGAGTCCAATTCTAATGTGATAACAGCTTTTTTATTGCACCACTGTACCTCACTTGCACTATTACTTCCCAAAAATGCTTGTCCTGGGTTACTTTCTGCCACTCTAAACAAATTGTCCTTCATCTTCAACAATTGTTCAACAAATGGTGGTGGATAACGGTCAAATGAATCTATTCCAACGAGTCCTTCAGCTGAAGAGCATGGAATGCGATCTTCAAAATGAAAGAAATAAACAGCAAGATTCGAGGTGGACGATGATTCTTGTTTTTCGAAATAACCATTTGCTGTAAATAGAATCTCGCCACAGTAGCCATTGACAAATCGTGTCTCCAATTTAATTTGATATGGAGCATATCCTAATTTGATAATTGGCTTCTGAGCAACATAGACAAATAAGCACTCGTGCTAAACAAAATAACAAAAATATTAATGAATAAAATAAATGATTAAAAAATAATAAATAAATAAATAAAATAATTCATAAGTGTTTCCAATATTATGTAAACACTCTTAGTGTCAACATGCTATAAAACTATTCTTTGAAAAAACAGCAACAATCCATTTAAGATAACACTACTACCTCTGTACCAGCCAGGGTATAAAATTAAGGAATAGCAAGATTTGGTAAGGTGTGAGCCATAACAAATTTGGATTCTGGAAAATCAAAAAAAATTCAAGCAAAAAGGCCGCTAAAATACCGTCTAACCAAAACCTGAACAATAATTTTCAGAGTCCTATAATAAGCAAATGTGAATTAGCACTACTTGCCTGTAACCTATACCTTTAATTCCAGAAACCTTGTATTGCGAGTAAGAAACCGTATGAAGTTAAGGGCTTACACATTAAGCAACATTACTCTACAGCATCTGATACTGTGGTGTGTGCATGTGCTTACTCTTTCTGATACTGGACCAAGTTCCGATTCAGAAGCCTGAATAACAAACACAGGACATAATCTAATAAAATGACCACTAAATGTCTGTTAAGGGTGCAGTACCCCACCCGGAAACTGTGGTAATTAAGTAATTCAGTAGAATACCACAAAACCCTGGCTCCAATTAACTGTTTACCACAAAGAGCTTTCACCTCAAAGGACTCAGTACTGTAGGGCAGAAGCAGCAGTGTAGATTATTAATAATTTTTTGTTCACTTTCTAAAAAGTATTACTAAACAATAATATAAAATCATAACTCCATAGTAGCAGGGCCATAATCAAATACAAAGTGCAATGCTATCAAGGGGATCCAAGAATCTGTGCCTTCTCATTGACCTCTCTACTGGAGAGCCATGTACTCTCTTCTAAATAACCAGGATATAGTATTCTTCCCTTCAGGAGGCATGCCTTCTTAGGAGAGCCGAAGGTCTACTATTCTCTCCTCTGGAGAACAAGGAAGCCATTTCTTCTGCTCCGCATTTTTGTTGTGAACCTGTCGGTTGTACCCTAGAACCAAGGAGTTGCGTCTTCTCATAATGGGAGCTCATCTATTTCTATAAAGAGCATGCGAGCACCTTTCTCTCCTGTTGAGGTAGATTAGACTAAGTACTGTGATCTAAAATTTGGTACAGGTTTTATTTTAAATAAATCAATAAATAATAATTGACAATAGCCGAATTGATAAATATAAAATATTGTAGAAATAAAATAATAAACTAGCGAATATTTAAGTCAATAAATGCAATAATTCACATTTTCTTTTAATGATGTGCAAATATCATATATACATGTATATAGCTATTCATCCTTCACAACAGTAACAGGGATGGAAAAAATTAGCACCAAAAACTCCTGAAAAGTTGACGTTAACACACTGAAACTGCTTCTAACTTCTACCCACTTCACCAACCTTCTGTCAAGCTCTCCAAAGATACCAAAGCAGATTCTCCCTTCAAGTCACAGCTGTGAGCCGTGCTATTCTAAACGAGTGACTCCAGGCGCCATTAATACGCCGCCGCTTCTTCATCGTCTAGGACCTTCCAGTACATTCCAGAAGTCTTCTACTCTTCCCTGCCTGGCTCACTCACTCAGTAACTTTTATTCGGTGGTTGCTTACCAGTTATTGGCGAGCGAGCGAAGCTAGAGAGACACTCTCAGGGGTAACACAATTGAAAATCGGGGATGTTTGTTTGTTCATATGTTTTGACGTACGTATGTCATTTTGTACTTTGACTCTCTCGTATTTTCGAGTTAGCTCAGCGTTCGACCGGGTTCCCAACATCACTGAACAGTATCCTCCGGTTTATCAATCATTACCCGTATCATCCTAGAAATTGAATTGTTTACCGCTTTGAATTCTTTTGCGGGTGCAGTTAAAACTCAAAAACTTATGGGAGCTCCATTTCTATTCGAGTTAGTGGCAGTGGTAAGTTAATACACTATTTGTCATAATTATAAGCCCTACTCAACAGTATTTACTTGAAAACTCATTGTCCACTAGACATACCACGAAGGTAAGTCTTGCGTAAGTATGTTCAGTTATGTGAAAATATCACAGAGAAAAAGTTTAAAGAACGTGAACTTGATTTTTGTTGCTTATTTTGTTTCAATTCAAAAAGTTACTGATATCTCCGACCATATATAACATGTCAAATTCTTAACATCGCCCTTAATCTAGAGCGATACTTATGTCCTGCAAAAAGCACAATAAACTACTTATTACTCCCACTCACTTTTGTAATGTGTGCATATTTGCTCAGTTAGACCTGTCACTGCTTCCAAATTAGAGCACTAACTTTGAGCCCAACAACTTCCTTGGTGCCCCAATTGCTGCGCAAAGAATAACTTATCAGCAAGGACGCTTAACAAGTTGTGAATTTATTTGCCCAAAATTATAACTAAAGTAGTTTTTATATGATTCCCACTGAAATCTCTCCAACATGTCCCGACACGATCCACTGAAATCTCCCCAACATGTCCCGACACGATCCACTGAAATCTCCCCAACATGCCCCGACACGATCCACTGAAATCTCCCCAACATGTCCCGACACGATCCACTGAAATCTCCCCAACATGCCCCAACACGATCCACTGAAATCTCCCCAACATGCCCCGACACGATCCACTGAAATCTCCCCAACATGCCCCGACACGATCCACTGAAATCTCCCCAACATGTCCCGACACGATCCACTGAAATCTCCCCAACATGCCCCAACACGATCCACTGAAATCTCCCCAACATGTCCCAACACGATTTCCTTAGTATAGCATTTAGTAAAAAAATCTAAAAGAGCGAGATTATAGTTCAAGCATAAATGACCTAAATGAACACGAGCGTTTTCATCTTGAAGTACAATGCCACCTTGACTACTATAATCCTGCTCACTTACCACCTCTTAATATCGAGATGATCCAAAGCTTTAACACACTCATTCTTCAACCATACGTCTTCAGGTAAAGCACATTCAATCAATTCTTCCCATTCTGCGAAAAAAAGATTATTAAAACACATGCACAATATTTGACAATAGCATACCGTCATGATCAGGTCTCCTTCGCTTAGATCTCACCTGCAATAAGACAAATTAACCACATGCAACAGCCATAAGTAATTACTCCACTGCTTAGTTTGTGTTTCAAGCTCTATCATTGATTTCTACACATCCTAAGGAGAAGGCAGAGAGTAGGATTAAAGACTTAGAGTTATTGTTCCACTTTCCTGAAAGAGTAAGTTTACCTAGGTGTGTTTACTAGAGGGATCAGTTGTCTGAAACATGGCCATAGAAAATTGACAACTTTGTGGACGTAGTGAAACATGTTGAATGGCTAAGGGACCCAAGAAGCTACATCCTCCGCTTTCTTCTCCGCTTTCTTCTTTTCCTCCCTTGCCTCCTTCAACTCTGCCATATCTGGCACCTCCATGCTTAGTTTTACATTAAGAGAATAGAAGTTGAAGGGGGGAGGGGATGCATGTGCTACACGTTAGTGTAATGTCCCAATTTTAACCACAGTTTCTGCTAAAAAAAAGTTGCTGGAGGCTTTGTCTTAGGGAGGGTTTCATACAGAGGATCAGAATTTCATGAATTATTAATGGTGTGGTTATGATTTATAATGGTATTCTGTGATTTTTTTGTTTGTATAGTTCACTTTTCCTCCTTCGTGTAGCGGGTAAAGGGTGGTAAAGGGGTCTAGCTACGCGTGTGTGCCTACAGTTTTCTTTCCAAAACTATCCAAAACTATTTGTCTACAATTAAAACTTCATATTATAACAAACCACTGGGCATGCTCTGACCTTGTCATATACTACACCTTTTCAGACTTGGAGATTGGTCTTGTACTTTATTGGCAAGTAGTTCCGAGCGCTTTGGTCAAACGTGCGTCGAGGATGCGATTTAATTCTAATTAAAGCCCGTTTATAACTAGTGGTAGTGAGTAGCTAACTATTAGGCGTCCAAAGCATTGATGTCTGGTGGATGGAGATTTTGTGCGGATTGGAATCCTCAACAAGAGCTTAAACTTTTAGAAGCCATTGAGGAATTTGGATATGGCAACTGGTACTTGATTATTTTAGACTTTCTTTTCAGCTAAAGTCACTTTAATTTCATCTCCAGGCCTTCAATTGGTATCAAAGTTGGCAAAACTCCTACAGGTGAATAGCTATTGGTAGGTAATGGCAGTGCAAGTTATTATTTAGTTGTTGGTATATTTGTACTGTAGAGTGCAAGAGTCACTATGACCACTACTATGTGAAACTTCAACACAGCCTCATCCCAGGCAAGTTCTGTTGGAGAATGAATGAATACAAAGTGTCTCTTTTTTGACACAACATAATGTAATGACAGTTGGTATGTGATCAGTTGTCATGTCATTTTTTTCAACACTATGTCGTGGGATTTATAGTTGTGAATGTGTGTGTGTGTGTGTGAATTATTGTGAGACCATTATTTTTGACACAGATATGCCGGTGGTAAGTGGTTCCCCGACTAAGGGTCGTGAAGAAGAGCCCTCCAGGATGGTGAGGAGTGGGGTTGACATGATGGACTATTACCCGGGAATGGAGATATCTGGCTACATGCCGTACAGAGGGGACTTTGCCATTGTGAGTGTAGCATTGTCTGTGTAAGTGTGGTGTGGGTGTGGCTATGTGTTGGTGGGTGTGGTTATGAGTAGGTGTTTGTGTGCAGGAACCCGACAATAATGCGGAGTCACTTATTGCCAGCTTGGACCCTGACCCCGAAGATGATGAAGTTGTAGTTAGTAAGTGACAGTGTCGTATAATGACCTTTGGGAGTTTGTTTTTGTTTGTTGTTGTTGGTTTCCCAGCCCTTCAGTTGACTGCTGTTCAGATATATCAATCTAGGCTGGCTGCTAGAGCTTCCAGGAAGAGGTAAAGGGCAGCATTGTGTGTGGGTGTGTTCAGATCACTGGACTGGGTGTGTCCAGGATGGTGTTGGACTACGGTCTCCTGGACATTCAGAAGCAGATGGCAGTGGATGAAACTCGACTGTCTCGACGCCAGCTGTAAAGTTTAATCCAGTTAGGGGTCCCCTCACATTAGCTGATTGATGTTGATGATGTTCACAGGTGGGTGAAGAACATGAGTCGACCCTTCATGAGGTTCATGAGTCCAGACCATGCAGCCAAGTTCCTCCAGAGTCACTACTGTATGTCGTGTCCTCCATTGTGACTGGCAACTGTTATCTATTTACTTTCTCTCCTCTCTCTCACACACACACACACTCTTGCTCTAGTGGAGGCACAGTTGATAGGTGAGATCAAGAAGTTGCGACACTACCGGCAGAATGCCATCAAGACCTTCAAAGGTACGCTATAGTGTTGTTGATCAGACATCCTGTAAGATGCTGGTATAGAGCAGGTGTTGCTCTATATGAAAGACTGGCTTCAGAGAGGAAGAGGAGGAAAGCTAACAGAGATGCTCTGTTGCGCAAGAGCTGCACAGCTGAGGTAAGGGAGTCTGGTCTGATACATGATGTCTAGCATGACCCGTGCTACTGTGTGTGCATAGGAGAATATGTTATATCAAATCTTGCACCAAGGGTGAGTGGCTCTATATAGCATCGTGTGGCAGTTATGGAGATTAAAAATCGCAATAATAATAATAATAGCAACAATATTATTGCGATTTTTATTATGTACGTAATTGTGTATTAATTTATTTGCAGGCCTCTGAAGTCCAAGAAACCAGGTGAGTGTTGCCATTCAATGGACGATCCTTACCCATTTAGATGTTACTGCTTGTAGTTAGCAAAGAGAGAAAGCTACTGGACATTACTTATTCAGCTGGAGTAGAGAAACTGTCCACAGAAGAAAAAGAGGTGAGTTCTACTCACTGGTCAGCTTATTTTTGAAGTTAAGGAATAGCTCTACAGTTATATTAGTGCAATAAGCTGAATTACATCTATATTACATTGGTACTATTTGTTATTATTATTTGGAGAGGAAGTTGTTTACCTAGAGATGCCTTTACAATGTTATTGGTGTTTGTGTCATGTGATTTGTAGCTTTGCTCCATGTGTCGATTCCAGCCTGAAGCTTATCTTCAGTTCAAACGCATTCTGCTGTCTGAATTCAGGAAAGCGGGTGCTCTGACTCTAGCCGAGGCCAGGAAGCTGCTCAGAATAGACGTGAACAAGACCAGAAAGGTCTATGACTTCTTGAAGGGAACTGGGTTGATACTGGGCAGCATAGAAACCACCACCAATGCCTTGGCTAACTGACATCTTCACATCTGTTCCTTCATCCTTTTATCTCACATGCTAATATTAACCTGTCATTCTCTATATTATAATGCAAAGAAAAGAAGGGAAAAAACTGCAACCTACTTATTTAATTGCAAAGAACTGCCTTAAAGAATAGCCAGTAACTGCAGACTTGGCTGTATGCTACAGAGCCCACCAGTGGCCATTGGACACCTTACTTGTGGTGTAAGTAAATATTGTATTCACATCGATGCATATACATGCTGCTCAACACAACTGACACACTTTAATCATATGAATGAAAGCCATTAATTGAAAGATGTCTGTTGTTTATTACCATGCCCCACTCTCTTCAATGTCCCCGTCAGAATCGTCATCTCCTCCAGGTCCAGAGGGTGGTGGGGGGATCATCTTGGAGATGTTGTCCATCATTGACCCGCCTCCAAGGTTGTGATCTTCTTTCTTTTCCTTCTCTTCCCTTGCTAACTTATCTTTGCCGCTCAGAGCCTTTCTTCTACGACCAAGAGCTGCCGACAAATCCCCCAGCAAGTCTCCAGGAGATGAAATGGCCTTCTCTTCCTCCTTTTTAGCTTTTCTTTTGTGTTTTATGGTCTTGGCATTCTTGAGACCAGCCTTGGATGCTCCACCTAGAAGGCAATCAGAACAGAGTGACTAACCCCAATGGCATCCCCCCTCCATACTTTGCAATTCCAAACAGTACAGCTTGGCATTGACAGAGCTTAACTGGTAAAGTATGTCCATCAGCTACACTATGGGTTGTGTGAATACAGACGACAAGGTCTGGACTACCATGTCATGTCACTACTTTGTTGCTGGTTGTGAACTGCTCTAGACCAGATCAGAGTGAGACTGTAACATAGCATGGTACCCCCAACATTATAAATACAGAATTGAAGTGTGAGGTTGCCTGTTCATTGTCGTAGCTAAGCAAGTGGTCCTGAGTTCGATCCCCAGTGACAACCTAACATTAAGTTTACTTGGTGGCTGGGCTCTCCTGTTTCTCTGCCTTCTGTTCTTCTGTCTGTGATTTGTGGATTTAGACAATTATACTAATAGCAACCGTATTGAGCAGGTCAACAAACCAACACAATTTTTTTTCTTTTCTTTTTTCAAAGAATCTTTTTATCCATGGAATTTTGAGCAGCAGCAGTGGCAAAAAAACTAGATTACTACAAAGCTTGAACTAATCCTTGGAACTAATATCTCAACTACACTAGTCAGTTATAGCAGTAACTTACCAGCTTATGTAATCACCATTACATCATCAGTGTCTCTATCATAGCGGTACTTACCAGCTTTCCTAATGGCGTCCATGAGATTGGCCCTACCATCTTCTGGGTCAGGAGGAGGCACCGATGAACCTGCATCATCATCTGAGCTATCTCCAGACTGGTCATCTCCTATAGAAGGAAGAGGAGGGACTGCCACTGGAGGAGGGGGCGGAGGAGGCGGGACTCCCTCACTGGGAGGTGGAGGAGGCGGGGCACTGCTGCTTGGTGGTGGTAAAGGAACATCATTGGCACTGGCCGCTGGTGCACCTGGGTCAGCCACGTTAGGCAAGTCCGGCATGACGGAATTCGCGAGAGACGGTGCAATGGATGCTCCGACATCTGCTGAATAGAACACATCAGACGCCACGTACGGCAACTGTAACATCTCGGGGACCTCCAGGTCCTCAAGCTTTGGCATGATGGGCTGGTACATGATGCTGTCCTGCTGGGCACGCCCTAGTTCCTCTCCCTGAGTGATGGTGATGGGTGCATCCGCCAGCTCATTCTCCTCCTCCATGATCTTGTCCCTCGTCCTGGTCTTGGCACCCTGCAGGGGGTCCAGCATGACATACTTCTTGTAAGGGTTCTCGTCGGTGTTGAACAGAAGCAGCGAGCTGACAGACGGCAGGTAGCGAGGGAGACTACCCAGACCTTCTCCAGCCTCCGGATCTGACGTCTTGGATCTCTCTTTACCGTAAGCCTTTCGAAATGGAGCCACAGGAATGAGTTTATTCTTAGCCCGCAGAACATCATCCGTGACCTCCGGTAGAAGACTGTCTATCTGAGCCTTATTCTTACGTACCTAAAAAAAAATGGGAAGAAAAGAAGCTACTTCTCTCGACTTAGGTAACAAAAGGTGTGCAACTAACTAACAGTTCACTTCTCAGTACTCACCTTCTGCAGTCTAGGGTGGACATCTTTATATATGGTGCAGTAATCTGTGACCTTGTTGGGAGCTGGGTATTTGGGTGATGAAAAGACTCGTGCTGCCTTACTGCTGGCACTCCTCAGTCTCTCAATCTTAGCTTGAGCTGTGAATATTCTATTGTTGATTTCAGTCAGTTGATCTCGATTATCTGCAACCCTGATATATATTCAAACACACCTATGATACTACTTGGCCAGACAGGATAAAAGATACAGTAGCTATCTACACATTAGCTGACTAAGTGCCTACCTCAAAGTGATCCTGCTAAAAATGTCGTTTGCTACAGCATCCAAATATTCCAGAGCGTCAATTAGCTGGTGATAAGATTCTTCTTTCCTCAAGTCCGGGAGAATAACTGGGATATTGTAGGCCTGGGAACCCATCGCTCAGGATCCTACAGAATCACACTTGTTTTGTTTGAGGTCGCCAAGGTCATGTGAGGTGAGGGGGTGGGGCTTATGAATATTGTTAAATGCTTAGCGCGAGGTTTGATTTTCAGTGGTGAAGTTGAATGGAAACAAGATTTGTAACAAGTTTGTCGTCGCACAGACCAGCTAGTAGCAGCACACCTGTTGCAGTGGGTGTTTATAGTGGCCTACAGATAGTAGCTTACCCGTGTCACGTGCCTGGAAGCGAGCAGCGCGATGTAGAAATACTGCTGCACATTATCAAAGAAGGAAGGGTAAAGGAAAGAAAAGCCTACCATTACAATATTCCATTATAAATACTGCAATCAATAAAAGAAACACTGCAAGTATCCCTAAATGATGATCACTAATATAATATGTTCCCCAGGACCTTTGGTTGCCTGGTCACAACGAGGAGGTGCAAGCCTTACGTTTCTACCATGGTGCAGATGTCCCATTGAGCAAGACTCCATCGTGTACTTGTCTCTGCTCTGTGTCTCGGTCCTTGGTCTTGCTATGGCATGTTGAAAAAGTCTTGAACGGTAGGTTGGATTGAATGGTAGGTTGGATTGAATGGTAGGTTGGATTGGATGAGTACATGCAAATTAATCAAACTAGAGTTATAAGTGCTGAATACGATGTAAAGGACAGGGATTTCCTAGGCCATGTAGGGGAGCATATTGCCTTCCCCCCCTCTGAAAATTGAAAATTATTATGACCTTCATGGGGACATTTACCGCAAAATTTTCATTAATTGTGTTGATTTGGACCCCCCTCAAGTTTGGTTTTAGAAAATACTCTGGAAGTATCAATGGAAATGATGTGTCGGTGAGTACAAAGCAATATACCAGCAAGTCCTTCACCCTGTTCTAAACATCTTTGAAATACAAATAAATAGGACAGAAGAGTGGAAAATATTTACGTTCCCTTAATGAGCAGGTAATAGGAACCAATGAACAGATTTATCACGTTATGCACATACAATTAATCAGAAAGTGTTGAGTTCTAGAGATATTTTGTGAATGGATTGACAGGAGAGAGAAGTTGTTCAGTGGTTCTAGGAGGAGGAGATGACTGTGAGCACTCTGGTTCAGTTGTTCACTGTGTGGAGTTCTCTCAAGATGGCTGTCACATGGTAGTCTGCAGAGGCAACAAGGCCTTGGTCTACAACACACAGGTAATCAGACACACCTTACCAGACACACCTTACCAGACACACCTTACCAGACACACCTTACCAGACACACCTTACCAGACACACCTTACCAGACACACCTTACCAGACACACCTTACCAGACACACCTTACCAGACACACCTTACCAGACACACCTTACCAGACACACCTTACCAGACACACCTTACCAGACTCACTTTACCAGACTTGTTACATTATTCGGGGGGGGGGAGGAATGATAATGATGATATTAACCATAATGTTGAACTTGTGCTGTGTTGTGGTGAGTGAGCTAGAGGAAGGGTTGTGATCTGAATGCATTCATTTCTATAAGCATGAGCAGAGCTTACTGAGGTGCAATGGATTTGTGTTAAATACGCAGAGAAATTCCAGAGTTGCTCACACCTCTAGCTTTCTTGAAGCAGCAGTGTACAGTGTAGTTTATTGCAGTGTGGTGAAGTAAGATTTGATTTGCCAGTTAACGACATTTCGGAAGAGACGTTGTGCAGGGGCGTCGGAACTACTGCGGCCAGTGCGGCCATGGCCGCACCAATATTTAACAAATTAGGGGGCGTGTTTCTTACCGGGGCTTCCCTTACTAGATCTTGTGGTAGTTATCGGTATGGCTTCAAGCAGTTTGGCGGGGAGTAAATGGCCAGTATCGAGGCTTTGAAGATATGCCCCAGAGACTCCACATCAGCCTTGACCGTCCTTTAGCTTTCCAAAGCGATCTTTTGGAAAAACCAACGTAGTCCAAAGATCCTTCCAGCATTGTTGGTTTGCAAAATGGCCGTTTTTGCATTACCAGGAGTCTAATGATGTGTTTTTTTGCCACACATGCTTGAGAATGTTTAAAGAAAATAAAGCTAAGACTGCAACAAAAGCAGAGCAAGCATTTGTAAGTTTTGATTATTGTAGATTCAGTTTATTTTTTGTTTGCAAATCAAAATGTCTTATGTTTGCTTTTGTGTCTACTATCTATGTAGCTATGATATATTTTACTAATTAAATCATTTGCATTGTAACATAATTAAAATGGGCTTATACTTGATCGCTGGAGGAACATTAGTGGATTCCATTTTTTATTAGGTATGCAAAGGATATTCGAACTGGAAAGATGCCGCTGTTAGGATTCGTAATCATGAGCTTAGTGCTTGCCACTCTATTAATCATATTCAATATTTTAAGTAATGAGTGGGTGTGGCAAAGTGGGCGGGGTAAAGTGGGCGTGGTTTAGTAGCCGCACCAATCCAATTTGGCTTCCTACTCCCCTGTTGTGTCATTTGAACAGATACTTGTATGCTGCTGTGTTGAGTTGCTTCACTCACTCGCCTAATGAAGAATTGTACACGAGTAATAGCACACCCTCTGCAAACAGTCTCTATGTAGGTAGAGTCGCCCATTCCAGACACGCCTCAGAGTCCTAAGATAAGTCTTAAACATGGCAGTGCCTATGATTAGAGATGTGCCTATGATAGAGATATCTCTTACCTACCCATGAATTCCCAGGAGTGTCCATCTTATTGAGTTCACTGCATGAATATATCTTGTGTTTCTCTTCAGAGTCATGGCCTGGACACCACACTGGTGGGACACACTGGAGCTGTGCTATTGGCTGGTTTCATGTCCTCTCACCCACTCACCATCGCCACCCTCTCAGAGGACCACACATTCAAGGTTAGTGCTAATCACAACACAGAGACATGCTAGATACCACCTGTGTTAACTGTTTCTCTCTGTCCAGGTTTGGGATTTGGACAATTCTTCTCTTCTCTATCAATCTCACATCATTTCTTCCGCCTCCAGCTTCCTGTGCGGTGCTGTGGACCCAGCACAGCACCATCTGGCTACAGCCACAGCTGATGGCATGGTAAGCATTAATTTAAGACTGGAGAGTGAGCAACTTGGTCAATTCATAAAAACCTTATTTCATTTATAAAAGAAAAGTCTAAAGTATTTGTCAAAGAGTGAACTTGTTAATGTACTGCATGAATGAATACAAGTATTTGCTGGGCTAACTTGCTGGCAGAAATGAGTGAAGGGGACAGAGGTTATGGCATATGTAAGATTGTAAGAGTAGAGTCTATGCAAGACACATTCATATTAGGTGTAAGTTGTAAGTTTTAATTCTTTTTTTTTTTGCATTGCCTTATTAACCAGTTGACTGACTGCTAGCCTCATTTTTTTTTTCAACTGTAATTTTTATTATTTCACAATGCACCCAGTTAATTGCAATACTCATATTTTGGACTCTGAGCTTCTGAACGCCTCACTATATAATAATTTCAGGCAGACAAACACTCAACCTTTAAACATTCCAGTGGCTATATTAACCACAAAATACTGGTGCTCACTTTTTGATTTTTTTATTATTACAGGAAGCACTACGTCAGAGCAATGTACAACAAAAATAGGAACATTAAATTGGATAATCAATTTTTTTACAAATTGGAGAATTGCAGATCGAATACTGTGCACCATAATATGGCGTTTGACGGTAAAAGAGTTAAGGGTAGCTAACTGGAACACTCACACTCACTTCTGTACTCCTAGCTATTTACATTATGGGACAAAATTGAAGTTGTAAATTATTATTGTATTCATTTGTTAAATATTTTCTTTTTAGCTTCGAGTGTTTGATTTGAGTCCAGAAGGAAGCTACAGGTGTCTACTGACAGCAGACATTACCAGAGATGTCGACAGGCAGAGACCTCTCTCACAAGATTCTCTCACCCAGGACAGCAAAGTTATAGCTTCAAGCCACTCTCGTGCTCCTGTCTCACTCACTCGGGGAAGCACAGCAGAGGAACTTGTGGAGTGTGGCTCTACTGTGCAGGGAATGTTCTATGTCACTGACAATTCCACTACACGCAGCGACTCTGATGGAACCTTAGCTAGTTCAGTGAGGTAAATGTATTAATATATTGGGAAAGCGAGCAAGACACTCTCAGGAGTAACACTATCGACATTCTGTGATATTTACTTATTTATTTATTTTATTTGTTGTTTTTTTAATATATATTTATATGGTACATGTGATCCCTTTTGTTGCCTGCACCTCTACGTGTGTAAATTAGATAAAGCATTCTTCTTCTGGTGGGCGGAGATATCTAGCACAGATATTTTCAGCAGCTTTTAATTGACTTCTTGCTTGGGAACTGTTACCTTAACAAAGTGTATCGGACTATTATAGCCCTTTGTAAATACTACTGTACATCGGCAAGTGCATTTGATGACTCCAGTGTCATGTGGTGCTAAACACAAACAGAATGATCAAACAAAATAAACAGCACTGCTCTACCCAAACAGAGTTACTTGCCGTGCTGTGCACAGTCCTAGTTTAGTCAGTGAATTTGATGTTCTTTACTAGTTGGCGAGCGAGACACTATCAGGTAACTCAATTGAAAATCGGGGATATATGTTTATATATATGTTTGGACGTACGCAAGTCATTTTTGTACTTTGACCCTGGCATTTTTGTGTTAGTTCGGTGGTCGACCCCGTCTCAAACTTTACTAAACAGAATCCTCAGGTTTATCGATCATTACCCGTATCACCCTGGAAATTGAATTGTTTATCGTTTGGAATTCTTTTGTGTGTGCTGTTAAAACTTGAAGACATACCGGAGTTCCATTTCTATTCGAGTTTGTGGCGGTGGTAAGTCAATGTGCTCTTTGTCATAGTTATAGCTGTACGCAACAGTATTTACTTGAAAACTCATTGTCCACTAGACTAACCATGAAGGTAAGTCTTGTGTAGGTATGTCCAGTTGTGTGAAGGTATTGTGCGTTACAGCTACTACTTAGCTCAAGCATATCACAAAGATAATGTTCAAATAACGTGTATTTATTTATTATTTATTTTTCAATTCAAACAGTTGCAGCGAGGGGTTACTATGGCATTGAAATACCTTTACCGTAAACGTAATTTAAAAACTCAACCTTATTTTTAGTAGCTTTGAGTGTTGGAAGTTAAAATCAATCATATAACAATAGTGTAGTTTTGGGCTCACTCGCCATTTGTGCTCAAGCACACCACTAGTTATTGCTTGCAAGACTCATGATGATACATACAGTATTATTACTCTCCCTAGGAAACTTGTCGTGGAGTGTTCTTATTGGGTTTGAAATCCTTACAGTCTTGAAGGAAACATGATATTTTCTTTTTAATTGCCAAACAGTACTTGGCCAAATGCATAGAGCTTGAGTCCAGTGCTCACTCAAGTTCTAGTTTAGAGAAATGCATAGAACTTGAGTCCAGTGCTCACTCAAGCTCTAGTTTAGAGAAATGCATAGAGCTTGAGTCCAGTGCTCACTCAAGCTCTAGTTTAGAGAAATGCATAGTGCTTGAGTCCAGTGCTCACTCAAGCTCTAGTTTAGAGAAATGCATAGAGCTTGAGTCCAGTGCTCACTCAAGCTCTAGTTTAGAGAAATGCATAGTGCTTGAGTCCAGTGCTCACTCAAGCTCTAGTTTAGAGAAATGCATAGAGCTTGAGTCCAGTGCTCACTCAAGCTCTAGTTTAGAGAAATGCATAGTGCTTGAGTCCAGTGCTCACTCAAGCTCTAGTTTAGAGAGTCCTTAAAATAAAGCTGATATCTCTTACTCATCATTTGTGCTGAATCACACTGTTTACTTTACATCCCATGCTTTGCATTTCCCACTCTTCCTCTGGAGGTGCCCTAATGGATTCACCACGGGTCATCAAAGATGTTTTCTCTCCGGAATGATGGCCTCGTGCAGGACTTAGATAATACAATGTGAAGTTTTGTTGTTGAATCTATCCTGTTACATGGAATAGCTCCCTCTGCCACTACACGCCTAAATTGTATTTCCTTGCCATACTGTGCTCTTCAGATAGTCTTCAAGTATCTGTCCCTAGCAAGGTGCAGAAGTAAAGCATTGCATAGTAGTGAGATAATATTATTTGGAATGAAGAACCTTAGTCTGAAAATTTGTTTGAAGCTATAGACTTGATCACTTTGAACGATGATGATACCTAGTCTCGCGTTGCCGACCCTTTACCCTCTATTAATACGAAGGGGGGAGGGAAAGGGTCTGGTAACAGTAGTATCATAGACTTGTTCTATAGGAATTTAATTAAATTATCAGGAATTTAATAATAATGACGTAAAATGACGTTTATTATAACGATCTGCACCACTCTGAAAGGCGATGGAGGTAAACCGCGAATTCTGTTTAGGCTGTGGGGAAGACCTACAAGTGTCCAGGGAAAGAAGGAAGCTAGGTTCTGATTCTGTTTCAGGTTCTGGATCTAGAGAGAGTGTTTTTGCAGAGTGGAAAATTCTGATAAGTAATGAAGTACAGGTTCAAGGCATTCCTTACTATCAGGTATTCAGAGACCAAGAAAATCCAGGCAAAATGTGTAAGAAATGTTTTCGTAATTTTAAAAAATTATGCAAGATTTCTAGTCAGCTTAGAGCAAACTTAGCTTTGCCTGTTGAGAAACTATGTCCTGTAATAACTTGCTCCAGAAACTTGGCCAGCAGTAGTAGTGGTATTACTTCCGATTCCACTCCAACAAGGAAGAGAAGATGTTATCGTCCCAATTTTCTAAAATTGGTTTCGCCTGAAACAACTGGACAGGGCTCTGGATCACCCACAGTTGTAGTAAATATGAAGTTATATATATATATATATATAAATATGTATATTAAATATTTTTTTATGAATGTTAGGTTGACATAGCATACCAATCAGCTACAAAGCATTATCCCTTACTGACACCACGCCGCAGGCATATGGGGAAATGTATTGCATGAGGAAGTAAGAAGGCATTAGTAGAGGAGTGCTTCAATGATAATATAACACGAAGCTATATTTTTGACAAAATTGGACGTTTGCTTCGCGAAGATATTAGAAATATGTGTTCTGATACTGTGTGTTCTGTTTTACGTAATCGAAATACCAAGAGTTTAAAGGAATTTCGATGGAGCTCAGTCATGGAAGAAATGCAAACACATGCACCATACTTAGTCAATATATTTCTTGCCTGTACAAAGACTAAAGTTCCTAGAAATAACAGGGTGCCAACGGTTTGCTTATGTGCAGCAATTCTTTTTAAGTTTTGATACTTGAGAATGAACGTTGTCCAGAAAATAATCACTTTGATTCTGTACAATGGGCACTTTTTTTTAGTTCAGGAAGAAGGAATTATGCCCTTGAAAGCTTACATTTTTTGGTTCAACATGCCTTTACACTGTCACCACGATCAAATAATGGATATTTTTGATGCTGAAACAACTGTTGGGAACACATCTGGGAATCATAGAATTGCTAGTATGGATACTGACCTTTCCTTACTACTCAAGGAACTTTCAACATCATTTAAAGAAATTCCAGGTAGAGCTCACTTTTCTTTTCCTAAGCCACGTCATCCACTCTATGAAAAGAGTTTTGATGCAATCAAAGCATACATTGTTGATCGCGTTAGTTTTTGATTGATTTGTACTGACTTGTTTCTTGTGGTATCATCATATGATTAAATAAAAGTAAATGGTACACATCTCTCTGAACAAAAGCCACAATCACATTTTTTAGCACATATATCACAACACAAACACAGTGAACCTAAATGAATGTTTTCGTAGTTTTGTATGTCATGAAATAAACAGTCTCTTCTGCAAATATTTGCATTTTGTTGGTAATCTCTCATTCCCTTGCAAGTAGGCATTCCATGCTTCTTTTTTAAAAGAAGAGCAAGAGCAGCATTGCCATCTCTTCCAGCTCATCCACTTTCCTGGATGTATGACTCGGTATCCACTGGTGCTCCAAGATGGATCACCTGCCGAACATCAGGGCAGTCCACTCCTAATCCGAATGCTACAGTAGCACATACAATTCTGAGCGGCGCAGTGGTGGATTTAAATGATGCCAGAATTTCATCTTTAACCTCTTGATCAGTGCAACTGGTATACATTTCAACTAATCTGAACCTTGATAGATCAGGAGAATCAGCTGGTTCTGTAAAGTTCTCGCCAAGTCCCTCCTTAAAGTATATATATAAATCAGCACATTCTTCCAGCCGTAAACAATAAATAATGATACGAGGCATCTGGGTTTCTCTTGCTTCAATCTAGACAAAATAGGTTTAAATGTTTCTGGTATTGTAGAAAATGATGACACAGAATACATTAAATTAGGCTTATTTGGTGACATAGCAACTGTAATTGGTGTGCGCATTCCCAATATCCTAGCCACACTTAACATTAAAGTATTAGTTGCTGTTGCAGTAAGAGCCATAATATGTACTCCTTCAGGAATAATACTCCGAATCTCTCCTATTCGAAGAAGACAACTTCGAAATGTCTCTCCCCTATAAGTGTAATAAAAAAATCCAGTAACTCATTTTGTATTAAAAAAAACAAAAAACTTACCATTTCTTCACACAGTGTGCTTCATCAACAATAAAAGCTTTGAGCCTCCTGACATACAGGTCGGTTTGCAATAAACGCCTCCATCTTTTGCTTTCAAGTAGCAACTCTGCAGTAAAAAAAAACTAGGACAAAAGCTCCTTTTTTTACTCCCTCTTTTGTTTCCTCAGTAGCATTTCCATGAATTGCGGCAGTATGGTGTCCTTTGGATGATAGCCCTTTCACCTGTGAAATGGAATTACTTTCAAATAGACCTAATTGCTAGATCTAGCTAGAAGTAAATACTTTGCTCAATACATTCATGAAATTGTTATAAACGTACTTGGTCATCCATAATAGCCGTCAGAGGAGTTACCACCACTACTATTGGAGGTTCAGCTGGCTGTAGCAGTGAGTCCAGCAGGTCAGGAAGAATACTTTTTCCATAGCCAGTTGGAAGGACTCCAAAAACATCATTCCCTTCCACAAAAGCAAGAATCACTTGCAATTGATGTTCCTTCAACTTCCTGTACCCCAACTTTCCAGCTGAACATGATGCTAGCGCTTTCAGTTCGGCATTAGACTCCATTCTATACTCCTTCTTCCACCATGGGCAGTGTGCTTACGTTGCACAAAATGACGTCATTTATCCACCCACGAGGGATTCTAAGTAATTAACCGCCGCCACTACTGGCGGCTCGAACAAGTCTATACTACTGTTACCAGACCCTTTCCCTCCCCCTACCGTATTAATAGAGGGTAAAGGGTCGGCAACGCCAGACTAGATGATACCAACAAGGTGAACTTGGCAAGTGTACAGTGCTTCCAACTTAATTGAAACTACTGTATAGACCCTGACTACAGTCATTTAACATACACATACCTTTTCTTCACCATCCCAATAATGTTTGCAATAGTAAAACTGCCTGTTTAGAGAATGGAAAATGGAGAACAGCACTTTTCTCATTCACTCTAATATATTTTACGCCATTTTTGAAATTTTGCGATAGTTCGTCATTAAACGTAGCCAGTTAACGAGCTAAGGTCGAACGGTTATTTCCCTGAGCGGTAAGACGGGACTTTCCCTAACTGCAATCTGCTGTATGGATTCTCATCGTTCTACTAGCAGCAGTAAGCGAAGTCGAAATCAGTCAGAATTGTTGGCTGGTATTACTAACCTGGTTATCCAAGAGGTCCTGAAGTAAAGCTGAAGGAGTTTAATACTCCCAAGGCTCCCAGCATTCGGTATTCTGACAACATCAGGGTGATGCATTTGGAGTCCTACGGGTTGTGCAGCTCCAGACGGCAGCTAAAACGCTGGCAGTGATAAGCAGTAGCGCCGTAAAACTTGATACCTAGGGGGCCTGAGATACAACCGTAGCTAAATCAGCCATACCCGTGCAACAATTAAGCGGTAAACTGGCGCCCTCGTGCCTTTATGACACAAATACGCATGCGCTGTTTTGTGACGTCGCGTTTACGTGTACTAAAGGGGGCCCACAACCCGCTCTAAACGTCATCATTTGATGACCCTTACCGTGTGTAAAAATATTTTGGTGAAAAACAGCCACAACTCACTTAATTTTCAAGGTATAGCTACCAAAGTTATACATAATAATTTTAAGGCTATTTTACATCATGTGTCAAATTTTTAGAGATATAACTCAATAAATTCAAAAATCCTGGCTTAAACACTTTTTTTCTTAAAATTTAAAATATTTCGAGATTCAAATTTCGTGTGCCCACAAAATCAGGCTCATATGAAACTTCAGGTATTAAAGTATCAGTATACCAAGTTATAGAGATAAGGAAAAATAATTTCTTTTTTTTTCAGCTTAAACACTTCCAAATTCACTGTCTTGAAGCTCCCAGTTCCATCACCTATAACCACAAAAATAACCACAAACCCACAAAATTGTTTTGTCTGTATGTTAATATGACGTTAATGTATAATAATACAATTTTTTTGCTTTCTATTACACATACTTGAGAAATTATAGCAGAATTAGCAACCTTAACCAAAAAGCTAAAA
>WLWD01001941.1_pt1 | contig 83497 bp, 44 predicted proteins | sample 6712731 | NCBI WGS metagenome assembly WLWD01 (sample SAMN12718690, study PRJNA576275) | sponge metagenome | isolation source: marine sponge | host: Mycale hentscheli | place: New Zealand: South Island, Marlborough, Capsize Point | collected 2014-11-01
TAAGCCCTACTCACCAGCATTTACTTAAAAATTCATTGTCCACTAGACAAACTACGAAGGTAAGTCTTGCGTAGGTATGTTCAGTTGTGTGAAAGTATTGTGCGTTACAACTACTATTAAGAACATCACAAAGAAAATTTTAAATAAGGTGACTTGATTTTGTTGTTTCTTTTTCAATTCAAACAGTTGCGGGGAGCAGATACTATGGAATTGAAACCCCTTTACCGCATTAACTTAATTTAAAAACTCAACTTTATTTTAGTAGCTTGAGTGTTAGTTGTTAAAATCAATCATTTAACAATAGTGTAGTTTAAGGCTCGCTCGCCATTTGTGCTCAGCCACCATAGGTTAGTTATTTATTTATATATTGTACATGCTCTTGCGAAAACCAGGCATTTCGGGCAAAACTTTAAATGAGTAATAGCTCAGAACTAAGTCATCGCAAAAATTCTTTCTTTCTCCTATTTTTGTTTTTTGCAGAATTAGTCTTAGTGACCCTTACTCTAAGTCTATGCCAAATTTCAAATGTCAAAACAACTTAAAAGACCTCAAGCGTGCTGTGGAAAGACAAGCCACGTTTTATTCTCTCTCGTTCTCGAAGTACAATAAACGGGGAATGGGTGGAGTTTCAAACAAGCAGCTAAAAAAAACGGCAGAGCTTTGAGACTATTGTATGCAATCTACAGCTTACCTCTGGCTGAAAGTTTACTCCTACATCGAGTAGAGTAGCCAAGGATTCCGACAAGACAGGCTCCGAGACGCTCTGAAAGCTAAAAAGAACTCTACGCAAAACTTCGTTAGTTGCCGTTAAAAAAAGCGCTGCAACAATTTACTTGTGCTTCTGGGTGATAGCCGTTAAGTATACGGAAACGTTAATTATACCGGAAGTGGAAATTCAATTTATGTTTTCACGATTTCTAGTTCAATTGCTTTGCTGAATACATCCCAGTTCAACTGCCAGTTTCTGTGCGAGTCAAAGGTTTTACCCTCCAGTATTTTAGCACTAAGTTGAGATAAATTGTAGCTTTTTATTAACATAAAAAACTCATTTTTTTTGGTTTGCCAGAAATGCCTGGTTTTCCCAGAGCCTGTCACATGTTTGGACGTATGTATGTCATTTTGTACTTTGACCCTCCGTATTTTTGTGTTCGCTCGGCGTTCGACCCCGTCCCAAACTTCACTAAACAGAATCCTCTGGTTTTGCGACCATTACCCGTATCACCTTAGAAATTGAATTGTTTACGGCTTTGAATTGTTTTGCGGGTGCAGTTAAAACTCAAAATCTTATGTGAGCTCCATTTCTATTCGAGTTAGTGGCGGTGGTAATTCTCGTCTCTTTGTCACAGTTATAATCCCTACTCCAAACAACAGGCATTTAACCTTGACAATCATGTCCACAGACGAACCACAAGGTTAATCTGGCGTAGGTATGTTCAGTAGTGGTGAAAGTATTGTGTGCGTTACACTACGGTACTAGTAGAATTTATCACGAGAAATTTGAATAACGTGACTTTGTTTTTTGCTTCTTTTTCATCAAACAGTTGATGGAGTGGGTTACGATGGCATTGATCCCTTTATGCGGAATTTAACAACTCGACTTATTTTAGTAGTTTAATCACATAGTGTAGTTTAATGCTCGCGTCTCTCCATTGTTGCTCAAAGCACAACCACTAGTTTTTATATTTGTATATATGTATGGACGTACGTATGTCATTTTGTACTTTGACCCTCGCGTTTTTGTGTTAGTTATGTGGTCGACCCCGTCCCAAATTGCACTAAACAGAATCCTCTTGTTTATCGATCAGTACCCGTATCACCCTAGAAATTGAATTGTTTACCGTTTTGAATTCTTTTGCGGGTGCAGTTAAAACTTGAAAACTTAAGGGACTTCCATTTCTATTCGAGTTAGTGGCGGTGGTAAGCCAATGCTCTCTTTGTCAGGGTTATAAGCCGTGCGCAACTGTAGTATTTACTTAAAAATGCATTGTCCACTAGACTAACCACGAAGGTAAGTCTTGTGTAGGTGTACAACAGCATTTACTGGAAAATTCATTGTCCACTCCATTTTACCCGTTTAAGTTGTGTTTGATTTCTAGCCTAATCTTAAGTCTTACATAGGAGAAGATACTAATTAATTTTCTGGCTGGTGTGAGTTATCTTGGTTAATGCGCTATTTGTCATAGTTAACCCTACTCAACAGTATTGTTCTGACCTGAAAATTCATTGTCCAATAGCCAAATCACTGAAGAAAGTAAGTCTTGTGTTGGTATATCAAGTGAACAAGTGTATGTGAAGGTGCCCTGTGTTACAAGGACTGCTTAGCTAATGAAAAATCTTTACCTTTATTGACAGGTTAGGTTTTTGTCTCTGACCTATCTGATTTTTTGCCTACACAGTTACGTCTTGTGTACTTATTGAGTCCAATTTCTAACTGATAGCATTCAAATGGCAAATTTACATTTGGTCCTATATTGAAGAGAACCATTGTAGACTTGTTCAAGGTGTGGCCACTTTTAAAACCATGGAGGGCGCTATGCCCATAACCACAAACTTCTGAGTTTTGAGCTAGCTAGATAGCCATCACATAACTCTTCATGATAATACAAAGATTACACATTTTAAAGCATATATTATATATTTATAATTGGTTAAAATATATATTTTAAGTGGTTAATATGGAGTTAAGATATATAAGTTAATATGGACAGTTAAGATAAATAAGTTATTTAAATACAATAATGTATTTGCTCTTCTGCTGATGGTGGTATTGCTGCTGTCTACAAAAAAAAGTGCATCATATCAAACAGCTACAGGTTAAACCATGATGACTTACCTATTTCTTTTTCTTCTTCTTCTTTTTTTCTGTATTAAAATGAAGTAAATTATGAGAATTTTAATACTATATAGCTATCTACTCACTTTATTATTTAAAACTTTTTTTATTTCCTGAGCCACTGGGGGCTCAGTCTTCTCTTCCTTTTGTCTTTGTCTTCCATTCTAACACAATTATATCACAACTGATACAATTCTTCTCCTAAATAATTTACTCACTTGTTCTTCCATAGGCTCTGGTTCCATTGTTAAAGCAGGTGACAAATCTAACCGCTAAGTAGCTACTGATCATGCGCAAACTACACAAAACCGATGGTAGTCGCGCCGAGAACATTTCTCCCGCCATTTACTCTTTGCACGTACTGCGCAGCTATTTTTCTGAGTTGTATAAAAACCAAATAAACTGAGCACCCGCGTTATTGCTACCTGGATACGAGATTCCTACAGCAATTGTGGTGTGGATTAGGCGAAAACTAAGGCTAAGTTCTATAATTTGTGTGGCTGTGTTTCATTTATTTTATTCTTATTTTCTTTTACTTGTCAAGGTTTTGTGCTTTATAACTAATGGAGCTCGATAATCCCAACCTGAAAAAGGAAAGTGCGAATGAAAAACGGGCTCGCCTTGACAAAAAAAAACAGAGGGCACAAGAACTGAGGAGGGCTGAAACCGAACAAGAAAGGCAAGCCCGCCTTAAAAAAAGAAATGAAAAGGACAGGGCTAAAGGCAAAGCAGAAAGTCCTCTAGAAACTGAGCAAAGACGAAAAAACAGAAAAATTGATGAAACAAATGAATCCGAAGTGCACAAAGAAGTTAGATTAGAGCATAAGAGGAGCAAACTAGCACAAGAATCCCTTGATAGAAGAGTTGCTAGATTAAATGAAATGAGAATTCAGCAAAAACATAGACTAGCAGTTGAGAGCCAAGAGAATCGATCTGCTAGGCTACAAAATATGAGTATCTTGCAAAAAGAACATTTAGCCAATGAAACCGGAGATGACAGGGCTGCTCGGCTGGAACGCCTGAGTGTTCTTAAAGATGAACGCTTAGCCAAGGAAACACAAGAAGAGAAAGCTGCTAGACTAAAGTATCAAAGCACTCTTCAGGAAGAAAAAATAGCAAACGAAACTGTACACAAACGGGCTGCTCGACTGAAACATCAGAACAATTTGCAGGAAAAAAAAATGGCTAAAGAAACATCAGATGAACGGGCTGCTCGACTGAAACATCAGAACAATTTGCAGGAAAAAAAACTGGCTAAAGAAACATCAGATGAACGGGCTGCTCGACTGAAACATCAGAACAATTTGCAGGAAAAAAAACTGGCTAAAGAAACATCAGATGAACGAGCTGTTCGACTGAAGCGTCAATGTGCTTATAAAGAAAATGCTTTGGCCAATGAAACTCCAAAACAAAAATCTGCTAGACTTCAAAACATGAGTGTCTATAAACGACAATTTGCTCAAGATGCAGTATTAAAAGTTGTCAATGCTGAACATTTACATAATAATGAAACTGCTCCTCTAATTCATCAAGCCATTCTTAAAGATAAAGTTGTGAAAGAGAAGATGGACAAGTTTCATCACGAAATGTCTTCAATCAAGTCAACAATATGTATTGTATGCTCAGAAAAATTTCCTGGCACTAAAATGGCATCACTGTCAACTACATGTATACGATGTTATCGAGACAAAGCAAACCCAAAACTTTATTCCTCTGAAAACAATATGAATCCTGGAGCAGTGCCCAATGAATTACAGGTTTGTGACATAAATTTGAATTTTCTATTGTATTACAGAACTAACCCGTTGAAATCACTTTAATAATAAACATTGCATAATATAAATGCATCCTCACATTATACACATTTTATAGTTATTCCATCCATGTAACTGTATCTGAGTAAATTTAAATTACATTAAAGCAATAAAAGCATTCTAATAAGCTGTGAAGCATAATTATTAAATATATATATTATATTGATCTATTGATATATAACTGAGTACCATAAAATAATGTTTATATGTTTATATTTATATTCAAAATTAAGGGGTTGTCACAAGCAGAGGAAATGTTGATCTCGACTGTTATGCCACTAATGTCCATCTATCGACTACCCCATGGTCAGTATGGATACAAAGGCCATGTAATCAACCTGCCACAGGATGTCACTTCTTTTGCGTCCAGCCTTCCAAGAAACACAAAAAATCTTGATGTGTTGATCGTGAGGAAACATGGCTCAGATAATACTCACAAGGACTTTAGAGTGAGACGCTCAGTTGTCCTACATGCTCTCCTGTGGCTAAAACAGCACAACAAGTATTATCGTGATGTGACAATTGATATGGAAGAAGTTAAGCAGCTCCCTATTGATGGAAATCTTTCCAATATTACCACTATTGAAGATGCATCCATCAAAATTGAAGACAAAAGCCAGCAACAAGAGGAAAATGATGAAAGTAATCAAGAATTGGGATCCTTTGTTCAAATTACTGTGCAAAAGGGCACAGAAGAAGAGACTGTCAAGAAGTCCATAAATGAGCGACAAAAACCGCATCCAGACAATATAATTCCATGGCCGTCTCGAGGGGACACTCCAATAAACGAGTTTGTCACCGAAGGATACATCTCCTGTGCCTTCCCTACATTGTTTCCCACTGGTAATGGTGATTTTTTGGCTCCAAGACAGCGTACTGTAACGGTGGGGAATTACTTCAAGCATTTGATGCGTTATGAAGATGGCAGGTTTGCCAAACATCCTCGTTTTCGATATTTTGCTCTCAACACCGAAATGAGATGGCGTGCTCTCCAAACTGGTAATATTTACATAAAGCAACACCCAAAAGATGCACGTCTGTCTTTGGAAGACTTGAAGGAAATGATCAGTAGTGGAGGGAAAGAGCTCAGCAAGCGAGTACTACATTATGCCACCAGCTTACGTGGAACTAAGCAATTTTGGTTCAAGCAGCGAAGTAGGCTCATTTCCATGATTGACTGTCTCGGTATGCCCACTGTATTTTTCACTCATAGTGCCGCTGACAATCAGTGGCCTGAGCTGGCTCGTTTGATTGCTGAAAATCCAGATGAAAGTTCCAGCCGCAGCTCTGCAGTCAATAACAACCCGGCCATTGCTGATTGGTTCTTCTATGAACGAATTAGCAAGTTCATGAAAACATTTTATGTGGATGTTCTTGGAGCCACAGATTACTGGTTCAGATTCGAGTGGCAGCACAGGGGATCTCCTCATGTACATGGTGTAGCTTGGCTGCACAATACACCAGACATTGAGAAACTATTGTCATCTGATGACAGTGCTGAATTGTTGGATGCTGCTGAGAGGATTACTGCATATGTTGATGGCCTGGTTAGTACAATGAACCCAGGAATTCCTGCTGATGGGAACAACATAATCAATTCTATTCCCTTACCTAAGATTAAACCGCATGTGTGCAACCAACAATACCAAGGCATAAATAACTTGGAAATGACCTGGTTGATTTAGTTGCTACTTGCCAACGGCACACAAGATGCTCAACATCATATTGCTTGAAGCGTAAGAGAGGCAAGCAGGAGTGCAGGTTCAGCTACCCCAAACCATTACAGCAAGTGACTACTATCACCACACAAGAGGGTGAACCTGTAGTGCTGACTTCCAGAAATGACAATTTGTTGAATGCCTACAACCCAGTACAATTGTCAGCTTGGAGAGCCAATGTTGATATGCAGTACATTGTGTCCAGAAACAAAGTCATCAAGTATGTGGCAAAATATGCTACCAAATCTGAGCTTCGTTCAAAAGGTCTGCAAGAAGTATACAGTACAATCATGAAAAGCATCAAAGAGGATGCCACACCACTCAAAGTAGTGCAAAAGCTATTAACAAGCACTATTGGAGAGAGAGATTTTTCTGCACAGGAGACATGTCATCTTCTTTTGATGCTGCCCTTGTTTAGAGCTTCTCGAGATTTCGTTGTTCTTAGTCTTGATGGTTCTCGACAGGTGACCGAAACATTTGAAGAAGACAAGTCTGTGACTGTGGACTCCCAACTGGACCACTATTGTGCTCGTCCTGATGTCCCAGAGTTTAGAGAAGTGTCCCTGCTGAAATTTGTTCAGAAGTACAGAATCCCCAAGAAAATTGGCAGTGCACTGGTGCCAAGGAACAAAGATGTAATAGTGATACCACGTCCTTATTGCTCACCAGATCCACAAGGACCACAATATGAGCAATATTCAAAGCAGAAACTCATGCTTCACAAGCCTTTTGTTCAACTGGATGAGCTACTTGGAGGATGTGACACATATGCAGCTGCTTATGCTACTTTTCTTCAGTCTGGTAATGTGCCAAAGTCTCTTGCTGATGATATTCACAGGCTAGAAATGGCACAGGCAGAAGATCAACAGACTGTTGATGAAGAGGTGACTATTATATATTTTCAAACAATTCATTTTTTATTCATTTATATGTATTCTTTTTGCAGGCCTGTGATAACGATGACAATGATGATCAAAACAAGAACACTGTATTGGATTGGATGCAGCTCTGTTATCATCACACAGAATTTGAGCAAGTTGCTTCTACTTGTGAAGTCGACTGGTCTGCTGCTGGAAAAAAGTATGACAACTTGCAGGAAATGCCTTCCTTTATTGCACAGCACAAACAGCATTTTGTCTACTCTGCATATGAAACTGAGGCTGAAGCACAAAATTTGAAAGGAAAGCAGAGTGAAGCTTACCAAATAGTATTCAATCACTACCATGGCAAACTGTGTGGGTCACCTCTAAGGATGATCATCTCTGGCACAGCAGGAACTGGAAAGTCATATTTGATAAAGTGCTTGAAGAAATTGTTGGGCGATTGCCTTCGTGTGACAGCTCCAACTGGAGTGGCAGCTTACAATGTAGATGGCTATACGCTTCATTCGCTTCTCAGCATTCCTGTCACTGGAGACTTTAAGGACTTGGAGGGACAGCGTCTCAGTGCTCTTCAAGGATCACTTTGTGGCGTTAGGTACTTGATAATTGATGAAATGTCAATGGTTGGCCGAAAACTATTTGGTCAGGTAGACAGAAGACTTCGCCAGGCATTCCCTCAAAGGTATCTGTTTATTGTTACTCGTAACTCAACTGTGTTTCATGTTGTTTTTTTAATGAAAAAAATCTAGATCTCATGAGGTACTGGGTGGATGTTCCTGTCTACTGACTGGAGACTGGGGTCAACTACCACCAGTGATGGACTTGCCACTGTACACTACAGCAACAAAATCTGAACTGTCTGACCTTGGCAGTGCTAATTATCGTCTCTTTGATTGTGGTATTGTTTTGAAACAAGTACTCAGGCAAGAAAGCCTAGACTTTAAAGAGTTACTCATGCGTCTCAGAAATGGTGAAATTACTTTGGATGACTGGAAAGTTCTGATGAAACAGACTCCAGCTGCAGTAGGAAATGCCAGCACATTTCAGGAAGCTCTACATCTTTTTCCAACTGCTGCAGCAGTGGCTGAGTACAATGTTGAAAAATTGCGAACAAATTCTCAGCCAGTAGCAAGAATTGAAGCCATCCATTCTGGTCCTAGAGCTAGCAGAATTCCTGCAAGTGATGCTGGTGGATTGGAACCAGTTATTTTTTTAGCATGCAAGGCACGTGTAATGCTGACTGCTAATCTGTGGGTTCAAGTTGGACTGGTTAATGGAGCACTTGGTACAGTTGTGTCAATTTGCTACGATGGTGCAGATCAATCACCACCAAGTTTACCAGTAGCAGTGACAGTAAAGTTTGATTTCTACACTGGTCCTACTCTGGCAGATGGCACTGTTCCAATAGTTCCACTACGCCGCACATGGTTGTCCTCTACCTACCCATGCTCGAGACTCCAGCTTCCCCTAAAATTGGCCTGGGCAGTTACAATTCACAAGTCCCAAGGTATGACATTAGACAAAGTTGTCATTGATGTGGGGAAGAAAGAATTCTCGGCTGGACTGACTTTTGTGGCATGCTCACGTGTGCGGCATGTAAAAGATCTGCTTTTCAATCCTCCGTTTGCTTTTCAACGTGTAGTACATCTAGCCAGCAGCAGACGTCATAAGGAAAGACTCAATGAAGACCTCAGATTAGAGAAACTCAGCAATAGTTTAGGCTCACAAACAACACTGTCAGTCAAGTCTGAGTCGTGCACAGATCACAGAATTAGCGAGGAGGCAGAAGAAGCAGAAACAGCAACAAATGTGCCCCATATTCCAATTCCATCATCAGGGGAAGCACATGATGCCTGCTGTAATGGAGACTGCAAAAATGTATCGCTAATGAACCACCTCTTCCGGTCGAAAGAAAAAAGAGTCTCACTGATGATGTTGTTGTCACTAGCGTTGAAACTCATACTCACCAATTCCACTATAACCCTGTCAATGAAGAGTGGCAGCGTGCACAATGTGAAAGACTTGGATTGCAGTACTGTGGACCAAATGGAGTCACACCTGGTGGTTCTAATGTCCCACTAACACGTCCGACCAATTTCAAGAGGATAGTTGGCGATGGAAATTGCCTATTTCGATCCTTTTCTTTGATTCTTACAGGATCGGAAGAGCAGCACTTAGCTATACGAGGTGCTATCGTACAGCACATGAGAACAATTGGTGATGCGATATGGCCACATCAGATTGCTCCTCTTCTGAGACAGATTCAAAATCTTGGAGAAGTGCACCTTGTTGGCTCAGTTTATACAGATACAGAATGGGAGCTGGGAATTGAGCAGTATATTGCAGCAACCAGGATGAATCAAAACAGGGCATGGGGATCGGAGGTTGAAGTCATGGCATTGGCACACCTTCTGGATACCCCAATATACAGTTATGATACCGTGAGTGGTTGGAATCTATATATCCCAGGTATGGTGCATGGTACATTTAATTTCAGTCATACAGATACACATCAAATGGCTATGTATGTGCACCATGCTGTTAACCACTATGATGTGGTCAATTCAGTGCAGTAATTGGTTAAATTTGGCAAAATTTAATAGTGGTCACATCAAATGCATAGCGCACAGGCTTTGTAATTGTTGTCTTTCTTGCTGTAAAGCGGGAATTGTCTTTATGGTAGTAGTTTGAGTTGACTTTATTAGGAGACACCAAAATTAGCATTCTTGGACTCATGTACTGATTTCACAATGTGTGGGCTGTAATAATGTGGAGCCCTGAGCTCTTTGTGTGCCTCTGCAAAGACGACCTCCAGGAATGCATTTTTTGCTGGGATTTCCGGTGTTTCCTGAGCTCACTAACTGGGTGGCAGGGAGTCCCAGTAATCACAAAGTGTCGTCTATGTCCACACATTTCGGTACAGTTTGCCATCCAAACAGTCCTCAAATTATTTGTCCATTTAGAACCTAGCTTGTGTGCCAGTATAAATAACTGGGTATTTTAAGCTGGAGGTCCTAAGTTATTTTTCATCAACTATATCAACTAAACGTCATATTTTATGCTCATCAAATTTATACTCAAGTTCTTAAAAATTTCAATGTCAAGTATTGAACTCAAGTCTTATAAATTTTGAATATTTTTATAGTCAAATTCTTATACTCGAGTGCTTCAAGTTTACACCTGCGTAAAGAAAGATTTTTAACTGCAGCAAGCTGCTGACAAAATGTACACCTTATTTGCTTTAACTTTTAGTATTAACTTTCTTCTTTCTGAAGCATTTTTTGTATCACAAAATATATTATTAAACATTTTCACAAATAATAATAATAATGATCTTACATTCATTAAAATTTTCTAAAAAGGACCCAAAGTAAATATCAGTGCATTTGAAAATGTGACTACTATGGTCCCCGCTGAAATATTCAGAGGGAGGCAATCATCTGTCGAAGATGAGTACAGATGATTGTCCATATCTATCATATGTCACATCCAAAATTACCAACTTTTAAAAGACGTGAAATTGTGTGCAGCAATAGTAAATAACACATATGCAATACATTCTTGGAATAGTATACAGTATCAACTGACAGATTGTCTATCTGGTTTATACAAAACTTTGAAATGGTTGTGTAGACAACCTGCTGGGCATGCGCATGGATGGTTCGTGGGACAGAACTAAAGAATGACGTGAGGGTGTGCGTGATGAAGGGAATGAAGTGTTCGTACGGGATAATAATGTTTGCGGGGTGACTGGTAAGGGTTGTTACGGGAAATGTGGTGGGTGGTACCGCCACAGTTGGTAACTTTGTATGTGTGTATGGTTATGGTATGCTGATGAGCTCAAAAAAGAGCGAAACAATCATTTCCCCCCCTAGAATTATCATACAGTGTACTCATTTTAAATTGCATTTTCTCTAATTGGCATTATTTCATTGTATTTTCAGCTAGGCCAGCTCGCTCGCCATTTGCGCTATTCGAGCGCACCACTAGTACAGGTGGATAATGCAAAATCGGGTATATGTTATATGTATGTATGGATGGATGGTACGTATGCTCTTTAAACGCGCGCGCCGGGAACTATTTTCTCCAAAAAAACACGGCTTTTTAGGCTTGACTCCAGTTTATTCTGAAACTACAGCATTAAGCACACCTTACTTTATACTTAAGTTCCGTGTGAGAAAATTCCGGAGAAAATGCTTGTTTTTCAAGAAACAAAAAGTTGATTCGACGGGTTACTATGGCATTGTAGACTCTTTACCAGATTTAAATTCAAAACTTCGCCTTTTTTCCGGCAAAGTGCGTCTTGTTAGTTGTCGAGAGCCACATGTAGTCAGTACTAAGAGAGCTATCACTACTTCTGAAAAGCGCATGTAAGCACATAAAGTATTAATGCTTAAGGAAGCTACTACTACTCGAGGGATGCTGAGGTAAGTACAAATTCCATATTGTTAGCTAAATATGCAAAAATAACTCTGGCCTTTCTTTTTTATAGCTAAGAGCTTGTTGTTAACAGTGACTGGTAAATTCAAATAATCAGAATGACTCAAATTTGGTACTACAAAAGTTACCACTGCTCAAGAAAATGAGGTAAGAAAGTAATTTTGTATTTGTGTGCTAAAATTGATTGTCTTTTGTTTTTGTAGGTGAGAGCTTGTTGTCAAGAATTCAAGGTAATTCAGATGGTCAAAGTAACTTCAATTTGATACTACAGAAGTTATCAATACTCAAGATTGAGGTAAGTAGTAATTCCATATTCGTTGGCTAAAATTACAAATAATAACACTGGTTTATGTTTTATCGTAGCTGAGAGCTTGTTCAAGAGTTACTGGTGATTGAGATTATCAGAATGGCAGATGTTTGATACTACAAAAGTTACCATTAATCAGGTAAGAGAGTGATTTTGTATTTGTTTGCTGAAATAAAAGGTCATAACTGCTATTATAGTGTTTGCATGAACTAAGCTAGAACATAGTAACAATACTTAATTTTATGTTACCTAACTATCAGGCTCGCTCGCCATTTGTGCTCAAGCACACCACTAGTTGTATATATGTTTGGACGTACGTATGTCATTTTGTACTTTGACCCTCATGTTTTTGTGTTAGTCATGTGGTCGATCCCGTCCCAAATTGCACTAAACAGAATCCTCTGGTTTATCGATCAGTACCCGTATCACCCTAGAAATTGAATTGTTTACCGTTTTGAATTCTTTTCCGGGTGCAGTTAAAACTTGAAAACTTAAGGGACTTCCATTTCTATTCGAGTTAGTGGCGGTGGTAAGCAGGGTTGTGGCAATTACAGGAGTAAAGAAATCAATTACAATTACAATTACTTTAAATTTTTGCTTCTCAATTACAATTTCAATTACCAATTACACCTTTAAGAACTATTCACAACAAATCTGTTAGCAATTACATACAATTACATCACATCTGCCTCCTCAGGATAAGTGGTCATGTAATAGGGCCCACAAAGTTTGTAATTTTGTTTTAATTCCGCCATGTGCTTTAGAACTGACCCTTTACCAAAGTGGTCTTTGACCCCAACTACTTGCCAATTACAGGTATGCAATTACAATTACAATTACAATTACTGCAGATGGTGTAATGATTACAGCTAATTACAATTACCAATTGCAATTACCACAACACTGGTGGTAAGTCAATGCGCTCTTTGTCATGGTTATAAGCCGTGCGCAACATTATTTACTTGAAAATACATTGTCCACTAGACTACAGCGAAGGTAAGTCTGTGTAGGTGCATGTCCAGTTGTGTCAAAGCATTGTGTGTTACAACCACTACTTAGCTAAAGAATATCACAAAGAAAACGTTTAAATAACGTGTATTGTTTTGTTGTTGTTTTTTCCCTTCAATTCAAGCAGTTGCAGAGAGTTGTTACTATGGCACTGAAATCCCTTTACCCTGTATGCGAAATTAAAAAGCTGGACCTTATTTTCAGTAGCTTCAGTGTTAGAAGTCAAAATCATTCATACAAAAATAGTATAGTCTTTAGGCTCGCTCGCCATTTGTGCTCAAGCACATCACTAATTCTAGAAATTGAATTGTTTTACATCTTTGAATTATTTTGCGGGTATAACTAGTTAGAACTCACTAACTTTGGGAGTTCTATTTCTAATCTAGTCATTGGCAGTGGTAAGTTAATAGCTATTTGTCACAGTTATAAGCCCTGCGCAACAGTATTTACTTGAAAATTCATTGTCCACTAGTGATCTCGCTCGCACTGACTACTGCAGTTCGGAAGGGCAGCCCGAGTTGTAAGTTCGAGCCTAGCTGCATAGCCAGTGAGGGGATCGAAAATGGAGGACTTTGCTGCCCTTGTCGTCTGCCCGGTACAAGGCTCGCTGTCGGGATGGCGACCTTGTGGCAGTAACTTTCGTGGACGTTGGAGTACCGAGTGGAGGACTCGATCTTAGCTTAGGTCCGAATAATCAGATAGCTAGGGTGAGTGGGTAACTACAACTTCACTGGTTTGATAACTTCAAAACTATAGGAACTATAACTGGGAACTAAAATGAAAGAATACAATACTTAAACAGTAACAACTGTAGTCATGGGCATAAACCGAGACTGGCCGTGAGCGGTCAGCGAGGCTTTACAGAAATAAAGTGCATGCGTAGTATAGTTTCTTCGGAATGTTCGTTGAGGTTGCGTTAGGCCCGCACAACTAGATTAACCACAAGTAAGCTTTGTGTAGGTATTTTCAGTTAAGTGTGATAGTATTGTGAGTTACAACAACTACGTAACTAATGAATATTAAAAAGAAAACTTTAAGTGACGTCACTTGTTTTTTGTTGCTTTTTCAATTAAAACAGTTGTGGGAAGTGGTTACCTTGAATTCCCTTTTGTAATTCAAAAACTCGACTATTTTATTGAGTGTTTGACGTTAGAATCAATCGTTTAGCAGTAGTGTATTTTCAGGCTCGCTTGTCATTGTGCTCAAGCACATCACTATTGTGGTGCCCAGATTATCCATATTTCCGAAAATATTGATATCCCCCCGTAAAGTTGGGTACCTTCAAAGCCGATTGAATTGTAAGTGTTGATGGGAAAGCAATGGGCAAAGTTGTTTGAACTTGTTTGAGGCAATTTATACTATTATATATTGGGGTAACAGATTATTATGTATTTAGTGTAGTGTAGCTAACTGCATTATGATTTTCTTCATGATAATAAAGCTTATGAAGTTGAGTAGCTAAATCAGGAGGATTCATTTCAGCTAGCTATTCAATGAACACTCGATCATCTAGATGGCAGAGCTGTAAGATAGAGTTGCATAGCTGACCCTCTACATTCCCATTATATGTAGGTATGGGGGGAGGAAAGTTTCGCAGTCTTACTAAATCTTGAATAACTAAGTGTTGGCTTCATTTAGATACTTGCAAACTATATTACTATATATTTGTGATTATCATACAAAATGCTCTAATTTTATGATTGAAAATGAAAGTGGGTTTATAGTGTATAGCATTAAGTGTAATGACTCATTTTTATTAACTAACTCATTTCTGATAAAACTGATAAGTACAACTAATACTTTAAACAGCGAGATAAGATTAAAATAAGTGGTTAAAAAAGAATATAAGTGCTCTTGGAATTTATAAGCAATGAAATAGAATATACTTGAACTTGATAACAAAAATTATCAGTGCACAGTTATGATAAGTTTTGTAAACATTATAACTTCCCAAAGTTTTACTTCAGTAAAGCGTTTAGGTACTCCTCATATATAAATGATCAGCATAATAATAATTAATAATATGGAAAACTGAATTAATGATTGATAAAGACTTACAATGGGTGTATTATTCTACCAGTTGCAACATTTATTTATAAATACATTGAGGTCACTGGTATAAACAATAATTCATTTTCACAATTGTTCTTTGACAATTAGTTTGACTAAAATATTTCTAATTATTTTAAATATAAGTTGTATGATTGTCATTCAGATGTTAGACATGGAGGTAGTTAGTTAGCAGGATTAGTAAACACTTCAATTACATTATAGACTAAAACATTCTTATACGTAATATCAGTGAAGTGAACCTATAATCCCAAATTTTATTTTAACACAATGTCATTGATATGAAATATACATGTAAGCATGGAATACCACTAAATTCTCAATAATGTGAGATACTTGGATTTAAAGGTGACTAGCAGGATTCAATTCCCTTACTATAACCAAATATATAATTTGTTATGAGATATATCAATAAAATATTGTTCAGACCTTATCAATAATAAATTTATTTTTCACTTCCTTATTCAAGTTAGCTTGTAAAAAGAACTTCATAACAAATCCAGACATGTAATCCTTCATTAACTTGTGTGCAAAAGAGAGGTAAAACAGAAATCAAACACCAAAATGGTGTTTGAAATCTGGTAGCATGTTTATCCAAATAAGTTTGCATAAAAAAGCCAATACATGATAGTATTCCCTTCTCTAAAACATTTTGTAGGCATTGTTCACATCATAATGATAGTATTTTCCTTGTATAAAAAATGTTTGGTTCGTAAAAAATATATTGCAAACTGAAGTAGTCTTACATTTACAAAAAAAACAACATATAAATATGGTAAAAACAATTCAAGTTAGAGTGTAAGAACTCAATACTTGCAATATAGTTAAGCAAACTAGTTCACACGCCATTGTGTTGAGGTGCATTACAATTTTATCTTCTCTTCACAGGATCGTACACCTTCAATATTATTACAAGTTAACTAATCCCTATTATTATTATTCCTCTACACTACTCAAAATATGCAGATTTTGGTATTTAGCTGTTGTAAGTTTTAAATAATATATTATTTTAAGCATTATCACACAAGGTTTAGGAGTTTGCATTAATTTTTTTTAATTTAAAGCAGGCTAACTTTAAACTATAAGTTTAATTATTAACTTATAGCAATATTATTTTTGCAGACATTGTAAATCAGTAGCTAGTGGCATAATATTTTCCATATGTTTTTAAATATTAACCACACTGCTAGTCAATTATCAAAATTCCCATCTATTCCCTTGCATCATGTAATATCTTCATATAATTGAATGTCATTGAAATTGTATTGACATATTATGAAGCTATTGGATCTATTTGACCTTGTAAATTTCAATAATAATGACAGCCTCCAGATTAATTACAATTATTTATAATAATAATTACTAATACTTTAGATGTAATTAAGTTATTGCAGCAAATGTTGCTGAATTGCAGTATCTAAGAAGTTTTTCAAGTACAACTAATAAATTTTAACTTTCTGACAGATAAACAATGAGAGTGAACATAAATAACTTCATTTTAATCACATTCTGACCTATAATGTCTAAGTGATCCAGTCAGCACTCACTAAATCGTAATAATTTCCTATTTGAGAACTATTGAGCTACTTCGCTGAATATTAAAAAAAATATCCGCAATTATTCATTGATATAATTATTATGTAAGACTCCTTCCACCTCAAGATAACTAAGCTATTTCATATATCGCAACACACTTACTTGCCACGTTTAGTGATCTTCTGTCTTAGCGGTGTGTACTTTATCTTTTTCATTATACAACTGCTTTATAAGTGAGAGGAACAATACAAGTTAGGTTTAGGTAGGTGTGGAATAACCTTCGCAGCTTCTGGTGCTGCCCACTTTGATTTCAGTACCTCAGTCGCAGTTTATCTTGCTAGGGCGTCGCTGGCGTGACTTAATAGCTTGTCCTGCTGTGTAACTAGTAAATGTACACGATGCTGATACTACTTCTACTGGCTCTCAGCTTTAGTTTGACTATCAAGGAGACTGGAGAACAAGGTAGATGAGCATACTTGTCTATCGTACAAAACTCTTTCTATTTTTCAAGTTACAAAAGAACAAGTATTAGGGCAGCCTTGATAAATGTGTTCTATGGTCTCACTCAATAGGAGTGAATATAGTAGTAACTAATATTTTCAGTAGGTTTCTGTATGCCTTCATGTACTGATACTCTGGTAGTTTACCAGCTTTGATGTTGTTCTTGGAGATCACTAAATGTAAACTATCCTACAACTATTTTCAGTGGCACATCCTGTATTGATGTGCTATTTTTTACTGTGATTATTAATTGAAATGTTTGCTAGATGGTAGTAATGAAATATTGAACTAACTATCACTGGGGTCCCCATATCTGTGGGGTCCTCATAACTAGGGCCCCATATAGCTCCTAAATAGCAGGTTGCAAGATAAGATTTCTGGTATCTAAGAGGACCAAATCTGTCTAGACCACCAGACTCAGAGCTAAATTACTCTGCATTTCGCATTGTGTAATTCAATTTGAAGGTGTTCCTGACATTGTACAAATAGTTCTCAGGGGACTGCTTGTATCCCCTGTTTAGGTAGATTCTCCTACACCATGCTACTGTCTCTTTATGTGAGCACTGAAGTTAACCCTAAAGGTAATTAAAAATCTGTTTTCTGTAGTTTGTCAGTCACACTACTAAGTATCCAGTGTGTCAGACAATTTCCAATTGCCCGTCATAACACACTAGTTTCAGTTTTCACACTTACATATTACTCATAGTTTACTTTATTATCTAAACTCCAATTCATTTGTTAAATGCTTATGTTGAGAAACTTTAAACCGCATCATAAGATGTTAGTGCTAGATGCTAAACCAAACAAGAATGTCAAGAACTATTAACTGCACATTAGAATCTGGAATAGTGGTATGGGCAATAATATTTTTTGAGAATATGGACCCTATACCGGTATATCCAGATAATTCTCCATTACCAGGAGTGACTGCAGTCGGACAGTCTGGATTATCCATGCTGACTTTAAATACTTCAAATACCAGTACATATTACATCAGTTACATGTGTCACTATATAACTTCTTTATCCTATTATAATTTCACATAAAATAAATGTAACAATTTATGGTAAGTCAATAGATAGAATTTACGTAAGTTACAAGGTAGTAATAAATTCTAAATACAAATAATAATAAGAGACAAATATCTGTCTCCAAAAACTGAACAGTATCTTCAATACTTCTAGCAGGTAGAGCAAACAATTTGAGCCAAATCCTGAAACCATTTTTCATGCTATGTCAAAATCTGTTGACCTATTCTGTACGCAGAAAATTGCTTCGTTATCTCTTCATTTGATATTATACCTGCTTGCTTAATAAAAAATCACCACAGCATTCGTGATACAACACAAAAAAACAATTTATAACTCAATTTAATGATCATCATATTTATCATAAATTTGACATAAATATGTATATCTTTATTTTAGTGATTTAGTGGTTATATTGGTGTATATTAAGGTTTCCAGACAATATAATCTTACAGAGATATTAAAATTATAGTGTGCCTTAATAACACAAATAGTGAAGTTTCAAAGTTATTTTATCATTTTATTTATCTCGTATTTTTAACGGGCATCCCAGATCCTCCCAGTGAACTGGACATACTTCTGAATGACTATTCATTGATGACAACATGGGATTATAGAATCATTCCTACAATATTTGTTGATTTCACTATTACTCTCACATTCTTGAGTCCAAGTCAATTGAAAGACATCACTGTGCATGTGACTGATACTGACTCCTATAACTTCACACTGGAAGGAGTGAGGTCATGTGATCCCTTTACCATATGTATCACATCTACTAATATAGTAGGACAAAGTCCACCTTCATGTGTATACAAGACTCTACCTTACATACCTTCCACAAATGATATTGATTATTCATTATTAAGAATTGGGGACTCCTACTCATTAAATCTGACAATAAAGGTATTGATATATTTTTTTAACTTTATTCATTCATTTATGGGTACTTGTTGTAACATGACTTCACAATCTGTCAAAGCAGATTAAGTGTCAACAATACTGATCACAGGATTAAAATTGAAATTACTTCACAATTTGACCAGTATATCAAACAATAGCTTAGGAACATCATCCAGTGAATCTCTTCATTTATGTAAGTTGATTTAATTATAACCTTTATGTCCTAATTATTTCAATATACGCAGTAAATGTATTAATTTACATAATTTATAAGCAATATATTTATTGCGATATGATACTCTTAAAATCATATAACCTGATATTCTATGTTGCAGGTAGCGTTCGTAATACTCACAATCTTTTCTTTAATAAATATTGAAGAGTTCATATGCTTCTAATTACATTTGATTAAAAATATTTTGTAATAGGTACAAATGACATTGAAGGAGTAAATATTTGCCGTATAATGAGGACTGGAATATATAACATATCATGTGACTATATCATAGGATGTAATTATAGTGGATGTTCCTATGAATTATCATCACCTAATAGATATATCAATGGTTCTATAATAGGAAAGAATTATGAGGTAGGGAGTATTGATGTAGACACCAATTACAACCTCACTGTCATCAATGGAGATTATGTGATTTCTATACAACAATTGTATGTTCACTCCATTTTGTTATGCTTACCAGAAACAGGTCAGAACATCAAAAATATTATGATGTAATATGAATACTATTATTGTTTTTATGTAGGTGCCAGGACAACTACTTTTGCTTCAGCAACAATTAATAATAACATGTTAATTACATCTGTATCAGTTGAAGTATTCGTGCCTATTATGATATTTGTTGTAATACTAGTGGTTGCTGTTACTCTTGTACATTTAATTAGAAATGGTAAGATACAATGATATGGCAATGGAGATTAATAATGTTGTGTTATCAATAGATTACATTGGTTGTAAAACAAGAGATAAGTAAGTATTGAATAAATTTATATGTCAATCTTTTTAATAAAATTTACTTGTATGAAGATCTGGAGCTACGAAAAGAAAGGCTACTGACGTATGTATGAATAATATAATTTGTAACTATATGTGTCAAAAATATTCAATCTTTGCATTTTGTCTTACAGATTTTATTAAAAAAATTATGTGATACTCTACAAATTAATATTGCCTATGTTTTCGTTGAAAACATTATTAAAATCTGTATATTCAAGAATCTAGTTTTACACATAGTGAGTGATGAATAGCTGAATAATACTATTAGTTTTAACTTTAATGCTAAAATTCCAATTTCATATGCTGTGAGAAATTATATCAAAATACATTATTCTTTGCTAGAAATCACTTTAATAGATTCTTATAAAATTAGTGAATTTTAAAGAGTTGATGTTCAACTAATTTTACTTTGGCCATATTTAAAAAAAATTAAGAAAAGAAAATTATTAACCAAAATTTAAATATGAGGGAGAGGACAAATAATAAATTGTTTTTAATATTATTTTCTATTTCTCTTTAGATTTCACTTCAGTATAACAACAATGTATCATATGGTGTAGTTAATGTCATATCTACTCCAAGAACTGATAACTTCACCTGTGAGACTATTCTGTCATACGACATTTTGAAGAAATCAGATTGCTCCACTGTGTCACAGTCTAGTCCTACTCCACTTTATGAAAGTGTATATTAGAACCACAATAGACATTTTATAGCAATTACTTTGTCTTTGTTTTAGTGTTGTCTTACTCATTTGTTGTTTTACAGTGAGTTTATTGTATGGGAACAAAATCACATTTTTTTATTGTATATATGCAAACTTGTTATAGAATACTTTATACATTAGGTGGTTTCTAATGTTGAAGTTCTAAATATCACTACAACAATGATACGGGAAAATATGTTATTCCTTTCTAAAAGCTGAAGTGTTAGTCTTAAATTATTCAGTGGCTATTCTTAACAGACATGATTAGCAGCCTCACTATCTACATCATCCTATTAAACATTGAGTTTTTACGGTACAAAAGTACTCTTCTTAAACTGAATGTATAAAATACACTATAAAGTGAAATGAATCACATTGAATACCTTGTCGAGGTAACCTACCTCAATCATAACAATAATGATACATGTATAATATACATATCATTCACTTATATCATATTTTTTATTCTGGAAATGTGGGAACATGCATGTTTACTACTGTAGATAAATAGATAAAAGAAGCTCTCATACATAGTTATGTTTTTGTCAGTTGTTATTGTATTTACTGCTCAGAATCTGAAAATTAGGCCAAATACAAGAAAACAAAGTCGCTAAAAAATGTCCAGAGCAGTGATATGTATACACACACTAAAACATAAATACATACCCATAAATACAGCACAAATGCACACATTCTTGTAACTCTCAAAACGTTTGCATGTATGTCTAAAACACAACTACCTGTTCAAAACATCAACAAATAAGACTATTTTAAATGTATTGCCTTGTTTTGGAAAGAAAAATGAGTGAAGCTGATCTCAGAAGTATGGCACAGAGTTAATACCACACTTCATGCAAAATTATCAACATAATAGTTAGATGTTGTTCAGAGGAAACTACTGTTTCAGAATCACTGACGGTCCTTGATTGAGCACAGTGAAGGTGCTACACTTAGGGCTCGATGGACACTAATTATGGTAATTAACCACTGCGATGCAGTGGCTAACTAATGTAGAACATAGCAACTGTTCCTAGCAACACAATTAGAAGCCCTGCCCTGAAGGCAAGGGCACTACTTAGAAAATTTTTCTCTAAAGAGCCTAAGGGATTTTACACCAACTTAACAACTAATGTGAAGAGAACATCGACAAGGAATAATAGTCTATAAATATGGTTATCAAGTCAGCTTTTGGAAGGTAAGGGGTCATCATTATAGTTGGCTACAAGATAAGAGTAAATAAAAATGGTTACCCATATGTACCAATCCTGAATAATAATCAACCCAAAAAATGAATTTTGGTGAAATCATCAACATTAGGCCTTATATTTCAAAATGATCCCTTACAGATATGCTGTTGATGTTTGTTTGTTTTTTCAACAGTCATTAAAAATTTAAGTAATGAGCCTCAAAAACACATTGAATCACATTTGAATCTGAGTGTAATCTTTATCAAATATTTAATATTTCTTTTTATTTAAGTGCCACAGTGTATCTTTGATTATGTTATTGTAGACAGTTAGTCAGTAGTACATAGCATGATTATTAGTGGGATAATATTTTATTGTGCATACTTTTGTGGACGGGATGGATGGTGACAATTCACATGTTGTAGTTCCTAACAGTAAATATGAGCATGTCTGTGAGTTTGATCATGATAGAGCTCGTCATTTGGGTGCTTGTTAGGCTTGCCAGATGATTAAGATGTGTTTTATGTAGCTGAATAGATTATATGTAGATAAGATGTGAAGTCAGCCCAATTATATGTATCCCCCCAACATTTTAATGGCAGTGCTATAAATTAAATAGCAACATATAGCAAGTGAGCTTTTGTATTAAAGCATTTTATGTTTTAGAAACATGAAGGAGTATTGTCAAAATTACATTAGCTAGCTAGTAAGAATAATTATTCCATTAGAAGCTAGTCAGAAAGACTTACACTCTAAATTTGGGATACATTATGTTTAGTGACCCTTCTTATATCAGGCCACTAGAAAATTAGAAGTACAGTGTGGTTTAATTAAGCTAACAAGGATGAAAAAAAAGATCCCACATACATAAGGCATGGAAATAAAATATTTATGAATTTTTAAATCAAACTTTCTGTTTTGATACTACATTATTATATTTGTACTTGAAACTAAATAATGCCTATTTACACTTTAATAATTATTATATTAGTTGTAGAACACATTCGTATAAAGGCAAATTAGACTCAGCCATTTCTGAAACAAGGCAATTGTACTGTTCCACATCACGTTCAACATACTAAAAGTCTACCAAATCTGACCAATAGAAATCTGTCATTTAGGCAGTATTTGTCCATACTCTCATTAATATTCATGAGATGCCATTTGCTGGCCTTATCTTCTGTTTTATTCAATTTAGAGACACATAGTTAAAACCACTGGATACCTTGGTTCATTAGCTTTAAAATGATATCATTACCTTTATGGGAAAGTATAGAGGTTTTAGATGGCTAGGCAGCTTACAAGTCAATGAAGTTATATTCCACAACATTTTTTAAAATCACTTATGTATACTATCAGATAACAGGCTCCTACTACTACCTCATAGCTAATTCTATTGGATATTGAGAAGCAATCTGAACCCCAAACCCTCCCCAAGAATTTTAGAAAAAGTGATTGTTAAAATATTAAATAGGAATTAAATTAACATAATTAATAACAATACTCATAATAAAAATGCCGCTTCATTTCAAATTTGACATTATGCATTGTTCAATTCATTCATGGTTGCAATTCTAAAAGCAATGACATTTCTTCTCAAAGTATTGGGCAACACAATTATGAAATTGAAGCTGGGAGTTTTATTTCTTATAAAAATTTAATTAAGCATCACTTTTCTCAATTGTTTCACATATTAATCCTGTTATCCCAATGTGTTTTTGTAACTTTATGTGCAATTTTAAAACTTGAAATTTAATGTTTCCCACTTTCTATTTGATTTTACAATTCATCCTCCATATAAGTTACACCATAATGTATACGTAGGTTACACCATGACATGGAGGTTGGAATGGGATTTACACAAATGAGGGCTGAAGGTCTGATGATAGTGTAAATCATATACTGACCTGACGAAGGGGTGCAACTATTTACAATTCATCCTCCGTATAAGTTACACCACAATGTATACGTAGGCTACACCATGACATGGAGGTTGGAATGGGATTTACACAAATGAGGGCTGAAGGTCTGATGATAGTGTAAATCATATACTGACCTGACGAAAGGGTGCAACTATTTACAATTCATCCTCCGTATAAGTTACACCACAATGTATACGTAGGCTACACCATGACATGGAGGTTGGAATGGGATTTACACAAATGAGGGCTGAAGGTCTGATGATAGTGTAAATCATATACCTGACGAAGGGGTGCAACTGACTTGTGCAATGGCACTAGGCTATAGGAGACACTTAAAAACTTTTTTCATTGGATGATTCACTTATTCACCTCCTAGGAGGTGGGTATGAAATATATTCTCCTTGAATTGAACATCTGATTGGATGGTTTGAATGTACCATGGTACAAATTATAAGATTTTTTGATGGACTTTATGCTTCCCCTCACACTCCCCCCCCCTCCCAAGTGAAAAATCATATCTGAGTGACATTAACAGAAATGTTTCATCCGACACCTATAAATATCCTAGCTTTGATTTCTTAAGATTTGATTCTGCTCTAGGCTATAGTCCTGCAACATTGTGCTTCTTTTTTATTCCCTGTTTATGAGATAAGGGGAAAGTTAAATGTGAGTTTTTTTTTAACAATACAGATTAAAAATATTTTGTCGCCACTGGGAATCGAACCCAGGACCACTTTCTTAACGCATTAGTGCTCTAAGCTAGCGGTCCTGGGTTTGATTCCCAGTGGTGACCAAATATTTTTAATTCCGTATTGTTAAAAAAAAAAGCCTGTGAAAGAGAGTGTCCTTATTGCATCATAGTGACGAATATTTTTAGGCTTCCAAACAATAACATCCAGCATAATATACTTGCAAGGAGGGTAATACATTCAGAAAAAGCTTAAGACTATAGTTATCTTTGAAGCTTGTGAGGACACTAAAGATTTTCAATCTGAGAGGTTACACATAACATTGTGATGGTTTCTCCGACTTGCATGCTGCAAACGTGAGATATCATAATAATTATGTAGATTGTTATTGCTTATGCTTCTGTTGTTCTATATCTGCTGGAAAATTATGTAAGTTTCTAAAGCAGGAGAATGTGAACTTTTCTGGATATTGCAGTTTTCCAAGAGATTGCTATAAATCAAAGGTGGCTGAATTATTTAATGGGATATTATTAATTTATCATCTCCAGGATTTTCATCACTATTAGCATTCAAATCAAAGTAGCAAAGAAGAATGAAGCCAGAATAGACAGCAATTTTTTGTATTCATAATGTGAGTATTACAGTTTACAATGTGTCAACTTGACTGACTTTCCCAACAATACACAATTGCGTTGTGTATCATTACATAATATTGACTATATTATGTGCAAATGTAATCATAAACATGTTATTAAAATTCAACTTAAAGTTTATCATAGCTATAATTATTATTATGGAATATAAATAGTTATGGATTTTGTAAGAAAACATTAATGTTCTGTCAAAAACATTAACAATTAATTATAAAATTATTAGACACTAGCTATTAATACAGTACATTTTAATATTTGCTGTGAATAAATTCATTTCGTTATTGCCTAACTCACTGTCATTTATATATCCAATAAAAATTACAGTGGAAATAACTACACTGCTCCTATTTTTGCCATTCTATACTATAATTGTCATTACACAAAAATGTTGAAAGTCTTGTATTTATGAAAAAACATGGATATTATGTGATAAATTATCTGCTTCATTCTTAAATATTATACAGTAGTAACATCAGTGAGTGGATATATTGTTTTTCTACATCTTGTTGTCATAATCTATATGACCAAGTGGCTTTGATGTCATTTAACGTATTAAATATCAGGTGCTGTGGAACTATGAACTTATATAGTTCGAATGTAATTGTAGTGAGTTTCAATTCTAAATATTAATGAACTATTTATGAGAAGAAGTAAATCATAATGCTAGTATAGATGTGAATGAGACTTAATGACTGATTCTGTGACACTCGACTCTCTTGTGTCACGGTCCTCAGTACTTTAGCTTAAAAATATGTGTAGTTCCTTTGATATCATTTTGCCTGAGAAATTAAATAGACAACAGCACAGTCATACTAAATCTTGGGTAACTAGATAGCAACTTCAGTTATCATGCTAGACATCTTTACAATGTTATTTTTAGGTACACAATCATCGTACAGTGTAACCTCAAGCTGTATTTCCAAGCTCAGTATACTCTGATACGCTAATTGTAGTGACCGCCAGCCTAGCTTATCTGGGGGTTTTTTGTGTTTTTGCTAGTGAAACATTTGGGCATATTACACTCTGACTCATGCAATAAGTATAATTACTGTTATAAAAACATGTTAACTTGATGGCTGAAAATAAAAGTAGGTCTATAGTAAGGAATCACTAACTGTAACAATTAATCATTTTCACAATGAATTACAGACGGAAATAGAACAAATATTAAACGCAGTTAGAAATTATTTTGAAAAGTGGTTAAAAATAAAAGTATTATTGCAACTTTATCAAACACAATGAAATAGAATATGATACTTTCAGTTGATAACACAAACTATTATGCATTGTTATGCTAAATTTTACAAGTCTTGTAAACATGTTAGATTCCCAAAGTTTTACTTAAGTGTGGTGCTTACTCCTCATTAGTAAAATATGAACTAGCATAGAGTATTATGAGCGACATGATAGTCATGATTAATAATAGATAAAGCTTAACTATGGGTACATTTTATGGATAAGTTTTGACGGTCAACAACTAGTTAAAAATATTATAAAAATTTTAATAATAAATACACAAGGTCACAAAATTCATCCTTCATGGCATATCAAATAGTTATTCTTTGTCAACACTTTGATTATATAACTTTATTAATTCATTTTTATGAGTTGCATGATTGACCTTCTGATGTTAGAGGTGGCTGGCAGAGCTTCAATTTCATTACAGACTGAAGCATTCTTATTAATACTATACTAGTGAAGAGAACCTATAATCCTAAATTTTATACCAACACCGAAATAAACGCTGGGATTTATGAACACAGAATAGCTAACCCAAGAGCAATGAATAAAAAATGTTTTAGTTTTGTCCATAATATTGTGTTTGAATTCTACCAACATGTTTATCTAAGTCGGTTGGTATAAAGAAAGCCAAACAAGTAAGATTTCCCTTCTCTATTAAGTTTCCACCTCATATAGAAAGTTTTCATCTCATTTAAATAATGCTTGGTCAATTAAAAATAACTTATAAGGGTAACGCAAAAAGTTATTTTACAATCATTTTTTTCTTCATACATTGTATTACATAAGCATAAGTATACTTCAGTCCTGTGGTGGTATCTTATGTCTATTAACTCTATTATACACTCTGAGTTGTGCTTCATCATAGGATTGATTCAGATATTTTACATATGATTGGTTTATATCAATGCAAAATACTATTTGCAGAGTATACTATCTCGATTGTCTGTTAGTATTCTGGTCATTCAAGTAGATTTTAAAAACTCTTCACTAAATTTTATATGGTAGCTAGATGTAACTTCAGACAGAAGTATAATTATTACAGTAAAATATTAGCTATAAAGTAATTTTTTGTTCACTAGAGAATACTCATGTAACAATCAGTACATACAAATATTCGAATTGTATTTTTCCAAATCTATGCAATACTAATGGGATTGTTTTATGTTTTGTTAACTAAGTGTCACATTTTGAGCCAGTATCACAAATATATAGAGGAAGACACAAAAACTATATTAAAGCTTAGTTTATGCTGCAACAAATTTGCATTTAACTGATTATAATATAATAAGTTGTGATTTTTGTTCAGCAATTATAAACTAACCAAAAAAGAACACCCAACATTAATGACAAATTATAACATGTAAGTGAATCATTGTCGTGAGATCTAACTTTGTTCTATTGTACACTTTCATAAAGTGGAGCAGGACTAGACTGTGATACAGTGAAATGATCTTTTTTCTTCACAATGTCATATGACAGATTAGTCTCACAGGTGAATTCTTGAATTGGTGGAGTAGATATGACATTAACTACACCATATGATACATTGCTGTCATACTGAAGAGAAATCTAAATATAACGTGAAAGCATATCACAAATTATTAATTATTATTTTCTCTCATTCTAATTTTATTTGCCGATTTCATAAATTTTTTAGTTAATCTTAAGTCACATATTTTTGGCTACCTATTTAATTTTATTTCTACTTCTATTTAATTAAAATATAATGTAATTTAACATGTTTTCTCAATAATGTACATAGGGAATGCTTGTAGAATATCAAGAACTCTTACAAGATCTAATGCAATAATTCAATTATATTGACACGTGTAGCTATAATATTTTTCGTATTTAAATACGTACATCTGCAGCTTTTGTTTTCCTTGAATCAGATCTTCATACAAGTAAATTTTAGTAAAATATTGACATAATAATTTGCTGGATACTTACCTTCCTCCGGTTTTACAAGGAAACTTATCTATTGACAACACAATCATTCACGTAATAATCCTTCCCATATCATTGTATCTTACCATTTCTAATTCGAAATACAAAAGTGACAAAAGACACCAGTATTACTATAATTATAACAGGCAGGCACCAAAACAGCAATGCTATTATTATTAATTATTGCTAAACTTAAAGATGTGGTTTCAGCACCTGCTTAAAAACATTGATCATTATGAATAATAGTTACCACAAAAATATTTTTTGTCCTCCTGACCTGTTACTGATGAGCATAAAAAAAGTGAACATACAATTGTTGTAATGAAATCACGTCATCTCCTTTGATATCAGTGACAGTGAGGTTATATTGTGTATTTACATCAATACTCACTTATACCTCGTAATTATTTCCTCTTATAGAACCATTGATATTACTATTTAGTTGATGATAATTCATAATATTATAAAATCATTTGGCTTACCATGGTGGCGTAGGTAAATCAGTAGTAGGATAACAGATATGACTATGATAATAGCCACAATAACTACCACTATACATACAACTATCACAACTACATTGCTTCTATTTGTAGCAATGGTTGGTTTATCATCAGTAACAGTTGGTTCTGTATATATAACATAATATTAAACAAAAATATGTAGTATCAGTGAATTGCATTACCTGTCATAACAGAGCATACAAAGTAGGATTCAATATCAAGTTCCCGTAACATAGCCACATCATCTCCATTGATGTCAGTGACAGTGAGGTTATATTTTGTGTGTACATCAATACTCACTACCTCATAATTCTTTCCTATTATAGAACCATTGATATAACTATTAGTTGACGATAATTCATAGGAACATCCACTATAATTACATCCCATGATATAGTCACATGATATGCTATAATTTCCACTCATTGTAGGGCAAATATTAACTCCTTCAATGTCATTAGTACCTAATAATGAGACGATACCTACATATAATGGATGTATGCTTAGCAAATGTTCATAAACTTACAGAATTGCTGAGATTCAGAGAATGCTATTCCTAAGCTGTTGTTTGATATAATAGTTAAGTTGTAAATTAAGCTTACATTTAAACCAGAAAAAAATGCTGTCACCACTGAGTTAGATAGAACAACTTCTGATGACAACGTAGACTGAGCTGTATTTTGAGCTTGAAGCAAAGCATACAACATATTATTACCAACTAGCGAACAATTTGCCATCTAAACATTTAACAAAGTAATTAAAATCAGCTACTACTGTTTAATAATATTACATATAAGTACCTGTATTGTCAAAATTAATGAGTAGGAGTCCCCCACTCTAGATAATGAAAATTCAATATCATTTGTAGAAGGTATATAAGGTAGAGTCTCGTTTACACATGAAGGTGGACTTTGTCCTACTATATTAGTAGCTGTGATACACATGGTAAAGGGATCACATGACCTCACTCCTTCCAGTGTGAAGTTATAGGAGTCAGTATCAGTCACATACTCAGTGATGTCTTTCAATTGACTTGGACTCAAGAATGTGAGAGTAATAGTGAAATGAACAGATACTGTAGGAATGATTCTATAATCCCATGAAGTCATCAAAGAAGAGCTTTTTAAAAATACACTCAATTCAGTTGGAGGATCTGGATTTCCTAATAATAATATGTGTGAATGGACTATAGTACAAGCATTTATTAAGAAACTTACTTCATTTTTCTTATTTAGTTTATAATAATATAACAAAACTTTATAAGTATTCTGTGAATAACTGAGTCTTTTATTTTTTTTCGTAAAGTTAAAATTGTTATAATAAAAATTTATACTTTTAAGGTGTGGTGATTTAGCAAAAAATAGGTCGGTATAATTACTAATATGTTCAATTAGCTTGGACTTGTACACATTTTAGCTACTTGATCATCACTGACATTATTCATCCTATGTAAGCTATAAAAATATTAATTGATACTGAAGGATTTTGGATACGTGTACAACGTATTGGTGAGCAAAATAATGACAGAGTGTTATGCAAAATATGAATATTAAAACTGGAAAAACAAAGCAGACAAACTTTAGTAAATCCATTGTTTGGGTAAAATTTTTTATATTAACAATCATTGTAACATCTTTTTGACATATTAGCTACTAATAAAATCTAATCTAAAGTGTTTTTGCTACTACTAAACTGGTCTTTGCGCCACAAAATTATTTGAATGATTGTAGACTGCTTAATATTACAAATTCGGTATGTGACGTTGTCACTGAAATTGAAAAAATGTGTACTTCACACCAAGTTGTTGTTTTTTGTATTAGTGTATTTTCTTTAATATCGTGCTAACAGTATTAAATTATTATAACTTACCATAAATAGTCACATTTATAGTATTTCCAACTAGTAAACGATGCACAGTAGTGAAGCAAATCAATCCTGTCACTGATGTCTCTGTTGTGTTTACTGTTATTAATAATGTATTAAATGCTCCATTCACATAACTTCCAGTAATACCAGGAATACTAGACTCTTCATTTAATGCTGGTCTGAAGTCCAGTTCAGTTCCATTCTTCAGAATTATGCCCCATATATCTATAGGATCAGTTTCTTCCACATGGCATGTGATATTCCTCTGTGTGTTGATAGGAACATAGAGTGGGCCAGTTGGAGTAATCTCAACTACAATAAAAAAAAAAAAATGTGTAATTTACTAAATTGAGCTTAAGAGGACATCATAATTATTTCTATTCATTATTTTTTATTCATATTCCATTATTATTATTAGAGTTTAAGTATTGGTAAATAAGTTATATTTTAATCAACATGACATTTATGGAGATGAAAGGAATGAAATTGGATAGCGTTAGTTTTAACGTGTCTTGATAGCAATTTTCCCAGTTATAATGGCCAATATATTTTAATTAAATCATAATCAAATGTTTTAATTTTTTGCTGAAGTTCTCTTCATGGGTCAATGAGGTCGATCCCTGAAGAGCACTTTGGCAAATTTTAATTAAGCGTACATTGGCTGTCGGAACTGAGAAATTTGCTATTACTATAATGAATCGTAATGTGTATTATAAAAACAAGTTATTAAATTTAAGAAATAATATAAGAAGTTTATGCCACTTTACTCACATTCAAGCCACTACTTAAGATTTAGTACAGCTGCACTGATCATTTATACTATTAAGAGTTCTTCATTAGATAATAAATGTATAGTAACACTATCAGTTTACTGATATAATAATCTAGATTACCATCACTGTAAGATGTGTAATGTATAAATAGTTATTAACACTTGTGCCTATGCTCGAAAGAGTAATAGTAGTCACCCTGTCTAACTAATAACCACTGAATTGTATGACGATTTAAGTCTTAATAATGTGCTACCTTTTTAGAATTTCAGCTTGATTAGAAAACAATTGAAAAAAGTACAAGATGACTCCAAAGCTCTCCTTTTTCTTTTTACCGGGACTTAAAAATAATTATTTGTGGGTTTCTGGATATGACATGCAAACTTATTCTGCTTATCACTTAATGAAATATGCAGACAAAGTCATTGGTTGACAGGTACTGTTCCATTGGGTATAGTTTTGTTCGATAATTTTTATTCAATTAAAAAAAATGGTTTGCATAGAATAATAATGTGTTTTAACATATAAATGAAATTTTTATTAGGAGTCAATTACATTGTGTTCATTCAAAATTTTATAAATTTAACATACCTTAAATTTGAGTTGGATAGTATTTTTGCAGCTTACAAAGTACACTCATCATTGTCAAAGTTAGTGAATTAATTTTGATTACTGATTGGCTGTACATAGCATGCACTTGTTGTTGTCTTAATTCATCTGCACTAGCAAAATTTTGAATTTATGGCAAGCATTTTTGGCACTATAGTTATATGAGAGCTCTGTCGTGAAAGTTGTCGGCTCTTATTTCACGAGGAGCTATTGTCGATTTCAAGGGTAGATGCTACCACCAGAGGCAGTCTAAAAACTCAGGTATATTATAGATGGGTTATGAATTGAGGGTACACCCTTTTCTCTATAAAGTTAGACTTAGGGTTCTAAGTATTGGCCTTATTGTTGACTTAATTAAAAGTGGAATTGTTCTGAAAACAGGGGGTTCTTGTAATACACCAGTCAAGCCCTCTTTCCCCTATAATCTGTCCTGTCTTCTCACCCAAGTTAAATACCTACACCATTAACTTTACTGAGTTTTTCTTACTCTTCATACCACATACCAGGGCAATGTTAAAAGCGGTTGCCTGGGGATCAACAAAGCTGGTTTGAAATAGTGCTTTTTTCATGCGGAATGGGTGGGCCAAACCCTTTACCTAATCACTCTGCTCGGAAGGTTATGATTACCCCTAAACACCCGTTTGGTATCTTTCCCCAGGATTCTGGGGGAACTTATCAAATGCGTACTTCTTACGTTCAGTTTAATTCTGTGTGGGCGTCCAAAAAAGGTGTGTACAAATATTTTAAGCAAATCCCACCTCTGCACTTCTATGAATTCTGAGCTGAAAAGCGTCCAAAAAATGGAGAGTTACAATCTAATTCTAATAAGGACAATAATTGAAGAGACTGATTCGCACACTACTGGCATAGCCTCAGCTAGACCCTTTATTATACAGCACCAGCTCGCAACAATTTATGACAGGATGATAATAAAACCCGCAAGTTTAATTGCATTCCACTATTAACAAATGTTACCAAGACCATTCCTGGGGAGCAATTAGGTAAAGAGTCTGGCCCACCAGACTAATGGAAATCAGTGGTGGGCAATGTTCAAAAAGAACCATCCTAAGTTAACACTGTCAGACTGATTCATTAGAAAAATATCAACTGTTACTATCTTAATTTAAAATTTTTATAGAAAAATCTCTAACTGAAAATAAGATTTTGCATTTAAATACACTATTGGTAAGCCATTGAAACAAAGGATGAATGTTCTTTAAGAGTAAGACAGTATGTACATAAACACAACTTGAGACAAGATCAATAATTGCTATACCTCCTTTACAAGGTTGAGTAAAATAGCTAAAATGGCGTGTTTACCTTGTGCTTCACTCTCCTTGATCATAAAACTGAAGAAGAGAGTCAGAAGAAGTAGAACATACATAGTGTACTGACTAACTGAGGACAACAGAAGCGCATAGACGGGCAACGAGGTTGGCGTTGGATTTCTTTACATACACTAGTCTACTGTGGCTAAAATAAAAGTTAGCTAGAAAAAAAAAACGTCGGACGAGTGAGCGACGATTTTTTTTTATCACAGTAAGTTTAAAGTTAACTTCCCAACTTACTTCCTCTGCAGCTATAGCTCCTCCCTCTTAGTAAAGTGCATGTATTCTTTCATTAGACTTGGTATATAATCGCTATGCTAAAGTGGTTCGTTGTGACATAGGAATTATTGCATGGATTTATAAAGCTCATTACACGGCAGTATTTCCTGTGGGAGTTGGAGTGGTCTTGGACCCTCTGAACTTTAGGCCAAATTAAGTATGTAATAATTATATATTTAAAATAATAATATTTTTTACATTAGCCAAACTAGTTATGTGTCTGACAAACATGTCAGGAAAATTAAATGATTACTGATGACAGAAATTATTTATTAAGCACTCAGGTTGAGTAGCTAGAGAGCACCCAGATGACAGTATTTTACGAACATGAAGGAGTTATTTAGAATCACTATTTAGTTAAAATCCAGTTGAATGAATTCTACTCTCTCAACTTTTTATACATTTTAGTTAGTGACACTTGCTTCTTAGTATCAGGCCATCAGAATCAGAGGTTTAGCTATGTGTAGTTTGACTTTTTATCAAGTGTAATGCTGCTAGTGATGGCAACTTTATCTACCATGTTTTCTTAGAGCAAAATTAGTGAATGTAAAGAATGAAGTAACAGAGTTGGCCATTTCTAGCTTGGAAGACCACGCTCTGGCTTAACATTGGTGGCCAAGGAGAGGTAACTACAATGCATAATGAAATTCTACCAAATGCTATAAATTGTGTCTCACCAGTTTGTGACAACCTGGAAGTGCTTACTCCCAGGGGAGATAATAGAAGTTGATGGTCGACCATGTGGAAGTGCTGTGGTTGATGGGTTGGCAGATAGCTGGCTGACAGCAGGTAAATAGCACCAGATGTCTTCAGTGGTTTTCCAAACCCTGGGCATGACTTAAGGTTACAGGGTACAGTTTCACCCACTCATATATGGCATGTCGTAGCTGACCACATGTGGCTTTATGACACCCACTCATATGTTCTTATTCATAGTACCTAAAAACCACATGTGGTTCCAACAGGGTCAACAGTTAAGTGCTTGTGGTTGTGAATGTAATTACATTTTTTAAGATTGTAATAGATTGTATTGAGAATATTATAAATGATTGAGATAATCTGCTTGTTTGTGAATTACAATTGACATGTTCCCTACCTAGGACTCGTCAATTCTGCCAGTAACGCTGAGAAATAAAATGTCTTTGCTATTTTAATATGCAGCAGCCACCACTCAGGATTCTTTTTCACTCTTTCAACATAATATAGTGCTTTTTCAGTTCGTACTACAAAATCACACCAGCTTCTCTTTGTGCAATAGAGCTGGCACTGAATCTGAAAATAGTAATCATGCCTCACTTTCAACTTCATTTTGTCACCTTTCTTCTCCAAACAAAATCCAGGAGACTTGCAAGCTTCATTGATTGATTCTTCACGATCCCGGTATGGATTTTTAACTTCCAGTATTCCATGTGGGCATTCAGTATTATCAGGATCTTACACATATCCATCAGGGCTTGCTCCAAGCCATGGGTCAGCATCTGAAATTACAAATCCACACTTAGACACACAAAGCTGATTGTGACCATTCATGCGTTGATATTCAACATAATTCTTTGATGCACTGAAACTCCTTTGCTGATCCATATCTGGTAGCTGAATTCCCTCTTAAAGTATTATAAAGTAATTCTTTGACTTTTCTGCTTCTTTTTGTGGTTGTCCTCATTTTCACAATGCCTCCTACTACTTTGGATGCAGTAACACGTTTACGACGTTCCACATTCCACTGTTGATCTTGAGCCTGATTTCTGGTTTCCTGCTCAATTTCAATAGCCTTTTCCTCTGTAACTACTACATTAGTATTGTAGTAATTGTGCATAAGTTCTAATAAATATTCCTCTGGAAGGTCACTTGATATTTCTTCAGGCACAACTCCTTGATCACGTCGACTATAGGCTCGGCGAGCTGCAAATGAATCATCTGTTCGAGCATACTTACTTCGCCTTCTGCTTTCCTGTGCTTTTTCAGTTGCTTTTCTTTTCCTATCTTTTTCTACCCTTTTCACAGAAACATCCATCACACGTGTAAATATATTATTGGGGGATTCTCCAGACATCTGCTCCCACACTTTGGGACCCCAATCTTCCCCAGATTCTGCTGTAGACCTGCACCATGCACCTGCCTTCCCATGAGCCACTTTGTGATCTGTTGATGATCACTTTTCCGCCATCATATATTTTGTTCGTATGTGCATCCAGCACTCAGCCAAGTTAGTGGTGGAGTTTCCCAGAAGCTGATGCGCCTTTCCAACTAGCCGGCTGAGTGCAACTTGAACATCATGGAAAAGTTTCGGGTCCACTTCAACCGGTTTTATTCCACCGTGTCGTACTTCCTGTTCAACTGAGGGATCATCATCTGCCATTATGTCCCTCCAAATCTCTTCTTGATTACTAGCAATCACTAATAAAGGGGAAAAATTTAATAAAGTAATTTAGTGGTTAAACTTAATTTAGTTTTGATATGTAATCTAGGGAGGTCAACAATATCTGAGTAAAATAAGTTTGAACTAATTGCAATTATTATTCTTAATGTAATTTCAACAAACCTATTTAATTCAGGTAATTTAGGTACGTCATAATATTGTTTTAATTATATTTGTTATAAAATAAAGCACACACATGCATTACATGCACATAATATTTACCTTCTAGGTCTTCGTCAACGTTCAAACTATCACTCTCCATGGTGGACTACGATACTGATTCAAGCTGTGGTTCTTTGAAAGAACTGTGAGAGGACGGCCTATTGGTGCATGACTCAGAAGCAACAGATAGTTGACAAACCTCAGAATCGCTGGTGCTGAGCAAACCATCATGAGTATCAATGATCTCTTGAGATGTATTGATGCTGAAATCAAGGGAAGCAGGATTCTGTTCAGTTGAAAACTGTTGCTGCTGTACTAATTGCATACTTCTGACTGACTGACAGAAGTCGGGACTACAGTGTGCATGAATTCCAAAGCAGTGTCATGGGCCATTAATCAAATCTTTCTTCAAAAGTGCTAGACCCTTCACTTTGTCATTTTCTCTGCTTCTCATTTTGATTGCACACCATTCCTCATCTTCAAGGTCAACCCACCACTTCCTTTGTAAGAAGGGTTATCTTTCAGTAGCTGTTCTAGTGCTCCTCTATAACTCTTGCACATGTGGTTAGCACACTCCAATTTTTTAATCATATGACCCCAACCTGGCACACTTTGGATGAGAGTGGGATGGACGGAACTATCACCATCACCTATAAATTAGTGTAGCGGACACCATGTATTCTCTCAGCTTGTATAAACCCCTTGAGGAGAATGTCCGTCTCCATTTCAGATGAAGATGTGCTCCAGTTCTTAAAACAAGTATGTTTATCTAGTGGTATATGCAAGGCGCAAGCCTGACAAAACTTGTTACGAACTCCTATGTACAGAAGTTTTCCAGTTGCTTTGCCTATAATGACAGCTACACCAGACTTCGCATTATACGAATGCTTGTGCGATCGTTTGCTCCACCCCCCATCAACTATCACTGTAATAGCTGGTACCCCATCGCAAAAACTATCACTCTTTATAGCAATCTCTTTTTCTCTTCTTCCAGCTTCCAACATTGTGCAAGTCGCCAGGTCTCACCAATATACCTCTCCGTAGTAGTAAAGCACTTCTTTGTCATCACTGGTATGCCTGTGACACTCAACATTTCTTCCAGCTTGTTGTGCCCACCTCCAGTAACCATTTGACCCCAAACTGCAGCAAGATTGCATTCCCACCTATGATAATTAATATAGAAACTTATCACCACAGGGAATACACACTTTTTTGGCTTGGGGAGGTAGGAAAGGTAAGGGAGAGAAACCCGTCTAGTCATAATTATGAAGAAGGTGTCACCAAATCTTATAATTATTAAATCAGGGAACTTGATTAGAAGGGGGAAGCTAAAGTTGGAGGTAAATTGATTTAAGTTCGGTTGAATTTAAGAAAGTGTTGAACATATTTGGAAATTACTGGTCTATTAGTTTTCTTCCGTTCTGACTTTTATTAATCAAATTCTGGGGAAGATAAGGCACCCAGTTTCCTATCTCAAATTACTAAAAAAAACAAACAATTTTTTTTGTGTAATATGTTGTTATTTACTTAATTACTGAAGTAATATTTTATAAATGATGTATGCATGAAATAAATTAATTAAACCTTACTCACCTGGTGTACGCTTTAGGACCCTTCACTTTCTTCGAAGTATCAACAGCAATTTTTTTTGGCAAGATGAACACTTGCTTTCCAGAATAGATGCAAGCCCATTTCTAGTTTCTCCACAAAGAATCATGGACCCCTCACATTCAGATGAATGTCTTTGCAAGTCACCAGCGGCTAATGAGCTGTTCTACTTATGAATATTCATGAGCAAAAACCACCCTGTAACCTTAACTGTGGACAGGACGGAGGTCATCTAATATGTCTCAAATCAAAGTATCTTCACTTTTCATGACATTCAAGTTGAATACTATTTGCCATTGATGATGATTGATGGAAAGTGGTATTGATAATTGTAGGCTTTTATATTGTGTCTTACACAATGGTTTAAATGTTTATTTCTATATTTTAAGCTTATTATCCATACAAATACCAAGGCTACACAATGAAACATAGCTATATTGTATTGCACTAAAATTGTTCTTATAACTGCCCTTGGCAAGAAGTGGTAAAGTTTTAATTAACATTTTATAATTGTGAAAACTGTTAACAAAATAGCATGCAACCACCTTAGGAGTGTATATGGTATATTGTGTTAGTTTATGTCATCGTACTAGTTTATAATTGTTATGATTACTCATGCTCCAGCTTTTATTTCCTATTTCAACACTTCATGTAACAATGTAACAATATACAATTGTGATTTTTCATCATCAATTATAGTTCAATTCTTCTTTTCCATTGTAAAAGGGTTGTTGTGCATTTGGTTCTCTAGCTGCACCTTTATGATCCCTGAAAAATATTCTGAAAGTACTTAAATGTAAATGTAAACTAATAAAAATCATTTATACAACATCTCAATCAATCCTAGAATAACAAACAGCTTAATAAAAGTAATGATGTTTACAGCCAGCTACATTATGTATAATCTTCTGTACATTTTTTTTTTATATCTTATGCATTATAATTACAGTTTATCCAAAATAATTACTCTATTGACTCTTCATGTGTCAACAAGTATTTTCACAAAAAGAAATTCAGAATGCTTTGTATAAAAATACACAAAGTGAAACTACCAAAGTCTCATCAGAAGCATAAAAGTGCAAAAGATCTGAACTGCTTAAATTATTTTTTCTGTGACACTGTCTTTATTGTGGATTGCATCATAGTGATGGATTTTTCTAGGCATTCAAACAATAACATCCAGCATAATACTTGCATGGAGGGTAGCTAATAACTACTTTAAAAACTAATGTCAGAACGTGATTCTACACCCCAGAAAACCCTATGCTAGATATAATTGCACATAATGTTGAGAATATGATAGTCCAACTTTTAATTTTTGTAGGTGTGAAATTAGCAGAGTTCCCCACAGCTAACAGATGTCCAGCAAGTGATTTTATATAACTTGATACCTGCACAATAGGTACAAACCATAAAATATATTATATATTTGTTTGTGAGTTGTCATTACTTCATAGTTTATTCTGAAAAACTATGAAGTAATGCCTTTAATCTATAGTACTTCACATCTCTACAAACTTAAAGCCTAATCTCGCGGAGCAAAACCCATTAACACCCTTTACCCGCACCCTTTACCCGCTACATCGGGTAAAGGGTCTTAAAGAGTCAGGCTACATGAGACTATTTATTTGCAGGAGACCCTTATCCACTGCTCTTAGGAGGGTCCGGTCAACTGACACGGGCAAGATGTGTTTGCACTGTCAGCAACTGGGAGATTGCGCCACGGTAATCTATTGAGTGTGATATTTTGTTTAGCGACTCCTTTCTGTCTTACAGTGGAGTCTCCAAAGTCTCCAAAGGGAGGAAATTTTCTGTAGCAATGCCCTTTGTTAGGACTGTTCTCTATTTTTGGAGTTTGATATAATGTTAGTGCTTTTTTTTTAATTCAATGGCTATATTTCCCACACAAATGTATAAATTTTTGACCCGCTAATGTTTGAACATGGTCTCCACACTTACATAACCTAGATAGGCAGCTAACAAATCAAGAACTGCAATTAGACGAAATTATTTGACAAAGTTAAAAAATGATCATGTGAATAATCTACTTAGCCACAAGTGAGTGACACCGAAATCAACAGCCAATTGCCGTATTGACCAAAGCAAGAGTGTAATCATAATGTCAGTATTACAGTTTACTATGTGTCAACTTGACTGACTTTCCCAACAATACACAATTGGGTTGTGTATCATCACATAATATTGACTATAATATTATGTGCAAATGTAATCATAAACATGTTATTAAAATTCAACTTAAAGTTTATCGTATCTATATTATGGAATGTAAACAGTTATGGATTTTGTAAGAAAACATTTACGTTCTGTCAAGCATAATACAATATTTTAAACATTAACAATTAATTATAAAATTATTAGACACTAGACATACAGTACATTCTAATATTTGCTGTGAATAAATTCATTTCGTTATTGCCTAACTCACTGTCATTTATATATCCGATAAAATAATTACAGTGGAAATATCCTATTTTTGCCATTCTATACTATAATTGTCATTACACAAAGAAGTTCTACTTTTAAGGTTGAAAAAATGCATAAAAACAATATTGTCATCATGATACTGAACTACTTAATGACGTGATCAACAGTCTTGTATTTACATGGATATTATGTGATAAATTATCTGCTTCATTATTAAATAATATACAGTGGTAACATCAGTTAGTGGATTAATTGTTTTTTCTACATCTTGTTGCCATAGATCTATATGACCAAGTGGCTTGATGTGGAACTATGAACTTATTATAGTTCGACTGTAATTGTAGTGAGTTTCAATTATAAATATTAATGAACTATTAATTATGAGAAGAATTAAATCATAATGCTAGTATAGATGGGAAGGAGACTTAATGACTGACTCTGTGACACTCGACTCTCTTGTGTCATGGTGAGTTTCGCTGTTTATTACTCCTCAGTACTTTAGCTTAAAAATATGTGCAGTTCCTTTGATATCATTTTGCCTGAGAAATTTAATAGACAACAGCACAGTCATAATAAATCTTGGGTAACTAGATAGCATCTTCAGTTATTTTAATAATAAATACACAAGGCCACAAAATTCATCCTTCATGGCATATCAAATAGTTATTCTTTATCAACACTTTGATTATATAACTTTATTAATTCATTTTTATGAGTTGCATGATTGACCTTCTGATGTTAGACACAGAGGTGGCTAGCAGGGCTTCAATTTCATTACACACTGAAGCATTCTTATTAATGCTATACTAGTGAAGAGAACCTATAATCCTAAATTTTATATCAACACCGACATAAATGTTGGGATTTATGAACACAGAATAACCCAACAGCAATGAGTCAAAAATGTTTTAGTTTTTGTCCATATTGTGTTTGAATTCTACCAACATGTTTATCTAAGTCGGCTGGTATAAAGAAAGCCAAACAAGTAAGATTTCCTTTCTCTATTAAGTTACCACATCATATAGACATTTTTAGTCTTTATTTAATAATGCTTGGTCAATTAAAAATAATTTATAAGGGTAACACAAAAAGTTCTTTTACAATCGTTTTTTTCTTCATCCATTGTATTACATAAGCATAAGTATACTTCAGTCCTGTGCTATCTTAACTCTATAAGAGTTGTGCGTCATCATAAGATTGATTCACATATTTTACATATGATTGGTTTATATCAATGCAAAATACTATTTGAACAGTATACTATCTACGTGGTCTATTAGTATTCTGGTCAACCAAGTAGATTTTAAAAGCTCTTCACTAAATTTTATACGGTAGTTAGTTATTACTACTGACAAAAGTATAATATTACCATAAAATTTCAGCTATATTGAAAGTAATTTTTTGTAATGTATAAACAACTTGATGAGTTTCCAAAACTGATCACTAGATAATACTCATGTAAGAATAAGTACCTACAAAATTTTTCCAAATCTATGCAATACTAATGGGATTGTTTTATGTTTGTTAACTAAGTGTCACATTTTGAGCCAGTATCACAAATATATAGAGGAAGACGCAAAAACTATATTAAAGCTTAGTTTATGCTGCAACAAATTTGCATTTGCTTAACTGATAATAATATAAGTTGTGATTTTTGTTCAGCAATTATAAACTAACCAAAAAAAACACCCAACATTAATGACAAATTATAACATGTAAGTGAATCATTGTCATGAGATCTAACTTTGTTCTATTGTACACTTTCATAAAGTGGAGAAGGACTAGACTGTGATACAGTGGAACAATCTTTTTTCGTAACGATGTCATATGACAGATTAGTTTCACAGGTGAAGTCATCAGTTGATTGAGTAGATATGACATTAACTACACCATATGATACATTGTTGTCATACTGAAGAGAAATATAAATATAATGTGAAAGCATATCATAAATTATTAATTATTATTTTCTCTCATTCTAATTTTATTTGCCGATTTAATAAATTTTTCAGTTCCTCTGTATTTAATTTGATTAATAAATTAAATTTAAAACAACTGAATATCAGCTCATTTAAATTCACATATTTTTGGCTACCTAAATTATAGTTCTACTTCAATTTAATTAAAATAATAATTAAAGTATAATGTAATTTAACTTGTTTTCTAAACAATGTACATAGGGAATGCTTGTAGAATATCAAAGATATTATGGAACTCTACAAGATCTAATGCAATAATTGAATTATATTGACACGTGAAGCTATAATATTTTTCGTATTTAAATACTTACATCTGCATCTTTTGTTTTCCTTGCATCAGATCTTCATACAAGTAAAATTTTAGTAAAATATTGACATAAAAATTGCTGGATACTTACCTTTCTCTGGTTTTACAAGGAAACTTATCTATTGACAACACAATCATTCATGTAATAATCCTTGCCATATCATTGTATCTTACCATTTCTAATTCGAAATACAAAAGTGACAAAAGCCACCAGTATTACTATAATTATCAAAACAGGCACCAAAACACCAATGCTAATATTATTAATGAATGCTAAACTAAACTGATATGAATAATAGTTATTTCCAAAAAAATTTTTGTCCTCCTGACCTGTTACTGATGAGCATAAAAAAAGAGAACATACAATTGTTGTATTGAAATCACATCATCTCCTTTGATATCAGTAACAGTGAGGTTATATTGTGTATTTACATCAATGCTCACTGCCTCATAATTATTTCCTCTTATAGAACCATTGATAGTACTATTAGTAGATGATAATATTCATAACTATAAAATCATTTGGCTTACCATGGCGGCGTAGGTAAATCATTAGTAAGATAACAGATATGATTATGATAATAGCCACAGTAACTACCGCTATACATACAGCTATCGCAACTACATTGCTTCTATTTGTAGCAATGGTTGGTTTATCATCAGTAATTGTTGGTTCTGTATATATAACACAATATTAAATAAAAATATGTAATATCAGTGAATTGCATTACCTGCCATAACATAGCACACAAAATTGGATTCAATATCAAGTTCCCATAACATAACCACATCATCTCCATTGATATCAGTAACAGTGAGATTATATTGTGTGTTTACATCAATACTCACTAACTCATAATTCTTTCCTATTATAGTACCATTTATAGTACTGTTAGTTGATGATAATTCATAGGAACATCCACTATAATTACATCCTATGATATAGTCACATGATATGTTATATATTCCAGTCCTCATAGTAAAGCAAATATTAACTCCTGCAATGTCATTTGTACCTAACAATGAGACGATATCCACATAATGGATGTATGCTCAGCAAATGTTCATAAACTTACAGAATTGCTGAGATTCAGAGAATGCGATTACTAAGCTGTTGATAGATATAATAGTTAAGTTGTAAACTAAGCTAACATTTAAACCAGAAAAAAATGCTGTCATCACTGAGTTAAATAGAACAACTTCTGATAACAATGTAGGCTGAGCTGTATTTTTAGCTTGAAGCAAAGCATACAACATATTATTACCATCTAGCGAACAATTTGCCGTCTAAACATTTAACAAGTAATTAGAATCAGATAATATTGTATATAATATTACATATACATACTTGTATAGTCAGATTTAATGAGTAGGAGTCCCCCACTCTAAATAATGAATATTCAATATCATTTGTAGAAGGTATGTAAAGTAGAGTCTTGTTTACACATGAAGGTGGACTTTGTCCTACTATATTAGTAGCTGTGATACACATGGTAAAGGGATCACATGACCTCACTCCTTCCAGTGTGAAGTTATAGGAGTCAGTATCAGTCACATACTCAGTGATGTCTTTCAATTGACTGGGACTCAAGAATGTGAGAGTAATAGTAAAATGAACAGATACTGTAGGAATGATTATATAATCCCATGAGGTCATCAATGGATGGTCATTCAAAGATATGCTCAATTCACTTGGAGGATTTGGGATGCCTGTTAGAAGTAGAATATAATGATTTTAATGGCTATAAGAATTTTATTTAAGAATTATGTATCACAGATTAAGGACTAACTTTCATAATTTCAGCTTGTATAACAATTTTTTATATGTATGTATAACTAGGAAAAAATTTTAGTTCAGTCTTTGAATTTAATGGAACTTGGGTCGAACTTATTGTGGTCCAGCTACAAAAACTTGTAGTCAACATTTATATTTGTTTATTTAATGGTACTACTAGAACTAAAATGTTGAGCTTATTAATTGACTCACGCTCGGTAATTCTCTGTAGTAAAAAAAACCTAGCTACAAAGTGCATGACACTTTGCAATAATATTAACAATTTTGTGATAATGTCTTCAAAGCACTGAAATTATAGTGTTTCCATTATTGAGTGTTTCTAACCAGTAGTTTTGTGTAACATTATTAATGATATCCATGTCCACCACACATAGCAGGGTAACGCTTGAACTTAACGTATGGGCTAAAAAATTATTATGAAGGAATTATCTAAAAGCATTTGAATGCTGTAATAATTAATAAACCAACATCATGTGCATCATTTGTGTGCTATAAATTATAATATTTATAATAGCTATGAAAAACTTCTAAAAAGTTTCATAATATTGCACAGATAATTGTATTATGGATTTGAATTTTGTACTGTATAATCATTTAATTTGGTAATTGCTGGTCAGTGGTTAAGTTTTATGAAATTTTATTATATTAATAATAATATTAATATAAAATTGTTATCATAGCAATGTTTTAGCGGCAATGAACGAAGTAAGTGTTATTTATTTCCTTCACTTATTAACTTTTATTAGAAAGAGGTTCAGATATCATATATAATTTCTAGTAATCATTAAAAATTTAAAAAAATTAATTTTCCATTACATAGTTTACCTTAAGATTGTACCGCATACATAATAATTATATAAATATATTATATAATATGACTCCACTTAAACAATATTCAATACACATTAACAAATGACTAATGGATTTGCAAAATATATAGAACAACCAAATAATCATAAAATGTAATAAAGAAGTTATTTCTAATAAATGCATTCATTGCCTACATTGTTTCGATATTCAATAACATGAGAGTATATGTATGAAAAACTGTAATGTAGTTTATAATGCTTTTAGTAGCTTGCAAATAGATGTGTAATTATATTATATATATATAACATAGGGCAATTATCCTTTAACTTTTTTGCATGCTCTCTAACATGGAATTTATAAACACAAACTTCCTATGAATAGTATGTCTAAAAAAGTATTAATGAGTAATAAATAAAAATTTGAAATATATTTTATAGCTAGCTACATCGAAACTTTCTAACTGAAAGGTGTCTAAAGTGAAGCAAAAGCAAAATGTGAAAAAATCTTATAATTATTGTCACCAGGAGATCGAACGATGGACAACTAAGATTTTTTCACATTTAGCCTTTGCTTCTCTTTAGACTCCTATAAGTGAAATTTTTAAATCTAGTTTTTATGAAGGGTCAGAACTTTATAATTATTTTATAGCAGGTATATTGCTTTCAATGCACATAATTTCTCACCATAAATAGTCACATCTATAGTACTTGGAACTAGGGTAACATTCGCTATGCTGTAGCAACTCAATCCTGTCACTGATGTCTCTGTTGTGTTTATTGTTATTAATAATGTATTAACTCCATTCACATAACTTCCAGCAATACCAGGAATTGTAGATACTTGTCCTGGTACAAACACCATTGGAGTTCCATCATTCAGAATAATGCCATAAGAAGATATAGCCTTGTTTCCTTCCACATGACATATTACATTCCTCTGTGTGTTGATGGGAATATATAGTGGTCCAGTTGGAGTAAAGTCAACTAAAATCAACAGCAACACCAATAAATAGGAATAAAAATACTTTTTTGTGGCAAATTATAATGTTCGTCACTTTTGTAATAGAGTGAATATTCGTCAGTAAACACTAGCCGAGACAGATCAGTAATTGTTATACCTACTTTATAAAGTTGAGTAATACTTCCAATAGGACAACACTAAAATTGCTTTACCTTGTGCTTCACCCTCCTTGATCACCAAACAGAAGCAAAGAGCCAGACTAAGAAAAAACATAGTGTACAGACCAACTGAGTGCTGCATACTTAACTTTCCACGGTTTGTGACGTATTTCTTTTTAAGCAGTGAGCAGTGAGCGTTGGCAACTAGAACATAAATGGCAGTATAATCGGGCTAGGATTTTTTAGTACTGGTTGATTCTAAAGTAACTTCCGCAACCTACTTCCTTTGTAATTGAACCTGCAGCTCCTCCCCCTTATCTAGTATAAGTACATGTATCCCTTCAATACACTAGACGTCCTTATAATGGCTGAGCTAAAAATTAATGGATAAATCTGTAGATAGTAACTTACCATTTATGGGTTGTTTTCATTTTTTACGTGTACCTTTGAGTGCGCTGACCGGGCTTTTCAACTAGCTAGCGGTATTTGTGATGAGAATTATGTCGTAGCATGTAGCTACTCGTTGGTTTGCTCAGTTCCACCTCCGTAGCTAGTTAGTTTAGTTTAGCATATTCTTCTGTTCTAAAATAGTTAGAGTGCTGTACATGGAAATCTGCGGGATTTCAAGGTACCTCACTCTAACCCTTATGTAGGTCCCAATAGGTCGCCTCTTTGGCTACACAGCTAGGTCCGAATTTAGACTTGGGCTGTCTTCCCAAGTCAGTGCGAGCGAGATCAGGGTTTTTTCTCCCCTACCCCACCCAACCCCAATTTTTGGCCACTTTATGTATGAACACTCAGGTAGAGTAGCAATAGAGCTTCCTATTCTTGAGTTATTCAGGATGAAATTTCATAAGCTAATAAGAATGACTTGTAGTTTGAGATAATTTTTAGTTAGTGACACTTTTTAGTGTCAGATTATCATAATCAGAGGTCTAAGTGTAGTTTGAATAAGATGGCTTGTGGGGGCACAGGGTCACCCAGTATGATTATATTACGAATGAAATTTGTAATTGACAGCAATTCGTTTGCAAAACCAATAAAACAAGCTACTTATCATAACATAATATTACTACTAATTACTACTAATTTACAGAACACAGTTGGTATTCTGTCATTATTGACAATCTGTTTTCTTTGGCTTCTGGATAATGATGGTTATGATGATATTAGAGCATTTTTACGATGCCATTTTGATTTAAATCTGCATAGTATGTGCCCTCCTGATCCCTCAAGCAATAAATCTTGGGGGAGGGGCCAGTGACCCCATAGCCACCCACTTCTATCAGCCCTGAATAAAGTAAATACATTGAAGAGGGAATGGTCACACATGGTAAACCTCTAGCTATCTTGTTGTAATGCTGACCTCTTAGTCGTCATCTAAGACTTCCGCTCTATATTACGGTTGGACACACAAATTATAAAGTTTTCTATGCTTTATTAAGTTTTAAAATAATTATTTGCAGTATACAATGCAAGTTGAATGAATAATAAACAAAATAAAGTAATTGTGGTATAGTTTGATCATTAAAATTGTTTTCTTGTAATTCAATTTAGTTTTAGTTTGATTTAACACTGATATTATATTACAGAAGCTATGTCTAAAAGTTCGACATTATTTTTAGCTGTCTGGGATGCAGGCATCCAGACATAGAAGATTACAGATTTCCTACAAGCAAGAAAGAACTAACTCAGGAACATACCTCATCACATCCAATCAACACTATTAACACTTACTCGTTTTTCTTTACCTCTCTCACTCTATCTTATAATCATATTCATACGCCACAGTCAACCAACAGCTCATCCACTCATGCATTTGTTATATAACCCGCATGCCTATTCTATTAAACTTGTTGTTCACCTCTGCCTGTCTAGGAAGTAGTCATTTTTAGATAGTGAGCGCTTTTACCTATCTACTCCAGACTGCAAGCTGCAAGGCCAGCGGTTGCAAGTAGATTCTAGGCTTCGAGGAGGCCTGTGACTCTCAAGCTGCCACAAGCTGCCACGTCACGCCTCATATTCAGGCCAGTTCATGTTCATTAACTATGTATGCTTCCAGAGCAGTAAAAAAATGGAGTCAGTTTTTACTATACTATATAGAACTGGGCTTCTGTACTGTATGCTGTAGAGTGTGCATGTTTACTGAACCGTGGATATACAGCATTGTATATAACACCATGTGAGAACGTGAGTTTTCACAGATCATGTACCTACATTGTGAAGATGTCGATGGATCATTTTTTTTGTGATATTTATAAAAAATACTTTTAACTTTATGATTAAAAATGAAAGTGGGTCTGTAAAGGTAAGTGGAGGGGACTGAACGCTACTTTAGCAATATTGCTCCCAATATGCCTTCACTAAATTCCTTGTGAAGTATTTTGTATATTATGTCAAACTTAAAGATTTCTCTAAGGTTGTTTTAAAATATTATCCAACTCAAAAAATTCACAAAGTACAAATTGAAAGTCCTTTTACACTACAATGAATAATATTGAAGATGTGGTATGATTGGTTAATAAAGATGCTTTGTTTATAGTTCCTCCAGTAATTATAAAGTTACCAGACTATGGTGCTTATAGGTAGGCAAAGATACCTGATACAGCTACCCCTGTGGTTGTGGTTACATTAGCTGGTCCCTCTAGAAAAATTATTTTTGTGATATTTATAAAAATTACTTAACTTTATGATTAAAAATGAGATTGGTTCTAGTGAATAATTAATAAATATGATGATTAGTCATTATTATCAAACTCACCATTTCCAACAACTGAAATAAACAATGACAAATACTTTAAACAGTGAAAAATTAAGATAAATGGTTAAAAATTATTAGCGTTATTGCAATTTTATAATACACACTGAATTAAAATATGATAATTTAACCTGATAACACAAACTATCATTGCATTATGATGCTTAATTTTTCAAGTTTGGTTAACATGAGAGTTTCTCAATGTTTTACTTCAGTGAAGTGCTTGCTCCTCATATTTAAATGAACCAGAATACATTATAATAAAGTGGAAGTCAGGATTACAAAATGTTTCACAATGGCTACATGATAAGCATTGCTATGTCTATAGTCTATTAATAGGTTGAGGTCACAAAATTCATCTTTCAGCATAAAAATAGTAATGAATTTTTACGTTCTTCTTCCATGAAAATTTCTTTAATTTGCTATTATCATTTTTATTTTATAAGTACCATGCTTGGCATTCACATGTTAGACATGTAGGTGGCTAGCTAGCAGGATAAGTACTCTCTTGAATTAAACGTTCCTATGTAATACAAGTGAAGTGATCACAAAACCTCGACGACTTAATAAACACACCAAAGTTATGGGAATTAATATTGGATAATCACATCCTGCCAGAGAATCGTCAATGCTATTAGCTATGAGATTGTAAGGCACACAGACATTGTGGACTTAGTAATATTTAAATCTATGATCCCAATGCTTAGTCAAATGGTGACAGGAGACAGCCAAGACCAACAACCACAAGTTAGTTACATTTAGAAACAAGGAATAAAATGAGTTGCGAAAAAAGTATGGAATAATTGGTAACTAATATTAAATGAAAAGTGCGTGTAGCTCTAAATTCTCTCTTCTTAACGTTATCTATTGTAAGGATAAAAAAATCATATACCTGGGCTAGCAGCTAGCTCACCATTTGTGATGAAGTGCATCAGTAGTTGGATTCAACCAGCTAACAGGCAACCATATGAAGCTATGGATATTGAAACTTAACAAAAATATATCACATGATTAGGGGTCAAATGTGAAGTACATGTATAATGTAATGCAGCAGTTTGTGTGAAATATGTTACTCAGATGGCAAACATGGATTTTATTTCTTTTTTGAATGGGTGTAGGGCCATTTGTTTGGTAATTATAGGATAAACAATAAAAATTAATTTGATGCAAATATTGACTACAATAATTATTAATTTCAGGGTGATCCCCTAATTGGATTCCTTGGGAATTTTAGTATAATTAATAAGCACATTTTTAACATGGAAAACTGGTGAGAAACCTTTTCTTGCAATTAGTTTCGGGTCCAACCTTAAAATGACTGGACTAAAAAAGCCAAAATATCATTGTGAAGATATCTAGGGTGGAATAAATCCATTTATTTTGAGTATGTTCATTATACCTAATTTTGTAAGGAACAGTCGACATAATTATACTTATATATTACAAAAAAGTTGTACCTGATGTATGGTTACAGAGTCCTTGCCAAAAATATAAATACTATAGAGACAGATTAGAAGGCAGATTGATGTGCAGTAACAGTTTAGGGCTAAAACTGTGATGTCAAAATCTAAGTAAGCTAGCCTGTCTTCTTGATAATTAACTTGTCTAGCTAAATAGCTGAAAGAGATTCCCCAAGTACCAGTATTCATACAGAATATGAACCTGATATCAGTGGTGGGTGATGTTAAAAAAGTAGCATTCTAAGTTGACACTATGTCGGACTGATTCATTAGAAAGTTATCAAACTTAATATCTCAATCATGAAAAAGTTAATAATACAGTCTTTTAGAAATAAGCTAATGTGGTGAACTTGTCAAATATAGTATTCATAGCCTTAGTAACAAAGAGTGAATGTTCTTCAGAGAAGACAGTATGCAAGATAAACACAAAGAGACGCAAGACCGATAATTGTACCGATAGGTTGAGTAATAACCGTTCTAATAGGACAACGCTAAACGTTATACTGGTCCCATTTACCTTGTGCTTCATTCTCCTTGAACACCAAACTGAAGAAAATAGTCCAAAGAAATAGAGCTAACGTATTGTATTTCTTTACATACAGTAGTCAGCGGTGACTATAATCGGAACTAGCTAAAGCCAATAGCTAGAAATTTTGGGCGACGATTTTTTAAGTACCAGTCACTAAGTAACTCCCCCCACCTACTTCTTTTGCAATTGAACCGGAAGCTCCTCCCACTTATCTAGCCCAATTACATGTGTCCCACTTAGATAGACTCCAATTTAATGGCCACACTAAAAATTAAATAGCCATTAATAAAAACTTTAAGAAGAACCTGTGGGTGTAGAGAGTTATTTTTATTTCATCTTATCCTGTTATTCATTATTCAAATATATTTGGCTTTCAAAAAAGCTACATTGAACTTCAGCTTACTAGTAGGCATTATTATGAAATAATGGTAATGAAGATCTTAATGCTTGTAGTAGCTTAACCCAAAGAAAAATATATATAAAACTCTGAGTAATTAATGTTTAACTTTTCCAGCATGCTCACAAACATACACTTATAAAACAGGGACATCATTATGAATAGTAGCCTAGTTCAGAGGTTTGTAAAGATAAACTAATTAGTGTTGCTTTGTAAATATGATTCTATTATACAATAAAAACAGTCAGAAAATGGTAGGAGTGTTTCGTATTCCTGAAATTAATAGAAATAAAAATATATCCCAGCAATCACGCATTAGCTAATAATTGTGTTTATACATTAAGTTTGCTTGCTGAAGACTAAAAATATTTATCTTAGTTTTTTTAATTAACTAGGTCACCGTGATAATCAAACTTAAGGAACACCAACTTAACAACTAATGTGAAAAGAACATCGACAAGGAATATAGTCAACACATATGGTTAACAAGTCAGCTTTTGAAAGGTATGGGTTATCTTAGTAATTGGCTACAAGATAAAAAAAATGTCACCCACTGTGTACCAATCCTGAATAATAATGAACCTCAAAAAAATAAATTTTGGTGAAATCATCAACAATATAGGCCACTTATTTCAAAATGATCCCTAACAAATATGCTGTTGGTAGTTGTTGTTTTTTTTCAACAGTCATTGAAAATTAAACTAATGAGCTTCAATAGCACATTGTGGTAAAGGCTATTACTTCAAAAAATGGTTCAGATTGATGTGTTTGGTAGAACTGGCCGGCATGATATTCCACATTGTGTCGGATAATGATACACAGTTCTGAGGTAAATTCATGAAAAAACTAGGTATTTATTGCGAATAGATATTGTGCATACTACTACCACATATAATCCTCAAAACAATGTGTTTGTAGAGAGAATGAATTCCACTTTACTAGGTGTCTGGGCTTCCCCAGACAAATGATTGAAAGTATACTGCTGGTATAGTGGACTAGTGAACATTAATCATCTTCATTGTTTTTCCTACATGTATCAACCACACTCACTCATAAATTGGAATTCATGTCATGTGTACAATAAGATGTAAAATTGTGGTGATTTTAATGCAGTCCTCTAGTCTTAGCATTGTGGGGTTGTCTTCTGAACTTAGTTCGATTTTGTGTTAGAGGCATTTGGGTCTGTTTGGAATGTCTTTCAAGTGACGTTAAGCCAACCCACATAATATTATTTTGCTTTGTGGGAGCAACTGCGACTCGGAGTTCCCATGGTATGTTACCGTTAGTGCAAGATTCCCTTCTGAGTTGACGGAACGATAATCCTTCAAGGTTCAGGCATCTGTCAGAGTAGCACACTCACAATCCTAGCATTCATTGTATTGCGGCCGTTGTCAGTAGGATGCTTAGAAAAGCTGTTGTTAAGTTTTCTATGCTTAATTAAGTTTTAATTATTAGTACTATTGTTGAACTATATAGCTATAGGGCAAAGCAGTAATTTTTTATTTACTAATAATAATTATTTAAATTTTATAGTTCAATCGTTAAAATTGCATTCATTTAACACTAAATTAGTTTTGTATTAAAATTTAGCCAAAAATATTACTACAGAAACAATGTCAATATGTTTCAAGAACAATAAATACTGGAATCAATTATTACTTTAAAGAATAAAAAAAAGTGAATAATGCAAAAGAGGCTTGGACATGGTCTCAGTGCTAATAGACATCACTTCACAAAGCTGAGCTCGAGGACATGAGTGATCTCCTCCTTCCAAGTGAGTGAAATCAAGAGGAAGCAATACAGGAGTAAGGTTGAACAACCTAATTTTTTTAAATGAAATTTATTTATGCTGTATTGACTATTGTTACACTGTATTCATAATCAATATGATAGTTTACAATGTGTTAACTTAAATGACTTTTTTTAACATTGGGAAGGGTGACTTTACAACTTATCTGGGACACTTGTTTCTCTTATCAAAAGAATAACAGCACAGTCTTACTAAATCTTGAATAACTAAGTTTTTTGTTTCAATTATGTAGGTACAAACTATATTTTTTTAAGCCACGCTAGGTATCTTCACAATGCTATCCTTAGGTACATGACCAGTGAGATAGCTAACGTTATCATATGGTGTTATCTCATGTCTGTATGTAAGCTCATTACCCTAGCAGTTATAGCAACTGGCCTGGCTTATCAGCTTTCAGTGTTTATACTGCTACCATACTCTAGTGGAGCCTATCCAACCAGGTTAGAGTAGCTTCTAAAATATCTTTGAGTGTGGGGAGCCCCTAGAGAGTTTTAAGGCCAACTTTACACCAAGAGTTACCAACAAACTAATTTAGTGAAGGTATCTAGCATGGAATAAACCTCTTATTACACTGTTCAGAGTGATATGGCATGATAATTCACACTCAGGCTTTATTTTCACTCGCCTCTGGCTCTACTCCATTTGAGCTCAATTGAGGATAATGCCATATGCAGCTACTACCTCCCTTCACATGACCTTATTTTAGGCCAATCAAAACATGTACACAATTCTAATACCGTTTAATTAAGCATCACTTTATTATGAATTGAAAAAATATATATTGACAAAACATTGTTGTTTATTAATGAAAATAATTGAAGACCATTGTGGCAACCTATGATTACAAACTATTAATTTCCTATGAAGGAACACTAAATTAACGTTAATATCCATGATGATAATGTGCTACACAATTGGTAAATACACAATTCGTTTCCTTTACATGAGATTCACATTAAATTGCCATATTTGGTGATCTCAACACAAGTTTAAAATGGTTTTAGATTATAGGCAAAGCCAATTCCATTAGTCTCAAACTTCCCTTTTATGGATGCTCAGATTTTAAGCAATGTGTAAACATTATTAGCTTCATCTAACATTCTTCAGTTTGCAGTTGTGACAACTTGAACAAATATATAATGTACATATTCACAAGGAATACATTATTAATAATAAAATAGCTTGCTGTAGACTCAGTGTGTTAACACCTAAGTACGTGAATAATTTTTCCAACAATCTATAAGGTTAGTAGAATTATTTAAGAGGTAAAAAAATGGAAAAAAATGTTTTAGATACATTATAATCTTTGTTCTGATTAATGTATTTGTTATTGGCTGATTCACTGTCACTTTTGTGTCCAATAAAATAATTACCATGTAAACATCTACACTGTTGCTATTTTTAACCATTATAACTATATTACTTGACATTACACAAAAAGTTATGATATTAACGATGAAGTAAATCAGTATTGAAGCAATAATATTAGCAATAATGCTGAACTATTGATTAATAAGTGATCAACAGTCTTGTATTTATGAGATTGCATCCATATTCTTTATTATTGTTATAAAAATAATGTAGGTTGATGATGGAAAATAAAAATAGGTATTTAGTAAGAAATCGTTCATTGTCATGATTAATGGTTTTATTAATTGCACTGTTATGATGAATTAGAAATAGAAATAGAATAAAAATTTTAATAACTGAGAAGTGCTTATGATAAGTGGTTGAAAATATAAGTGTTATTGAAACCTTATCAAACACAATGAAATGAAGACAAATCTAAATATAACGTGAAAGCATATCACAAATAATTTAATATTATTGTCTCTCCTTCTAATAGTATATGCGAGTTAATTAATTTTCAGTTCATTTATATTCAATAAAGATAATTTTTGACGAATAAATTAATGGTTAAAAAAACATTGCTTGTAGAATACCACAAATATTATAGAACTCTATAAGATCAAATGCAAAAATTGTATTTTATTGACACGTGTAGCTATAATACTTTCTTTTTTAACATACGTACATCTGCAGCTTTTGTTTTCCTTGCATCAGATCTTCACACAAGTAAAGTTTAATAAATTACTGACATGTGAATTTTTTGGATACTTACTTTCTTCTTGTTCTACATGGAAACTTATCTATTGACAACACAATCATTTATGAAATAATAATCCTATAATCCTATCATTGTATCTTACCATTTCTGATTAGAAGTACAAAGGTGACAAATGCCATTATTATTACTATTAATATTATCATCAAAACAGGTACCAATCTTCTAGTGTTACAGATGTAATCAATATGTTATTAATATCAATTGTTGCTAAACTGAAAGTTGTAGTTTCGGCACCTACGTAAAAACATTGATCAAAATATAAATAATAGTTACCACAATAATGTTTTTGTTTTCCTAACCTGTTACTGATGAGCATAAAAAAATGAAGTGAACATACAATTGTTGAATTGAAATCACATCATCTCCATTGATATTAGTGACAGTGAGGTTATAATATTGTTATATTGATATAACTATTAGTTGATAATAATTCATAGGAACATCCACTATAATTACATCATATGATATTATATTCACATGATATGTTATATATTCTAGTCCTCATTGTAAAGCAAATATTGACTCCTGCAATGTCATTTGTACCTAATAATGAGACGATATCTACATTATAATGGATGTATTTAGCAAATGTTCATGAAATTACAGAATTGCTGAGATTCAGAGAATGCTATTCCTAAGCTGTTGTTTGATATAATAGTCAAGTTGTAAATTATGTTTAAATTTAAACCAGAAAAAAATGTTGTCACCACTGAGTTAGATAGAACAACGTCTGATGACAATGTAGGCTGAGCTGTATTTTGAGCTTGAAGCAAAGCATACAACATAAATTATTATTATTATTACCATCTAGTGAACAATTTGCCGTCTAAACATTGAACAAAGTAATTAGAATCAGATACTATTGTATATAATATTACATATACCTACTTGTATAGTCAGATTTAATGAGTAGGAGTCCCCCACTCTAAATAATGAATATTCAATATCATTATTTTGTAGAAGGTATGTAAGGTAGAGTCTTGTTTGCACATGAAGGTGGACTTTGTCCTACTATATTAGTAGCCGTTATACACATGGTAAAGGGATCACATGACCTCACTCCTTCCAGTGTGAGTCAGTATCAGTCACATACTCAGTGATGTCTTTCAATTGACTGGGACTCAAGAATGTGAGAGTAATAGTGAAATGAACAGATACTGTAGGAATGATTCTATAATCCCATGAAGTCATCAATGAATGACCATTCAAAGATATTCTCAATTCACTGGGAGGATCTGGGATGCCTGCAATTAGTTTAATATAAATAAATTATGTCATTGCATTCTTCCAGGACTTTGTGTGTCTCAGCATTAAGGCATGACGGCTTGAGAATTTGTTCATCATAACTATTATATTCTTTGTACTTATAAACTATTGAAATAAAACAATATCATTCAAGTCAATATTTTTAACCATGTTTACTATTAAGTCAGTGGTGAAGACTGGGAGGGGTGGGTATGGGGCTCTGGCCTCCATATTTATTGCTTAAAGGGAACAAGGGGGTTGGGGGGTCATTCAATACTGGTTTATTACACTTTTATAAATCTACCACCACGTTTGATCATTAACCTTCATGATATTGATTGGCTCATGTTAATATAATTCAATTTTCAAGACTAATGAAAGTTAAGCTTCTTAGCACAATACCAATACCAACTACAACAAGCAGTTGTTATTTACTGCTGCTTCATGGCAATTCAGTTGTCTTCAGCTTACTGGATTACCAAATGAAGACTTAATGGTCCTGATGAAAAGTCAGCAAGTTTTATGAAGCAATGTTGATGCATACTCACAAATATAAACAGACTACTTTAAACACAAAAACATTGCTATGGAAATCGCAGAAAGGAACTAAAAGTTACTTTTTTTTTGGAATCCGTTTTATCATGATTTACAACTTTTACCCCACCAACTTTGAAGCTACTTCCATCTACCCTGTTTGTGCTACACAACTCATAATTGTATTTTTTTATAATTATATAAGAAGAATTGAAGTGCAAGACAGCAGAAGGTGATTGTGCACATACTATTGTTGCTTTTAATGTTCGGGAACTGAATGTTAGGTCAAAATATGAAGAAAAACATAGCGGCTTAAAAAGTTGTCTAGTGCATTACACAACACCATGCACACACACAAATATGCCAACTGAGTTTAGGTAAACGTATCAATGTTATTATAGGCCACTTAATTCAATTTTTTTTCAAACACAGGCCCTAATCTGCATTTTATATAATATGGATACAACACCAATATCACTACAGTTATAAAATTATTTTTAAAAAACAATTACGTACAATGTTTTAATTTATATATTTAGTGATTAAGGTAGATACATAGAAAGATAGATATTGCTTAAGGCTGACATAATGTATCACAACACTTGTAACAAGTTGATTTTAAATATACATTATTATTGGATTAGGCGACAATACATATTATAAATATTTTAATGTGACATCCTGCGCATATAAATATATTAAAAATTTCCTGTGTCAAATTTTTCTCATGGAACTAAAATCTATTTCTCCCGCTCAGTTATGTATGAGAAAAAGATGAAAGAGGAAATTAACATAAGCTAACTTGAGCCACAAAAATATATGATATTTAAAAATGCATACAGAATATTGATATACTTAAAGTAAACCTTATGATATGGTATAAAATTTAACAAATCACTATCACCTTTCCACTCAATTAATATTATTATCAAGTACAAAAGTGAGTGAACCACATGTTATTTTGTACATGGACAATTGTGATACCATTAAGCATTCAGTCAGTTTATTATGAATTAAAAACAATACATTGACATATATTTTATTAAAATCAACCCAAACGAATATTATTTATAACCATTGTGGCAATCATGATTTCTAACTATAATTTCTTATGATTTAATACAAATTCAAGCCACTATCCAAATATACATTACCATCACATCTCATGTCATTAACATGCTACCAGTATCATAATGAATTGATATAAAGCAGTAATAGTGCTCAATAGTCACATATCAAAAAATTACTCCACTTTTATTTAGCTATTTTCCATTATTTTGTGCATTCAATATAATGCCAGTCTCCATCTCTCCTGAAGATAATACATGATGTTTTCTCGATTCAAATACCTTGAAATATGACAATGTTCATAATAAAAATATAATGGTGTAAAGGGTTATCCACTCAATAAAATCATGATTATAAACATGCATTATCCTTCCTATGACACTGTCAATTTAATATAGGACCAGAATTCAAAAATAAAATATACTTCTTCACTATTAAATAATAAGCACAGCAATAACATCAGTGAGTGGGTTAATTTTTCTTTCTATTTCTCATTGCCATAGATCAATATGACACGGTTGCTATGATATCATTTCCCTCATAATAACTAAGTATCAATCAGATGCTGTGGAACTTATAAAAAATTATGTTATCGTAACTTTATCAAACACAATGAAATAGAATATGTTACTTTAACTCAATAACACAAACTATTAGTGCACTGTTGGGTTAAATTTTACAAGTTTTGTAAACATGATAGCTTCCCAAAGTTAACTTCAGTGTGGTGTTTAATCCTCACATGTAAATGAACTTATACTATGAGCGACATGACAGTCATGATGATGATGAAGTTTAACTCTTGGTACATTTTACTATTTCTATGGTGAAAATATAATTATAATACATTGAGGTCACACAATTCATCTTTCATAGCATAATAAATAATTCATTTCCCTACCTTGTGTATGACAACTCATATTATTTCATTATTATAAGTTGCATGATTGACCTTCTGATGTTAAACATGCAGGTGGCTAGCAGGACTTCAACTTCATTATAGACTTAAACATCCTTCTGTAATTAGTGAAGTGAACCTAAAATCACCAATTTTTTTCCAACACACTGATGATTCCAGAATAATCCAGGAGTAAGTGAGTCAAATGTCTATGGTATCTCAAATCTACAAACATGCTATCTAAGTTAGCTTGTAAAAACTATACATTATGTCTACTACACTATCATAAGGTAAGAATATTTATTGGACAAAATAGTCTGTTTGACATAATAAAAACAATTGTTTTGGTGGTAGTTAAATAGAACATAAACGGTTGCATTGAAATAAAAATGAAAGAAAGTTTCAAGACAGGATAGATATTGATATAGTTAGTTTTTTTGGTGCCAAGACAGAAAACAATCATGCTCAGTGCCAGTGTGACACAGCCACACATCACATTCTTTACAAAACCATTGTATGTCCATTCTTTTTTTGTTTTCTCTGCAGAGAGCACACTTTCCCCTTTTGTGCCCATGGTCTGTTTGAAATCGAGCTGGAAAATGAAGCATAGGAAGTGAACGGATGGTGCGACTTCTACCACGACCAGCTCTCTTTCTGGTACAATAATTACCAATCAGCTCCAAAGCCAGCATTTCTCAAAACTTCAAACTCTTCATCTTTCTATTATGAGAAATATTGTAAAGAATGAAACTATTTGTAATGGTTACGTCAAACAGAAAATTAATGATGTATTTGTAAAATTTCCGGCATTTCATCCGAACATGATAGTATCCACGATACTGATCTCCTCAGTTCACTCCTCCCATATCATTTATTGTATTCAACACAGGCCATTGGACAGGGTAAGACATTTGTGAGCCATCTTCTGCCATAGCCTCATCAGACTCATCATACTCCTCATCAGAGTCAATACTTCAGCAGCATTTTTTTTTTTTTAGCCATTTCTGTTTTGATTCAATTATTATGAGGTATCAATATATTCTATTTCATAAAATCATTACTAGTATTATTTTAATGTCTATATAATATGTTGTCTAACTATCAGAGCATATTTCTCAATTTTTTCTTATGGCAGCTACTACAAATTATTATCTATTATCAATCTTACTTGGTTGTAGTTTAACCACAAAGTCTCCAGGAGAGGCTACCTCAGTCCAAACAGTTGTAATAAAACCAAACCAAAGCTGCTTTTCTCTGGCCGCATTTATGCGCCTATCGGAACTACCGGTTTTTAGTCCGGGTCGCGTATACGTGCCTATTGGCACTAATCGGTTAAAAAATTGCTCCATAACTTACTATCTAATGTTATTATTGCATTTTTACAGTCTGAAAGTAACTACTTTCATTTGTCAGCTGTAGATTCAATTTACATGCTAAGTAAAATGTTTGCAGGTTATGCTTGTTGTCATAAGTGAAAGAATATAATCAGTAATGTTGCCTGGGCTGTCCCCGTGTTAATTGAGATTTGTTCTTCATGTGTAGCCTTAATCAAGTCAAATCTAAGAAGTTACTTCTGTGAAAGGGGGTGAACTACGATACTTGAGCTTTAGAAAGCCTGGCTGCCGAATAACTCTGGTGGCAGCAATACCTCCAGCCCTTCTCAGCTACTCAGACTGTTTCGCCTTCTCCTTGAACTTGCCGGAGCCACTTGTACAGTGTGTATCACTTCACTTACCTTCTACACTTCACTTCGAGCTACACTTCTTATAGCGCAAGTTTATTAGTCAAGTTATTGCATCTGTAGTTGTTTGCATTCTGGTTTGTGCTGAACGCTGTAATTGTGGGTTTATCTGTTATAAGTCATTGTGTAATTATTTTCATTACTGTCATGCCTCCCAAACAGAGACCATGCGCATTGTCCAAGCGGCCAGTTCAATGTCCAGCTCCTGCACTCACTGATCAGCTATCAAAGTAGGGTGTACAAAAAACTTCACTACAAACAATTTGAATAGTATGTTTCCATGATCTGCAATAATTAAAGGATTTGATGTAAGTTTATTAAACGAGCAGTCACATTCTTTGTCATTATCATAAACATACTGGAACTAAGAAAAAATTTGAATGCCATAACATATCAAAGCTTAGTTTATGCTTCAACAAATTTGATTAACTAAACTAACTAACAATAATATAATAAATAAATTGTGATTTTTGTTCTCGTATTAGAAATTTACTGTAAATGATGTCTAATTAACAAAGTAAGTGAATTATTATTTTATAAAAGGTCTGCCATAGTTCTTTTATACACTTTCATAATAGGACTGATCTGTTTTCTCCACAATGTCATATGACAATTATTCTCACAGATGAAGTCATCAATTGGTGGAGTAGAAATGATATTTTAACACTATGGAATACATTGTTGTCATATAACAGTCACCAGCGTTACTTTTATTATCAAAACAGACACCAATACTGCAACGGTTACATGTTAATAAAATCATAATCAATTATTGCTGAATTGACAATTGTAATTTAGTCACCTACAATAACGATTGCTCATAAGAATAATAATTATATATATCTCAATTAATTTTCTTGTAATCCTGACCTGTTACTGATAAAGCATGAGGAGAAGAAGTTAACATACAATTGTTGTATTGAGATCATATCCTATGCATTGATATCAGTGACAGTGAGGTTATATTCTGTGTTTACATCAATACTTACTACCTTCTAATTCATAGTATTTACGAAATTTTAAATTATTTCATACAAAGAATTTTACAATATTCATTTAATCATCAACTAACAGCAATATTATGTCTGTAAACACGTAGTGGCAAAAATTTTCCATTTAGTTGTGTACATATATAATATTATATATATATAATTATATATATATATATATTATATAGAATACTTTCCTGCTGTAAATGTTTCAAATGTGGCCATAATGGTGGGGCTACATAAAATTGGAGTGGGAGGAGTTTCAGTTGAAATTAAAACTGATTTGGGGTTGTTGGAGGCCACAAAGTGAAATTTCAGAGTTTCAAAGCTCAAGCTATACCCCTTCCAGTGACCATATATAAGCAGTGCTGGTAAACTACCAGAAATTCTGCATCTCTTCCCTTGCATCATTATGTCTACATACAATTGAATGTATTGAAATAAAAAAAAAACATCATTTTTTGGTATTATATGCCACCATTGTTTAACATAAAGAGGCCACCAGATTTGCTGCCATAATTATAATATTAGGTACGGTATTAATTAGATTTTAAGATGCTACTAGTATTGCTAAATTTATAGTAGTAGCTCCATTATCTAAGAAATTTTTCAGGCACAAAATGAAATATCAGTCTGACTTATAAAAAAAAATATAGTGAACAAGTAACCACACTCTCCCATAATGTCAGTCAAGTCATACTGTTAACACTCACTAAATTCATAACATTTTCCTATTGTAGAACCATTGATACTACTTACCTAAACACTCATAAATATTTCCACTATAATAAGATATTAAGATATATACGATATAATTATATTATATATAATATATATAGCTATAATATAGTATATAAAACATATTATGTAATATCCAGTAATGATTGTATCATAATTATGGACTCCTACAACTTCATGATAACTAGCTAAGTATTACATAAAATCATAACCCACATATTTTTATGTTTATCCAGTTTCCTATCAATATTAAAATAATATCCAGTAATGATTGTGTCATATGGCCTCCTTCAACTTCATGATAACTAAGTATTTCATAAAATCACAACCCACATTAAATGTTTTTCCAGGTTACTAGCAATTAGGAACACATTTTAGGCTGAGGTATAGGGGTGGGGGAATTACCTGCGTATTGTCGTAGCCCACTTCTTTTTACAGTGGCACGTAGCTTGTCATTATTGCATTGCCAGGGCGTCGCCCGTACCGTGATTTTAATATCTCTTTAATCTTGTCCTTTTCGTATGACTACTAACAGTAAAATGATGTCGGTGCTACTTTTTCTGGCTCTCAGTTTCAGTTTGACGATCAAGGAAACTGGAGAACAAGGTAAGTGATCATACTTGACAATGAGATAACTAATTTTAGATTGTTCAGGCCGTACAATGTGATGTTTAACTAGCTATCTTTATTTATGGTCTTGATATTTTACTGTTTGCTCTATTTTTTATCGGTGTTTGTATGCAAAAAAAATGAATATCTACTAGGAAAAAACTTAATGTGTTGCTTCATCACTGTACTATCTATGCTAGTTTTACAAGGGGCAAATCTAGATGGGCTTGGCTAGTATTCTGAAACTACAGCTTTATATAATATACATAAGCTCCGATGTGAGAAAATTCCTGCGAAAACGCTGATTCGACCGGTTACTGTGGCATTGAAGACCCTTTTCCAGACTTAGTTTGGTAGTCAGAATGCCGTAATATTAATACAAAAGTTACCACTGCTAAAGAAAATGAGGTAAGAAAGTAATTTTGTATTTGTGTGCTAAAATTGATTATCTTTTGTTTTTGTAGCTAAGAGCTTGTTGTTGTCAAGAATTCGAGGTAATTCAGATAGTCAAAGTAACTTAAATTTGATACTACAGAAGTTATCAATAGGAAATTGAGGCAAGTAGTAATTCCATATTTTGTTGGCTATAAATTACAAATAATAACACTGGTTTATTTTTTTAGTTACTGGTAATTGAGTTTATCAGAATGGTTGATGTTTGATACTACTATAAAAAGTTACCATTAATCAGGTAAGAGAGTAATTTTGTATTTGTTTGCTGAAATAAAAGTCATAACATTACTGCTATTATAGTGTTTGCATGAAGTAAACTAAAACATAGTAACATTTTATGTTACCTAACTATCAGGCTCGCTCGCCATTTGTGCTCAAGCGCACCACTAGCTATTATTGTTGTGGTTAACACATAAATGACCATAACTTAAGAATGGTTTCAGGTATATTATTATTCAAATGTTATGCTTCTGTGAATAACATTTGCTATTATTTAAAATATACCATGTATACATTAAGTAAAATAATGTTAAATCTATCTTGGTCTCTATTAAGCAAAGATTTGTAGAGGTTGCCAATAAAATGATGATATTATATCTGAACCAGCATATTAGTATCTGATTCAGTGCTTGCTTGTTTTCAAATACAGATCTGTAATTTATCACTCATCATAAATGTAAAGTGTCTATAAATGTAGTAAGAGCATGGATAAATATTGAGGGGTCAGGCCACCATTGAGAATTATTGTAGAATTATTGTAGGGGTCATTGCCCCTCCTTTCCCCCAACTTCCTACTTCACTGAGTGTTATTAACTAAATAGAGCAATTGAGATATTGAAATATACAAAATACGCAGTTATTATAAAACATACTATTTTATTTCAGAAATTTTGTGATAGTAATTTTTTTGTTTGAATGTTATCAATGGCATGTTTTGATTGTTGAAGTTGCCATATTTCCAAAGGAGTATTTAGTCCTTCCTATGAATACTGAGTCAAGGATATTCTGTAATGTTACCGACGGATTGATTCTACGGAGATGGACAATAACAGGATTTGAGCAACCATTTGATAAAGATCTAGCTGGCATAGTAACTGATGGGATAATCATTATGGATTTTACCAGGACTGCTTCTGTTCTCTTACTAAATACTTCAGAAATAGCCATTGATTTTATAACAATAGAATGTGCTAGTATTAATAGTAGCTCTCTTCAAGAAAAAAGTAAATTTCTAAATGTGACTATATATGGTAAGTTCTTGCACGAAATATACTATTGAAATAGTAATAAGCTGTCATACAATATAAAAGCATAATAGTAGCTAAGCATTGTAATATAGCATTATTTTAATTCCATGAGCATGTTATATACAGTGTTGTTTTGGTTTAGCGATTCCAGACTTTCTTAGTTTTAGTTATTCATACTAAAAAAATATCTTGAGTGCTTAGTTTTTGTTTTTTCCCCATGAATATCTAGTACTATATGCTCAATTAAATAGAATAGCTTCTCCAACACTGTGACATGTAACATTTGTTGTCAAAATGTTGACGGGGATATTCAACTTACTAGAAGGTTTAATGGCAACTGTAATGTGAAAGTCAGTTATAATGTGTATAAACAGATGTATGCATTTTTAATCATTCTTATGGTAAAAAAAAATGCTTTACAATTAATAATATGTATCTGGTCTCTCTATAGATCATAAAAAGTATTACCACACCAAAAGAGATCCATAAAAAAAAATTTGGATGGGTTATTTAAGGGTACTTATAAATATAATTATAAGCTTTCAGCAAAAATTAAGTAATTTTCAATTAGTAAGACAAATTTAATCTTCAGATAGTAATCTTCACTTAGCAAATTACAATCATTATTAAATATTTGTACACAATTGGCAAGCTTGCCAAGTGAGCGAAGTATACCACGGCATTATCATAATTTATCAAATTCAAACCAATGAACAAATCTTTATTTTTAATTTCACTAGCCTTAATTCTCATAATATAGACACTTCGTCACACTATACTGTGGCCCTATTCAGTATAAAAATTATCGAAATAACAATGAGCCTGAGTGTGACTAAAATAAACAAACACGCATCAAACATCACTATGGAAAGAAGATTTAGGATAAAATGATCCTTAGGATACGGAGTTGTTTTTTTCTAAGGATGAGATAGTTATACACCGGTGGTAGTAGTCCTTCATCTCTATTGATAGAAGAACTCTACATATTTCTGATGTGCCAAGACTCTAAATAGTATCTGTGGTATTGATTGCTATAATATGAGTCAATGGCTTCAGCAATGTCCGAGAAAGTCAATGACGTGATTTTTCTTGATTGCACGTTCTGCGTCTGCTGAAGTGAATAGCTGCTGTCTGAAATAAGTGATCTTTTGTGTTCTTTTATTCTGTGATGGAGTGTATGACCTGTTTGTCCAATATATGTTTGTTGACAAGTACCACAGTGTATTTTGTCCACAGTGCCTTTCCTATCTGAGATTGCTATTCTATCCTTTGCATAGACAAGGAGTGTTCTGTGTGGTTTAAATGTTGATAATGAGTGGTTTCATATAATGGGAGGTGGGTTCTAGAAGTGGAGTCATGGCTATAGGTCCGTCTGTGTCCCCCAGCACAGGTCTGTCTGTGCCCCTCAGTGCAGGTCTGTCTGTGCCTCTCAGTGCAGATCCGGCTGTGTCTCTCAGCGCAGGTCCGTCTGTGCCCCCCAGCGTAGCAGCAGCCTAAGATGTGTGACAACATTCACTTTCCATTTAGTGAGCTTAGTTGAGAAGGCAGCAGTTCAAACTCTTCCCCTAAATGTAATGATTTATTAGTTGATATAGATATATTACCACTTTCATCATAGTGTTTAGTGTGTACTCTCCAATTGTGAGATATTTTACAGTGAACATGGATTGTACCTGATATTACTACAATGCCTTGACAATTATTTTGGTTATACATATACAAATATAGATTATGTTTCACAGTGGCACTAAAGCACCACTGCCATATGTTCCATGTTAATTTTCATACCTCAGTGGTGCTATAACAATGACATAAATATATCATTTTACTCAATTTAGAATAGGATTTACAATAATAGACAAACTTTATTTCGCAAAACTGAAACATAATCACACGAAATAGATATAAAAAAAGTAACAGGAAGCTAGCCAGGCTGGAGTGTTCCTTAAAATAAACCCGCATTTTTTTGTATTTCAACCAAATGATTTTTTATTTGTATTTTGAATAGGCATCCCAGAACCTCCAAATATAGTAGATATACTTCTGAATTACTATTCATTGATGGCATCATGGGATTATAGAATCATTCCTACAGTATCTATTAATTTCACTACTACTCTCACATTCTTGAGTCCAAGTCAATTGAAAGACATCACTGAGTATGTGACTGATACTGACTCCAATAACTTCACACTGGAAGGAGTGAGGACATGTGATCCCTTTACCATGTGTATCACAGCTACTAATATAGTAGGACAAAGTCCACCTTCATGTGTAAACAAGACTCTACCTTACATACCTTCAACAAATGATATTGAATATTCATTATTTAGAGTGAGGGACTCCTACTCATTAAATCTGAGTGTACAGGTAGTTAATACATATAAAATAGTTGCGGATTTTAATTTTTTTTTTTAATATTATTAGATGTCAGATTGTGCACTAAATGGTAACAATTTGTTTGCTTTGCTGGGCAGTCAAAATGCTACTCTGCCCACATTGTCATCAGAACTTGTTGCAATGAACTCGGTGTCAACAGTCATAATTTCAGGTTTAAGTATAAGGTTAATCTACAACTTAACTATTGTATCGAACAACAGTTTAGGAGTATCATTCTCTGAATCTCAGCAATTCTGTAAGTGTATGCAAATTTGAAAAGTAGCTAGTTGTTCATAATTATAATTATCTTCCCACGTATTAGGTACAAATGACATTGTAGGAGTTAATATTTGTCCTACAATTAGGACTGGAATATATAACATATCATGTGACTATATCTTAGGATGTAATTATAGTAGATGTTTCTATGAATTAGCATCCACTAATAGTAATATCAATGGTTCTATAATAGGAATGAATTATGAGGTAGTGAGTATTGATGTAAACACACAATATAACCTCACTGTCACTGATATCAATGAAGATGATGTGATTTCAATGCAACAATTATATGTTCACTTCATTTCCTTGTGTTTACCAGTAACAGGTCAGAAAGATAAAAACAATATTTCTGGTAACTTATATTAATACAATTAATGTGTTTGTGTAGGTGCTGAAACTGCAACTTTCAGTTTAGCAACAATTGATGATAGTATCGTATTAATTACATCTGTAACAGTTGGAGTATTAGTGCCTGCTTTGATAATTGTAGTAATACTGGTGGATTTTGTCAGTGTTGTACTTCTAATCAGAAATGGTAGGATACAATGATATGGCAAGGATTATTACATGAATGATTGTTGTTGTTAATAGATAAGTTTTCGTGTAGAACAAGAGGAAAGTAAGTATCCAACAAATTAATATGTTAATAATTTATTATAATATACTTGTATGAAGATCTGATGCGAGGAAATCAAAAGCTGCAAAAGTATGTAAAAAGAAAAAACTTTCTATTTGCATGTGTCCACAAAATTCAATCTTTGTATTTGGTGTTGAGGAGTTCTAGGAAATCTATGATGTTCTACAAACATTGCTTATGTACCTTATTGAAACTATTTTATTTATATTTGCAAAAAAATAGATGTACATAGTTTTATACATCATAGTGAAAGGTTGAGTTTAAACTAATTAACTTTAGTGTTAGACCTAGAAAATGTTACAATTCCAATTTTATGTTTTCTGACAAAATGTCAAAACATACCACACATAAATTAACTAGAAGTAGAAATCACTTTAAATAGGTTGCCTTAAAATAAGTGAATTTTAATGAGCTAATATTCATCTAATTTGATTTTCGCCTTATTCATTAATAATATCTATATTATATAAGAATAATTAACTTGCATAGTAAAATTAGGAGAGAATCAAAGTAACAAATAATTTGTGATATGCTTTTACATTATATTAGGTTTCTCTTCAGTATGACAACAATGTATCATATGGTGTAGTTAATTTCATATCTACTCCACCAACTGATGACTTCACCTGTGAGACTAATCTGTCATATGACATTGTGGAGAAGAAAGATTGTTCCACTGTATCACAGTCTAGTTCAGTCCCACTGTATGAAAGTGTACAATAAAACTATGGTTGATCTTTTGTAACAATAACTTCCTTGCTTTGTTTTTGTTAATTTATCAAATATTTTGTGTGTTTGTAATAAGTTTATAGTAGAAACAATTATGTCACTGTTAGTTCGGTTAGCTAATGCGAATTAGTTGAAGCATAAACTAAGCATAAATAAATACATATAATTTATAAGCGTAGCTCTGTATGTTCATGATAATTGCAAAGAATGTGACAGCTTATTCAACAAACACATAGCAACTCCTTTAATAAGTTACAACTAGCTACCATATAAAATGTAGTGAAGTTTTCAGTACAAAATACTTAAATGAACACATTACTGAGAGACAATGTACAATAGTTTATTCTGCAAATAGTATTTTGCTATTGGTATAAACTGAATCATAGTTTTTTCCCTTAAATAATAGATGTAGCATTGAGCTATAATTCAATGCTATTCAATCTATGGCCTTGTTGATTACAATTTAAACTTTGCACTTAGGTCGAGACAGTGATTTCCTATAGGATGATCTTAAATTAGTTTTTAATACAAATGTTCTCCTAAATATTTCACCATTCTTAAATGCTGTTTATCAAACACACAAATAGTAGTTTGGGTTTGTATATGTTTCAGTTGCATTATGTTGATGCTGTGAAAGCACAAACTAAGCAATATTGGAAATACTGGATCAAAAAAATGTATGAGGGGGTAATTTCTTGATTCTTGAAATAAATTGAGGGGTTTCAATCAGATTTTTTTGCTATATACAACATACAATTATGTTTGCAATATACAATATGCAGTATATTATTATTAGTATGCTGATTGAGATTACCGCATGAAGTTTGGAGATATAAATGCAGGGAGTAACAAGAGGGAAGAAGTGTGAAAAAAAGTTAATGAAACAGATGGAAGGATGGTTGAATGATAAATGAGACAATGAATATAAAGGGACAAGAGGTGGAGAAAGAAGGAGTTTCAAGTATGGAGATGTATGAAGAAAGTGTGTTAGATGAGGAGATAGAGAAACGGAGCGTTCAATGAAGAAAAAGTATGGTGAGCAAGAAGATAAGAGAAAGCAGAGTTAGGAATGAGGATATTGAGACAATATATATCTGTAATTTTGCTAGGTAAGAAACATCAAAGCAATATGTTCAAATTTATCAACTTATCTACAATGATTGTGTGTTCAAGTATGTTTATCGGACAATTAAATGCTGCTGCTTGAAAGGCTTATAAAAATAATAGTTTTAAGAGTAGTCATTATTAGCCACATACACAGTGGTTATTCTAATTGACTTTAATGCACATCATAGGTACAATATAAATGTAATTGTGACCTTAAGATAATATTTTGATTGTAAAGTATAGAGTTTACTATTAAGAAGATATGGTCCGTGTGAAATGTGCTGCAGAGAAAGTAAGTTATAACATACTAAAAACACAATGGCACATATTATAAACTAGCTCGGTTTACTATTTTCAAGTATTGTGCTAATTCTGACCATTATTCTCAGTTTTATTGTATGATCAAAAAAGCGCGAAGGACAAGATACTGTGAAAGGATTAACATGGTTTTATTAGCAAGATAATTATAACCTTTGCTTTAATTATCTTCATTAATTATAAAAATTTAATCAGTTACTTGCTATATTCTTTCACTTATGACCACAATTATAACCTTCAAACTTGGCAGCATATCAAATGGATCTCAACTGGCAATATGAAAGTAGTTGCTTCCAGACTGTAAACATGCAAAAATATCATAGACAGAAAGTTATGAAGCAAAGAAATAGGGGAACCAATTATAAAGTGATTGTCATTAAAAAAATTTTTACATAATTTGTAAGCTTTACTCATTGTAATTTTTCTATTAATATTCAATGCTATTTTCCAAGGTAAAGACACTGATTTATCTTTGGTTCTCTGACTACAAACCTTTGTTATCACTCAAATGTTTATAAAGTACATGTTAATGCACATCCATAAACAATTATTGTGTAGAAAATTTGAATCAATTCTATTATGATACACAACTCAATTAAATGAACCAGGAAATACAGGATGTAATATACCTGATCTCAATAATTAAATACCAGTATCATGATGTAGTTAATTCATTCTTATATATATTTTACCATATGCTGTATTACATACGCATAGTATACTTCGCCACCTGTCATAGCACACATTGTTGCCACATTTCCAATATATTAAAGACTATAATCCAGTGTTCTTAAGAGGAGATGAAGACTGACATGCTGTTTGATATTTCGTTATCAGCATTGGAAACTCATCAAAGTCTTTACAAGAAAAAAATTGCAATTAGCTATTATAAGAAAAAATGTTTTAAATTATAACTAAGTGTATAACTAATTTTAAGTGAATATATTAGTGGTAAGGTCATCATTTTCTTCCCTTATTGTATGATGTTGCATAAATTAATTCAATGCTATTATTTATACTACTATGCTTAATGTTCATTGCAATTGAAACTATTCCTGGAAGTCCAGACATTTAAAGAGAATTTCAGCTTGATCTAAGACGAGTTCTTTATTCACAATAGTAAGTAGTGTTGTGCATCCCTATATGGTAGCCTACCACCAGAGAATGGTGATGCGAAGAAGAATTTTGGAGGGGGTTGCTCTTAAACCTCTCCCGCCCAACGTCACGGTCAAAGGAGTTCTCTTAGTTCAATTAAAAGAAACTGATGTTACAACCACAATTTGACACACCGACACACACACACATTCCAACCTTTTTAAACCCAATTTTAACCATTATTGACAAATATATATATATATATATATATTATAAACACTAAAATAATGTGTACATAAATAATCATAATATACAAAAATTAAAGTGAAAATATATTATGCTTATCACTGTGATTGTAAAGTGATCATGAAGTTTTAACAAGTTATATCTGTAAGAAGTCAGAACTGTTAGTAATTTTTTAAAAAATTACTAAATTTGCCGATGAATTTATTACATGCACTTAATTGGGTTTAAAAAGTTATCTTGTGATAGCTTAAAGCTTATATTCCTTTTTTTCAAGAATGTTTACTTTTAAATAAAAAAAAAGTTTTATTACATCTAATTAGAAAGTTAAACATTCACACATCTTCCAGTTATACCAACCATGAATGCTGGACTCTTGATTAATAATGCTGGTCTGAAGTCCGGCTCAGTTCCACAATTATAGCTTAATTAGCTATCTATAATAATTACTTCCTTCAATAATGTGATATTTCTCTTTGTGTTCATAGGAATACATCAACTAAATAGCTAAATATAATTATATGGTTCAGTCATTCTCCGCTGAAATAATTATAATAATAGGAATTTTTTCTCTTTTAACAGCCAATATTTTTAATTATAACTTAACCCGACGTTTCGACTTCTTGCCGAAGTCCTCTTCAGGAGTCAACTCTCCGAGGCGATATAATAACAAAGTAAACTGCAAGATTTCTGGAGGGCACGCCTACTGCTTCTTTTATCCTGGAGAGTGATTTGCACGCAGCATGAACAGCCAGCATCCTGGAAGCTCTAAACCTATGTCTCTAAACTTGTTGTTGTCAGGTGTCATATGTATGTGTAAAGCTTCCTTGATCTTCAACTCGAGATTATTACTGGCTCTGTCTACAACTCTTACCTCTTCCCATTTAATGGGGTGATGTTGCTGCCAAGCATGTTCAGCAATGGCTGTAACCTTCTCATCACCTCTCTTAGCATCCTGATGTTCTTTTAGTCTCTAGTTGTTTCACCTATGTATAATTTACCACAACTGCAGGGTATACTGTACACTATGGATGACTCTGTGGTAATTGGCGAGCGAGTGTAGCTAGTGAGACACTTACAGGGGTAACACTATTGAAAATGGGGGATGTTTGTTTACTAGTGGTGTGCTTGAGCACAAATGGCGAGCGAGCCTAAAGACTATACTATTTTTATTGACTTATAACACTGAAGCTACTGAAAATAAGGTCAAGTTTTTAAATTTAGCATACAGGGTAAAGGGATTTCAGTGCCATAGTAACAACTCTCTGCAACTGCTTGAATTGAAGGAAAAAACAACAACAACAAAACAATACACGTTATTTAAAAGTTTTCTTTGTGATATTCTTTAGCTAAGTAGTGGTTGTAACACACAATGCTTTGACACAGCTGGACATGCACCTACACAGACTTACCTTCGCAGTAGTCTAGTGGACAATGTATTTTCAAGTAAATACTGTTGCGCACGGCTTATAACTATGACAAAGAACGCATTGACTTACCACCGCCACTAACTCGAATAGAAATGGCAAATCCCTTAAGTTGTCAAGTTTTAACTGTACCGGCAAAAGAATACAAAACGGTAAACAATTCAATTTCTAGGGTGATACGGGTACTGATCGATAAACCAGAGGATTCTGTTTAGTGCAATTTGGGACGGGGTCGACAACCGAACTAACACAAAAACGCGAGGGTCAAAGTACAAAAATGCCTTACGTACATTCATACATATATACAAATAAACTAGCGATGTGCTTGAGCACAAATGGCGAGCGAGCCTAAAGACTATACTATTTTTATATGAATGATCTTGACTTCTAACACTGAAGCTACTGAAAATAAGGTCCAGTTTTTAAATTTCGCATACACGGTAAAGGGATTTCAGTGCCATAGTAACAACTCTCTGCAACTGCTTGTATTGAAGGGAAAAAAAACAACAACAAAACAATACACGTTATTTAAACGTTTTCTTTGTGATATATTTAGCTAAATAGTGGTTGTAACACACAAAGTTTTGACACAACTGGACATGCACCTACACAGACTTACCTTAGCGGTAGCCTAGTGGACAATGTATTTTCAAGTAAATACTGTTGCGCACGGCTTATAACCATGACAAAGAGCGCATTGACTTACCACCGCCACAAACTCGAATAGAAATGGAAGTCCCTTAAGTTTTCATGTTTTAACTGCACCCGCAAAAGAATTCAAAACGGTAAACAATTCAATTTCTAAGGTGATACGGGTACTGATCGATAAACCAGAGGATTCTGTTTAGTGCAATTTGGGACGGGGTCGACCACCTAACTAACACAAAAATGCGAGGGTCAAAGTACAAAATGACATACGTACGTCCAAACATATATACAAATAAACTAGTGGTGTGCTTGAGCACAAATGGCGAGCGAGCCTGATGTTAGGTAACATAAAACTAAGTATTGTTACTATGTTTTAGCTTAGTTCATGCAAACACCATAATAGCAGTTATGACCTTTTATTTCAGCAAACAAATACAAAATCACTCTCTTACCTGATTAATGGTAACTTTTGTAGTATCAAACATCAACCATTCTGATAATCTCAATCACCAGTAACTCTTGAACAAGCTCTCAGCTACGATTAAAAAATAAACCGGTGTTATTATTTGTAATTTTAGCCAACAAATGGAATTACTACTTACATCATTCTTGAGTATTGATAACTTCTGATTGAAGTTACTTTGACCATCTGAATTACCTTGAATTCTTGACAAGCTCTCACCTACAAAAACAAAAACAATCAATTTTAGCACACAAATACAAAATTATTTTCTTACCTCATTTTCTTGAGCAGTGGTAACTTTTGTAGTACCAAATTGGAGCCAATCTGACTATTTGAATTTACCAGTCACTGTTGACAAGCTCTTAGAGGCCAGAGTTAATTTTGGATATTTAGATAACAAATATGGAATTGCGTACTTACCTCAGCTTCCCTCGAGAAGTAGTAGCTTCCTTAGCATTAATACTACGGCATTCTGACTACCAACAGCTCTTGACAACCAACAACCGGCACTCCGTATCCCCCCCATATAACGGCGAAGTTTTGAAATTAAGTCTGGAAAAGGGTCTTCAATGCCATAGTAACCGGTCGAATCAACTTTTTGTTTCTTGAAAAGCAAGCATTTTCGCAGGAATTTTCTCACGATTTGAAGCTTAAGTATAAAGTAAGGCTTGCTTAATCCTGTAGTTTCAGAATAAACTGGGGGTCAAGCCTAAAAAGCCGTGTTTTTTGGGGAAAAAAGTTTCCCGCGCGCGCGTTTAAAGGGCATACGTACCATCCCACATACATATATACATATAACATATACCCGATTTTGCATTATCCACCCCTAATACTGTCTCGCTCGCTACGCTCGCTCGCCAATAAACTAGTGGTGCGCTCGAATAGCGCAAATGCATGGCGAGCGAGTAAATATATGAGTATAGGTAAAGATGATTTGTGAAGGAAATCGCTAAATAATAGCAATGATTAGGCATGAAGAGTTAACAATAACAGAATTACCTGAATAAACTTCGAAAGCAGTGGCAAAGAAGCGCAGCTTGACAATTTGCCATTCAGTCTTTCGCCAAGAAGAGAGTAGCTATAAACTTTTTGGTTGAAACAAAGTTGCGTAAGGCACAGTGCAGCAGGATTCTCCGTGCTCGTTAATTGAAAAATACCGGAACTGCGAACGCTTTACCTAACTTACGTAATTAGAAGCGCGGGCGAAATTTTTTGACGTACGCATACATACCTACATATATATATATATATCTGAAATCTCAATTGAACACGACTGATAGTCAGCTTCGCTCGCTTCGCTCGCTCGCTGAATAAACTGACATCCCCCCCGATTTTCGATTGTGTTAACCCTGTAAGTGTCTAGCTCGCTACGCTCGCTCGCCAATAATGTTTGGACGTACCTATGTCATTTTGTACTTTGACCCTCCGTATTATTGTGTTCGCTCGGCGTTCGACCCCGTCCCAAACTTCACTAAACAGAATCCTCTGATTTAGCGACCATTACCCGTATCACCTTAGAAATTGAATTGCTTACCGCTTTGAATTGTTTTGCGGGTGCACTTAAAACGCAAAAACTTATGGGAGCGCCATTTCTGTTCGTGTTAGTGGTGGTGGTAAGTTAATACGCTATTTGTCACAGTTATAAGCACTACTCCACAGCATTTACTTGAAAATTCATTGTCCACTAGTCGAACCATGAAGGAAAGTCTGGCGTAGGTATGTTCAGTTGTGTGAAAGTATTGTGCGTTACAAATACTATTAAGAATATCACAAAGAAAATTGTAAATAACGTGACTTGATTTTGTTGCTTCTTTTTCAATTCAAACAGTTGCCGGGAGCAGCGTGGCCGACCCTTTTTCGTTTTATTATCCGCTCGCGCGAGCGGATAATAAAAAGAACAAAGGTCGGCCACGCGAAACTATGCCGAAAAAAAGGCGTTACTTTTTGGCACGGATCACCTCCCATAACGGGTAGCTATAAAATATATACGTAAGTGCATTATATTCAGACAAAGTGATTGAACCTGTCGGACAATGTGGGGACTCTTTGCTCTCCCTATCTTTGCGATAGTACAGTGCCAAGGTATGTTACTCTAGCTAAATTAATCATCAACCTATCAGGTTTCATCTTTGTGGTTAATTATATATTAAGTAGTTGAACTGATTACTGTGAAATAAAGCTTTACAGCTATATTATTCCATATAGATACATACCAATGAATCTTTGTAGGTATTTTTAATTTATTATTAGTGTCACGGAAAACAAAACTCCTTCGGAAAACAAAACTCCTTCAGAATGTCGGATTTAGTACAGTATGGGAGCCCTGAAATCCACCACACCCTTTGCAACAATTTGAATAATGAATTTGTATGTAGTAAATATTTCATCTGGAATTGAGCAGTAAAGTTTTTTGAGAATTTTTACATATATATATAATCTATTATATAGTACTTATTACATGAGTCAAGAGTGTGATATGGCGAAATATTTCACATATAGGGTAGAGAATAAACTATTTACCACAATAGGCAGAGTGATATGGCAAGATATTTTACTCTTAGGATTTACTTTCACTCGCCTCTGGCTCATAAAAATAAATTATCCTGCTTAAAATCAGCAACTATTTTATATGTATTAACTACCTGTATGCTCACAGATTAAATGAGTAGGAGTCCCCCACTCTAAATAATGAATATTCAATATCATTTGTTGAAGGTAAGTAAGGTAGAGTCTTGCTTACACATGAAGGTTGACTTTGTCCTACAATATTAGTAGCTGTGACACATAGTAAAGGATCACATGACCTCCCGTACAGTAGATGTCTTCACAATGTTATTTTTAGGTAGTGACCCATGAAATAACTCACATTATCACATATTGTTATCTCATGGCTGTATTGGCTAGCTCATTACCCTAGTATTTATTGTAACCAGTGAAGTTCAACAGTTTTCCCTGGTTTTTACAGCTACCTTCCTGAGTTAAGGTCCCTAGTACAACTACAGTGAGGTGGGGAGGGGTGGGGGGGGGGGGTGAATTCCAACATCCAATACTAAAGTCTACGGAACAGGAAAAAAAACAACATGTCTTTCCCGCTCTACTCGCACCCAAATTTTGTCACGCAGTTCGGTACAATCAAGTGTGTAAAAGTTTTCAATGAGCTTGTAAATCTTCTCGAGTGAGTACTTTCTATCCTTGTATTCCATTACTAGTGTTAGCTATGAGAGCCAAAGTGTTGTGTCTAGGATACAGTTAAGTCAATAATGCAGGTAGGTTTAATTTTTATACATGTTTAACAACTAATGCTGAGCTGTAAATACAAATAATCCCAGCATTTAGCTAGCAAAGTGTAATGTAGCTGGAATGTCAGTAATAAGCTATAGTAAATCAAACATATCCCAATTGTGTTATAGTTACATTTTTTTTATGCAGATTTCTGTTATAGCATTAATTGCTTGATGAATTCAGGCCGTAGTTTAGACTGTACGTACAAAGTATACTACAACAAAATGTTGCTACTGAGGTCCAAGTGTATCCGTGTACATAATTTAGTTTGGAGAAATTATTTTTTTACTTGAAGGAATAAAATTATCCAGAGAAGACTATATGCTGCACTAAGTTTTCTTTTGGTTTCTAGTAAGCCAAGAGTTGTAGAGGCTGCCAATACAATGACGATATATCTGAAATAGCATATTGGTTGTTTTAGCTAGCACTGGCTTGTTTTCATATACTAATCTGTAATTTAACAATAAAGATCACTCGTCATAAGTGTAAAGTGTCTAGTGTAGTATGAGCATGGGTAAATATTGGGGGGCCCAGGCCCCCGTTGAGAATAATTGGAGGGCCCATGGCCCTCCTACTGCCTGCCCCCCTTCACTTATTACTCCACTGTTCCACTGAGTGTCATTAATTAATAATAGAGCAATTGAGACATTGGTATCTACAAAATACATAGTTATTATAAAACATACTATTGTAATATAACTCTGAATGTTTATGATGGTAATACTTTTTTTTGGTTTTAATGTTGTTAATGGCTAATTTTGACAGCTTCAGTTGCCATATTTCCAAAGGAATACTTAGTCCTTCCTATGAATACTGAGTCAAGGATATTCTGTAATGTTACTACCAATGGATTGATTCTATTGAGATGGACAATAACAGGATTTGAGCAACCGTTTCATAAAGATGTAGCTGGCATAGTAACTGATGGGATAATGGTTACGGATTTTACTAGAACTTCTTCTGTTCTCTTACTAAATACTTCAGAAATAGCTATTGATTGTATAACAATAGAATGTGTTGGTATTAGCTCTCATGAAGCAAAAAGCAAACTAAATGTGACTGTATATGGTAAGTTCTTATACTAGATATACTATTGAAATAAAAATAAGCTGTCATGTGATATACAATAACAAAATGTATAATAGTAGCTAGGAATATGTAAAATTGCAAATGAGGAGAGAATAAAATGGGAAAGAACTTCATAACAATATATAATCTGCGGGCTTAATTTTATAGTACGCCTTTAAATTGTTCTCAGGTTACCATACCGGAATTGAGCACATGTTTTTGAACATCAATAATGCTAAAACAATGGCATAAATGTAGCACTTAACCCCATTTTGAATAACCATGATAAACCAAAAAAAATATGTTAAAATCACCAATATTAAACTCCCTATACCGAAGCATAACTCCATAAACTATAATATGCAACTTATGAATTAACAAACAGTAACTCTAAGCTAGCCAGGCTGAAAAATAAGCCTAAAATTTTTATTTAGAATAAAAGTTTCTTAATTGTGTTTATTTTGAATAGGCATCCAAAACCTCCAAATATAGTGGATATACTTCTGAATGATCATTCACTGATGACTTCATGGGATTATAGAATCATTCCTACAGTATCTGTTAATTTCACTATTACTCTCACATTCTTGAGTCCAAGTCAATTGAAAGACATCACTGAGTATGTGACTGATACAGACTCCTATAACTTCACACTGGAAGGAGTGATGTCATGTGATCCCTTTACCATGTGTATCACAGCTACTAATATAGTAGGACAAAGTCCACCTTCATGTGTAAACAAGACTCTACCTTACATACCTTCTACAAATGATATTGAGTATTCATTAATGAGAGCGGGGGACTCCTACTCATTAAATCTGACAGTACAGGTTAGTATTAGTTGACTATTATAATTAGCCTAAGTTATTATCCAATATTATACAGATACCGCAGGAGTGTCGCAATAAACAAACGATGTATGTTGCTATGCTTCGAAATCATATGGAAGGAACATTTATGCCACTGACAATGGCTAGCCCATTGTCCACTGTCAGTATTACTGGCTTAGAAGAACAATTAGTATACAACTTAACAATCAAATCTAACAACAGTCTAGGACTGGGATACTCTGAACCATATTTACTTTGTAAGTTATAAAATAGAGTTCAGAAGAAGTCAATATTCATTCTATTATAAATATAGGTGCAATAGGTCTGAATGTTTGCCCTTCAATGAATGCAGAAGAATATTATTCAACATGTAAATATATGATTGGATGCTCCTATAACAACTGTATGCATACATTATCACGAGCCACTGATGGTAATGATACCATAATAGAAAATAGCTCTGATTCTGTGGATATTGAATTGAAAACACTATATAATCTAACCACAATTGCTGATGTCAATGGAAAAAATCGAACTTCTGTCGTGCAATTTGAAGTCAATCCAATATCCTTATGCTCTAGTACAGCAGGTTAGAGATATATTCCCCGTAATATGATAATAATAGCAAATTTTCAATTTGTTTACAGCAGACACTAGTGGCAGTACAATAATTACTACAACAGATTCTGGCAGTGTAGTAATAGCAATAGTTGCAAGTGTTATAGCACTCGTTGTGGCTATTGCAGTTTCAAAATTCACTGTCTTGCTAGTCATCTGCCTTTGTTGCCATAGTAAGTCAATTCACTATATATACAGAAAATATTTATAATGTTGCATATTATTATAGACTGTTATAGAAAGTTTCAAAGGTGATTGTTGAATCTATTTAAATATGTCAAAAATATGATTATTGTGTTTCATTTCAAAGATCTCAAGTAAACAGAGGACTAAGGGTAGAAATTAATGTAAGTTAACAATAGCAGTAGATGTACAAGTGAGAAAGAAGAAACTTTAATACACTTGGTTTCAAAAGCAGAAAGTAGAAAATAAAGAAATGTTGTATTTGTCATTAGTCTATTTAATTCTAAATTCATGAAACATAATCAGGTTTAAACTTTAAAGAATAACATTTCCAATACAACTGAATTTGTATTGTAATATTTGCTATGCTGGCTAATGGTGGTGTAATCCTTAGGGCAGTAGTAATCCTCAAGTGGCCCTCAATTCCAGAAACCAAGTTTGTACTCTTGAGAAGACGGACATGACAGTGGAAACTGGAATTGATGGAATGTATGCTTGTATGAATGACACAAATCACAAGAAACCACAAACCAAACTGGCAGATGCAAATTATTCAGAGCTTGGTGGAGTAAGTATTGCCAGTCATTTAGCATTAGAAACTGTATTGTTGATTTGTTTTCTATTATACAAGCTCAGTTACTGTGCAGTGAGGGTTTATACCATTCTTAATTGGCATCATCATATTTTTATCAACTGCTGTTGTACACAATTGATTTTCATTTTCTAGGGACCTGTTTATCATGTCTTAGAACAAGACAAACCTTTGGCCACACCTACACAGCAGACTACAAGTGAGTGTATTCTACCAGATGCTGATGCCCCACCCATCCTTCAATATAAACCAGATGGTGAAGAGATCTCTTCCACTTCCAATATTAACAAGGACGGAGATAATATTCCTTCAGTTAAGAATCCAACATTGACCAATTCCTCACAAGCTGACATCATGTATGCTGAGGTGGGTATTAGATCAGCAGCGAAGACATGACAAACAGAGTTCAACAATTCAAGTATGTTTAAATCATTCAATAACTAGATTATTATACCATTAATTATCACAATCAGTACCTATTGTTGCAGTCTCTGGTGATCGTATTTCATTCATTAGATCAGACAAATATTATCATTTAAATGTTGGTAAAATATTTTTATATAGCACAATTAATCCAGTGTCATGCATCATAATCCTTCATTGTACTTCTCTTCATCCTGTAATCATGGTAACGTGTATGTGTGTGGTGTATCGTGACTAAATTATTATTTTATGGGGATTAGATACACAAAATCTTAGAGGGTATTTCACTTTTTTTTCAAACTAGCAGCCTCTTCAACTATCTCTTAACTAGCTCACTTTGCATACTGTCACATGTCTCATCTGCTACTGTTTATGTGATCATTATGCCTACGTGTCAATCTCTTCTAGCATAAACATGCAGAGTTCGGCCATATAAGGAGAACATTTCATTTTGTACTGTATGGTACATTGCTTTCATGCCAAAGCCTTATATAACAAGCCTCAATAGGATATTTACTCCAACATTCAACCTTGTAACTTGAACAAGTTTATGGCTCCAGACAGTCCACACAATAATGTCCAAGCACAATTTACAGTTTATTGTTGTTGTTGTTATGCAGCAGCACATCAACACAATGGTTAGGTGGGCAGGAATTAATTTTTTGTGAACTTGTATAGTTCTCTTTGTAAACCATTGCAGCTTTGTTAGATATTAAGAATATCATGTACTTTTAATGAATACTTACATTGCTTTATTATCCTACATGTTTGCCATTGAGTAGGAGTGGACTGCCTGACACAATGAAATAGGTAGTTGCACACAAACAATTATTGTGAACTTGATCAATTATGAAACAGACCACAAGGCATAGCAATAATTTTCTTTATATAATTTTGCAATCACTGGCTATGATAGTAGAAAGGATAAGTTAATTATTGATTGGAAGAAAGAAAATGAGCTGTATTGAACATGTATATAGATTAGCTTCTTAATGGATATACTATTCTCAGCATTAACGAGTTTGGGCTATAGCATATCCAAAACATAGAGCATTATTACACGTATTTCACTTCATTGCTAAAAATGATGGCTGACATTCAGTGATCTGTTAGAGCGAAGACTTTTCCATTGAATTAATGCAATGTAAACAATATTGTTTATACAGTGGATGTATTTGCGAAGGATATTTTAAGGTATCTCTTAGTACATTTCAATGCAATGAATAAACCTGAATTGTCGGAAGTCTAATTATGCTACTCACTGAAGTTAAACTCGCAAGGGGAAGTCTCAGTGTGCTAGTAAGAATCAATTGACACTAGACACATACTAGTGGTAGATAGTATATCTCATGAGATTGATCAATGATGTGCTCAAAATATGATATACTTGTTTACATGCGTAAAATTACAGTTCATTAGCTTTTGTTCCCTGAAAGTCTCTCACACTATTGTTTGTTGCTGCCAGTTTTTTTTACATGATGCTGGAATATTGTCATGACTAAATAAGATGTGGAATTCCACATACAGTCAATGCTTTCAATCATACTTGATTCTGTAAGTTATTTTTTAATAAAATTAGATATCAACTGGAAGCAATATCATAAACATTGAATGGATACTACTATGAATTAGTATACAATTCTTTGATGTGTACACATAGCTTCCACGATTAGAATACTTTACTTTCTGCTTCACTTCAAGCTTATGTGCTCTTTGCTAGGCTGGCTCTAAAAAGTTTATTAAGTGGGTGAACCAAACTGTGGAGTGAGTTTATGTAAACAAGTTGACCACAGAACAAACTAGCTATCAAAAAAACTCTTGCTTATATTGAATGTTGCTTTCACTTTTAACTATGTTGCTTTCATCTTACAGGAAAGTGGGGTTTTGCAAAGGATTTAATTATTTTTGTGGTGGCGGTGAGTTTGGGAACAGGGAAAGGGAATGTGGCAAAATATCGTGGCTAGAGTAAACGAATTACAAACTATAATGTACTGTTACTGAAACATAAACTACTGTCTGGTCGTGGCTAAGAAAATAGCCTGCTGGTATCTAATGCAATTTCACATTTCTGCAGAACAAGTTACATGCACACTTAGTTCCAGGTAGTTTGCATCATACAAAATAATATTATGATGAGTCAGTCTATTGCAAATATAGCCACGTCACCACATATCCAT
>WLWD01000233.1_pt1 | contig 83465 bp, 52 predicted proteins | sample 6712731 | NCBI WGS metagenome assembly WLWD01 (sample SAMN12718690, study PRJNA576275) | sponge metagenome | isolation source: marine sponge | host: Mycale hentscheli | place: New Zealand: South Island, Marlborough, Capsize Point | collected 2014-11-01
ACAAATGACCAGTGGTAGTCACAGGAAGCAAAACCCTTTACCCAATCATTTCTCCATAGCACCTGAGTAAATTGGTTGGCTAAGGCAAACTGTTGGACAGCAGTCAGCAGTTGCTCATCTACTATCTAGCCCCCTCCCTTAGCAAAAAAAACAAAAATAAATCTAAAATGGAAGTTAGTAAATTGGAAAAAATAAAACTAAAACTAGAATTGAAATTAGCACATTGGAAAAACCAAAACTAAAACTAAAATTATAGTCTTTGTTAGTGGAAAAACTAAAACAAAAATTAATCTTGAAATATTTTATGTCAAAAAAAATATAACTAAAACTAAAATGTAAATGTTCAACTAAAACAACATTACTAAAAAGACTGCTTTATTGGTATTTAGTGATTTTATAAAATTAGCTACATTAGCTATAGCTATTGCTAAGACAACATTTTCTATTATAAAAAAGGTTTCAATCTTCTTGGACAAAACAGTGGCCGTGTATTAAGCTGGTCAAGAATGATCTCTTTAGTTTTCAGTGCACAGCATGCCTAAAGGTTATTTCTTGTAAACACGAGGGCTGTTTCTCGACATATTTCTTCATTTTTACACCAGAAGAATGGTAAAGGTCTAAAAAATATTGGATCTCTTTCACTGCCCAGAGAATAAGTTTCTGCTAGGCAAAAGGTGTAGTGCTGGTCATTCAATCTGTATTTAAGCAATAAGTGTGTATGTGTGTTGATGATGTTTGTATGCAGGCCACTAAGGCTGAAGTTAAGATTGCCAATGGTCTTGTACAACATAATAATACCAATAGCATTTCGCGACCATTTAAGTCCTCTTCTTAGAAGTGCCTTTCCTGACAGTAAAATTGCCAAATCATGAGCTTCTGCCAGCGGAGCATTGGCACCTCATTTTAAGTCTGCTCTAATTGAAGCTATGAAAAGCCGTCCTTATTCCCTGGCAGTTGATGATTCCAATGGCCAGGAATTGAAAAAATTAATCCAATTACTGTACGAAATTATGAACCTGGTGTTGGAAAGATTGTTACTTATAGATTTCTGGACATGTGCACCACTACAGGTAAAAACAAAGAAACAACCATTACATAGCAATGTAAAATTTGTTGCTGTTACTCAAATCTTTTGGCATTTCTAAGTCATTATTTTTTTTAGGAAAAGAGTCAGCCATTGCCTCTGTTATATTAAACAAAATGGACAGCGTATTACAAGAAAGTAGTATTCCATGGGTTAACTGTGCAGGTATGTCGGTTGACAACACATCTGTGCATTTGGGCAAGAATAATTCCATATACTCGAGTTATCGAGAAAAAATCTGCCACTTTTTTATGGGTTGTCCCTGCCACATATTGCATAACACAAGTATGAAGGCTACTGAAAGTTTTAGTAAGGTAATAATTTTTCTCGTTTTTAATCAAAGTTAATGTTTTAAGTAAAATATGGTTAGTATCTACTAACTCTTATTATTATTTTGACAAAGGCACAATAATAGGATAAATGGCTTATCTGACTACAACAGCTTTGTAATGTGGAGTTCAGACAGATTTTGAAACACATTAATACAAGGTGGCTAAGTTAGGAGAGTGCAGTTTCAAGAGTTTTGTCGTAATACCCCGGATTAGTATCATATTTTATCTCAGATAGTAAGTTTGAAATGAAACTGCTTGGACTAGCTAATATTAACTTAGATGAATTTTTTTTTTGTAGTACCAGAACTATCAACAGGGAGGGAAGGTCGTCTTGCACGTGTGTATTCTAGTAAAGTCATTGAAGTTTACCTGTTATATCTTCAGTCCGCTCTCGACAAGTGTTTGTTTCATTTAACAAGTTTCTTCAAAGAGAAGATTCTGTACTTCCAGTGCTCTTACAACAAATTGAATCATTCCTACGCAAATTATTTGGAAAATTTGTGATTCCTTATATAATTAAAAATGCCTTATCGGTGCTTCAGTAGACTACTCACTGGGTAATCAATTATCAGGTAGCTATATGCATTTTCTTATCGTCTCATCTTTTTTTTTGACATAGTGTATAATTTTACAGATGACAAATTGTCAGTGGGTCTCTTAACCAGACAAAAACTAGTCAAGCTTCATAATGAAGGAGACCTCAGCAATCAAGAAGTACAAATATTTTATGAAGCCGTAAGAGGTTTTTACTCCACAGCTTCAAGCTATGCATTTAAAAACCTCCCCATTTCTGATGAAGTTCTTTGTAATGCTCAGTTTGTTGATTTCAACAATAGACTAAACTCAACATTCACACAAGCTCTCTATTTTGTTTCAAGGTGCATATAACGAACAAAAATATAAAAGTCTGTTTTAAGTGTTAGTTGTGCTACTTTATTATATCTTTATAATTATAGGTACTCTTCCATGCTCCAGTTCACCTCAGTCTCTGATATGAATTCATTAGAAGATGAATTTCTTCAATATCAATAACTGGAGACCTCACATGTTGAGGAGGCTGTATGGCAGGCTGCATTGGTTGTTGATGATGACAGTACTCAGCATTACAGAATAGATATTGTGTGGACACACTTGTCTCAAATGAGAAATCCAGATAATTCTTTGATGTTTGAGAAATTGTCTAAGTAACTTTATTAGTGCTAACATTGCCACATTCAAATGCCGAAGAAGAGAGACTCTTCAGTATGATTACCAAGAACAAAACTAAATTTCGACGTAGCCTAAAATTGGATGGCACTCTGTCAAGTATTTTAACCATCAAGTTTGCTAAAGTTGAGAACCTTGCCATAGCTTTGATCCTCCTGTGGAGGTTTTAGAGACTGTTAAAAAGGCTACAATGACTTATAATTATTTGCACAAAAACTAATTTCTTGCTTAGTTCAAACATGTATACATTATAAAAAAAATTCATTAATTAGTACTTATCTCAAACATTCAGAGTCAATCTCCAGCATTTTATAGCATGATCTCAATCATTTTGGTAACTATAGGTTGAGAGCTCTGGTTATGGCTATAGATATTCAAGAGCAGGCTAATTTATTTTTCACGAGCCAGGGGCAAGTGAAAATAAGGGCTAAAGTGAAATATTTAGCCATATCACTCTGACCAGTGTAATAAGTGGTTTATTCCACACTAGATATCTTCACTACCTTTGTTTGTACTAGGACTGGTAACTCACACTGTAAAGTTAGTTTTAGGGGCTCCCAACACTCCCAGCTGAGATTTTAGCAGCTACTCTAACTTGGTTGAGTAGGCTACAGCTGAGAAAGAGGCTATAAAATCTGGATAAGTGGCTAGTTTGGTCCCATTGCTATAACTACTAGGGTAATGAGCTTGCTTAGCATAGTCCAAGGGTCGTGAACTTAAACATGTCATTGTGAAGATATCTAGTGTAATATATATATATAATACTTATAGCACAAGTCAGAGTACAATATGGGAAAATATTTTACGAGCACGCAAAATATTTTCACGAGCCAAAGGCGAGTGAAAATGTGGCGTGAGAGTAAAATATCATTCCCATATTGTACGACGAGTGTGATAAGTGATTTATTGCTGCCTTGATATTTTTTCTCAACCGGTTACAATTCAATTTTCATTGATTTTACTCGCTACGCGCATGTGTAGTGTACCGTACAATACAATATGGGAGAATACAGAACGCTCGCGTGATGCGGAAATATTCAATTAAAAATATAAAAGGTGCAATAAATATATATATTCCACCCTAGATATCTTCCCGATGATATCTTTAGTAGTGACCCATGAAATAACTCATGATATTTGCTGCTATTTCACGCTGTACTGCCCAAGCTCATTACCCTTGTAGTTATAGCAACCAGTCAAACTTTTCAATTTTCTCAGTTCTTACAGCTACTGGTGTAACCTGCTCAACATGAGGGTTAGAGCTGCTGCCTAAATGTAGGCTGGGGGTGTGGGTAGCCCCTACAACCAACTTTACCTGTGAGTTACCCTTCCTCTATTACTAACTACGGTACAGTAGTAAAGATATCTAGTGTGGAATAAACCACTTATTATACTTGTCAGTGATATGGCAAAATATTCACATTCTTTTTCCTTCACATTTTGCAGGATGGCTGGTAATAATATACATTTTTTGTCCATTCTAATGCAGTACGATTGTTCAGTTGCTCGAGAAGAAAATCCATTTAGCATAATTCTCGAAATGACTTGCTGACTCGGTATAGATTATTAAAGATGCCAAAATGATAAACTCCAAACACCAGCCATATTTATCACGGAATATTATCACTTATCACATGGCATTTACTACAACTAATAAAATAATCAATTATTTAGAAAAAGTCTTCAATGGAATTAAACTTTACATCCATCACTATGTTAATCTTTATATTGTAGACTGATTTATTAATTCTGTATATTCCCAAAGTACACTAAGTGGATGAAACATCAAATTCTTGTTTCATCCACTTAGTGTATAAAGGCTACCACAGAACCATTGATTGCAACAAAATTCCATTTCCAACTTAATAATATGTCATGTGGAATCTCATTATCTTATGGATATTTATGCATTAAACACTGTGCACAAGCTACTGTGAGGGAAAATGGTCAAAAACACTGGGAAATACAGACCCGCAACATTGAGAAACAAATCTCATCTGTTTAAGCCTGTCAATACTCACAACATAGCTAGGTATTTATTATTAGGCCTACATTTTCAATGCAACTATAGACTTAAATTGCCGGTATTATAGTAATATAATTATATATAATTATGTATTATACATAATCATCTCGAGACAGATGTAGCTAATTATTGACAAGTTATTTTGAGAGTTAAACATAATGTTGATGATTTGATGACATGAGATGTACTGAAGGAAACAATGGCTGGTGTTGATACAGGTATAGGGTTGATTTAACTGAGGTCTTCCAGTTGGTAGTAACTGTCTTTGAGTTTACTGAATAGTGATCCATACTCGCTCTGTAGACTGGTACTCCCGGCAAAGTCCTGGATAAACTGAATTTCAGAGTACAGATGGCGCATTCTACATACAAAAATACCATCATATATATTAACATGAAGATTTAAAGTATCACACACACACAAATAATATTCATATGGTACTAATCTTCCTCTGCAGCACCTTTATGGTGCCATCATAACACTTTATTTTTCCCATTATACTGAATTTGATATATAAACAAAAAAAAAATTATTGCAGTTTAGAACATAAATTGATGACACATGAAGGCACAACACCTGTAGTTAAACTAAAAATAAAATGTTGAATAAAAATTAACAGTGAGTTCATCATTGTTGGATAAGAAATATCCAAAACGTAATAAAAACAAATTAAATCAATAATTGCATCCTGCAAGTTAACGCAGGAAAACATAAATACATTGTCCACTATCAAATAGTACAGCCGTCCATCAGGTGTAAGAACACAATACGTAGGCTTCATTCTGCCCAATTTTCTCCACAACCTTCTCGATGTCTGGGCATTCCTATACAGAATATAAACACAAATATATAACAGTTAAATAAAACTATATCATTAAATGTGACGGTCTATAGGAAAATTGGGCACAACACAGCGGGAGTAAAACGTCGGGAAAAGATCGATTTAATTCTTAAAAATGTATTAAATAAGCCAACAGAAGGGAACGGTTAAGGTGCATATTATATCAACTGGTTGAAGCAATAGCTTTAAAACTCGGAGAGCTCAATATATGGATGCCGATGAATGTGTAAGTGCAAAGAAATTTTGTTTGATAGGGCCCACATTGTACCCGATTTTCCTGTAGACGGTCACAAGTATTGTCCATCCTACAATTTGTAAAAACTAATCAAAACAAAAAGACAAAAAAACAAAAGAAAAAAAACAAAAAAAACTACGAACAACAACAAAAAAAACTACGAACAACAACAAATAATCGCTTCCTCTGCTTAGTTATCAAACGACATCTTGCTTCACATCCCACTCTCAAACTCCATTTTACATATCAAACATACTCTCCCACTTTCAAACTCTCCTTCCCACCCACTCTCAAACTTCTCTTCCCACTCTCAAACTTTCCCGCCCACTCTCAAACTTTCCCGCCCTACTTTGATGCACATCTTTGCCTAACAGTATATACTTCACACTGATCAGTGTTTGGTCCTATGCACTAAATGGCTCAGTTTTGATATAAACATGTGGGATAGAATATCAGACCTAAAAAATACTCTTCCAAAAGTCTGGACAATTTGTCCAACTACTGAGATCAGTGATGAGGACAAGGCCACTGCCCAGGCTTACAAACAAGGTAAAGGATCATCATGCTAACTTGTCGCGTACCATTGAGGATTTGATCATGTCATAGGGTTTGCTAGTGTGACAACCATTTACCATATTTTCTGAAAGTTTTTTTCTTCTTTTCTTTTTCTTTTTTCCATTCATAAGCCTTGAAGAGGCTATGTGTTACATTGTATACTCTGTAGGGAAACATCCTTATGAATATCTTGTAATCTGTGCTTTAACCATTGTACTAGGCACGTTTTGGTCATCATTGAATTATATCAATTTGTTTTAATGTTAGCCAGCTGTACATTATGTACCCTCCCTATCAGTATGCCTAATGTACTAGCAGGCTTCATAGAGGATTTTTGGCTAGGGGAGAGACTCCCGTGTACTTAGCCACACCCTTTTTTGGTAACATACACTACTTTGATGCACATCTTTACCTAACAGTATATACTTCACACTGATCAGTGTTTGGTCCTATGCACTAAATGGCTCAGTTTTGATATGAACATGTGGGATAGAATATCAGACCTAAAAAATACTCTTCCGAAAGTCTGGACAATTTGTCCAACCATAGTTTGTAAACTACTGAGATCAGTGATGAGGACAAGGCCACCACTGAGGCTTACAAGCAACAAGGTAAAGTATCATCATGCTAACTTGTTGCTACATTTGAGGATTTGATCACCATGTCATAGGGTTTGCTAGTGTGACGACCATTTACCAGATTTTCTGTCCCCCCCCCCATTCATAAGCCTTGAAGAGGCTATGTATTACATTGTATACTCTATAGGGAAACATCCTTATGAATATCTTGTAATTTGTGCTTTAACCATTGTACTAGGCACGTTTTGGTCATCACAGTTGCTGTGGGGAATTGTATTGCAGGTGAATAGTGTAGTCATGGCAACAGTAAACTAAATCATAGGGACTGATAGGAGGGTATACATTCTTTCTTCAACCTCTCTGAACCTCAACGCTGACATATTTTCTAGCATGTTAAAATAGTTTTCAGTTAGAGGTATACTTTACCTATTACTCAATTATGTTATCCTAAAACAAAGCCATTTTCTAATTCTAAAAACTAAATGTTTTGAATTTTTTGTTTGTTTCGGATTCAGCATTTATATAATGTGTATGAAGACAGTTCACACAGTTGTATTTTATTTATTTACTTTAGAAAGTGTCCGCCAATGGTTGTGATGAACGGTTTTATGTAGTGCATTTTCTGGCCCCATTGGAAAGGGGGTGGGAGGGGCATTTACACGTGATTACCATGGTTATAGAACTCAAGTTGCATACAGATAGTGAGATAGTCAAGATTCATGGAAAGCATGGTACAAATACTAAAAATAACAATTTCTGTTTGTGCAGTCTAATATCTGAACAAAATCACTTTTGGTTGGATATCCACTAAATTTTTCCGGACAATAAATGCATACTTACTAGCTGTAGTACCTTATAAGTAATAATAAAAAAGCTATTTTTCTAATGTCCAATCAAGTTGATATTTGACCAGCAAATGTCCATATCCGGACAGCTATTTTTAGCTCTGCTAAGGGTGTTCAGGGTGTGGTTTGAGGTCTCTAACACAGTGATTATAGTTTGGCTATAAAACTAAAGTATGAATATTGTCGTTGTCTACAGTAGTTGGTGTTGGGTACTAGTCCTTCAGACGGCGAGCGAGCAAGACACTATCAGGGGGTGATAATGAAATTTTAGTTTATGTGTTTGTTTATATATATATATATATATATATATAAATATGTCAATAGAATAATCAAATTGCCTCTACAGCTGGGCCAGCTCGCTCCCCATACTGTGCGTGCACATCCTAGTATTCAACTCTCAAAAATTCTGGGGGGTGGGGTGGCGAGAGATCCCAGGGCCAGTCCCCCTCCGTATGAAACCCTGGCTAGTATCGGTGCAGCCCCACTCTCAAACTTCCCCGCCCACTCTCAAACTTCCCCACCCACTCTCAAACTTCACAGTTGTTTTTGTCGCATCCAGTACGTGGCACCGCGACCCGCCCACAAAAAATTTTTCCTCTCACCAGACTTCCTAGCAACCAAGGTAGCAACCGACTAATGATCAGAAAAAAATAAATTTTTAACACACCAGTAGCTTATCACGTGCACCACAGTCTTATCACGGGGAAAGGAGGATAGTAATTATGTAAACAGTTGAAAGAAAAATTTGGTGAGAGGCGCCGAGGAGGAGCTATAGCGCTGGTTATTTCACCGGCTTTAACCAATTGTTGCAGCAGTTTAGCAGTGCTTTAGGAGAAGCTGGAACCAGGTATGGCTTTAATAGGTATATGTCAATTACTATACTAATTCTCAATTACTATACTAATTCTCCAGGCGCTACTGTTTTTTTATTTGTAGCTACATTCAAATTTTCAACAACCGCTCATTTGGTTTGTGGTAAATGAAGAAGACTTGCAATACAGCTCTCACCCCCACTTGTGAGATCTCTAATGATCTCAGAACATCAGTCCTGCTGCTCACTGTTCTTTTGCTGGCACTACTACTACCAACTCGAGGAACTGAGACTTGTACCAAGGTAATAGGTTGAAAATGATGTGTTATACATATTTAATTTGTTAACCCTAACCTGACCACCAACGCCTGAAGGTACTGTGATCATTTTGGCAGCCGGCGCAGATGATTGTCCTTCCTCACTCATCAAGGCACGGCGCACAAGCTGGTGTGTAGCCTTCACTTCAGCCAATGTTGCTGGAGACGTGGATGGCTTACTGAGTACCTGTCGTAAAGTTACCTTGGATGGTGAGTTGATATCTTCACTGTAAACTTTACAGTGTCCTGCTAGGTGCATACTGTAATTTTTACCATTACTTGATTGTTGCAGTTTTTTACACAAAAAATTACTACTTCTTCTAGCAGTGACAGTAGAATTGTGGATGGCTGACTGATTGTTGAGCAATCAAGTGTGTGCTGCTTGCAACAAGGACATTGCAGAGAATAGTCCGTGCAAATGGACTCACACAAGCAAATACAGCAAACGATATGGTCACATGCGAGTTGGATGGGTCTGTTCAACAAGCGCTGGCAGATGGAACAGGTAAGTTTGCTTGTTACTGGAGATGGTGAAAACCTTGGGTGCGGGTCTTCTGAAGGCATTGAGATGGAGTCAATGGAGTTATCCAATGACGTCCCTAGAAGATTCACCACATGGTCTGCCTCTGTTCTTGGTGGACTTCTTGTTCTTCCCCTAGCCAGCTTGCTAAAATGTTGGCTGACCTTTATATATTAGATAATTTAATTGGAACTTAAAATTTATTTTTAAGAAAAAAAATTGTTCAGCTGATTTTATCTCTATTCAGTACAGCATGCTATGAATTTTTTTATTCTTAATATTCTTTTTTTCTTTTTTCTTACCAGTTAATTTTCACTAGCATTAATATTATTGTTATTATTATTAATACTATTTTTTTTATTAATACTTCCTTACAGTACAGTTTTCATCTTGATGAGGTGTCCACTCCATGAGTACAAACTTAGGGAAAGGAAGTCCACTCTCCTTAGCCCTCTTTACTCGACTCATCCTCAGAAAGCAAGAATTGCAGAAATTCCGTGGCAAATACTCTTCCTCTGCTGCTGGAATTTGGAGCCCAACTAAGGTGACAAGGTCATCTCTATGATCTGTGCAGGCATGTACTGGCTGTGTCTTCTTTCCCTTAGATTTATTCAACCTGTTACCACAAACCCTACAGTGCTTCTCAATCTGCTCAATATGATGATCCATCAGAATTACTGTATTTTGGGATGTGTTTATTTTGTGTAAAAAAAAAAGTAGCAATTTGTTGTTTGCATTTTTGCATGATTTGGTGACTAATGAACACTCTAACCTTAATGAAATTCACAGAAGCACTTCTAGTCTGACAGAATACCACACTGTAGTAACCACACCTGAGCTAGTTCCAGAAGAAGCCCTACAAAAAGGTCACAAACTGACCTCGTGGAGATCGCGGTGTGAAAATTGGAATAGGAATTTCATACTAATAGCTTTGCTGTAGCCCCAATTGCTGGCAGAATTGGAGTTGAACTGCTAGAGTGTGAGGAATGGAAGTTTAAAGTAAGTAAAAAAAACTACCCCCCTCATGAATATATTAATGAGGTTACCGTAAATCAGATAGCGCGCGACTATTAACCGGTAAGTGCCACGCAAAAACAACTGTCCACACGTATAAGTGGCCATGCCCACGCCTATTGTATCTTTTTCAGTGTTCGTGCGTGGAGTATAAAACTGAGTGTGCGTGTTATGGTGGAAGTCGGTCAGTCTCGTGTGTTGGTCTTGGTGTAAGAACTATTACCATTGCTCATGTGTCTGTATATGTGCTTGTGTTATTTCTATTTTTGTAACAGGAATAAAACTCGCCTGCGCGCAGGGCATAAGTCACACTCTGATTCTGGTGGCGGCGAAAACTAAACGATTGCAGCGGGACTGGTGAAAGTACGAGCGCAGTCTTGTTGCGGAGGAACTGAGGAGATTAAAATCCCGGAGGCAACCCCCCCCCCCCCCCAAACAATGTTCTTCTAGTTAGCTAATTTAATTCCACAGTAAAAGTAATCTATTTTAAATGAAATTCTCCTCAGAGGACTGAAGCACAGCTTGTCTTTACTTGTATATGGTGTTAAATCATCATGGTTAGTCATTTGCAGTTTGAAAGTGGGGCCTTTTGTTTGCAGCGACAATCCTGATGCACTACATCTCCAGGCATAGTATCTTTCATTGCATAATTAACTGGCCCTGTTAATACTTCAGCTCTCCTTAGCTTATAGAATAGAAGATGGGACTAATGTTGATAGAAAACCTTGAAAACAATGCAATTCACCAGTCGTGCTTGCATTGTTGAAAAAAAAAAAGGAGTTGTTTCTCCATATGGGACCAGTCAGACGCCTCAAGGGCAACCCACACTTCTTAAGTCTAATTTATAGCTGTAATATCTTGGCATGCTATTCCCTTCAGCAATATAAAACAGAAACGAGAGAAGCAATGTATGGAAATGATGCAAGTAGCTAATAAATCCAAGCAAAGAAAATTCGAGGAATAGTGATGAAAATGCCTGGTATTAAACAGGCCAGTGGTGCTGAACTGGATCAGAGAAACAGACAAAAACACCACTAACATCAACCAGAAATAGAATATAAAACAACAACCCCCATGTTGTAAGGTGGAACTATTATGATGAATTACCTGTACATATTTTCTCTACCAAGGACTAAATGACTCATGCAAGACAGATATCAGCTTCTAGTAAAGCATGCACACCAGGCATCAGGTGCTCGCTGGTTGTTAAATACATATCTTTTTGCCCATAAATCCTTTACTGTTATTCTCTGACTACTAATTTTAGTATCAAATTGTTGTTAACCTATTTAAGAGCTATCTGATGGTACATTAGCTGTTGATGTAAGAGGTACCAAAACAAAGATATGACCAAAAATATAAAAAACCACAAACTGCTTGTGGTAACGGCTAAGGAACTTCAGAGACACATCAACTGTAACACTTCTTGTCACTTTCATTCATGTACCACTTCACACCAATTAACAACTCTTTCATAGCTAATGCATGCATAAACACCATGGTTTTGAATACACCATATATTAGTCTATTCTTTCTGTAACTTCATTCATTCTTTATTCATGAAAAGTATCAGACTGGTTCTTGCGCCGCTTCGCGTGCTAAGCCAAGTTACCACATTTCTGGCGACGAGGATAAAACCGTACTGTGCTAATGGCTACCTTCGGGAAAATTAAACCCTTCAACCCCTTAGTGGACGATTGGACAATATACCAAGAAAAACTTCAGTTCTTTTTTACAGCCAACGGGATCTCTGACGCTGTTAAGCAACGTTCAATACTACTAACTTCTTGTGGCGATTCAACATACAAGTTACTGCGCAGCCTGGTTCCTGATGGCAAATTGGACGCTGAGGGAGTAACGTACGCTTCCTTAGTCGAGTTGTTACAGTCCCACTACACGAAGAAACAGTCCATCATTGTTCACAGATTCAACTTTAACTGCCGCTCTCGGAAAACAGACGAATCGATCGCCGAGTACGTCGCAGCATTGAGAGAGCTCGCTCTCAACTGCAAGTTTGAAAAGAAGGAACTCCTGGAAGAAATGATTCGTGACCGTTTCGTTTGTGGAGTCAATCATGCTGGCATTCAGCGCAAGCTCCTTTCTGAAGGCGACCTTACTTACAACGATGCCATTAAACTAGCCCAGACTATTGAAGCGTCTGAGCGTGATTCTAAGAAACTCGGTGGAGGCTCTACGGGAGGCCCTGCTCCTGCCAAAATCTTAAATTACACTACGCCCTTCAAGAATTCGAAAGAATCGACAACTACTATTTCGTGTTACCGTTGTGGAGGACCGCATTTGGCCAACAAGTGCAAGCACACTGAAGTAATTTGTAACTACTGCAACAAGAAAGGCCATTTCGAAAGGGTGTGCAGGAAGAAGCTGTCACAGCAGCAACACTCAACACTAGCAAAGACGCAACGTCAAAAGAAACTTTCAAAATCTACCCACCACATAGAAGAAGATCCAGAAGAATTGGTGCCAGAAACTGAATATGACATGCTTACCTTACAGGATCAAAGCACCAAACCCTACACAGTGGAAGTAGAATTGAATGGCATTCCCGTGGCCATGGAGCTGGACACTGGTGCTGCAGTCTCCATTATCAATGAGTCGACGTTTAGTGATCTGCAGAAATCTGCCCCTCCTTCTTTGCAGCCTTCAGCCAGCAAACTTCGCACCTATACTGGGCAGTCCATTGAAGTTTTGGGTGTCACTCAATTACAGGTCAGATACAAAACCCAAGATGCACGTGTAGCAGTGCATGTAGTAAAAGGGAATGGACCTAACTTGATGGGCAGGGACTGGCTCGCTCAAATTAACATTGATTTCAAGGACATTCATGTTGTTAATCCAGATACTCCAATCACATCCCTATTGAACAAGTATGCTACTGTATTTGGATCAGATTTGGGTTGTCTCAAAGGTGCTGAAATTACATTAAGTGTTCATAACGATGCCAAGCCCAAATTTCACAAGCCTAGACCAGTGCCATTAGTTTACAAAGAAAAAGTTAGTGAAGAACTTGACAATTTACAAAAGCAAGGCATCATTTCACCTGTTCTATTTTCACCATGGGCAGCACCCATAGTGCCAGTGCTAAAGAAAAATGGGAAAGTTAGACTATGTGGGGATTACAAGTTGACTATTAATCAGGCCTCACCTGTTGAAACATATCCCCTTCCCCGTATTGACGAGTTATTTTCCAATCTATCAGGCGGACAGTAGTTTTCCAAATTAGACCTTGCCAATGCATACTTTCAGTTGCCACTTAATCAAGAATCCAAACAGTACGTCACAATCAACACCCACAAGGGACTATTTCAGTATAATCGCTTGCCTTTTGGTGTCGCATCAGCTCCAGCGATTTTTCAACGTCACATTGAGTCAGTATTGTCAGGCTTGGATGGTGTATGTGTATACGTAGATGACATTTTGCTGACAGGCCATACTTTGGAGTCTCACATGCGTACTCTTGACGAAGTGCTCAGGAGGCTACAGGACGCAGGGTTACGGCTCAACAGAGAGAAGTGCTATTTCTTGCGTTCTCGAATTGAATACCTTGGTCACGTCATTGACAAAGACGGTCTTCACCCTACAGATGCAAAAATACAAGCCATCAAAGATGCACCACAGCCTACTGACACCACTCAGCTTCGCTCATTCCTTGGGTTGCTCAATTATTATAGCAAATTTTTGCCCAATCTCTCATCAACACTTGCTCCCCTATATGCTCTCCTAAACAAAGGACAGAAGTGGAAGTGGGAATCAACGCAAGAAGCAGCATTCCAGAAAGCAAAAGATGCTTTGCTGGCCGATTCTCTTTTGGTCCATTACGACCCTTCAAAGCCCATGATATTGGCATGTGATGCCTCTGATTATGGCATAGGAGCTGTTTTGTCCCACCTTGTTGACGAGAATCAAGAACGACCCATTGCTTACATTTCTCGCTCACTCACAGCTGCAGAAAAGCATTATTCACAGCTAGAGAAAGAGGCCCTTGCAATTGTCTTCGCGGTAAAAAAATTTCATCGTTACCTGCTTGGGCGTCATTTTACAATAGAATCAGATCATCAACCATTGAAATTTTTGTTTGGTGAGAACAAGAGAATTCCTCAGATGGCTTCCTCTCGCATTCAGCGATGGGCGATAACGTTGTCAGCCTACAACTACACCATGAGGTATAAACCAGGCAGAGACCTAGGCAACGCTGATGCTCTCAGCCGTCTCCCAAGTGCTATAATTTCACCTCATGTTAGTGTTCCAGAAGACCTCGTGATGGTTATTGACCACCTTTCAGGCACATCAGTTAACGCTTCCAGTATCAAAGAGTGGACAATTAAGGACCCCCTGCTGTCATCTATCATTAGATTTTTAAGATCGGGTTGGCCAGACCAACAACTGGATAAGGAATATCAACCATATGTTGCAAGGAAGAATGAACTCAGCATGATAGACGGATGTCTCTTATGGGCATCTCGTGTCATTATCCCACCTCCTGGACGAGGATTAATTTTACAGGAACTCCACGAGACACATCCTGGAGTCAATAGGATGAAGGCTCTAGCTCGGTCCTACGTTTGGTGGCCAGGCATGGATGCAGCCATTGAAGACCGTGTCAAAAGTTGTCCAGTTTGCCAAGAGTCACGTCCTTCTCCAGCCCCGGCTCCATTGCATCCATGGGAGTGGCCATCCCAACCCTGGAGTCGCATTCATTTGGACTTCGCTGGTCCATTTCTTGGGCACTACTTTCTGGTCATTGTTGACGCCCACTCCAAATGGCTGGACGTACACATTATGGCTTCTATTACTTCCTCCAAGACCATAGAGAAACTCAGGATTATATTCGCCAACCATGGATTACCTCGCAAAGTCGTCACAGACAATGGTCCTTCCTTCACAAGTGAGGAATTTCGAGAATTTTTGTCAGATAATGGAATTGTTCATGTAACTACTTCACCATATCATCCATCAAGCAATGGATTAGCAGAGCGTGCAGTGCAAACATTCAAGAAGGGAATCAAGCACACAGCTGGTAAAACTATTCAGGAGAAACTTTCTAAGTTCTTGTTCACATACCGCATCACACCCCATACTACCACAGGTACAGCTCCAGCACAACTTCTAATGGGACGTCAACTCAGAACACGATTGGATCGACTCTTTCCTGATTTGTCTCAGCGTGTTCAGAAACACCAAGCTAAGCAGTCACAACAACATGATACGGCCAAACCATTGCGTTCCTTCATGATCGACGACTCAGTGTATGTCAAAGATTTCTCCTCACCAACTCTCTCTTGGATACCTGGAAAAGTTGTGAAAGTCTCAGGCCCACTTTCCTATCATGTGGAATTACAATCAGGTCGAGTTGTTCGTCGTCACGTTGATGCAGTTCGCAAGAGAGTAGTTTCTCACCTTCCACTCGTCACATCCTCACCTTCTGCATTGGATGAAGAAGATTTATACCTACCTAATGTGCCGCAGACACACCCAGATACTCAGGAAACAGCACGTGCTCCAACTCTACCCTTGCCAACTCCGAATGCCCCACCACAGTGTGATCAACCTCCTATTCGTAGATCTACTCGTCATCGCCCACCACCTGATCGACTTAGTTACAGTCTCAGAGGGGGGAAGTGTGGTAACGGCTAAGGAACTTCAGAGACACATCAACTGTAACACTTCTTGTCACTTTCATTCATGTACCACTTCACACCAATTAACAACTCTTTCATAGCTAATGCATGCATAAACACCATGGTTTTGAATACACCATATATTAGTCTATTCTTTCTGTAACTTCATTCATTCTTTATTCATGAAAAGTATCAGACTGGTTCTTGCGCCGCTTCGCGTGCTAAGCCAAGTTACCACACTGCTAATTAAGAATTAAGTGATTTACACATTTTAGTGATTTTCACCATGTTCCCCCAGGAGGATTCCTTAAGACTTTTTTGCTGTTATAGAGGACATTATAAAGAAACATAATCAGTTGAGTTTGCTTCAGTTGAGTTTGCTTTTGTTGCAATTTGTTCAAGGTTGACTTATCATAATGACTGTACTAGTGTATCAGCGCCTTGCGCTGAGTGAGTGATGGAAAAAAATTCAATATTCCGTCTGGATAGTGACTAACTGTTTACATTAGTGAGACCACAAATAATTAAAACCTGTGCAGAAGTCGCATGTCTAGCAGGATTGCAGTGGTAAAATTAGACAAAATATGATGCAAAGATTCTAACTTTAGAATAACACTGTCACACCTTGAAGTTTCATCATCTGAGAAATGTGAATAGATTATAGATGATAAGCATCAAGTTCAAGTATAATAGATTTCATTTGTGAGTTGGTATGTCTAGAGATTTAGCATGCATGCATGCATGCATATGGTCACATTCGAGATTCTTGTGCACTAACCAAGGCACACATCGATTCAACTAAGTGGGCATTTAGTAGCTATTATAACAACCATACAACAATAGAAAGTGATCACAATAATTTAACAAGGAAGAATAGTTTTTGGTTGGGGTAACCATTCTAGCAGGAATACGTGCAGGGAGGATCCAGGGTGTGGGGCATCCCAAGAAGGCCTATCCCCCTCCCCCCCTCCCAATCAAGTTCATTGGAAAAAATTATAAGTACAAATATACCAATACAAGCAATAGAATACACAGGACAACTACATGCTAAATTATGCTCCTCACTTTTAAATTATCATCATTAATATTTGATATATGTATGTATTTCATAAGATTTGACCTAATTATATTTGGACCCCTTCCTGTCCCTAGCGCTGGAATCTGCACCTGTGACATGTATATGCAATACATAACTATGCCTCATTGCAATATGTCCTGTGTCAATATAGCCTCTAGAGTACGTCATCTGCTGATACAGAATTACAACTGTACTCATTCACTTTCAACTCTAACAATAGCACAGCAAGCTAAAGTTGATTTCACTGTAAAATAAGCAACCTAAAGTTTCTTTTGAAAAAGCAACCTAAAGTTTCTGTCGGTGTTTTCAACACCTATTGAAAGCTTATACTGATCCCTCTAAATAGTTATTGTTTAAATTTATTAACATTATATGAAGCTGAACTTGGATAGAACTTGTACATTTATATGAAGAGAGAGTATAGTTATGTAAGTTTGGCTAGTGTTTTTTATGTTGAAGTACCTATGTCAACAAAAGAAAAAAAAGAAAAAAAGAAAGAGAAAAAGTAAAGCCCACTATTGTATTGCAGTCATTAAAGAGAAGAGATGACCAATACTACGGCCTAATCTCATGAATTTTCTAAGTTTCAAGATAAATTAAACGTGTATAATTTTGATTCACTAAAATGTATCAGAAAAGACATAGCTAAACTGTCAACTGTATTAATTTAACTCAAATTGTTTTCTCTTAATTCATTCACTGTGGTGTGTCAATAGAGCAGCAGTGTATTTGTCTTAACATGATAACTGTACACTGCTAATTAATAAGCATATTTATATACTTTTGTCACTGGTACATTCTAAACTAAACTTAAGGAAGCTATCTGTTCTATTTATAGATGGTGTAGCCCGTTCTAATTAATGGTTTACTTTATGGAATTCTTACTAAGTCATAACAGTTGTTAGGTGAGCTTGTGCAGATAACATTATAAGAATGAATCTCCCTCTACTCACAAATCTTAATTAATGTGAAAAATACATACTGCTGGCACAAAGGAAGTTTTAAGATAATCCTAATTTGCTTTCATTATTATTATTTTATTTTTATATTGGTAAACTGTTGGCACTTTCAAAATCAATTTATCACAAACAATATCACGCAGTTAAGTAGGAAGTGGGGGGCCAGGGGAACCAGTGGCTCCTCCAATACTTCTAAAAGGGGGCATTCCCCTCTTCCAATAGCTATTTACCCATGGTTATATTACATTAGATGCTGTATAGCCTTCAAAAATTTTAAATCTGATTTCATATAAGTTTGAAAACTAGAAGTTGCTAATCAGCTTATCAGTATGCTAGTTCAGATAAGTCTGGGAGACCCCTTACTGAACCACTACTCTGGGGGAAATGACCATGCTTTGTTCTGCTGATGGTGCAGTGGTCAATTACATCTAGCAAATTACAATTCCTATATGTGCCTTCAGAAGTTTAGCAGAAGCTTGATTAGCAAGCTTGGAAAATTTCCAAATAAGTCTCTATCTGCCCCACTGTACTTATGCCAACGCTACTCTCTCTCAACAAAAGAGAAAAGCATTGGGAAAGATCTATAAGCTTGGACTCTACTTACACTTAATTTGTGCAATTCCACATAGGGCATCATAAATATTGTAGTGTGGAATTAAAAAATGTACTTTAGGACAAATTATAATTTTCTACCTGATCACGTGTAGATCTCGGTTGATAAAAGTTGACGGAATGTTAATACTTTGAATGTGGATGCATGAAACTATACATGTTTTCCATTATCAGCAATCTGACAATATGAAAATATTAAGCCATGTAGCTCAGTCATCATTTTTGTTGAAGCACACCACCTATACTTAGAATCAGTTGGCTTACATGTGCTTTCAAATATTAATGCTGTTGGGATTGATTTACATAAGTGTGAGTGGAAAAGTAAGGGATTTGTGTTTTCGTACATGTGTTAGTACTATGCATAATAATTGTATTGTAAGTGGCGATGTACACATATAACACACATCAATCATGCTTTATAGCTTACTTAGTATAACGTAAGTAGCAAAGTGTTTTATGATTTATCTCCCAAACTCTCCTGTAGTCTCTAAGCACAATTAGCTGTTTTAGTTACCCTTAATATAATCATTATTTTTAGTTCACACACACAGCATCAGAGTTCCTTATTGACAATTCACAATTCCATACAACAGTGGTACTTTCCTGAGAGTAGCTAGATGGTGACAATCACTTCACTGTCCCAGTCATGGTCATCAGGTCTTATGCATGTTGTTGCTAAGTTAACATTTTCATAGTGACAATTCTGCTGGATTATGTTCAAAATTTTTAGAATTATTATTTATTCAAAAAAAAAAGTTGTTATTATTCCATAAGAATAGTATATTATTATAATTACATATTTCTCATGTTTCCTTTATTCCAATTGTGAAATGAGTGAAATAGTGATTATTGCAGTAGCTGTATAACTAGCTAATGTTGTTATTTATGAAGTGAATGAGTAAAAGTATCAGTCTCTCTTAGTTATACTGAATTACTCAATATAGAGAATTTAATAAGCTAGCCATAAAATGTTCAATGAATAGAGAAAAAATGCTCTGCTGCAGCTGAAAAATGTTCAATTGTGGGAATCCTTACTTCAATATGCTCCATAAATGTGAATGCATCTACTCTTCCCTTCAACTTCATAGGTCGGCTGGTAATAATTTACATTTTTTTAATCAATTCTGATGCAGTATGATCATTGAGTTGCTCAAGAAGAGAAACTGCTTAGCATAATTCTCTAGATGACTTGTGATTCTGAACCTCTTTCATTAATTCAAAGTTTTTTCTTTTTGGAGGAACAATCTAAATGTTTAGCTATGTCATTTAGTTGTAAAGGAAAAGACAAAGAAAAAAGGACTTTCTTTGATAATTAATGATTATATTGACTGATTATTTCCTTTAGTATTCTTTAAATGATTATGATATTCTAGAATCCACTAGCACATCAATCTGGCAGGACACACTCCTGGATCTCCCAGTGCTGAATGCATCACATGAATGTTTGCATGTATGACCATTACCATAATTTGCTCATTCACACAAGTACATGTCGGCAAAGAGAATTGATAATTTTAATATGGGTACTTTAGATAACATGTGTCCAGTGAGCACTACTCTGTTCAAAACTGGAAGTCATTAACATCCATTTTAATCCCTAATTAGTTTAAAGAATCCATCATGTGTTAAAACATTCCTACTAAACATACCTTTCCATCCATAACAGTGACAAATTTTCTCCAGCTTCTACATTATTACCTTACCAAATACAACAATAAGCTCTGCTCTTCAAACATAGCATTAATGTGTCATTAGTAATCAATATAAAAAGAATTATCCCGCCACCCCGCCTCCTCTGCTATATATCCACCTTTTAATTAATGTCCCCCATCTCCAACTTATTTCGTTATTCCTTTCTAATAGAACATCAGAAAATACATCTATCTAAAGAGCTCTCTGCCAGCAGCAAAACTAATGGCTCACATGCAGCTTGTGGTCACTCAAATACATTAAAGAGAAAGCACAAACTGAGCTATTGACAAGTTTAATATAATGCCTTATTCCTATTGTCTCTTAAGACATTGTGCAAAAAATGACTCACTTCTTCCCATACATAGTTTGAATTGAGACTATCTTGTGTTATAATATTAACTTATGTTAACATTATACAGTGATGCTGCAGTATTCGTCTGTCATAGTTGTATTGATAATGGGTCATTCGTGGTAATTTGTTTCTGAACAAGGAAATGCCAAAATTGCACCCAAATTCTTCAAAGCTAGATCTGTTGAAGGAAAAAATCTTGAGTATGTAAAGAAAATATGCTTTTGAATCTTCACTTAATATTGTATTATTCAAGGTGAATTGGTGGCAATAAAATAATTGCATAATTTTAGTTTTAATCACCCACTCTATCAGTAGTTTTGGTTGTAATGAGATCTACTGTCATCTAAAGTACTTAGTTTTATTTTGTAGGCAGTCTATAATGGCTTAGTTTTAGTTTTTCTTACCCAAAGCAAAATCTCAATATTAAGTGGTCTTGATTTTGAAAAAGAACACTGCATGCAAAAAAAAGAGAAGAGAATAATTTGGGACCAGTTTCTAGCTCATAAATCTGATGATAGAGGTGATTAAGTTTTAATTAAACATATATTGGCTGTTAGAACACAGAAAATTTGCTATTAATATTAAAATAATAATGATATTATTATTATTATAGTATTAATTGGCGAGCGAGCGAGACACTTACAGGGGTAAAAATGAAAAAATCGGGGATGTTTACAATGAAAATGAAATTCCAGGAATTATTTATGAAAAAAATTAAGATTGTCATTTAGATGTTTCAAAAAGAACTTTACATATTATTTCTGTTTTTTCACAAAACGTATAGCTATTTATTGGCTCACAAAAGTTTAGTAGATTCATGTTTGATGTAAATGACTGAATCCTTTATGCCAATCTCCCACCCTATAAAAACAGAACACTAGATGTCTGTATTCTTCATCAATCTTGCTGAACTGAGTTAGAAAAGAGTGTTTACCTAGAGTAGCTAACCATAATCCACCATATAGCTATATATGCACACACATTCATCCTTTCAATTATCCTAGTATTAATAATAACAGGAAAAAACAACAACAACTGATGTATGTAGGCAAAAACAAATATAATTTAAAAGCTGTATATTACAAGAATGTGATGCACCCAAGTGTTAATAGCTAGATATAGAATACAGATATCTCACTCTGACTCAACTATGGAAGAGTCCACAAACGAGAATAATTATTGTTAGAGCTTTCAGGGGGGAGGGGAGTGAGGGGTTGGGTGGGAGATTGGCTTTGCTCCTTCCCCCTGAAGTTCACCCTTTTCGAGTAGCCGAGCTGATTATTTATCACATAATTGAAAATGCAAGAATGCTTTTAAAAAAATGAACATACAGTGGGTGTGCTCAATAGCAGAGTGATCATCTTGCTCAGTATATAATAATGTATGTATGTGTGTATGTGTGTATGTATGTATGTGTGTATGTATGCATGTATGTATGTATGTATGTATGTACACATGCATGCATGTATTATGTATGTATGGGACATGCTTACAATATGTAGTAGTACAAGTTTAATGAATCAGCTTCAATAGCATTCTCACAGCTTCATACTACTAACTACAGGTGTAAGTGAATCATTAGGTAATCTATTACATCAATTCTTTACCTAATGTATGCTTAAATAAAGTGATTTTGAAACATCTTCCAGTCAGAAGTACATAAGTACACAAACTCAGTCACACAGGTGAACATAAGAGATGTCTCAGAAACTAAACTGAATGTAACAATATCCCTCGTTGTCCCTGTGAGGCCATGCCAGTGGAATATAACACAAATATTTAAAGCTCAGTCAATGCTGTGTTTTCGTATTAGAAATAGAATTTGGTACCTGGTCACATGTGCTGTTATGATACATGTGCTGTTATGACAGGTGTACCTGCCCTTGTTTGGTATATTCAATGCTATCTATGCGTGTAGCTTTAACTTAGTTTGTATTCAGTTACGAAGCTTTAGACATAAGCTTATATACATACGTATGGGCTATTCTTCATGGATTAGTTGTTACTCGAGGTTTAGCTTGAAGAGATTTGGGATATTACATTAGCCCCCAAGATCCAATTGGGTCATTCCATTATATTTCAGCCACCCTCCCATATGCAAAAGATCCAAACGATGATCCGGATGATGAAAGTTCGTCAGAAGAATTTGAACTAACGGAATCCACTCATGAAACACTGGATTCTAGTATGGAAGCACTTGGATGTCTCCTATGAAATGTGTTGGAGAACAAGACAACAAACTTACGGCAAAAGAAAATTGACTACCTTGCAAACTGCAATGAGGCAAAAAGTTGCCAAAGTTTTGGATGTGCCACAAAATGTCTTAAGCGACACTTCATCATAATAAGCCAACAGAGTGTAATCAATGAGAGAGGCTCTTACATTTGCTAAAGGAGATGTGTCATGGTGCATCCAGAAGACTATCTCCTCATTTCAGGATTAACTTCCGCTGGAACTTCGTTTTTAACGTGCAGCTCCTCCTAATCTGTTGAAAAACACTCCATCTAGTGGGTAGAGCTTCTGTGGTAAAGAATGACATTGTCTCCAACTAAAAACTACTCGAACTGTACGTATCCAAGGTTAACACTGCACGCGTGCACACTTACTCATACTATTTCACTTAGCTACCAAGGTATTTCACTTAGTTACCGAGGTACAGTATTTCAATTGGTTTCACGCTATTTCACTTTCCCCGTGCGATTTCAATTGAACAGCGATTTTTCCCATACATTTTTGAATGGGCAACTTACTTATTATGTTAGTTATACACCCAACATTCTATACTCTGTCATCATATGCATGCTAAATGAAGCAGAGCTGTAAACTTGCCACACACAACAGTAATAAATTGCATGAGTTCAAGGATTATTCATAGAAATAGACGAAATATCAATTACGTTCAAAAAATGTTTTCATGGTGAAAGAGATGAGAACCAAACTTGAAAATCATTACACAAACAGTTTAAAGTGTATACTTTCCTGAATTTTTTTTTTGGTTAATTTCATGCATTCCCACAGGGAGTTCTCAGCCCTCAAAAATAGCTAAACTTCAAAAGACAATTTTTTAGTGCATGTTGAGATATCTATTACACTTGCATAATACTTATTTAGGGTGTGGAATCAGTTTGGATCTTTTGCATGATGTTAGGACAACAGCCACACCAAGTTTTGTGAATTAAACCCAAACCGTTTGAGAATTACACCCTTCAACGTCGCATACACTTATTTAATTAATATTCAATTGAACCAAATTTCTGCAAATAATGGGGTATTTGGGAGGACGATTTTATGATACGAGTTTTTAAAGTTAAGCATGTAAGCAAGGTATGTGGAAAGTGGGCGTGGCACTCAAAATTTAAAAAAAATTATATTTTCTCATAGGATATAATTTGTGGTCTATACTTTGGATATGTTTCTATTGGCAGTAAAGGCAACATCTAAAAAAATTAAGTAAAATCCAAGGGGGTCAATTGGGAGGGTGGCAAAAAATGGCTGATTTTTAATGGAATGACCCAATTATTATCTCCAATCTCCATCCATTAAATGGATTTAAAGAATTCCTGAAATGCACTGATATAAAATTGATATTAATGGTGTGCTTCAGCACAAATGGAATGCTTATATAGCCCAGCTGTTTTGTTTGGTTGACAAACTTAACAAAATTTCAAGCGTTCATGTCTGCCCCAAAGATAGTTAGTTTATCAACGCTTAAAACTCATTACCGAAAGAATGACAAATCGATTACTGAATACTCACAAGTCATGAACCCCCCCCCCCCCCCCTACACTTTACCAACATACATAATTAGGAGCTCATTTAAAAAGATATAGCATGCATTATACTTATACATATAATAGCAAAATATCGGATTGAGTTACAACCCTTTGCTCTCCAATTAAAGTGTGATATGAGTAATCTTTCAATCCAAACTTAGTTACTATGGCATCATTCATGGTATTTTTCACTTACATAACTTTCCCACTCAAGCACTTACTGAGAAGTCAGTGCTACCAACTTGTTAATGCCAGTCACTAAAAGGTCATCTATACTTAATCTACTATAGCCACTACAGATCAAATCTGATTGTTTGTCTAGCTCTGGATTACTAGCAAAGCAACCCTCTCTCTTTTTATTTTGTTTACTGTACATATAAAACATAATGACATCATTGATGTAGATGACAACACCTGTGAATCAATTAAGATACCATGTGTTCCTTCCTATGTTGGTAGAAACCATATTAAAACACTCTCTCTCCTCTCTAATACACATATACAAGGCATGTGCACACTGTTTATGTAGTAGGCTTATACTTACATGAGTGTCCCTGTAAGCAATTCCATGAAGAGTTTATATTTTACATGTACTGGCCCTGTGGTACAGGTTGTTACAAGTTTGTCATTGGATTTTTTTTTTCACATCATCCTCTGAATGGTACATATGTGATTTGGAATCTCTTACCAAAGTCTAGCAATTGGGATGCAGTGCTGGCTGTTTTGTTCCAATTGACATAATTAATATGTAACTGTAAATTGCAGCACGCAATGGTCAGCTTGTAGCTACATATGGAATATGGTGGGAGTGGCAATAGTATTCATAGCCACCAACTATACCGCTCTGTGAATATCAGTCTTTGCCACGCCTTACTACTGTGCTGACTTGTCAACAAACAACTGTTGAGCATTGGCAGAGTAAAATGTGCTATTGGGCAGGATGATAGTGTGCTCCCATTTTTTAACCATCTTGAACTGGCTTCTTTAGTTCCCTGATATCAATCATGCACACTAACTATGAGCTTATCATTCTAACCCTCACTTTAAACCTGATACCTGAATGGCTCTAGTTAGAGATAATAAGATGTAAATAATATTGTGCCTGTTTTACATGCTAAAGAAGCTATGCAGAGAGAGAGAGAGGGGTAGGGAAAGAGATTGTTTGTACACATAACTTCAGTAAGCAGCTCGCTAAAGCTTCAGTGAAAACGAATACAAGCTTGCTACTGACTATTTGCAAATCACATATGTGTGTGTGCACGTCTCGAGAGGGGAAATGATATCACCAGAGATGAAAAATTCAAAAGCATTTCCACATCAATGAGCTATATCAACAGTTCTGTTAATTGGATAAGGAATGCGCCACTTTCCGTGGAGTTTGACTCTTTCACCCAACCACATGAGGTTAGGTGCTGTCTAGTTTCACTGCAAAGCACTAATAGTCCAGTCATTTTATGGTTTGACCTTAAACAAATTGCAACACAAATGTTTTCAACTGTTTCCTATATAGAAAAATGTGCTCTATAACATATCAAAAGTCTCGGGGAATCCCAGGTGGGGAAGTCCCCTAAAAATGGCGTTTAACAAATTTAATTAAGTTTATATTTACTATAATACTATTGCTACATTTTTAATTTTGCTACTACTGAGCATTTAACTTAGCCACCATTCATCAAAAAATGCCAACTCACTCTGAGTCAGCAAAAATGTGACTTTTGACCTTAATTTCTGCCATGTGGTCACTCTCTGCTGTACAATATGGAGGATTATGAGTGTGCTATCTGTAAGGAACCAATAGAGCCATCATTAAGAGTTACTCTAGGAGAAAAGGGGAGTGCTACCATCAACCAAGCTAGTAAAGATAGGAAAGAGTCATTAAAATGTTCAGTTGGACAGGTTGTTCATGTGGAGTGTCGCCGTAAGTACTGCTCACAAAATAGTATAGTTAGGGCTCTTAACATACAACTAGTCAGCAGGTTCTTAGATCAGCGGAAAAACAGTTCAATTTTAGAAGTGATTGCTTTTATTGTGGTAAACCAGCAGTGTTAGGAAGAAAGAGATAAATTTCAGACGTTGTTCCTGTCAAGACAGTCGAAACAAGAGATACTATTCTAGATGTATGTAAAGAGAGGGGAGATGATTGGGCAAATGCTGTTCAAGCTAGAATTTTGCATGTTCATGATTTACATGCTGCAGATGCAGTATATCATAGGGCATGCAGCACTAACTTTCGTACTAAGAAACAGATACCAGTAGTTCGTTATTTTGATCCTCAAGATTGCTTAGCAAGAAAGCTAAAATTTAGGCCGACCAACAGAGAAAGAGAGATCAGATGCATTCCTTGAAGTTGCCAAGTTTCTAGAGGAAAATGATGATGAACAGATTTCTATTCAGGATCTTATTCAGCATATGGAGAAAATTCTGGCTCATACAGAGCACAGTGCTTATAGCTATCCACATATGCAACAAAAGCTTAAGGAATACTTTGGAAGCAAGATTATCCAGACAGAAATTAATGGTAAGCCTAATATTGTTACTGTTAGAAGCAAGGCCCAGGAAGTGTTGTATGACTTTTATCGTCAACGTGATCGTGATCCAGAGAAAGACAAACTCAGGATCATCAAAGCTGCTGCTAGGCTGATAAAGGATGACATCAAAGGAATGAAAGCTTCTAATTCCAACTATCCTGTTATGGATGATTTGAAGTCCGAAACATCCATGAACTTCTTGCCAGAGTCTCTTAGAGTATTGCTTACTGATATTTTTGTTGGAAAAGATGTCCAGTTTAAAGTGTCCTCTATTGGACAAGCCGTAATGCAGGCAGCTCGACCAAAGGTTTTGTTGGCACCACTCCAGTTTGGCTTGGGAGTACAACTACATCACCATTTTGCTTCACGATTTCTGATCGATACGTTGCACAAACATGGTTTTTGTTGCTCATACAGTGAAGTGCACCAGTTTGAAAGAAATGCTGTGTTAAGTTATGGAACTGACATTCCACACAGTGTGCCACAGTTTGTACAATATGTTGCGGATAATGTAGATCACAACATCAGAACTTTGGACGGGAATGATACTTTCCACGGAATGGGAATGTAGCAGCAGTCACTCCTGCAGTCAGGAAAGCCTAGAGCAAAAGTCAAGCCAAACGATGTTGCTGCCATGGGAAAAGTCCCTATCCTGTTCTATCGAGATGGGGGTTTGGGATTGAGCACAATAACATTTGAAAAGCTGCACAGCTTCAAGGCTAAGGATCCTACTGCATATCTAGATACTCTGTGGAAGTGTTCTGTCATGTTTGGTTCTCCAAGGCCAGCATGGTCTGGAATGATGCAACTGGTGCATCATGGTAAGCATCATAGAAAGTCATCTGTGATGTTTCTCCCAATGATAGACATGAATCCGAACGACGTCACATGTGTATATTCTACACTGAAATTTGTCGAAGACCACGCTTTTCGCCATGATGTCACACCAATTGTCACTTTTGATCAGCTACTGTGGTGGAAAGCATCAATGATAATTGTCACTTAGCCTGCTGAAAGCAGTCTGAGGAAAGTAGTTCTTCGGCTTGGTGGTTTCCATGCTGAAATGAGTTTCCTTGGTTCAATTGGCCACCTCATGGCTGCTTCAGGTCTGCAGGAATTGTTGGAGTTGATATATGCCTCCAATGTTGTGGTTCACATGCTCACAGGCAAAGCCATTGCTCGTGCTATCCGAGGGCATTTCCTTGTTGATGCAGCACTCAATGCTCTTATTGCATCCAGTACATTTGATGTACCAATACCTGCTTGTAGTGAAGAAGAACAAGAAGTTGTGGTTGAGGTTAGTAGCTTTTTATAGCCTAATTCATGCAGTCTTGACATGATACTCATTTTGCAGACAGCTGCACCAGTACCAGTATCTGTTTATGGTGAAGAAGCTGAAGTTATGGAATCTGAAGAATCAACTGTTCAGGTTAGTAGCTTTTATATAACTTAATTATTCTTAACTGCATGATATCAATTTTGTAGAAAGCTGCTGCACCATCAAGTTCCGCATCCAGTGACAAGGGTGCTCTTGATACGGCGGCACTTCTTTATAGCAAGTTAATGAAGAACGTAGTGACTGCAGAAGAAGCTTGTAAGCATGATGTTCTAGCCGAAATTAGCAGTGCCCAGCAAGTCACAATGGAGCGTCTTAAATCCTCCCGGACTGCCAGCTTATGGCTGCAGTACATGGAAATGATCGATGTTCTTCGTAAATTCATACGGGCAGAACGTACAGGCAACTGAGATTTGCACCTGCAGGCCCTTTCTGAAATGCTTCCGTTTTTGGCAGCTTCTGGGCACAACAACTATACTAAATCAGTATCATTCTACTTGCAGCAAATGTCCCATCTGCGAGAAGACCTTCCAGATGTATACCAGCATTTCCAGGATGGTTTGCATGTGATCAGAAGGAGTAATCGTCACTGGGCTGGCCTCTCTTCAGATCTTGTCATTGAGCAAGTTTTAATGAGAAGCATGAAGATAAGTGGTGGCCTCACAAGGGGACGAGGCATGACTGAGCAGCAGCGAGTTATTTGGTCATTAGCAATGCCAGCATGTGCAGAAGTGAATAGAGCAATGCAGGAGTTGACTTGTGTATCCTTCAATTTAGGGGAGCAGAACAAGGACATCACAAAATCTAGACAAGCTTGTGATTGGAAAGATGTTCAGACACAGCTGGCTTACCTACAGGAGAGAAGCCCCTTTACTTGTGATCCCAGTCTACGAAGTATTGCCACTGGAGTGCATGCCCATAGCAATGTTAACGTGGACACAGCAAAGATCTTTGGCAATGCTATCTTGGCTAGCATGGAGGGAAAAACAGCTGCTGACTTCACATTTAAGAAGAGTGGGCAGGTAATCACTTTGCTTTCTAAAGCCGCTGTCAAAATTGATGGTGTTACAGTGCAAATAGACCCCCAACTTCTTTTCCAGCGACTGACAATAGCTGCTAAAGCGGTTGATGACATCTTCAAGTATGAGCTCTGCACTAGTTTATCAAAAAAAATCACTGTTTGAATGTTCATGTTAGTTTACTGATGGAATGTCTAATTGTTACTATGATATAATTCATGCACCAAAAGTGCATTCGGTTAAAACAATTTTTCGATACTTTCCCCCCATGCGATTCCCCGAGACTTTTGATATGTTGTAGAGCATGAATTTCTGTACCTAGGGCAATTGAAAACGTTTGTGTTGCAATTTGTTTATGGTTGACCCATATTTTTGGCTAAAATGACTGGACTATAAGTTTAATGGGTAAAATTGTGCCCTTTATAAATATTATCTTGGCTAGGTAGTAATTTTATTGACAGCATCATCAATGTATTAGTCGTCTGCCGCCCCCCGATGTAGATACTAGCAAAAGTGCATGCTCAACCATTAACCTAAGGGTATTCCATGAAGCATAGCGGTTTGGGTAAATAGTACAGGAAAGGAGTATAGAATTTGTCAATTACACATATTTCTTTCATTACCAAAAAGTCAGCATTTCTAGATATTGCTCACATTGTGCAATCTTAGGCAAGCAACTGACATGCAAAGTGCATCTTTAATGTTGGCATATGGGTGAATATAATATTCAACATTTACAGTTGACACTATAACTCCTTTCTGTCAATGGCTCTCTCTCTGTCTTCTCGCTCCAAATGTATACTTATTCCTGAAGATTACACGACACTCACCAGTGTACGAGGTAGACGCTGAGTATGAGAAATAGCCATCGTCGTTAGCCTCTCCTATGAATTCCACTACGAGTTCGTACGTGCCATTACCCGGTTGTAAGATATGGGGTGCTCTACTCCCAGGCCTCATGTTCACACACGTAGACTCCTCTGCAGGGGGACCAGTACTAAAACATACTGCTAGACCCAAACAGAGAGTAAAGAACAAAGTAGTCAAAGCCAACTTTTCAGTCTCCATTCTGGTGAAAGTTGAAACGAAAACTGGACTGACTAGACTAGACTAGTGTAGTGACTTGACTTCACAAATCTAGAAAAAAGTGGGCGAGACTAAAATTCGGACCGGACTAAATTTGAGAAAAGCTCGCGGACCGCCCATAACACGTCATAGGGGCGTCTCTTGCTCACTATTGTGCATGCAGTCAGCTAAATCTAGTAGTCTGGATGCTACGCTGAGAAAAGCGAGGAAGCCGCGTATTTGCAGAAATCTCACAACACAAGAAGTGTTAAGTTATTTTAATAACTGCAGTACTTATTTGATTTTAGACAGTGTTGATGTGAGGCATAAGGGTGGAGAATAGGTTCTGTATTTCTTATCTCAGGGTAATAAAGGTGCAAATAGTACAGCTAAAGCCAATTGGTATTTATAATGATTGATTTTTTTCCTGGTAAATTGGAGAAGTGATGGGTATCGGTGGTTCCAAAGTGGGACAAAATTAATTCCCAAGAAAAAATCACAGCATAAAAAAAATTATTTTATTTGTGTTTTACCTACGGGAAGCGACTCAAGATTCAGAAAATTTGCATATTTTCTTGATTATGCTGAAGTTTCAGTTGTATTGGTACATTATTTAGGTAATGAAGAAATTGTAATTGATTTTCCGCACGGAAATGCTCTTCATGAGCAGCCTATTTCCGTACATGCCCTTCAGTGCTAGACTCACTCAGGAAGAGGGCTGAATTCCCAGCAAATGTTTATAAAAATGCAATTTCATCAAGCAATATTTTAAGCTGCGATCGAACAATGAAACCTCGCAACACTTAAAATTTGCAATAAAGCGAGCGCCAAAAGTCTCAATTATCTCATGATGCTCCCTACAATATTCATGAACTGGCATATGACATCAGTCCATTTGTCATTTCAATTAAAGTGTTTTGATTGTATGTGGCCATAAGCAGTTTGGCTGAAGACCTAAATTCATTGCTTCAGGCTGAATCAGAATCCCCTCAACTTCTGTCGTACGATACGACCTTCCAGCTCGGTGATTTTTATTTATCCGCTTTTTTATTCAGACATACCATTTTTTCATCTTCACCAGTGATTCCCTGCTTGTTTCTATTACATGAACGAAAATTTCAATCATGTCACGAAGAGCTCATATGCGTGAAATTGCTTTACTTGTTCCACGTTTAGTAAGCGGACAAGAAAAAGTACCATTGGTTACTGATGAGGATTCTGGCATATAAGGTAAGCTATTTTAGGTTTATAGGATAAAAGTTCTAAAAATTGATTGAAATGCTAATATAACATACATAGGTAGCAGTTTTCTCAGTTTGTACAGCCAGTATACAATTATTTTGATCTTCACACATTATGGAGTCCTTGCCAAAATCCTCCTCTTAGATTATTGCTCATTTGTCCCCTATCACAGCTTTATGTGGTACAACTTCTCTAAAAATGTTAGTATCTAGTGATTGTTTATATATACATACTATTGTGAGATGTGAAGTGATATTGTAACAATCGGCATAATTATAATACTTCATAATAAAAAGCTAACACATTTGCTTTTACATCAGGAGTCCTTTCTGAATCCAATTATTTTAGCTATTGACTTGTTTAGTATGTATGTATGTATGTATGTATGTATGTATGTATGTATAATATGTATGTAATACTTAATGTGTGAGTCAGTGTGCAATATGGAAAGATATTTCAAAAGCATGGTTAGTTATTTTCATGAACTGAAGGCGTGTGAAAATACATTAAGCGTGAGGTTAATATATCGTTTACACTAGACATTTCTCCAAAACCGTAAAAAAATTGTGCTTCAAAGATTCATAGTTTAGAGGTAACTTGGCCATACATCTAAAAATACAGTTGTCCAGATCTACTCTTGGTCATGTTGGAGCATTCAATATTCAGCATTCAATATGGAAACATATTTAACGCTCGTGTGATGCAAGAAATCAAAGAAAAAAATCCTATGTACAAATATATGTGTGTTTTTGCGTGTGTTTGTGTGTTACCCATGTATACAAGTATACCTATAACCTATATATACTTTAATTATTCAATTCTTCATTTGTAAATGTATAAATACAAATACAGATGAGGGGCGAGGAGAGTTCCTGGAACATTATTGTCAATGACCTGAAGACAGCCATGCATTCACCTGTTCACACATACACACACACACACACACACACACACACATACACACACACATACGCACACACACACAAATAGCTACAATGGCTTTCATGATACATATCATACATACATATGTACATACATAACATACATGCATACATACATATATAAACACACACACACAGATTTGCGTGTAAAAAAAAGGAATTTCAGAAGATAATTAGAATCAGTAACTATTTCATGTTGGTTGTATTGTTTGCATGCTATTAACCCTCAGAGTGCATGCAGAGAGGGTTATAGTAGTCATCCAGTCTGTCTGTCTGTCTGTCACGATCTAATTTTGGAGAATACTGACAATTAACAGTTGATTTAGGTATGAACTTACTCAGGACGAAGATTTAAGACCTTTGTTGTGCTACTTTTTTTTTATTTCAGGCTTATCGCTGAGAAAACGCGAAGTTTTCAGCTCCGCGGTAAGTACCAGCTGGGCAACGCCCCCTAAGCGTCACGTCATAATCACGTGAGCAAATAATTTCTTGCAGCCAGCGGTGTAGTTGGACTTATGCTCGGGGAAGTTAACTGAGTTGAAAGAAGTGATGTTTCGCGTTGAAAATGCATGTCGGTGAGTGTTTCTGGCTAATTTAGCTTCTAATTTACGAGGACAGCATTTCCATGTACCATTTTCATTGGTCGAACTATTTTGATACCTCATTAAAAATAGCTAACAGATTGCTTGTTCTTTGGAAGGAGATTATATTGCACTAGCTAGGTCGCTGAGGGTTTGCACATTTGGTGTTTCATTTGTAATTCGGTGTTGTCCCAAACTGATTGTATAGGCAATTGGAAAGTATTTGCTAAAAGTAAAGGGATTTCATTGCTGGAACCATACCATCAATGCTGTTAAGAGATGGTTGAGGAACCACAGAGCTAAGTCAATGGAAATTCCTGTGTACATCAGCCACATTCGGGACCTTCTCAATCAGAGCAGCAGTGACAGTTATGAAAGAAAACTAAAGGAATTTGAGAGTTCTTGGAGCCAATCTGTTCATCAGTATTACATGATTATGATTCATTCTGAGGTGAGTAAGGTCAATGCAATGCAATACATATTTTGCATGTGTTGTACCATGTGATATTAATTAGGCATTGGTGTGCATATTTATGAAGAGTATATTATATGAAGAGAATATTATTAAGCGGTAGCTAGTGGTTAGCATGTCTAGTGGGGTAAACTCACTGGCTAACATTCTGCTTGTTGTTGATGATCTGAGGGAAAAAAAACACTTCATGCCAAGCTTATGGGAGCCAAAAAAAAAAAGAGTTAATTTGATGCAGCTGAGAAGAAATATGCGTAGCCGATCGGAAAGAAAATCTGAACGCAAAGCTCCAAGGCCTAGATGCACTTAATATCTGTCAGTTCCAATAATGTAATGATCATTTCATTGCAATCCTCATTAGTGTAGTAGTACAGTAGATTGGCAGTTATCCAAACACGTTGGGACCAAGAGAGGTGTTAGAATAACTGAAATGTTCAAATAACTGAATACCATAAAATGTATTAATGAAAGGGAGTTGTCAAGCGATATACGTTTTGTCTTTATGTGCTACTCTATTAAATTTTGGGTGTTTGGTTAACTGAAATGTTCAAATAAGTGAAGTTTGGATTGCTGACATTTTACTGTAAATTAATGATGTTATGCAAATGTATTCTCTGTGTAACAAAATAATGCTGCCAATGCAATCTCCCATATACAAACCTGCTGGGATGCAGTTGAGTCTGGTGCAGTTATTACCTCATAATAACCCATGTTGCTCTTATTTCCAATTAAGTTGATCAATTTCCATTTGCTATTAAGTTCAGTTTATCTAAGTATTTTTCTAATGTTTAATGTGCTATGTTTACCAGCTCCAATCTTATTTTTAAATACACTCACATAGCTATTACATGTGGGTCTCTTTTATTCAAATACTTCTTCTCATCTTGCATTATATTACCATTCTATAACACCACTACTTCTATAGTTATGTCCATCAGTTTCCATCATACCATTTCAGTTGTTATAGTGTGGGTCCTCAGTTAATCCTGACGACCTTTCTCTCTGTGGCCATCAGGAAATCTGAAGAGATCCTAGTAGATCTTTGAAGTAAGATGGCTGAATATATCTGTCCAAATAGAGGAAGATAAAACCAATCAGATGCTATTTGATTGTATTTGATCTTCAAAAATATAGCAAATTATTGAATGATTCAACTAGATACGTGATTATGTTACAAGAACTGTGCAGATCTGATTATAAAAGTATTCAAATCATGAAAGATCTTACTGGATTAAATAGGATTGATAATAAACTAAAAGCAGATCTGGTAAGATCTTAACAGATCTTGAAGTCAGAAATTAAAAGATTCTGATAGAAATGTTATAAGATTTAACTAAGATAATAAAATATTCCAAATAAGATCTTACAGGACCTTATATTGGAATCTAAAAGATTCTGACCATATATGTTCGAAAATCGCGTCAAATCTTACTTAGGAATTAGCCAGAATAACTTACATTTACAAGATCTTATAAGAAATATTTTTACTTGGGTTAGCTAACCTTGACTGACCCAATTCACTCACATAGGGATAGTTCCAATAAACCCATCCAGAATTTATAGTGTTGGAAAATTCTAATAAATGATAATTGGACTAATGTTCTACTGGAGAAATTAGGATAAACAATAATGTTAAAAAAAATTTTGCTTTTTTATCTAGAAAATATCAGATGAGTATGACAATGACAACAGTAAACTAAGTGCTGAATGATTAGAAGTGAAGCATACCTCCGATGAATTTTCTCTGTTAGATTCCATCTCTAAAGTAGAAGCTGCTGTGACCAAATTAGGTATGTGTGGAAATTGATCACTAAAAGGAATTTGATAATCAATATTTACACAGTACCTGCATGTGGGAACCATTATGCTTCAGTTTTTCTTAATCTAACAAACAGTAATTTAAGGGACTATTCTTTTTAGGAGGAGAGCGTACCAGAAGAACTTCAAATTTCATTTGAGCTCACAATTGAACAGAAGAACAGAGTAATAAAGTAGCGTTATATAGCAATTTGCCAATATCTAGTATATTACAGATTCAATCAGAGTTTGCTAAAGAGCAATGAACACAATCTTCTAACTCTTGATGGATGTGATCTTTATGTAAGAGACCTTGAGGCATTTAGTGGGACATCTTGACTTAATGACAATGTATCAGTATAAATCTTATGAATACTTTTAATTGTCTGATGCTTATCAAACATACAGATCATTGACATTTACAGTACACTAATAACTAAGATGTCCAATGCCAAGTCCCCTAATTCTATATTAGCTCTATCGTGTTCTTTTTACCTGTGGATAAAGTGGATTAAGGTATTTTTCAACATTCCACTTCACTCAACCTGTAACATTTTAAATTTTTGAAATTAGATGGACATGTCCTTTCACATGCTGTTGATATTGATCATCACATCTTCTCATTGGCGGCTAGTTGTTGTAAATACTCATGAGAAGACAATCAAATGCTGTGATTCCATGTTAGGTAATGATGAGAGCTGCTTAAAAAATATTAGGTAATGATCTGTCTAGCTATACAGATAGTTTATGTGTCATAAGAGCTAATTATATATTGATTTGGTAATTTAGAGACTATTTGTCCAGAAGATATCTGACGATAATTTTTCAACATGGAAACTGTGATCCCTAAAGGATTAATAAAAAAAACAACTTGAAATATTATGTGTTACTAATCAAAATTGCTTTATTTCAGAACATACCTGTACAAAAATGGTTGTGATTGTGGTGTATTTACTTGCATGGTAAGTTTATTGAATGTGATTATTTGTTCAGTAGCTGATGATCATACACTTATGCATAGCTAGTTTCAACTCTAAATGTGAAATTAATATAGTATGCCAGGCATGAGGGAATAGGAACATCTTTTTCATTTCATCAGGTAATTGCATCATTGTTATTGTTAGCTAGTAGTGTGCATATATTATGTCATTATAATGCAGAGAAATATCTCCACTATCAGGAAAGAATGATTTATGAACTGTCAATCAAATCACTCATTAATTTTTGAATTTTGTAAGAATCATCACATTTTTATGGACTTTAATATTGTGGTGGAATCATCACCACACAGTGCAGGACACTGATATGATGACTTATGAATATGTACCTTTACCGACTGTAACTAACTTGAGCTTATTTCTATAGTATCCTTTTCCTAATTATTATTATGCTGAATCACTTCCTGTGTCACATGACTTTAATGCTTATGCTCATGCTCAGTGAGTTTATTATATATGGCCTGCTGAGCATGTGCCAGTTCAGTTGTACTCCTTATGCTTTTCCCTCAGTCATGAGTTACACTTGTTAAAGAGGGTTATCTTGGGATTTGAGGCCTTTATAAGCTTGCGATAGCTAAGCACAACCTGGTGGCAGCTACTATCAATTACCATTATCTCTACCTCTACGAGTTTCGCGAATTTAGTCTGGTCCGTGGGTCCGGTCCGGTCCGTGTTTTAGTCTCACCCAGCTTCCATGAGGGTAAGCACGCAGCAATTACTCAACCACAGTCCACAATTTATGCTGACGATACTTTACCGCTCGCTGCCTTGCGCTGAGGTGCGCGTGTGTGTTGGAAAAAAAATTCAATAGTCTGTCTGGATCGTGACTAATTGTTTGTTTACGTTAGTGAGACCACAATTAATTAGTAAAAACCTGTGCAGAAGTCGCTTGTCTAGCAGGATTGTGTGGTAAAATGTTTTATTATGTAGAAAATAGCTATCTAGGAAGCATTGCCAAGAATGACCTTCTAACTGCAGACATATCTATCATTAAATGAATTTATTAGCAAGTATCAAATGTTCAATTTAAGCTCCATTTTCTCTTACACACATATAATGCAAAATGACTTTGAGTAGACTAATTTTCTAGATGATTTTAACTTTAGAATAACACTGTCACACCTTGGAGTTTCATCATCTGAGAATTGTGAATAGATTATAGATAATAAGTATTTAGCTCATGTACATGTATAATGATTTCATTTGTAAGTTGGTATGTCTGATTTGCATGCATTGCATTGGTCACATCTGAGATTCTTGTACACTAACCAAGGCACACATCGATTAGATTAAGTATGGCATTTAGTAGCAAAACGCGCCTGCGGTACGGCTCAATTGATCACGCGGACTGTCTTCATTAAGAATTTTGTAAACAATGAGCGGCTTCTCCTCAGAGATTGCTGCGTTTCTAGCTTTATATCGCGATTAGCTTAGGTTGCCAGTGTGGAAACAGGATAGGCGGAGTGTTCTGTTGTCGCAGAGAGTACAGGACCACCTGATAGGATGTTGGTAAGATTATTTTGTCTACCTGTTCAATAACAAATGCCGTATAGCCAATATTTCAGTAATATAGTTATCTTTAGCTAGCAACTTGTTATACAGCCACACTTAAGCTGTTTCAATTAAATTGTGTACTTGTCAAAGCCATGTTTATGCCAATTCCTTTTCTTATAGATGCCGTTTATTGTAAGGATTAGGACCAACTCAGGCAGCACTCCACCTTCAACTTGGATCACAACTATATTTTGTGTATGTGTACTACTTAAATTCTATCATTTCAACAATTTTCATATACATATTATAAATAAATGAAACAATTGATAATTTTATTTAACAAGAAAGTCTAGTAACTTTAGCTACAAGTTAACAGTGTTGTACTGCTGATTCCTGTGAATATCGGAATATTTCTTGGGACACAGTAGGTAGAATCGACTGATTTTAATCCTGTCTCTTTAGAAGAACGCCTCACCAGTTCGAGTTTTCCATCTTCTGTACATTATCTGCGCGTAAGAAACAAATATAATTGAAAACAGACGAGATGAGCTGTACAGCGGCCGAAAAACTCCATAAACTTCACTAAATTTCTTTCTTACAATAGTTACAGTATTAATGCGCACCTGTGCTACCGCCCCTTTTTCACGTGCAACGTTAACAATTGCGCGCTTAATTGACTTTGGATTCACACATGACTAAATTGCTTCCGGTAGAGTACTAAATGCATTCCTCAATTACCGCGCTTGCGGTCGTGCATACTATAGTGTGACAGTGAGAGCAGCATACAAGTACTTTTCCTGGGTCCATGCACCTCACCCGCATCCTCGCATCCTCGCATCCCCCCCCCCTCCCCCCCTCCCCCGACCTCCCTTCCCCACCCATATTTGTTCATAGAATGTTTCTCCAATTTTGTTAGAGTAAATGGTAGCATGTATTACTAGTTAAATACAACTTCAGTACAATCAACGTGACGACTCAAGGCAGCACTAAGAGGTCACTAACTGAAGCAACCTTGAGTACTATGTTAGTTAGTCAACTTTATTCTGAAAATGCAGACTGCTTGTAAGCTAGTATAACATTCCCAATACCATTGACAAAATACTAATAAACTATTCCATAAAAATAAAATACTGTAAACTTCCAGTGTGAAGACGCTTTTAAAGAGTTGGATTATGACAGTGTCAGTGATAGGTTTAATTGTCCTCAATACTCCAGTATATTTCCTTTAAACTAGGATTGAATTGTCACTGGAAACGTCCACATCAATTCCTTGGACACTCTTGCATCTCCAACCTGTAACAAAGAAGGAAAAGTAATCACGTTACCAATTTTTAGTGCTCCTTTCAGGAACACAATGCTGTTTTCACTACAGTACAGTACAGCAGTTGATGTTACACTGCTCATCTCTACTCGATAAAGGTCTCAATAATAACCTTTATAGGAATGCTTAATTAGAAAACTAAAATAAATATACATTATGAATGTAAGAACATTAAAAAAAACAAGAAAAGTACCTCTTACTAAGATGAATGAAAGAGACCACAATATGACACTTTATATACTGTACACATATGTATGTGTAAGTTGTATACAATATATGAGTTTGTACATGAGGAAGCCAGGTGTGATGAGCCCCACAACAAACACTTTAATTGTACAGACATAGCAGCAAAAGCTCTACAATTTACTCATGGGACACAATTTGTAATAATTGAAACTATCATTTCTCAATGATTTACATGCCACAGTTGTTCATGTATGTACATGTGATACAGAGAGTACATATGTTTGCAACATTGTGCTCGCATCTATCAGGGAATCCTGTACCAACGGCATCAAAATACAAAAAAGGGGTGTTGCTTGCCAGTCAGAAAGCATTCAGATGGACTCCTTATGTTATAAACAATGTAAAAGTAGTAAATTTAAGAGCAAATGCAAACAGTGGTGTAGGAAGATGATTGGTATGGGTGGGCTAGAAGGGCAAGTTTTATTTTTGTGGTTTGCAGGTGTTCATGCGAGAAATCACATTGATCCTGGCATACACGCACTACACTAATAGTACAGGCATTTTGCTAAAAATATTGAGTCAACCTTAAACAAATTGCAACAAAAGCAAACCCAACTGATTTTGTTTCTTCATTATGCTCTCTAAGGCAGCAAAAAAGTCTTAAGGAATCTTCCTGGGGGAACATTGTGAAAATCACTCAAATGTAAAACCACTTTTTGCTATAAACTGGCTTGTGGTTTTTATGGTATTTCTTATCATATTTCAGCTTTGGTACTACTTACATCAAAAAGTTAATATACTACTGGATAGCTCTCAGAGTGACCAACATTTTGGTACTAAAATTAACACCCAGAGTCAAAGAGTGAATGAGTTATGTGCAAAATAGTGATGTTATTTTTGCAAGCAGCTGCTGATGCCTTGTGTGCATGCTTTTGCAAGCAGCTGATGCCTTTGCATGCATGAGGCATTTAGTCAGTGCAAGGGTTGAAAAGTTACAGGTAAGTTTATCATTCAGTTTTCCAGCTAACCCATTCATTGCAGAAGATTCCAAAAGGCCAAAGCTTGGACGTCCTCAGAATGACACTAGGGCAGAAGCATTTTTGGAGGTTGCAAGATACCTTGAAGATAATGACGATGAGCAAATCACAGTCAATGATCTCATTGACCTTATGAACCAAAAACTATCAGACACTACTTATGAAGCTTATACTTACCCCCACATGAAAACAAAGCTTCACGAACACTTTGGTGAGAGCCTAATTCAGACAGAGATCAATGGCAAACCTAATGTTGTCACTTTCAGAACAACAGCAAGAGTGGTGCTCCAGGACTACTACTGTAAGCAGCAGCAGAAACAAAACACTGCTGAAGAGAAAATAAAACTTGTACAGGCTGCTGCAAAGCTTATTAAGGAAGACATCAAAGCCATTGAAACAGCCCATGAAGTTTACCCCCACTGCAATGACCTGACATCACAAGAGGCTGGCATAGAGTATTTACCAAATACTCTGAGGGTACTGCTAAAAGAACTATTTGCTGGGAAGAAAGCTGGAGTGAAAATGGCTTCAATTGGGCAAGCAATTATGCAGGCAACTCGACCTCGGGTTCTGCTAGCACCACTGCAGTTTGGGCTGGGTGTGCAGTTGTATCACCACTTCTCCTCACGATTCCTCATTGACTCCCTTCATCATCATGGGTTTTGTTGTTCCTACCAAGAAGTGCAGCGGTTTGAGCATAATGCTGCTCAGTCACATGGAACTGGCATTCCCAACCTGTCAACAGAATTCGTTCAGTATGGAGCTGACAACGTTGACCACAACATCCGCACATTGGATGGGCATGGTACCTTCCATGGTATGGGTATGATTGTTGCCGATACTCCTGAAACCAGTTCAAGGCAGTCAATCCCCAGAGCAAAGGTAACCTCTCTTGATGTTGCTGCTGTTGGAAGGGTGCAGATACATTTTCACAAGGAAGAAAGTCGTGTAATGTCTGCTGTGACTTACCAAAAGCTTTTACATTTTAAGGCTCAGAACTGCTATGAAAATATTGATATTCTGTGGAAAACATCAATCATTTTCGGATCCCCCAGACCAGCATGGTCAGGGATGATGCAGTTTGTGCACCAGGGTGACCACCCAGGTAAAGCATCTGTCATGTTCATGCCTATAATTGACATGAATCCCAGTGACAGCACATGCATTTACTCTACACTCATGTTCATCAGTGAGCATGCACAAAGACATAGTGTCACCCCAATTGTAACATTTGATCAGCCACTGTGGTGGAAAGCTCTCATGATTATTGAATCTGAGCCTGAGGAGAGTGATCTCAGAGGGATCGTTTTGCGTCTTGGTGGTTTTCATACTGAGATGAGCTTTCTTGGATCCATTGGGCACTTGCACCCAATGCAGTTGTTCACATGCTGAGTGGCAAGGCTATTGCACGAGCTGTGCGTGATTGTTGATGCAGCCCTCAATGCTTTGATACTGCATAGTGTGTTCAATGCTCCTTTGCCATGCAAACCTATGTCACACAGCAGTGACAATGAAGCAGATGTAGAAGCACCCACCAAGAACCAAGACGTGGACGAAGCCCTCACCCTCTATGAGAAACTCATGGGTGGAGAGATAAGTGCAGAAGAAGTGTGCTCATCCAGTGTCCTGGAAAGAATCAAGAACAGTCTCAAGAATCACTCTGAATCTCTGAAAAAGTCCTCCAGAACTTCAGCACTTTGGGTTCAGTACATGAACATGATTGACATCTTGCGCAAATTCATCAGAGCAGAGCGTACTGGAAATTGGGAGCTGCATCTGCAGGCTATTCAAGACATGCTTCCCTACATGGCAGCTTCAGGCCACAACTCATATACCAAGTCTGCCATGCTCTATTTGCAGCAGATGTTGAACCTCAAGGCTCAACATCCTGCAACATTTCAATAAGGGATTACATGTGATCCGAAGAAGCAATCGCCTGTGGGCAGGTCTTTCATCTGACCTCATTATTGAGCAGGTTCTCATGAGAAGCTTGAAGACCAGTGGAGGGCTCACACGAGGGCGTGGAATGACGGAACATCAACGACTATTGTGGCTGTTGTCAAGACCTGCCTGTGCAGAAGTCAATCAGGCAATGCAGGAGCTCACCAAAGTTAACTACAACACTGGGGAGCAGAATAAGGATATGACAGCAGCAAGACAAGCATGTGACTGGAAAGACACATTGACTGTACTACTCCAGTATCTGCAGGAGCGAAACCCATTCAGCTCAGACTCAAGTTTGCGAAGTATTGCCACTGGAGTGCATGCTCACCCCACTGTTAATGTTGATAAGGCAGTGGCAATTGGGGACATGATATTAACATCAATGAATGGGACCACACCTGCTGAGTACACATTTAAGAAGAGAAACCAAGCAGTTACTCTTGGCTTGAAGTCATCTTCGGTCAAGATTAATGGAGATAGAATTCAGATTGACCCACTGCTCCTCTTTCAGAGGCTCACTACTGTCATACAATCATCAGATGATCTGGAGTCAGCCTTCAAACATGAATTGTGCAGCTATCCATCTGCTCTCTTTGATTCCTCTCTTTTGCTCCGTGAAGCTGACAAGCCAGCACTTGCTGATGCCATTTGGAAAGCTTGCGAATGTGAGGCTCCAGCAGATATCTCAGAAGATGGAATTGAGTATGTCCTGGATGGTGGAGCACTTCTACAACGCATTCCATGGTCCCGTGGTTCTACATATGGAGACATATGCCACCAGTACACAGAATAAGTAGCAAGAAAGTACAAGAATGCCATAGTTGTGTTTGATGGCTATGAGAGTATGAACACAAAAGATATGACACATCAGAGGCGGTCAAAAGGGTGCAACTGTGACAGTTGCTTCTAACATGACCACCACAATGAAGAAGGACCAGTTTTTGGCCAACCGAAAGAATATGCAGCAATTTATTTTCATGCTAAGTAGAGAGCTGGAGAAGAACAACTGCAAGACTTACCATGCATCAGGAGATGCTGATTTTCTGATTGTCCAGAAGGCTGTTTAATCTGCTACCACCAGTAACACTGTCCTAGTTAGTGACGATACTGACCTCATTGTCCTGCTCTGCTATCATGCAAAGCTCGAGTCCCATGACCTCTTCTTTCGTCCTGAGCCAAAGAAGAACACAAAGAAGCTTCGCATCTCGAATATCAAGGCCACAAAAGAAAAGCTTGGTCAAGACATCTGCAGCAACATCCTCTTCATACATGCAGTTCTTGGGTGTGACACCACATCACGTCTGTATGGGATTGGAAAGGGAATATCCCTTAGCAAGTTCAAAGCAAGCAGTATGTTCCGTGAGCAAGCAAAGGTGTTCAATTCTGATTCAGCCTCCACGTGTGATGTGGTAGATGCAGGAGAGAAAGCACTAATACTAGTCTACAATGGAAAGTTAACTGACACATTGGATTCCCTCCGACATAAACGATTCTGTGAAAAGGTGGCTTCCAAAACATCTCATGTAAAACCACAGTCCTTGCCACCAACTTCGGCAGCAGCAAAGTACCACAGCCTTCGCGTGTACCTTCAAGAGCAAGAATGGAAAGGATCTGCTGATGAACTTCATCCAGCAGACTGGGGGTGGCAGGAGTGTGAAGAGGGGTTTGTGCCACTTCAAACATCTCTACCTCCTGCTCCTGAACATCTGCTGCGGGTAATTAGATGCAATTGCCAGACTGACTGCAGTACTCTGAGATGCTCATGCAAGAAGCACAATATTGAATGCACTCCTGCTTGTGGCAACTGCAAGGGAACTGGTTGCACGAATATATCTCATGATAATGATAGAAACATTTGATAGTCAAACAAACTATTAATTACATTTGTATCACAAATTATTCCATCATAACTCATTAATATTTTGTCTCTGGGTGCTAATTTTAGTATCAAAATGTTGGTTACTTTGAGAGCTATCCAATGGTATATTAATTTTTATTTAAGTATTACCCAAGCTGAGATATGACAAGAAATACCATAAAAACCACAAACCGTTTAGTAACAAAAAGTGGTTTTATATTTGAGTGATTTTCACAATGTTCCCCCAGGAAGATTCCTTAAGACTTTTTTGCTGCCATAGAGGACATAATGAAGAAACAAAATCAGTTCAGTTTGCTTTTGTTGCAATTTGTTTAAGGTTGACTCATCATAATGACTGTACTATAGTGGCAGTGGTAAGTTAATATGCTATTTGTCACAGTTTACGCAACCATATTTACTTGAAAATTCATTGTCCACTAGACTAACCACAAAGGTTAAGTCTTGCATAGGTATGTCAGTTGTGTGAAAGTATTGTGCATTACAACTACTAAGAATATCAACAAAAAAAAGTTTAAATAAAGTGACTTGATTTTGTTGCTTCTTTTTCAATTCAAACAATTGCGGGGAGCAGTTACTATGGCATTGAATCCCCTTCACCGTATATTAGTAATTAAAAAATTCGACTTTATTTTAGTAGCTTGAGTGTTAGTAGTTAAAATCAATCGTTTAACAATAGTGTAGTTTAAGGCTCACTCGCCATTTGTGCTCAAGCACTCCACTAGTACTACTGTTCAACCCTCCCCTGGTTGCATTATCTGCTCCACATTCCTATTCACATGGAACTTCAAAAGTTGGCATTAGCTATTAATAGTAACAGTCGGTGTGCCTGGTGGAGGCGGCAGCAACAGACACAAGTGAGAAGGAACATGTCCTGATCAAGTGACGGTATAATTGAGTGAGTGCCATGCAGATGCATACAGATGTGAGCCTGAGAACAGATAGGCAGTGAGTCTGAGAATACATCAGTGAGCCCTAGAATACATAGGCAGTGAGCCCGAGAATACATAGGTAGTGAGCTTAAGAATACATAGGCATTGAGCCTAAGAATACATAGGCAATGAGCCTAAGAATACATAGGCAGTGAGCCTGTAACTAGATAGGCAGTGAGCCTGTGACTGGATAGGCAGTGAGCCTGAGAATACCTAGGCAGTGAGCCTGAGAATACATACGCAGCAAGCCTGAGAATACATAAACAGTGAGCCTCAGAATACATAGGCAGCAAGCCTGAAAATACCTAGGCAGTGAGCATAAGAATACTAAAACCTCCTACCTATGCTCTATAATAATGCCACACTGGCCATAGTGTAGTGTGGCTTATGAGTCCTAACACACATCCAGCTAGTTCATTCTCTAATCTCTCTCATCATGTAACCCCTATCTTCTCCACCTCCCTTCTCATGTAACACTCACATCAGCATAAATCTCAATTACAGCATGCACCTGACTGATTCAGGAGTTTCTATGCTTTTTAGAAAACTGATCACTTTGACAGAGCCAATCTTGGCAATACCGTGAGAGGGTCTGGCCATTACTAAATACTGCAGATAGTTACTAGTATGCAATGGACAATGATGATCATAAATTTTGCTTAGAATAAGAAGAGTGGGAGCCGGCCATCACCCCACACCAGTAACAAAGGCCTATGCCGGACCATAACGAGGGTTGGCAGCATGCTCTCGTGATTTAAAGATAGCGACTGTGGGTAGAGTAACAGCATCAGAACTAGAGTCTAACTCTTAACCTAACTGCACTAGTTAAGCAAGGTAAATGAACCGGAAAGCATGCCCATGTATTATCGAGCTATAGAACTCCTGTTTTCGGCTGATTACATCTGTAAGTATCAATGAAGGCTATTCACCACTGATTGATGATGTAGATCCTATATATCCAACCTGACCTACAGAAAGCTAATTATTAAGAGTACAGACAGTATCTCTCCAGCCCCATACTATTTAAATAATACCACCACTGATGAGCAGTCATCCTTAGAGAGCTAATAGTGTCGGGTGAATCAGCCATTCTGGCAAGGCAGTAACAGGTAGCTGCTAGTCTTAAGCTACAAGCACTGAGAACAGTGGCTATTAGGACTAATGTACTTGTGCCCGGGTGCCATTGCTACACATGTGACACACCACATGTGACTACTTAGCCGCATGGTCGCAGTATTTGCACGTCCTCTGCCAACCTTTACCTGGGCTCGGGTGATGTGATGGCGGGCTACGTCTCCGTTAGCTTGCTCACTCATCACGTGTTCATATAAAACCCTTGTTCCACTTCGTCAATTCAGTCTTGGTTCATGTCACTCAATTCGTTGTGTGTGCATTTTTCTCTATTAAAGTAATTTAATTTATCTTAATACCTAACTCTGGGGTAGTCTGGCACAGACAGATCCATTACCTAACCGCTACACGGAGAAAGGGTCTGGGGACTATCATGCACCTTAGCTGTTCTAGAGCCATGATTTTGGGCTGTGGTTAGTTAACATTTTTTGTCGTTTCCTAGGCAGCCCTCGGTGGTGAAATGAGTGGGCATCTTACCACAAGTGTACATAACGGAGCCCACGTTCCCCGAACTATCAAAGTGTTAATGGTTGCTGCGCTTGCGCAAATACTCTGTGATTGTACTCAGGTCAGCTCGCAACAGTAATTAGACAACCACTACTACATTCCTCTAGAACAGCCAAGGGGCATGATTATCTCCAGACCCTTTCTCCGCATAGTGGTTAGGTAAAGTGTCTAGTGGCGCCAAACTAACCTGAAGATTGGTCAGCGGTTCGGCGTGGGTAGCTAGAGAGGACCTTGATTCTGGTGGCAGCAACTATTTTGCTGTCATCAGGTGCGAGCAAGCCAAGCAAGTGACAACTCTCCTGAGCAAGCCCACAGAAGTCATTAGCTTCTATATCAATATCTGAATACAGTAGATGTCTTAATTGAACTACTTCTGAGGATCCCATACTGACTGTAAAAACAATCACGCTATTATCATCAGGCTCTTTCGGCTTTCACTCAAGGGAGCTAAGTTGGACGATGTGAAAATGGGGGGGGGGGGGGGGGGGGGGAAGTTGACATTAAAGTTTATCATGCACTAAACTTTGTAAGATGTAATTCTGTACCAAGACTTAGAGTAAATGTATTCAATTCACCCACTTTTTTTTTGTATCATTATTTTTTTCCTACAGCCTTACACCTTCACCACTTCCATTATGTATACTGCTGTTAATTAAAAAAAATTACCAGTACATTATAGGGAAAAAACTCAGACAATCTACTAAAGTACTTGGGGGGGGGGGGGGGGGGGGGGGATATTAAATAGTTACAGTAGCTAGGTGTTTACTGCCATGCTTACAATGACCAAAATTCTTACCCGAGGATGATATGGAACATGTATATGGAAAAGAAAACCAAGAAGAAACAGGTTTTGACTCTGTTTATGTTAAGTTATTGAATGTGCTTCATTACTACCTTTGATAATGTTTTCAGTCGGTAACAAATTCTAAGTGGGAGGGGATTTATACTAGTAGGAAAGGGATATTCCCTCTTCCCTAGTCTCGCGTAGCCAGACCTTTTACCAATCGCTACACGGGAAAAGAGTCTGGTAGACTGACATTAAGCAGTTTGTTATTGTTTAGTAAGTGGTTACTGTGGTTCAATTAGTGTGTGTGTAAATGCTTAAATATTTTAAGGCGCGTGACTTGTTCAGATCAGTAGGCAGAGCTCGCTCTGTATTGCCATGAAGAAATGTTGCTTATGCAAAGCTATGCTGGGAAATGCTGCGGGTCAAATTTAATGACACTGATCTTGATTCTTGGGTAGCTTTATTCACCGTGGCATATACAATGGCCCGTGAACAAAGCAACAACTGTATCTCACTGCTAAGAAAATCTTCCAACTGCAGATATCTTAAAAGGCCAGTCCAAGTCACTGCTTTTTAAAGGAAGAGTTTGACACAGCTGTTGGAGAGTTGTGTCACAGAAATACAACACGCGCAAAAGTTTGAGCAGTCTTACGTCACAGGATATTACGTCACCTATTGTTTGCGGTCTCCCCAATTAGCGAGGGGAACTGAACAAATTGCTCAATGTCAGTGTACCAGACTCTTTTCCCGTGTAACAATTAGTAAAGGGTCTGGTTACGCAAGACTACCTCCCCCCTTACTCCTGAAAAAATCCCAATCATACAATAGTATTGATTACTCAGACTTATTTTTTGTAAGATGAAATAACATCATAACAATTTCTAAATTTAATATAAAATTGTATTCGATAACCCACCACTGTCAGCAATTGGCAGCAGAATTGATTAGTTCAGACAGTACATGCCTTACAAGCTTGGCAGGGGAAAGGGGTTTAAAGAAATCTCTGGTTTTTTCCATGGCAAATAATCTATCATTCACCATAATCCACACTACACATAGTCTGGTGCAGCCAGACCCTTTACCTAACCGCTACGCGGAGAAGGGGTCAGGGAACAATCATGCACCTTGGCTGTTCTAGAGGAGTGTGGTAGTGGTTGTCTCTGACCTGAGTACAACCACATAGTATTTTGCGCAAGCGCAGCAACCACCAACACTTTGATAGTTCAGGAACGTGGGCTCCGTTATGTACACTTGTGGTAAGATGCCCACTCATTTCACCAAGGGCTGCCTAGGAGAGGACAAAAAAATGTTAACTAACCACAGCCCAAAATCTTGGCTGAGAACAGCCAAGGTGCATGATTGTCCCCAGACTCCGCGTAGCGGTTTGGAGTTCAGCTGGTATGAGCTCTTCGAGTAACCGCCTCTACTCCCGATGTTGTTGGTGCAATGGCTCGGCAAAGTGTCTACGCTGTTCGTGTGTCAGGAACAGCACCCCTTGCTCTCGGTGTTTGCCTGGGGACTTAGGTAACTGTAGAGATATCTGAGGTACCACAACTCCACCCTCCTCAGCCCCACCTACCTTGTACCTGCCCAAGGCCCCATCTGGCTCCACTCCTAAGGTTCCCACTACACCTTCCGTTCCTACTGGGTCACCCGCTGCCTGTCCTCCCCCACCCCAACAGTGCAACCCTTCCAGCCCTCCCAGTTCCTCCACTTTACCAGACCTCCCCTCCATCCTCAAGTGCCGCATTCCCACCATCTAGCATGTTCCTAAGGGCAGATCTCTCAACCTTAAAATCAGAAAATGTTGAGACCAAGGTTCAAAAATATTGCTTGTACCTTTACAACATTTGGAAATAGGATAACAGTAAGGGTATCATTACTGACAATAATTGAAAAAAGAAAGTATCAATTGTCAAAAGTTGAAGTTTTATCTGTGCTCTTGATTGTAGGCTCTTGTAGCCCTTTTAACTTTTTCCAACATGGCTTCTGATGGGTTCCAGGTGAGTGGATCACTGATGTGGGTCTTGACAAGGATTAGTGATGAAAGAGTACCTTCAATTTTAAGTGAACTTCCACTAGGTGTTTTGTTTTTGTTTATAAGGAAAAATATTCTCTCCTCACCAGCATTTGAATGTGGAATGGTCATTACCACTTCAGCTACACGAAATAATAATTCAAATTTGGTTTGAGATGTTCCAGGCTCCTTGACACCTCGAACATACCCCCAGAGAATGTCTATTCTATGGGGATCTTCTTCACAAAGATTGGCACTCTTCTTAATAGAGAAAGGTATATCATTTGATGATAGCAACTGGTAGTCAATGAACTCTTCGTTTAGTTTGTCTATGTTGATATTATCCAAAAAAGCACTAAATCTGCGAACAAAAGTATTCAACAGAGTTAAAACTTTTTTCGAGTCTCCTTTCAAAGTCCAGCCAAGTAGCATTTATTAGCAATTCTTCATTGAAAGGACACCATTTAAATAAGTACTTGGTTGCAGACATAAAAAATGCTCTTGCAGCACTGAAGAATTTCTTTTTTTGTGTATCGGAAATGTCCCCCATTTCATGAAGTCTATTGACGTTTAGTAAGGAATCCTATTGTTAAGTTAGTATCAGGTACCTGATTGGAAGTAATATGAAAATCAATTGATGTCATTTTATCAGCATCGACAGTTTCTGAAAGAACAGATGGTTTCACAAACTTCCCCAAAATTTTCTTATACAAGGATAGAAGTTGGGGCAGTAAACAGTGAACTAAAGGCTCTTCCCTTTGCAAGAATTGGTTGGTGTGGGTAAAGCATGGTAATACACTCTGAAAAAAGAGCAAATATACTTCAGTCATAGGATCTTCGAACAGATCATGAAGTCGCTTGAATCTTGGCTGCACTTCATTCTCTGATCTAAAGTATGACTTCAAGCTTTCAAACTGCTTTAAAACTCGTTCAACAGCCTGTTCCAAGCTAAGCCAATGAGTGGTAACATGTTTAATCATGGTTCTATACTCTTGGTCACAAAAAGTGCAATATTCATTTAGGCCATTTTTCCTTTTAGTGGACTTATCAAACCAGAAATATATGTCGATACATAACTCTTCCAAATCAAAGCCACAATGTGAGCACAGCTCGTCACTTGCTTTACGAGCAGCATTATGTATTATATGACATGGACAGCCATTAAAGAATATTGCAGAACTACGCTCAAGTACTCTTGATTTAATAGAATTACAAATCCCGATATTTACGGATGTGTTGTCCACACCAACTGATGTGCATAAGGCCCAGACGTTGGAACACTGAAAGTCGCTGGGAGGACGGTCTCCGCGTACTCAACTGCAATCTAGATTGCAAATAAAACGACTTAGCTTGATCCTTGTGGCTTTGTGTTTCACAGTGCTTAACAACCTCTCTTCTCCCCATGTGATCGGACTTTAATTATTCTCTTATTACAGATCTTGCATTCAAATCTGTGGTAGTATGTATTACTACATCAAAACATTGGATTACCCGCCTGCAGAGATGGTTGGACGGTGAGGCGGCTGCCTTATGGGTTGAGGCAGTTCCCTTGCCAAAGGGGCAAGAAATCCACCTCTACCTCCTACTCTCTCAACATTAGATGTGCTAGGAAAGCCACTCAGGTAGGTCTATACAACAAAGCTATTTAAGCCCTTACTTTTGAAGGGCTTGCTCAGCCTGGCCCCTAAGCGATGCTGAACAAACACCCCCAGGCTCCTCCCACTTAGCCCCCAGGCCCACCCCCCTCTCCCACTTTGCCCCCCGAGTCCATCATCTTCCGGAGTGTGAAATCATTCCCTGACGCCTCTGCAGCCGGTCCCTCAAGTCTTCATCCTAGTCACCTTCGGGAAGCCATTTTGTGCCCTTCTCCAGATCGTGCTGGCCAGATCGTCTCCTCCCTCTCCCGGTTTGTTAACCTCCTTGCATCAGTTGCGCCCCCACATCTGTTCTCCCCCACCTTTGTGGGGCCACCCTACTTGCTTGCTGGAAGAAAAGTGGAGGCCACCGTCGGGGAAGTGCTTCGCCGGCTCACCTCTAAGTGTCTATCATACGTTTCGCACAGTACGGTCACTTCTACTCTCACCCCCCTCCAGCTTGGGGTGGGGGTCAAGGGTGGGTGTGAAGCAATAATTCACGCCACCTCCCACTTGCTCTCTTCCACGTCCAACACACCTTGGGGCCTCTTCCTGGACTTTTTCAACGTCTTCAATTGCATCAGCCGGGAGGCCATGTTCAGGGAATTTCGGAACCGCATTCCTAACTTATCTGCTTGGATGGAGTCTTGCTACTCCTGCTAGCCCCTGCTCAATCTCGACGAGTACTCTATCCGCAGCTGCTGTGGTGTACAACAAGGAGATTCCCTGGGTCCTTTTGGCTTCGCCCTCACTCTCCATTCCTTGATTGAGAATATACATTCAGAAGTACCCACCCTTAGGTTAAATGTGTGGTACCTTGACGATGGTACTTTGATGGGCTCCCCGAACGCTCTTGCCTCTGCCCTCACTTTCGTCGAGTGGGAAGGTCCCTCTCTAGGCCTGTTCCTGAACCGGAGCAAATCACTCCTATTCGTCCCTGAGGAGGCAGACTTGCGCCATTCAACCTTACCCCCTGATATGTCGATCACCCGGCGCGGCTTTTTACTCCTTGGCTGCCCAGTCGGACCCCCTGACTTCTGTGAGGAGGTCTTTTTCAACAGGATCCAGAAGGTTAAAGCCTCCCTTCATGCTCTGAGTGACTTAAAGGACGCTCAGCTCGAGTGCACCCTTCTTCGTTCCTGCTTAGCCCTCCCAAAGATATCTTTTATTTTGCGAGCCTGCCCCCCCCCCCCCCCCCCCAGTCACCTCCATAACTCCACTGCGGCTTTTGACCTTGTCATTCGCGAAACCCTGGAGTTCATCCTCGGAAGGGACCCATGTCTGACTAGTCCTGGCTCAAGGCAACTCTTATAAGTAGCCGTGGAGGCCTCAACTTGCGCTGTGCCTCTCTCCATGCTCCAGCTGCTTTCCTTGTCTCTTGCTCTGAACAGATCCTCGGCCCTTCCACAAGTCCTGGCATCCTCCCGGAATCGGTAGTGTACCAGCCTTAGCTTCATCTGCCACTCGCTCTGACTGGCGGGTACCTTGTGACATAGATGTTCCCTTCCATCAGAGGACCCTCTCTCATGCCATTGATGAAGCTACCTTTCAACAGCTGCTGGTTTCTGCTCCCACTACCCGCTCGCGTGCTCTAGCTCGTTCCTCTACCCTGCCTCACGCTGGATATTGGCTTAATGTGATCCCCTCCGTCCAGCCGACGTCTACGTCCCTCATTGGACCTCTGGTCGACCTGCGACCCTCGACATCCACGTAATCAGTCCTCTCCATACATCATTGATAAGGATGGAGTTCGTGTGGATCTGGAAAAGACAAAAACTATATGGGATATGGATGTTCCTAAATCAGTATCAGAAGTCCGAAGATTCTTAGGAATGGTTAATCAACTAGGCAAATTTTCCTCTAACATTGCTAACCTCACACAACGAAAGCATGGCTATGGGGCACTGATCAAGACATTGGCTCATTATAACCCAGAAGGAGATTTGAAGCTGTCAGCAGATGCATCATCGTATGGCTTGGGACCTGTATTGTTTCAATGTGAGTTAGAGTTCTGGAAGCCTGTAGTCTTCGCATCCAGGTCTATGTCTGAGACAGAACTTCGCTATGCGCAAATTGAACAGGAAGCACTAGCCACTACTTGGGCTTGTGAGAAGCTGGCAGACTACCTACTCGGACGGAAATTCACAATTGAGTCCGACCACAAACCGCTAATACCTCTCCTGAACTCAAAACAGTTGGACAGCCTTCCCCCTCGAGTTTTGAGATTTCGTCTTCGACTAGCCAGATTCAATTATAATGTTGTTCACGTACCTGGAAAAGACCTCAACTTAGCGGACACCGTATCTAGAGCACCTGTGAGAAAAGGACAGGAAAACGAGGTGTCCAAGCATTCAATACCAGCCACACATAAGAAGGCTGGAGGAATACAGGAAAGTTCAAGGAAGTGACCCAGTATGCAAGCTAATAATGCAATACCTTACTGAAGGATGGCCAGACAAGAAGTCCATTCCTGCTGCAGTGGCACCATTCTGGAAAGATCGCAGCTACTTATCAGTTGGGAACAATCTTTTAATGTATGGACAACGGATTGTGATTCCTCAGTCGCTACATTTTAGCACCTTGGAGAAGATCCATTCTGGACACCAAGGCATGGAGCGCTGCAAGGCCAGAGCTGCAACTGCAGTGTGGTGGCCCAGAATAAACAAAGAAATTGTTAACAAAGTTCAATAGTGTCCTGAATGTGCCAAAAATCAAGTACCAGCCTTAAGAACTATTGATTTCTACTTCATTACCTGACTATCCATGGCAAATGGCCGGAGTTGACTTGTTCAAGCTCAACAACAAGCAATATCTCTTACTAGTGGACTACTTTTCCAGATATCCTGAGGTACGAGAACTCAAATCTACCACTTCTAAAGTTATCATCCAGCACCTTAAATCACTATTCTTTCATCATGGTATTCCAGAAATACTCAGGAGTGACAATGGCCCACAATTTTCATCCCAAGAATTTGCAAAGTTTGCAAGTACTTATGAGTTTCAGCATTACAAGTAGTCCTAGATTTCCACAGAGCAATGGGCAAGTGGAACGCTTCGTTAAGACAATGAAGGCAATGATGTCCAAATCTGAGGATCTGTATCTGGCTTTACTTAGCTACAGATCAACACCTTTACCCTGGTGCAGCCTTTCATCAGCAGAACTCTGCATGGGAAGGAAAATCAGGACCATTATTCCACAATCAAACCAGCTACTAATTCCTAAATGGCCTTACTTACTGGAATTTCGACAGAAAAATAAAGTTTTCAAACAGAAACAAGTGGATGACTATAACAAGAGGCACAGAGTTCAAGATCACTCACCCTTACCAATCACTACTCAGGTTTGGATCACATCAGAAGATCAGCCTGTGGAGGGGAGAGTGGTAGAGTTGGCAGACACACCAAATAGAAACTCCAACAGGTCAAGTACAACGCAATCGACATCATCTCAACACTGTTCCAGAACACACATCACAGTCAGAGGACCAAGCAAACTCTAGAGATAATGGAGGAGCCACAAGTTCAAATGAGACTTCAACTATTGATCATTCACCTCCAACTACACAGAGACATAAGAGTCCTATCATCACCAGATAACGCTCTGGGATTCGCACATACAGACCAGATTACAAAGAGACTTGGCAGTACTTCAAATGTGGTCATCCGACTTAAGGAGGGGGATGTAGCATGATCTGACAGTCTCCTAGACGTTGTCACAACAAGTAATTGGTAACCTTATCAACCATTCACGATTATCCCTTTCACCGCTGAATTGTCAGAGCTCAGGCAAATATACCCAACCATGAGCAATACGGAGGGCTGTACTGGACAAACTAAGCACAAATGTACCTAGCAACCTATGACTACAGTGTAGAGTATAAATTACTAAAAAATTTTTTTTAGTTTTGGTTGTCATAGCAACAACCATACCGCTATGAATATCATTATAAATAAAAATTGCATAAAAATGTTTATATTTGGCTTATATTTATCCACTAAATTGTCTTCAGTCTAAGTAAATTCATTATTGAAACCTACTATTAATATTTTGTAAACCACAAAGTATGAATATCATTCAAAATGACTACAATAATGATTCAGATAATCAATACATGTATTAGTAAAGTCAACTACAATGTTCACAACCAGAACTCATTTACTAAATCCAGAATCGAACTAAGGTGTGATATTTTTGAAAACAACAACGATCTTTGTTGACACAAAGATTTACTTTGCAATGAGAACATATAATTTTTGTCTCATGTCTATATTCCTTGCGTGAAAGATGTAATTTTTGTCTTTTTGTAATACAAACTACACATTCCAGTAAGCTGTCAGCAACTACAGGAAAATGACCCAATGTTAGATTCAATCTTTCAAGCTGTAAATTCTCATCAGACTGCCTCCTTCCAGGTCGCTTTCTCGAACAAAATCCGTCAATTAGTGCAGTTGCAAGCTCCAATCGAAATTTCAAGTAGTCATGCTTTGAGCGCCCTCGACGAGCATACTCACCTGGCTTTGCATCAGACTGTAATACATAGGCATTCAAAATGGAACACTCAATTATGTAACTAAAGAGTCGTTTCCACCACTTTTTGGATCTTCTGCCTATATTATATAAGCAAATCATTTGATCTCCTCGGTCTACTCCACGCATGAACTGCTGATAGTCCAACAACAGAGGCGGACATTTCACTGGAGTTTGAGTACCATCAGGAGAGTGTCTCATTACATATGTGGGTCCTGATGTATTTTCAGCCACATGAAGGGTACTCACAAAATAAACAAATCTCTTATCAAACCAGACAGTGGACAAGAGTGGACCTTTGGACCTATAATCATAGAACCCTCTTTGCTTTCCAGTTTTCTTTTTATGTACCAATTCCTTCGGAAAATCTCTGCGATTTGTTCTAACTGTGCCACAAGCATTGAATCCTCGCTTATAAAGCTCTTGGTACAATTCTGGGCTGGTATAATAGTTGTCTGTGTACACATCTACTCCCAAGTCTTCCAATCCAACCAGAAGATCAAGAACAACTCTAGAACAAAGGCCTACTTCGGGCTGACTTGCCTCCATATTTTTTCCTGTGTACACTTGAAGTCGGTATATATAGCCATTTGTCGCGTCACTAAGTACAAATGCTTTGATTCCCCACTTTACTGGCTTATTTTTTATATACTGCTTGAATGACAAGCGGCCCTTGAAGGGAATCATGGCTTCATCGATGGTGACAGATGCATGCAAAGTATACTCAGTCTCATATTTAGGCAAAACAAGATCCAGGAGCTTTCTAACTTTGAATAGCTTGTCACGGCTTGGATCAGTAGATGGAAGAATATTTGCATTATTAGCCAAGTGCAAAAAACGAAATAGCTGTTCAAAGCGAACTCTACTCATAATGGAAGATATACCAGATGTTGCTATAAGTCGATATTTTGTCTGCCAATACATCTCCAAACGTGGTAGGTCAAGTATTCCCATCAGAATTAGCATTCCTAAAAATGCTTTCATTTCTGGTACTGTAGCATCATGCCATGGTCGAGCATGCGGTGTGTGACCAACATTAGCTGAAGCAAAACGGTTTGTTTCTTCAACTATTAGCATCCACACATCGTCAGTGAAGTATCGTTGAAAGAGTTCAACTGGAGATTCGTTAGCAAGAGTGGAGGTTGAAGCAGTAGGGCCAGGAGTGCCAGTGTATGGGAAATTCAGTGAGGATGGTTCCTTCTTTTGCCAGGTAATTACACTCTCATCATCAGTATCTGTTGATTTGATGTTATAGGAGCTACAGAGCGTCGGTGTCCTCTACCATTCCCTGAACCTCTACCTGGCCCTGTGTATCCTCCTCGTCCTCGACGTCCTCTGCATCCTCTACCACGTCCTCGACGTCCTCTGCATCCTCTACCTAGTCCTCTGTGCTTGTATTGTCTCAAGCCACGCCTACCTCTACTAGTGATAGGTTTTGGACTACCTAGTGATATGAATATTTATATTATAGCTACACCATAATATGTTTATTTGTTGTACCTATTTTTGACAAGTTGGCTAAACACATTATAATTATAGCTATACTAATAGTACATGTATTATTCAATTTTTTGAGTGGTTGAATATAAATCTCATAGTTAAGCTAAATATACTTTTATTTTTTGTATATAATGTTCATGTGAAGGTAAATATAATATAAATCTCATAGCTATGTTCACTTATTTATGTATATGATAATTTTAGATAAGTTGACTAAATATACACTGTAAAAAACGGGGTGTTCAGTTACACCTTTACCTGGGTGTACCATGACACCTCTGATTAGAAGGGTGTAGTGCTACACCATAGGGGTGTATTGTAACACTCACACTCTAGGATCACACTCAAAAGGGTGTGCTTAAACGTGGGGTGTTTAGCTAACACCTTTATTGGAATATACCTTAACATCTCATATTGATCTGAACCATGCATTATATATATTTATAATAACCAGAGGGGTATTTTACAGTTGATATTATAATCATGATCTATAAGTTGCAGTTAATTATTATTGACTTGTTTTGTTGCAGGATTGGAGAGAGCAAGATTGTATGAAACACTTCCCAGACTGGAATTCACATGACAAGCTATACAAAATTACCTAACATTTGTTCTCCTCTCCTAAGAAACATTAACAGTCAGGGAGAACTGGAAATCATTATGTATGTACAGTACACTACATTGCAGGCTATTCCAAATAAATATTGTCTCCTCGAGTTCGTACCCGAAGTCATGAACTCCTCCCCTTGTTTTTTTTTGTTGGATTTTTCCAGCGTCGGCGATCTTTTACCTAGTCTCGAATGGCCAGATCTTCCAAACCGTTAGTGCAAGGTATGGGGTCTGGCTACGAAAAAGTATCTATATAATTCGGTAAAGGGTCTTTTCACTACAACAGCGCACTAGCCGCTTGGTAATAGTCAGGCGTAACCGACCCTTTACCTATATTTTATTGGTGGGGGGGAGGAATTAAAAGGTACAGGGTCGGCTACGCCAGACTAGCTTGGTAAAGCATTACATATTTTGAAATCTCTAAAGAATAGCCACAGTGGTGCCAGTTACCTGACATTAATTTACATATGGAGGTGGGCATTGAAGGGTATGTAATATTGAACACCTTATACCTTGGTAGTTTGGCTATACATTTATAATTTGGTAAAGGATCTTTTCACTACAACAGCACGAAGGGTTTGGTAAAGAATCATTATTAGTGAAATTTCTACCTTATAATATTACGTCAGTGAGATATATCCAATCTTTAATCGAAAATATACAACATGACACACAAAACACAAAATCGTTGTTCTTCAAGCCACAGAACCGTGGGTTTGTTTTCATTGGCCCACCAAATAGCATCAGGTCAATCAATGGCACTGCCAGAATATGGAAAGCCTGCATTAAAAAGAAAAAATAAGTGACACACAAAAAAGCAAACACATTTTACTACAAAACCCATTCACTTCACTCCAATTACAGTACTTTCAATTATCCCAACAGCATTCCCTTCACACTGATCAGTGTTAATATACTGTAAATCATATTATGCATTCAGCCCCCCTCTGTATGAAACCCTGCTAACTCATATCATAGAGTGGCTATACAATGCTAGACCAATACAAATTCATCTAAACAAATGGAAGTAATATTAGCCCACGGGACACAGAAAAACAACCATGTCAACTTTAGATTGTGTGAACATAAGTCTATGAGTGCACCTTTTTCAATAATTCAGTAACCACATATCTTCCATCACCAGTTGTCTCCTACATTGTGAAATTGATTTCAAATTACTGGATGTCTTTATGTATTGATTGAAAGAAGATTGCAGTATTCGAAAGAGATCAGTCAGGTTCTAACCCTCTCAGTCAGTGTTATGTTGCTATACTACATAGGTGACAGAAGCAATTTGAAAGTGGAGAGGCCTGGCGGGAGCAGATCAGAAAAAGGATGTGTCTCATGATATGACAAGTCATAATACAGTTGTTTTTTTTGTACTCAACATAATTAAGTTCAGCTCGATTACTTCAAAAAGTGGGGCGGCCATGGCTGCTCCCTTCCATCGCCTATGTACTACTAATAGACTAATCTTACAGCACAACAGGATTTACTTGTACATACACAGTAGACCCTCTCATTCTGAACACCTTGGTACCGAGAAATAGGTGGGATATGACAAGTGCTCAGATATGAGAAACAAACCATTTTGAATGGGGAACGGAATCCTTATCTACTTTAGCACAGTAAATTCAAATGAATATCATCATAAGCGTTCAGATAAGCGACTGTCCATGTGTGTGTATGTGTATGTGTGTGTGTGTATGTATGTGTGTGTGTGCACGCGTGTGTGTGTGTGTGTGCACGCGTGTGTGTATGTGTGTTGCAAACCCTTTACCTTTCGAAGTTTCTGATTCTGTATTCACTGAATAGTGAAATATTTTCACAAAACAGCCAACACTACTGGGAATGAGGCCATTACTATAGTTTGCCCCAACCATCTCAGTTAGGTATCTGTACCTATCTGTAAGGGGCTCTTAGCTACATTGGACTGTAAAAAAAAAAAGAGAAAAAAAAGAAAAAGAAGTTAAATAGACACTTAATCAGTAGTGGGTGACTGTGCAGTAGACTACTGCATGCCTTCATGTTTGTAATGTATAACAAGAATTCAGAGTGATAGTTGCCCACCACACCAACAATGGGTAAGGGTTGTTGAAATATGGTACTAGCTGACAGACTAATGAATCAGAGTGGAATATTATTACAAATGAGCTAAATGAATCACATTATCTATGTAAGCACTTTAAGAAGCAAGATGTTGTTATCCCTAGACATATTGTTATCAACCCAAAGTGCACTTGTTCGTGAGGGTTACAATAGTCTGCGGTCGGTCATTCTGTCAACAGCGGGTCTCAAAGTTGGCAGCCATTGAAGCATAGAAGTGGCATCAAACTGTATTACTCGATGAAGTATGTTTTATACGTTGTATTTAGTCCCCCACTCATGGCTATTGCTTTTTCTGTGTGATATCCATTACCGATTCATTTACCAAATGCTCTGGATGTATGGTAAAGGGTTTACAGACTTAATGGCCATACACAGTTTAATTCTAGAGGAACTTGAGGCCACCTGGACCAGATCAGAGAAAAGGCATGGCACATGATAACAAGTTTGAATACAGCTTTGCTGTCAGTAATAGTAATCAATAACTATTACAATCAAAATAATTAAGTTCAATTCTATTAGTTTAAAGAGTAGGTAGGCCGGCTTCCCCTGCCTACCCCCATCTGCCAAATTGTAGTTACTGCTAGCCTTCCAACTATCAAAAGGACTGTACTTAATATGTCAATTTTTGTTTTGCTTTGTATTTTTAGAAATAGCGAGTCCAACTCGGGGGCAATTGCTTTCTCTAATGGTGACATCCATTACCAGTTCATTTAACCCAATTGTAAATGGTAAAGGGTCACACACAACAACCACTCATTTTTGCTGACTTCATGGCCAGTACATTTGATATTTGGAGAAGACCAGCTGAACGTTGTTTTTGGAGAGATGTCTAATTCTATCAGACACAAAATTTCTTCACAAACAAAAAGTTTGCCCAAAGTTACAGTGGCTTACTAGTAGTGCAAATCAAACTCAGGCTTTATTGCTTTGACGTCCATTACCTTCTGGTTACGAACCACAATGGTAAAGGGTTTACAATAATTGCTCATCGGTGTTGCAGACTTTGAAGTATGGATGTGGTAACTTTGTATTGATTATCATCATACCGGTATTTAATTATTGTGATCACTTATATTACATCCTGCCTGTATCATACACTTCCGTACAAGAATTGAAAGCATATTTGGGATTGCTTACATATTATGGCAAGTTTTTACCGAAATTGTCATCCGTTTTGTTTCCTCTTTACAGATTACTTCGCAAAGATGTGGCATGGGAATGGTCGGAGGAAGAAGAGAAGGCATTTTCACGCTCAAAGAAGATGGTGACGTCATCCAACCTGTTGACGCACTACAATCCACAGTTGCCACTGACTCTGGCGTGCGATGCTTCAGCGTATGGCATTGGGGCAGTGCTTGCTCATCGAATGTCAGATGGATCGGAGAAACCAATTGGGTATGTCTCACGTACATTGACTAAAGCAGAAAAAAATTACTCCCAATTAGAGAAAGAAGGTCTCTCATGTGTTTTTGGAATCAAGACGTTTCATAACTATGTATTTGGCCGTCATTTTGAATTAGTGACAGATCATAAGCCATTGTTGGGTTTATTGAAGGAAAATGTATCGGTTTTTGCACAAGCCTCTCCGAGAGTTAAACGTTGGTCATTATTTTTATCTGGGTACGAGTATTCTTTAGTTTTCAGAAACACAAGTGCACATGCAAATGCAAATGCTCTGAGTCGACTCCCACTTCCTGTGGAACCTGCGACTACAAACACTCCCCCAGAGATTGTATTGCTTGCAGATCACCTCAAAGATTCCCCAGTGACCGAGGCAGATATTCGAGTTTGGACTCGGACAGATCCAGAACTCTCACAAGTGTTGCAGTTTGTTATGCAAGGTTGGCCAAGCCACTGCAGTGAGAATTTGAAGGCTTTTGTTTCAAAGCAAATGGAACTTTCATCGCTAGACGGCTGTGTGTTATGGGGATCGAGAGTGGTTATTCCGAAGAATGGACGTGATGCAGTGCTACAGGAGCTACACGATGGACACCCAGGTATGTCCAGAATGAAGTCACTTGCTCGAATGTATGTGTGGTGGCCGGGTATTGATGCAGACATAGAAAAGTCAGTTCGTTTATGTACAGCATGTCAAGAAACAGCATCTTCAGAGATTAGATTTACTGAAGCCAATATTGCAGATCGAGTTGAGAAGAAGCAAAGCCAGCAGAAAGAGCAGCATGATAGCAGAGCAAGATTGCGTGTATTTACAGTTGGACAGAACATCTTTCTGAAGAATTATGGTGCTGGTCGTCGATGGTTGCCTGGAATGGTAATACAAGTTACTGGTCCTGTATCGTACAAAGTGAAGTTACATGATGGAAGATTGAGACGCTGTCATCAGGATCAGCTACGACAAAGAGAAACAGTTGTTGAATCGTCAGAAGTCGAACAGGAGTCTTAATCATGGGAAGCAGTCATTCCTATAACAAGAATAAATGATAAGTTACGTACTATCTGGTGTTACACCAGATAGTACGTAACTTATCATTTATTCTTGTTATTGCATGGACTCATTCTTTAAGGAAAGAGGAATGTGGCAACTTTGTATTGATTATCATCATACCGGTATTTAATTATTGTGATCACTTATATTACATCCTGCCTGTATCATACACTTCCTGTATCATTACCTATTTAATTAGTTGTGTGTCATTTTTCCAGTTCTCTTGAGTTGTGTTATTTTCTATTGATTGATGAATTACATTCAAACTTTATGAACAGTTACTTGCTTACAATTAAGGTGTAGCTAGAGAACCAAGATACAACAATGGACTTTTTTTTTTTGATTTTGTGTTATGTGTTAGCGTAAAGTGCACGGTTATTTTGTTGTTTACACACAAATACCACTGAGGGTTCGCACCTATGGTGTTCTAGTTAGTGTTAGTAATGTTATTACTACTTTTTCCTATCATTGTCCAGAAAATGTGTGCTATGAGATTTACACTTCTCGTATGCATACATAAGTGGACACTTGTGGAAAAGTGCCCCTGCTTGCAAACCATAACAGTAAAAGTTGTGAATAGCCAATAGGAACCAGGTGGCATAGATGTCCAGGAATGCCAGAAATTGTCCATCCCGTCCCATTGGACCTTGGGATTCCATGAGAGGTCCATCTGTCCCACCTATAGATACATGTGTGTCCCACCTGTAAACTCATACTAGCCGGATTCATGTGTTTGTGATGGCATTTGGAGGGTGTGGGGGGCAAAGCCCCCCAATGTTGGGTGTACCACTCATGTGACTACAAACACAATGGGCTAGCCCGAGTATTCAACTACAGGGAAGGGTTCCTAGCTGAGTAAGTTTCAAATTTCATAATTTCTTTAATTTTGGCATAGACATCCTATGGGACCTTCTATGATCCCACCATAGTCCCATGGGACAGTTGATGGCATCACTGTAGTGGGACAGATGGATCTCCCACGGAATTAAAGGTCCCATGGGATAATGGGACAGGATGGACAATTTCTGGCATTTCTGGCCAGCCCTCCCAGATGGAAGTTCAAAGATTACTGTGCTTAGTCTAAATACCTATGGAGAACCACAGTGTGAATCAGGCCCACCTTAATGACCACCGCCCTCTTTATAAAGCCTTGCGAATATTAATACTGAGTGCTTGTTGTACACGTGTGCACACGTGTACACACACAATAATTGTGTGGTTATTGCATTCTAGTAGATACCCCCCCCCCCCCATTTTCTCATACTGGGTTAATGTTCACAAAGTTTCACATCAGAATTTGCTGTTGTGTATGCGACATGTAATGGAACCACAAATACCTTCACTGCACTATAGTAGTGTTGTGTAATTACTGTGCTGATAAGAGCAACACTAGGCATCGAGGTAGTTAAGCCAATATGAATGCTGACACTGCACACTACAGTTATTTACAATCAAGTTCTTACCCCATTATTATGTTCACTGTGAAAGGTTGAAATCACAACAGGACATCATTCAGACTGCAGATGCACACACGCCAGTATGGGAACCTTCATCGGCATGGCAGAATGCAACTACTTGTTGGTGGCTGAAGATGAAAAAAAAAAAATTACTATCAAAGTCCGTTCTTGATGTAATTGGGACTTTAAGCAAATCACTTCAATCTTAGCTAATTCAGGACATTTAATGCAAAGCTAAAATTCACTATACTCTATGTGCACGATTGTTCCATCTTTAGGTACAGCTAAACTGATTTTTTCACACTGGAAAAAAGTCCAATTAGCTTGTCACGGTGTGGTACATGCGATAACTTCTTACCAAAAATTAAAAATAGTCACATGGCCCAGGTCAGCAAACTTCTTTTCCTAGACATCTCTACTTAAATCTTCTTCTCATCCATCCCGCCGCCATCAGAGAGGCCCGCCGAAACAAGAAGGGATAATGTGCGCCAATGGGTTGGTCATGTGACAACAGTATGTTCTAGAGTCTTTCTTATGAATTTCGGTCACGTGCAAGTTTTTGTTGTTAGTTTTTTACATACGACGATAGAGAGTTGTGCCCCATCTCGCGGGGTAGATTGTATATTGTATAAAGTAAGTGATTTGTGTTATGGAGAGATAAAGCCATACCCTTTTTCTATACCCTTTTTCTATACTCGTACAACAATACATGCAGATATCTGTTTAACTGTTAGAAATAGTGCTGGATAAAACAAAAGAAATCTGTGTAATGTTGCAATAATGTAAGGCAATATAAAATGTAATCAATGTGATATATAGAATGGTAAAATTATGATAGTGTGTTGTGGTAAAACTCTTGTGATGCGAGGATGAAGAGGAATGTAATGAATTAGTGCATTGTAAGATATATACTTGACTTCGTCAGCAGTAGATAAAATGTGAGCACGGTAGTGTTTATTATATGGTTCAAGTTTATAAGTGGTTCCTTTGAAAATAATGTCTTCTTTAATGATGTAGATTGAGGATATTATCAGCACTTCAAAAACATCCTCATCAATGCCACACAACACTGCTGCATTGGGCTTATAAATATGCCCTTCCACCTTCACCCATTTGGTCCTGGAATAGAAGTATGAACTACACTAATATTTATTCGGAGAGAGTGAGTTTTATACTTACTCAAATATTGTCGTTGTTGCAGAGGCTATTTCGCTCACTTCTGTCGGTGGGACAGGAGTAACTGCAAGTACATTAATGAATGAAGATGTTAAAAGTAGTCACTGATTGTTAATTGTTTTTGCATTGGTGGTGGATATTTCACAGTGGTATTCATAAGTATTGTATCCATCTAGAGTAATTTATCTCATAGCTGTACCCAATTTAGAAAATGTGAAAAAAATTTGTTTAGAATTACTTTAATTTACATCTAAATAATTTCTTTTTAAAACATACACTCAAACCTTTGTTATCTGGATGGCAAAGACTAAGAGATGTCCATAAATCTTAGAAGTTTAGTGATAATTTTGATGGGCTCACAATTACTATATTAACTTTCCCTTGCCACATATATCGCATGCTGTCAATACATATTTGTATCTGTGAGAGGGTCGAGTATATTCTGAAATGACCAGGATGTCTGACATGAAAATTTTAGTGGAATATAGTATTAATAATAAGATCTAAAAGGACCCGAAGACCCTCGGTTAAACTTTAGTAACTCAGGGTGGTACTGAACAGAGCTATGTTCCTTCAAGTTATCAAACCCATTTTGACTAATATAACCATCTGAATTGTAATGATTACAATTATGTACCTGGTCCAGTTTCAAGTTCACTTCTGTTGTATTTGTTCTGCAGGTAGCACTGATGCTGCTGGTGCCTTGTGGCCAGAGAAAGTGGCAGATTGGTAAAGTTCCCCAGAGTGTGGGCAAGGCTTTTGAAGTAAGCATGCTTGCCCTCATACCTCATTGTCCAATGCCGCACCAAAGGACCGTACCTGAGAACAATGTGTACAGAATTGGTTTGAATACATTAAGTAGCAATACAGTGGTGAAAAAAATTTCCGTTGCACGGTTAGTGTCTATTAGCACAGGAGAATTTTTTGATATTTTTAGCATGTTCAGTTGTTTGTTAATGTTTTTTTTATTATTCTTTTATTTGTCGGCATTCCTCTATACTGATTGTTTCTCTTGTTCATTTGCAGAATTGCAGTGTTTCTACTCTTATATGTTCTTATCTCAAAACAAATGGACTTACTGTAGTGTCAATCTTGGCATGTGCACCATGAAGTGCATTTTTGGTATGATGGACTCTCCTGGATACAACTGCTTGAATCTCGTGTGATGTAAGTGGATCAAGTTAGCCATATACCCAACAGCATCTTCATGTAGCTTGTTGGCGAACAAAAGGTCAGCAATTCTCATTATGACCAGGTAATTTTCCCAGTAAGGGTCAGCCTCTGGGATGAAATCACCTATCACTATAGGGAGAATTCTCGCCATCAGCGACATCTGTGCAGCTACAGGAGTGGGAGACTGTTAGGATTATCTGTACCATTTTAACTCTACAGCCTTACCTGATTGCTTTAAGGTATGTCCTGGAGTGGTGAGGAGTGTTGCAGCGAGTGGTGTTGGTTTGTCCTTTGCCTCCATGTACCCCAACTCAGTATTGGTCATTCTGGAGTTGAATGTGTCTACGTGTGTATTCATACATACATGTTATGTGGACACTACTGCACTGTGCCATGTTCTAAAGCCAGTAATTTAGTTTTCTTACCAAGGCTGAAATATTTATCTACTTCAACCATTCTTTTTAGGAGGAGCTTGATCTCGTACTGCAGTGCACCTTCTAAGATGTCATGCATCACATCAGGAACCAGCCCGCCGTCACACACATGGAAATAGCTGAAAGCAAGTGAGTGAAAATAATATTAATAAAATGTGTATTTTGCTCTCTTTTTTTTTTTTAATTACCGTAGTTCGTTGAGAATGGAGTTTCTGTTCACCCCATATTCCTTTGATGCATCACTAGAAGTCTCTGCTTCTGCGCACTGCAGGTCATGGCTGTTAGGGTCCCTCAAAGTAAACTCATCTTCCCGGAACTGTTTAGAAAAAGTAAATGAAAAAGTTGTTACATGTGGGCCATTTTTTAAATGAATACATTCATTTGTTAATACCATTTTAACATACCAGTGGCTTGGATGCATCTCTTGTAGCCATACAATGTCTGCACAGTCTATATGCAGAGCAACTCTCCTTAAAACCTCCCATGGCGAGACTTGCCAAGTTGTCTGCAGATATGGCACATACTGTTCCGTGGTACTTCTTCATCTTCCCTTTGATGCTGAAAGTGAGTCCAAGTTCCTAATACATGATTGGTTGAGTTGAGTTTTGCTGAGGTACTGATTAACTAATACTTACCAGTCTTTTAATGTCATTCACCAAAGGTTTTAAAATAGTGTTCATTCCATACTGTTTCAGGTGTTTTTCTTTGATGATTGCTAGGAGGTTTATGGAGGACAATTTAGATCTTGTTCTTGGAGGTAAATTGCCTAGCGTGAAGTAGAAAATGCCTGAAATATGATATAAAAAGAACTGAGCAGAATTCAAGTTTCTAATTTGGTTTAAATACTTTTGATATTCCTAATATTTTGTTGCAATTCATTTAATTGGATCATGTAACTTACTCAGTTTATGGATCTTTGCTTTAGACCCAAGAGGATTGCAAACTTCTAAATCATCATAGTATAGGAAAATGCGGAGTGCAGAAGGAGCCAATGTATACAGAGGATGTCTCTTGAAGGCGTCTCCATCACTGTAGTCATACAACCAGCCTGGCTCGCTCTGCTTCTGACATGTGATCTGTATTCAATTGCATGCAGGTCAGTTAGTGAACCTGCATGTATTTTTGGCAGGCCCTGATTATATTGAATGAGACAGTGTCAAGATTATGTTTGATATGATGGGAACAGAATTATGGAACTCTTTTACGTGATAGTGTCGAATAACATTCAAATCATTGTCACATATATACGTGCAATATACACATAGTATGACAAGTTAGTTACTTGTTATTGTAATAGTTTAGAGGTAGAGTTGGCAGGCATAATCTGTTCTCAGTGCATATTTACATATTTATTTACCTGATCTCTGACTACATTAGACTGTAAGATCTGCTGCAGAGTCTGTATCAGCGGCACATAGATCATCTCATCCCTTTTTAGTACATGCTTTCTCTTTGGTCCACACCCTTTCCATTTCATATGTGTGCCAAGTGGAATTTGTTGTGGCTCCTGTAAAATGTTAATGTACTGGCTAAAATTAAGAGAAACATACAGTCCTTTTTGTTGGCACATACCGTCAAACTGAAATTCTTTCGTAAAAACTTCTGCTGCAGGTGGTAGGTGGAAACTTCTCTGAAAGGATTACAATATGGACTGTCTTCAGCGAAGATTTGAGCCAGGCTGTGATCAGAGTGCTGTGGTACTCCATTACTATGCAGCCATTGCTTGACTTGGGAGTATAGGGCCATAAAATGGAGCTAGAGAGTAAGTTAGTTTTTAATGCTATGGAATCATTCTGTTGAATAATGGTACCTGTATCAGATTTGTTATTCCTTCTATCATTCCTTGAATTGCAGCCTGGGTCAACTTATATTTTTCCTTAATCTCAAGAAGAAATAAAGCTGATAGTCTAGAGAGATGCTGCAAGTTGTCTTCAGGTGATGGACCTTCGTCTGTATCAGCTGATTCCGGCTCAGTAGCTGCATCAGTGCCACAGGTATCTAAAGTATAGGAATAATATTATATTTCACATAGATAGTGGGGCATTATTCTTAAGAACTTTGTTCCCCTATATAAAACACCTCAGTTGACATGCATTTGACACATAACACCATGCATGAACATGTGTATTTGACATGTTTGTGGCACATTACAATTTTGCACACATGTAAGTCATGTACATGTGTAAAGTGCATATTATGTACATGTTAATCTCTTTTTGCATACATGCAGAACACATGCTGTAATTACTATTCCGTATATCTTGCATACATTTTACTGTTTTGTGCAATATGCACACATGCTGCAATGAATGCACTATAAACTCAGAAGTTATCAGCTTTGGTAAGGGATGTCACTCAAAAAGCTTTATCAGCAAAGTACAGTAGAGTGTCAGTTTTTTTAATGCCAGTTATTAGTAAACTTCAGTTAACCGGACACTCAAAATGCAATAGTATCACGTGCAAAAGTTAATTGTCACACCCTTTCATAGTGCTCTATGATACATTTTTATATTCAATTTATCTGGACACCCTCTAGTCCCATAGTGTCCAGATAACTGACATTCTACTGTACCTGATGCTGTAAACATTACTGAGTACATATCGGATGAAAGTTTGGCGTTATCCCCCTTCTCCCTCCCTGACATGCCGCTATAAGTACAGATGCTTCTTAACCAAACTTTAAAAGTGGTCTTGCTTATTTTATTCTGGTTACTTATTGTCAATTATGATCACTAAAGATGCTTACCATTTTCATTGCCTTCTGTTGTTAAGGGTGAAATTAATTCAATTTGAGGGACTTCAATCATGTCCACTTCAGTCTCACCAGGTGCGTCACTTTCATGTGGAGTGTCAACTTCCATCACATTGGGTTCCATTATTGTATCTTGTTGTTGTGCTAAGGAGCAAGGAAGGATAGGAGAGATATTGGATACATTAGGATCCCCACTGTGCCAGTCATATATGTGGGACTTGAAGCTGGAAAATTTGCGGAATCTTTTGGGGCATCCATTCATACCACAGGTGATTTGGAATGAAGGTGAGTAGGTGTGACACTCTCGAATGTGCTGCATGTAGTCCCTTAATTTCATATTGAGGTTGGCGGTGTGATCATAGGGACAGAGTGGACACACGAGTCTGGCCCTTCTTGTCTAACAACATAAAGGTAAGCAAAGGAAAGCAATATTTGAAGATTGTTATTAGTGTGAGTGGTAATTTTAGTACATCATAAGTCCATTCTAATATTGCAAGGAGTCAATATTCCAATATCATTTATCCAATACTTCAGTAAACAGAACACCCAAAAGGTCACAATACCACCTACACCATAAATAGAATTGCTTGGCCACACCATTTCAGTATTTCAGTTGTGCTTTTCTGATTGTGTTTAATTATCTGAAGATTTCACTTATCAACAAAGTTAGGCTCCAACATTAACCTTTTGTAAAAAAAAATTTTGTTATAATCAAAATTCAATGAAAAAATGTGACATAAGTACAATAGAATTAACATTTTCAATTTATAGAGTTCGCCAGTCTGATAAAGTTAATCAGAGACTCAGGAGTTTTTTGTGTGGTTACAGCAATATTAAAGATGTAAGATTGAAAAAAATATAACATCAGGGTTTCATCCAGGGGGGGGACAGGGGGGGATATCCCCCCACTTTTTTACCTACCTATTAAAGTTAATTGCCTACAAAAAGTCATATTATATTGGAAAAACAATCAGAGTTCAGTATTTTTGCATCACAACAAAATTCGTCTGGGCTTTATCGATTTCCACAGTGGTAGGCTTTCCATAAAAATCCAGAAGCTTTTCCAATTCTGTATTTTTTTATTTTTGCTTTTTTTTTATTATTGGGGTTGCTAATGGGGTTAATTGATAGCTGTACTTTCAAGGGCAAAAAAAAGTTAAAAGTTTACTCAGAGTATTTCTGCTTAGTTGTGAGATTAGGGAATCTATTATTTTAGATAGCAAAAAGTATTACTTAAAATTATTACCTAGTCCACTTTAATTTTGACCCCCCCAGACAAAAATTTCTGGATGAAACCCTGAACATTGAAGTCAGTTGTTTAGAATAGCAAATGTTGTAGTGGAAATAAGTCCCAATGACATCAAAGATAGCTTCAATAGAAGACTTTGATTCCAATACTAAGTCATTTTCAGCCACCAACAAGTAGTTGCATTCTGCCATGCCAATTTTTCCCACGATAAGGAAGAACGGTTCCAATTGTGTACTGGCTTCAAGGCTCAGGTCGGCATCTGCAGTCTAAATAATGTGCCTTTAATTTTTAAATGTTCATACAATAAGTCAGGTACTTACTAGAACTTGTTTGTAAATTATTCCTTTTGTTTTTCTTATGTACAGCAACTTGAAAAGAAGTTCACAAGCCATGAAATCTTTGTAATCTGTTGAATGAGCAATTGGTAAGACAAACCCGTATTGAAAATTCTATTAAATTTTTACCAGTTTCTTGTGACAGTCCCTCTGGAATTTGTTTATAGTTTTGAAGAACTCGTTTTATTGGTGCTCTCTTGGCTTCTAATTCTGCCACCTTAATTATGGTGCTCTTCCAGGCGTTCCATGCGGCTAAAGCGTCTTCTCGATTCCGGTCAACAAAGTTCCAATATTCTGCCTGGAACTGACAATGGTAATTTTTTATTATTATTTTGTTGTGTTGTTGTTGTTGTTGTTATTGGTATTATTATTAGTTGTTTTTTTTATTATTATTATGGTTTTACTACTTACTATTTGAGTATCTTTCAGCAATGGGAATCTGCCAAGTACTTCTATGACATTTGGATTATCCCTTGCTATCCACTCTCTTCGCATGGAACGAGTTTCGCTCATAAGTTTACTGCCAATTGCTCGGTTCCTCTTAATGTCTAGGCTTTTCATTAACTCAATGGAACTCTCGTAATCCTCTAAGTCCATCACATTATTTTCCTTTAAAAAAAAAAAAAATTTTTTTAATTTTAAAAAAAAAAAGCAAATTGTAGCAGGAATATTTACAGTACATATTAATGTTGGCTGGACTACCTCAGTGAGCCTTGTCTTTTTGGAATGATGTGGATGAATGTCACTATTAGTTGGCCTCTTACATGCAGCTCTAGGGCAGTGATCCCTTCTGTAGTTTTTGAAGGCGTTTCTTAAAGAAATTTTCCAGGACCCCTTACAATTTGGAGAATACATTATGTGTTTGTCCTTTAAAACAAATTAAAAATACTTACTATGCCATTTCCAACCATATCTCTTAATTTTGGGTGCTTCTCGACCAACTTAGTACACACGGTCACGTACTGTTCAGCTGTTGGATACAGTGTATAGGGGATAATAAGTGACCTCATCAAAGAGATGATCTTTCTCTTTGCAGAAGAGGTTAAGTGCCCATCTTCTATGGCAACTGCAGCAGTGTACCCAAACTTATCCTTATCTGGCACCTTAAAGTCAAGATGCCAGTTACTTGATATCTACAGACCATAAAATGATAAGCTTAGCTAAACTTTTATTTTTATTCTCTTTTTTTTTTCTTACTTTTTGCAGCTGATATACATGGTTTATAATCAGTGCAGTAGAGTATAGTTAGCATGACAATTGTTATTGTTAGTAACTCACCTCACTTTGGCTATTTCCACTGGAACTAGGGCTATTAGGTACTTGGGGCAGAGGATCCTGGAGAATAAGAACGAAATAAGACATTTCATATCTTTAGTTTATCAGGATTCTGACATGTGTCATATGTAACTATGTAACTAAATATCTTCTGTACAGGTATGTGTAGCAAGCCAGACTTACAGCTGCCTGATGACTTGCGTTTGGCAACCTGGAGCTCAAACTTGACTGGCTGGATGTAGCACTACAGGGAACATCATCCTCAGTGGCAGCAGCTGTATTGGGGCCACTCAGACACTCCAACATATCATCTGGTACATCATCCTCCTGGTGATACAATAATGTATGTATTAATTCCTTTCTTTCATTATTATTTTTTAGCTCTTACCAAGCTGATATCTGCCTCCCTCATCTGATGAGAGTGTGAGCCAGGGGCATCATCTGCTGGAGAATGACTTGGAGGAAGTATATCTAGTTCACTCTATAAGTATGAAACCCAGGTATGATATTGATAGTGGTGATGTATAGTTTAGAAGACTTACTTGGTTCTCATTAATGATCCTTCTTAGTTTCACCCGGTCTCCAATTTTCGGGGCCAACTCCTTCATCTCTAGTGCTGTGCACTCTAAGAGACACTGCCCGGTCACTTCATTATCAAGTACTGCTGTGGCCACTTCATAGAGTCCTCTCCTTTGAAGAAATTCTTTCAAGCGTTCACAAGACCATCCCTCCATTACTGGCAAAATGCTGCTAATCTCCACACTACTTCCCTCGGCTATTTATACCAGAGGTAACTCCCCACATCAGCAGCCAGAGTGTCTGCTATAGCTAGTGCATGGAAGTAATGTATGTAGGTCACCTTATGTATGTGTGGGGCATAACCTAGACTTTAGGGACCTGGCATTTGTCTGGTAACCTAGTCTATGTGGTTGGTGCTGTGTGAGGAGCCGGACATGTTGTCTCCACTAGTACAGTTCGTGCAGGTGGATGAGTGTGCATGTGCATAGCTTCAGGAGATGGGGGTGGGGGGGGAGTCTAGTGGATTCACCTTTTCACCAACCAGGCTAGACTTAATTAAAAATAAAATTTCTTTTATTGGATATAGTTATTTATATTGTTATTTAAAACTAGCTATCTAGTTTGATCTATTATGTGAATCTATTTCAGGTAGTTTCAATCTACAGTAGGGGTCAAAAAAAAGTTCCCATAGCAACCAGACTTTTTAGCGACTAACAGAAAAATGTGACCGGATTTGTGAAAACCCGGCTAAACGCGGCATCTAAAGTTTTCTAATTTATTCTACCAGTAGGCTGCACGGGGCCTTGGGATGCCTTCCTCCTAATTTGGAAGCTGTAGCACAAGCCGTCTTCGCCCTACGCACTACAACACTTCAGTATTTTTGCTAAACTTATTATTGCTGATTTCGAAAAAACGCCGGGTAAAGGCGTTGCTAAGGTCAGGGGGCGTGCCTTGTGTCCGTATACTATTACTGCGTGTCTCCGGGACACTATGGAATAAACCGGTTACAGGCGGATTGAAAGAAATCTAAAAGGCTTAATGCAGGGCTCCTTAAGAAACTATGATGACGAGAATTGCGTGAGTACGTGAATTATGTAGAATAGTAAGTGAATTAGTTAGCTACAGTTTTTTTCCCCTGCTGTTAGTGAAAAGCCCGCCAATAATTTCTTAGCAACTCTCCGTACAAGAGTCCAACCAGCTAGTGTTTCTAGCCTCCTAGTGTGAGTTCTAGAGCACGCCAGAGCTTACAACTGCGTCATAAGCTAGAGCTAACTGGTGTCTATCCATTTCTGCCATATAAAAAAAAAATTTGAAAAAAATCGACCCATAAGGCTTCAGATTTTCCCAAATCCGGTCACAAATAGTCTCTAAATTAAGGGTAAGGAGACTTTTCTGCCCTAGTTTTAATCTGATTTTGCAGCTGCTACACATCAAGCAGATGCTGTCCTGTACTTGTTTAACCACAATAACTGAAGTGCATGCTCTAGAAGGATTCTGTCCCTAACTAACTGTAAACAAGTCAGACACAGAAAGGTCGCTAGAGAAAAAGTCTCAGTAAAATAAAGTTCACTACAAAACACAAAAAACAAAAACAAAACAAAATTGCCAAAAAAAGTCAGCTAAAAGTTGCACAAATGACTCAATGGGAACTTTTTTTTGACCCCTATGTAGCTTAAATGAAGTTTGTGTAAATTAGGGACACTTGTTAAAATAAGTTATAGAGCAGATTTAAAATCAGCCACTTTAATAGCTACCAATGCTCTCCAGAGGCGTGTGGCAAGGATTGGTGTGTGTGTGTGTGTGTGTGTGTGTGTGTGTGTGTGTGTGTGTGTGTGTGTGTGTGTGTGTGTGTGTGTGTGTGTGTGTGTGTGTGTGTACATGCCCCCTCATTGGGCCTTCACCTTGTCGTGATGGAGGGTGTACCAATGAACCTCGGAGCTATGTTACCTGGTATCTAGTATTCCTGGTAGGGTCACCCATGGTGAACAGGTCTGAGGGGAGGTTCCAGACTAAGCATGGTCCAACCAAGCACACTGGAGTAGGAGGGTACAAGACCAGGGCATTGCCTGATGGTGCCACATGGACCCAATTCCAGTCTGTTCCAGCTACGGAGGGTTTGCAAACAATCCTAGCTTTTCCATCTGCACGAGAAGTGGTGCAGTCTATCCTGCAGCTCAGTGCTGGTTGCTGGCTGACCAGAAAGGCTCTGCACAGGTATTGGTATAAAATCCATTATAATCTCGAGCTTGTGCAGAGCTCAGTATGGGATGCTAGTGCCAGTGATGTGCTGTGGGTATGGCTGTCCTGCTCCCCCCTATCTTGGGTGGCCACGTGACCAATCATTGGCAGTGGAAGTCAAGTCAAGTGTGTACATGTGTGTGTAGGTATGTGAGTGTGTTTGTAAGGAAGGTACTAAGTAAACTACTGCAAACACCAGTAATGTACTGTAAACATTGATTGAATGTTTTTGTTGGCAAAATTGCAAGTTATAATATACTTGCTTAGTTTGGATGAAAGCTTGGTAATTGGAGCTTTATTCAAAATAATGAACAGAAAGTTAGCTGTAGTAGGTAGGCCCAGCCTATTATGTGAGCATTTATAATAAAAGTGCATTTTGTGCATTCTTCTAATCAGTCTTAGAATTACTCCATACACTGTAATTAATATCTGCAGCAATTTGATTTTATCATCATAAATACCATTGCATTGTTGTTGTTGCTTTTCTTTTTTAATTTTTCTTTTATTTTGTACCCAATGATGTATACAGCTTTACTGTGTACATGAACCTCTCTACAAAGGGACTCTGAAGAACAACTTGACTCTTAACAATAGCCAGCGTAAATGGAACACAGTGATCTACTACAATAAAAAATAAACTCTGAAAGCAGCTAACAAATTTTTTTACATAAAAACTAGAATGATTCTTTAAAAAAAAGCTCGGCATAGACAGTTCAGAAGTGAATGGAAGAGTACGTGTGGAATCTGTGAATTTCTATAAATCACTGATGACTTCAGGCAAGACAACTTCAGAGTGGACTGCACTACATAACATAAAACATAAAACGTCGGTAAAATTTAATACATAATAGTTAGATGTATAATATTTATTGCACCCAGAACATTTTTACTTGAATATTTCTGCAATACCCCAATATTAAACAATTGCCATTAAATGCTTTACTACATTACTGTACATATGTACATAGTGAGTGAAGTCAATGAATATTAAATATAACATAAATACTCGCGTGATGTGGAAATATTTAAGAAAAAAACAAGGCTGCAATATATATATATATATTTAAAGTTGTTAAAAACTACCTAAGGAGGTATATACGTACCACTATCATCAATTCACAACATGAGTATAGTGGTGTGCTCAAATAGCACAAATGGCGAGTGAGCAGACTCTTCACAAAAAAATAGGACAGAAATCCTTGCGGCAGCAGGATTCTCCGCCCTCGTTAAAAAATACTGGAGTTGTGGACGCTTTACCTAACCCTAACTTATGTAATTTGCGGGGCGGGCGAAAAAAAAAGAGACACGTGTCGTATGCCACATACAACATATACCCGATTTTACATTCAACACCACCTGATATTTAATTACTCATTACTACTCAATTTCTCATTTCTTCAACTTCATGGGCATCGTCATTGGATTTCATTGCCAATCGTACAGGATACCCCAATTCGGTAATGTGATGTTTCACCATAAATCATGTCCAATGCTGTTTGTGGCTGGAGGAGGGAGGGAGGGAAGAGGGGGTGGGGGCAGCTAATAACTACTGACTATTCAATTCAATTACAAGGAAGGTATTTCCAACAGAGGAAGTATAATTTTAATTTTTGGAATGAATATTTCATGACAACAGTCACATACTGCTTTGGATAATTATTTTTGACCGTCTATAGGAAAATTGGGCACAGCGCAGCACGTATAAACGTCGGGGAAAAATTGATTTAATTCTTAAAAATGTATTAAATAAGCCTATGGAAGGGAACGGTTAGGGTGCATATATCGACAACGGCTGAAGCAACGGCTTTAAAATTCAGACAGCTCATTATACGGATGAGGACGAACGTGTAAGTGCACAAAATTTGTTTTGATAGGGCCCGCGTTGTGCCCAATTTTCCTGTAGACGGTCACATTTAATGAGTTGTCACGCATTCAGCTCGGTCACTTAGCAGGATTTCATACAAGATTTTTTTTTTTCATTTGGTGCGTGTTTTTGTGTATGTGTGTGTTTTTTTGTGTGTGTGTGTTTGTGTGTGTGTGTGTGGGGGGGGGGGGGCCTCCCTCTCCCCCATGTATGAAACGAAATCACACATAACATACACTTACTAGCAGAATTTCATTTTTACCAGCATAATTAAGTAAAGCGACAGTAAAATGTTCTCCTACCTACACAACTTCTCCCATCCAGCACAAAATGTCTAAGCTGTAAAATGTCCACGGGCATGTAAGGAGGCACAAACTTTTTCATGGTGTTTGTTTCAAACTCCATTATGTCTATTCGACTTGTACAAGCGAGATGCATAAATTAGTAATAGAATAATTTGGGGGTTCGGGAAAGGGGGGCATATCGAGGGTGGCTAGCATAGCTATTCAAACACAAGATAGGGTTTCCCAGCTGTAAGTTTCTAATTGAAGCTCGCCATGAACATCCAATTGAACCCTTCTATGGTCCCACCATGGTGCCATGGGACAATTGATGACATTACTGGACAACACTCATGTAACACAGAAAAATAAGCTCCAACTTGATAATCAGCTGCATTGTACGCGAAAGTTGATTGATAGAACAGAACTTGACACAGCTAATTCAGACTGTTCCGGACAGCACCCATAAGCAGCACGTATGCCACAGCATCAAAGTAATCCTATCTGGGCTCTGTCATCTATCACTGAAGACAGAGAGATCTATGCTCAAGAAAATAATAGAAGTTGACTAAGAGTAGCTACTCTTAGTCAACTTCTATTATTTTCTTTTATTAGTGATGATATGATTGAGGATGGAATGTATCATGGAAAAAGAAAGAAAGGAAAAACCAACAACAAACATACCAACAAAAAACTAGCAAAAATATTTGTAACGATGTTCCAACCAATTCTAAATAATGCCCCCAATGTGCACAGGGATATGTAAGCATGTGCAACTGACAGTCCAATTAGAACTAGAATACCATATCTAATTTGGATAATAATATACACTTTGTCGTTGAGTACAAGAACTCTAAAAAAAAAAAAACACACAAAAAAACAACACTAAACAACTACAACAACAACAACAAAAAAAAAACACGCTAGGAGGCATAGCTGAATATCAGCTAAATATGTACATATGTGGACCTGAGTAGCCTTGCTGAAGCATACTGTGCTATTCAAAAGAACTGCTCGATAACATTCGCTACAGGGTAGAGCTAGGGGCCAATGTGTGCAAGACAAATTGTGTATGTCTCATTCAGAGTTGAAGTTGATTATGATTACAATCGTAATCGATTACAAGGTTTTGCGTAATCATAATCATAATCAAAATCATGTGACTAATTGTGGGTGTAATCGTAATCGTAATCATAATCATATTTTTGTAATCAAACCCATAGAACTATTACTGGTAATATTAGCAGTGAAGTAGAACAGCAAGTGTTTGCTATAATTAGTTGTGACACAGCAGTTTTTAACTAATACCACTTTTTACAGTGTTGATTAGTGTTCTATTGACACCTAATAGTCTACAAGGGAGAGCTTGTCTAACTGTGCTTGTGTGTGTGTGTGTGTGTGTGTGTGTGTGTGTGTGTGTGTGTGTGTGTGTGTGTGTGTATGGTGGGGAGGTGGATCATTTTATCATTCATGACTGGCTCTGAATGCCTTGAGAGCTAGCTGCTTACTAGAAAGCACAACATTTGTTAAAAAACTTATGTTTCTTCGTTGCAACAATCATTAATTTTTGACATTGTAATCGTAATCATAATCGTAATCAACACACTGTAATCGTAATCATAATCATAATCGTATATTTGACTGTGTAATCATAATCGTAATCAATGTTTCGTAATCATACTGTAATCGTAATCATAATCATAATCATGTTACCGTAATCAACCCCAAGTTTGGAAGCTATGCTCTGCTATACTAGATTATGCAGTAAATACTTGCCTAATATAATGCACCAAATATATCTCCACTCCTTATACAAAAACTTAAGACATCACATCCAGTCAGGGTTTGGATACGTCATGGAACATAACATATGTCTGCATTGAGTTCGGGAAAAAAAAAAGGCTAAAAAAATCTGGCAGCTGTTGACGATAGATGACAATTTGATTGAATGACGGAATGACTACTGTAGTCTTCCGGTTAAGCGCCCATGGGCGCTAAACTGTTCAATGCTAAAAATCAATGGATGGGTGCTTAATTGGTAGTCATTCAATGTTTCACACGGCAGTCGTCGTTTTGCACACGGCACTATTATCGTTGCACACGGAACAATTTTCATTGCACACAAAAGTTGCGGGCGGCACACAATAGTGTTTTTGTGATGCATGACAATAGCAGGCTAAAGTATACAAAGAGAAAAAGAAAAAATTCACACTATCATTTTCTACAGTTCTTGTAAATCTTTTGCCGCACACTCGTCACTTAAGTTCGACGGTAAATAAAGCGGGGTGGGTGCTTAACCGGTAAGTGGGCGCTTACATTCGACAATGAAAAAAAAAACGGGGTGGGTGCTTAACCGGAAGATTACAGTACTACAGTTGTGTAATTGTCATGTGCATGCACATTGAGGGGTATTAAATCATAAGATTATGGCATGAATATAGTTTCATATTATTGTATGATGGTTATTTGTAATCAGGAATCAAAATAACAGGGTTTCATACAGAGTGGCGGAAGAGAGGAAATCCCCCCCCCCAAGCAGACATTTCCTCCCCCAAACAGAAATGCTCTCTAATAGAAAATTAAGAGCATCCCCCCCCCCCTCAAAGCTCAAGATTTCCCCTCCCCAATTAATTTTTTGCCGAATCCTGTATGAATCCCTGAATATCTTTAGATAATGCAGGCTCAAACACAGTCACGTGAAATATGGAGTTCAGTATATCATCATCTGGTTTCCTACTTTAAAAGCTTACAATATCTAGTTCTCAGCTGCTTGATATTTATCCATCAATAGTGTAAAGCTGCCACAAAAAAAGAGTTTATACAACCAAATACCAAATACTGGATATGTCAAATCCAAGCCGGGGGGGGGGGTTGTGAAAGCCCCCTTGACCTCCCCTCCCCCCCTTATAAAATAAATCCTCAGGGATTGATGCATACATTTTGGCTAGGAGGGAGGAAAATGCCAAAGGGCGGGGTTAAATACGGTGAACTTCGCATACCACAAGATACAACTGCTTGTGCTTTGTAAAAGGAAAACTATGGGGGGGGGGGAGAGAACCAACTAAGTAATACATTTTATTGTCAAGCATAACTTGACGTAAACAAATTTATACTAGCATTTGTACATTATGCAATGCATTGGATTCCAATAAGACCAGACCTAATTTATTTTTGTTGTTTGGGCCAAGGCAGGTCTCTTTTTTCTGGATTGGAAAAAAATTCTATCTATAGTCAGTTGTGCATGAAACATTTACTTGATGTGAAGAGAGAAAAACAATTAGGTCTGGCCAACAAATCACTTGGTTGCTCACACACAGAATTTCCTAAAAATATTTCATACATATGTCTGACAGTTGAATAGATGGAATTGAATGTGATTATGGACAATACACTTTACAAAAGAGGGCTAATATTGGGGGCATTCTGATTATAAGGGGCTGAACTTATATTGGGAGGAGGGAACTCAGTCCCAGTGCCCCAGAGTGCATAGAATAAAAAAAAAGCGATGAAAGTACACATTGTCAGCTCATTCTTTTACACTCATATTAATTTAATAACACGTAAAAGTACCATCTTATCTCTATGTGTTATTTCTGGCTTAAACAAACAAACCATAATCACACTTTCGAAAACAAATATCTACACACTCAAAATGAAGCACACCACTGAACCACACCTACACACTACGTGCAAATGTGTGGCAGTATGTTAGCAAGTGGCAAGTAGAGCTCAATCAAGATAAAATTCAAGAACGTACACATGTAGCGAGGATTTTTCGTGACAAATGTGGAGAACATACATAGCAAGACATGATCAAAACTATTTAACCCTTTCATTCCGGGAGTAGCATTGACGCGCTCCACGGTGTGGTGGACTTCTCCGATTAAAAAAAAAAAAATGTTACAGTGAGCTAGAACCTCAAAATTCAGATTATAGGTGCCCAAGGCATTACAGAAGCTTCAAAAATAGTTTTCACCAAAAAAAAATTTTTAAGTGCTTTTCGAGTTACCTGAAATCAACGACCTCATGGTAAAAATTAAGTCCGGAATGAAAGAGTTGCAAGGTATTTAGCAATATATCATGACACAACTAAACATATGTATGTACTATTGGTAATACTGCTGGATAGACAGCAATTATATAGTGCAACTACTGGTTCTTGATGCACACCTCATGCCAATCTATAAATGAGCAAGATCAACATGAGGAGACCAATATGGTTGCCCATAAACTTACTTCAATGTGCTGTTCTTGCTCATCTGCCAGATGGACCACAGCAATTCTAGTACACAAATAAAATAAAGTACCAATAAAAAAAGTTAGTGATCATGGCATTACCTGAATAATTTATGTACAAAATTCAAGAATGGACAAAATTTACATTAAAAAAAAAAAATCTATACTACATATGTATGTATATTGCATATTAGGCCTCATGGAAAAAATTAGACTGAGGGAGAATGCATCTTTAATGCTTTACAACCAAGGTATTCATACAGAGGGATAGTGTCGTCAGGTCAGGCAATTTAGCCAATATACTGGTAGCCGATATTTTCAGGTAGATACGGACAATCAATATGATGTGAATTAGTCAAACCATGACATAAAATAATTATTGTTGAGGACCGAAACTTGAGGAATACGGGGCAGTCATCAGACAATATGCCCGAGGTTGCCATGGTTCAACAATTTCATGTACTATGAGGGGGGGGGATCCCCAAGCCAACGTTACCCCTCCCCCCAAACTGAAGTGCTCTCTAATAGAATTAGTAAAAGTGTCCCCCTCCAAAGCCCAGGATCTCCCCTCCCTAAAAATCTTTTTGAACGAATCCTGTATGAATCCCTTTTTAAGTAATACAAATACGTGTAGTTCAATAGGAACTGTTTGAATTCTTGAAATGGTAAAACATGTGGTAATATTCCGCAGTACACAGGGATCAAGTTTGTGGTGGGTTATTGCACCCCCTTGAGCAAATTTTTTACGGTTATTGCGTCTCCGTAAGGCACACAATAAAAAGTTTAATATTGGACACCACCAGAATATCACTTGTTGTTTGGCACATTAGCACTCACATGTCACGTCACTTGTAATGGTCAAAAAGTGTTGGTTAAGTAGCGGCATAACACACTTTTTGAACTGCGGGGCAAAAACATTGTTTCTAAGGACGACGCACGTGGTACAAGATAGATACGGAATAGAAAAGCCTGTCAGGTAACTCACTCGTTTCTGGTTATAACCAAAAAACACAGCGCATAAGCCCACACTTTTCTATTGAGTATTTTATAATTATACTGGCACTCGTGCTAATAATATATGGTCCAAACAATTTGTGATATTCTGCAGTTACCCAATGATTATATTGAACTAGCTAATGGTAATATATAATTGTACTCTAGTTATAGCCCAGCAGTAGTACCTTGGAAGAATTAGTTCACTGTCTTCTGCAGTCATTCCTCCTTTTCAAATGTGAATCAGCACCATCTACTTCATCATTGGCATTGGCCTCTGCAATGAAGCTATTACCACTCTAGAAGTGCCACGCTGCATTAATATATAATATATTCCCTCATAGCACTATAACAAAACAATAAGAACAGCAGAGAAATATATCCATTGCTTGGGAGAGAACTATTGGTGAATAACATTTGTAATTTATGGTTGTTTCAGAGTTGAGGTTGATTATGATTACAATCGTAATCGATAAGTTATTGCATAATCGTAATCATAATCAAAATCATGTGGCAAATTGTGGGTGTAATCATCGTATTCAAACCCATAGAACCATTACTGGTAATATTAGCAGTAAAGTAAAACACAGCAAATGTTAGCTGTAATTAGAATAAACAGAGTTATAGCAGCTGAACTAAGGCTACTAATGTACGTAGCCTGCAACTACCTCCATTCTCCAGTATCTACACTGGGAAAATATTTAGACCAGAAAGATGACGTCTATCAAACGAACTGTTTGAAAAAACTTTTTTTTTGTTGTAACAATCCTTATTTTTCTGACAAATAATCATAATTATATATAATCATAATCAACGTTTCATAATCATACTGTAATCATAATAATCATGTTACCGTAACCAACCCCCAAGTGTGGTTGTTACAAAGGTAAAATTATATTTCATTTAATTACGTCAGTGTTAATCTTTCTGGTCTAAATATAGGGGGAAACCCTGATCTGAAACATGCACTGGCCTTACAGTTA